>OJLS01000210.1_pt1 | contig 13371 bp, 16 predicted proteins | sample 1597081 | NCBI WGS metagenome assembly OJLS01 (sample SAMEA3904663, study PRJEB24821) | metagenome | biome: Builtin; feature: hospital; material: surface | place: USA | collected 2013-05-22
CGGAGATGTGTATAAGAGACAGGTGGTGATTGTAGTGATGGAGCCAGGTCTCGTAGGCTGCGGCGTGCTGGGCCCAGATCAGCAGCGTGTTGTTGAAACTGCGCGAGCGGAAGTTCGCGGCGAACGCCAGCGCACGCTTCCAGTCCTCACCGGACACGACCTGGTCGACGGCCGTGGTGAGTTTGTCGTGCAGCTCGTCGAGGCGTGCCTCACGGGCCGCCTGCTGGTCCTCTCCTCGTGGTGTCATGTCGCGCTCCTCCCGCCTCACGGCCTGTGCCCCGGGGTGGGGCTGTGGCCATGAGGTGCGCCGAGGAGTCCTGCGAGATGGTGACGGTCAGTACAGTTGTGAAACGGGTGCCCAGCGCTTGGGGTCGCTGGCGGGGTTGGCCGTCAGGGACCCGGCGTGACACCTGAAGCATCCTTCACTCATAGCAACGCGATAGTGGGTTCTACGAGGGGTCGGGGGTGTCCTCCGTTTCCGGTCCAGGTGTGGCCAGATCCAGACCATGAGCCCGCCGCCGGTACTCATCGGGCGAGAGCCCGAGTTCGCGGACGAACTGGTGGCGGGCATGCGAGCGTCCCTCTCAGCCGACCTGGCGGCCCACCGCTTCCACCGACCATCCTGGCTTCTCCCGCAGCAGGCGCGCCATCTCCTTGGCGCGAAGAACCGCCAGGAACTGCACCGGCGGCAGCCCGTAGGACTCGTTGAACACGCGGGCCAGGTGCCGCCCGGGAAATGTGGGCGACCTGCGCCATGTCCTCCAGCGACCACCTGCGGGACAAGTCGGCTTGTATGGCGTCCCCAACGGCGACGATCTCGGGCCGCAGCGGCGGGAACCGCCCGCCCACGCCGTCCCCAGCCAGGGACACGACGGGTTCGCCGGGCAGCTCCCGGTACGGCATCAGCGGCACCAGGTCGGCCAGGAACGCGGCGAACACCGCCTCGATGTCGTAGAACCCGCCCCCAGCGTCCTGGATGGCCTCGGTGCGGTCCAGCAGGTCCAGCATGTCAGCCGTCGCCTGCGCGGGCGGGGTGGTGGCCCACATGTTGTGGCGGAACTCCTTGGTAGCGATCAGCTCGGCCTCGTGACGATCCCGCAGCAGCCCATTCAGCCGCCACGTGAGCTGGTCCAGCAGGTAGTCCAAGTTCACGAACGCAGTCGTCACCGTCGCGCTGGGCTCCGGAATCGCCCCCACATAAGGTTCTGGCGCACACGATCACCAGCATCCCCGGCCGAGCATGGGAGGTCCCGTGGCGAGAGTGCACCAACAGGCGGCCCTCCCGCACCAGCACGAACCGCAGGCACGTGTACGCCACCGGCTCCACCACCCGGGTGGAAGACTCCGTCTCAACATGGATCGGCCCAGGTGCTCGCTGCCGCACAGCGCCCGCGCTGCCCGGGAAGATCCTATCCATACCCCCATTGTCTCGTATTCACACCCCATTCGACGGGGATCGAACACGGTTGATTCCCGTTCAAACCCGATCTGAAACGGTCTGATCCGCTAAAATTGGGCCGGTTGGAGCTGTGCTGCCCCACCGATCCAAGGAGGCACCTCGTGAGCGAGCCCTGGCTGTCCACAGACGAGATCGCGGCCCACCTCGGCGTCACCAAAGACACCGTCTACGCGTGGATCGCCGACAAAGGCATGCCCGCCCACAAGATCGGGCGCCTCTGGAAGTGCCAAGCCACCGAGGTCGACGAGTGGGTGCGCACCGGAGCAGCAGCCAGCGACAGTCCGCACATACATGACGGTGCTGGCCCCTACCCTGAGCAGGCAGGCATCCAGCCGAAACGGAAGGAGGGGCGATGAGCGCCAGCGAGACCGAACGCCTGGTCAAGTCCAAGCAGCGCGTCGCCGATCACGGCGAGGTCTTCACCCCTTCCTGGATGGTGGAGGACATGCTGAACCTCGTGCAGGAGGAGTCCGAGCGCATCGACTCCCGGGTGCTGGAACCGGCCTGCGGGTCCGGGAACTTCCTCGCGCCGGTGCTCACTCGCAAGCTGTTGACGGTGGCCGCCAAGCACGGCAAGAGTGACTTCGAGAAGCGCCACTACGCCTTGTTCGCCCTGATGTGCACCTACGGCATCGAGCTGCTTCCCGACAATGCCCAGGAGTGCCGTGACAACCTGGCCACCCTGTTCAACGCCTTCCTCAACGTCTCCGAGGAGGACGAGTGGGCTCGGGCCGCTCGCGCTGTCCTGGCGGTCAACATCGTCCAGGGTGATGCCCTGACCATGACGACGCCGAAGGGCGCTCCGATCACGTTCGCCGAGTGGGGGTACCTGGGCAAAGGAAAGTTCCAGCGCCGGGACTTCCGCTACGACGAGCTGACCCAGCGCTCCGAATGGGAGGCCGACGGGTCCTTGTTCGCGGACATGGGTGCCGACCTGTTCGCTCCTCAAGCGACGTACCCGACAATGACGGTGAGTGATCTGGCGGGGCAGGTGGACGCCGCATGAGCGTGTCCCAGGCGTCCTTCGCCTTGCGCGGGCACAACCCCGACGTGCTGACCTGCATCGCGAACCTGTCCAACGACGAGGTCTTCACCCCACCCGAGATGGCGAACGCCATGCTCGACCTGCTCGCCCAGCGTTGGGCCGCCGCCCACGGCGGGGCGGACATTTGGGCGGACCCCGACGTCACCTTCCTGGACCCGTTCACCAAGTCCGGGGTGTTCCTGCGTGAGATCACCCGCCGCCTCGCTGAGGGCCTCTACCGGCTCTTCCCCGACCGTGCCGAGCGAGTGGACCACATCCTCACCCGTCAGGTCTACGGCATCGGCATCACCCAGCTCACCGCCCTGCTGGCCCGCAGGTCCGTGTACTGCTCGAAGTACGCCAACGGCCCCCATTCAATCGCCAGGTCATTCGAGAGCGAGGACGGGAACATCTGGTTCCAACGCACCGAACACACCTGGACCGGCGGGCAGAAGGAGTACCGGACGGACCCGCTGACTGGGGACGACAAGGTCGTTTACACCCACCGCAAGTGCCAGTACTGCGGGGCGAGCGAGGACGCCTATGGGCGCGGCGACGAGCTGGAGACCCACGCCTATGCCTTCATCCACACCGACGACATCAAGGCTCGCATCGGCGAGCTGTTCGGAGAGACCATGCAGTTCGACGTCATTATCGGCAACCCGCCGTACCAGCTCTCCGACGGCGGGTACGGCACCTCTGCGGCGCCGATCTATCAACGCTTCGTCGAAAAAGCCCTCGGGCTCGACCCCCGCTTCGCGGTGTTCGTCACCCCCTCGCGCTGGTTCTCAGGCGGTAAGGGGCTAGATGATTACCGCAAGAGGATGCTGTCCGATCACCGGATGCACGACATCGTCGACTTTCCGAAACTCTACGAGGCGTTCCCGGGCGTAAAGATCCGCGGCGGCGTCTCCTACTTCCTGTGGGATCGTGACTACGACGGCCCCTGCACCGTGCAGACCGTGTGGGATGGCCAACCCGTCGGGCGGCCCGTCGCCCGTTACCTTGATGCCTACGACGTCCTAGTCCGTTGGAATGCCGCTGTGCCCATCCTCGACAAGGTCCGAGCCAGGCACGAGGCGACACTCAATGCCCGAGTCTCCAGTCGTAAACCGTTCGGCTTGGCCACGAACTTCAAGGGCAAGAGTTCCTCAGCACTCATGGCGAACCCAGTGAAACTATTCGCGAACCGGCGAACCGAATGGGTGGAACGAACTGACCTCCCGATCAACGATGCCTGGGTGGATGACTGGAAAGTCCTCATGACCGCCGTCCAAGGCACGAGCGCCGCCGTTGAGACTAAGTTCCTCTCCAAACCAATCATCGCCGGTCCCGGCACAGCGTGTACCGAGACCTATCTGGTGGCCGGTCGCTTCGACACTGAGCGGGAGGCCAAGCGATACGCGACGTACCTGAGTTCCCGGTTTGCGAGGTTCCTCGTCTCGCTACGCAAGTCCACACAGCACGCCACTAGAGACGTCTATGCCTTCGTCCCCGATATCTCTCTCGACCGGATCTGGACTGACCAGATGCTCTATGAGCGCTACGGGCTGACCGGCAAAGAGATTGCGCTCATAGAGTCCCAGGTCGCTCCGTACAAAGGTCCCCTGTTCGACGTCAGCGAGGCCGACGAAGCCGATGAGTAAGACCGATGAGGACCTGTTCCCCGAGAAACCTGCCGTACAGCTGCGGATCTACGCGTGGTCCCCGAATGATCCGCCTGCGGACTATGTGGGGTTGATCAAGGTCGGACAGACCACGAAGAACGACGTCAATGACCGCATTCGGGAGTCGCAGGGGCAGATGCAGCAGCCCTACACCCTCCACGTCAACGAGCCCGCCGAACGCGACGACGGCTCGATCTTCCGCGACAGTGACGTCCGGCGCCGCCTGGTCGCGAAGGGCTTCGAGAACCCGGTCTTCGGGTCGGCCAGGGAGTGGATGCGCTGCACGCCCGACGACGTACGCACGGCGATCACGGAGCTGCGCACCGGCACCCAGCTTTCGGGCACGCATCATGAGACGTTCGCGATGCGTCCAGAGCAGGCCGAGGCTGTGGAGAAGACGTCCGAGTACTACGACTCGATCTGGGCTGAGGACGCTGACGCGGTGCCCCGGTTCTTGTGGAACGCGAAGATGCGGTTCGGTAAGACCTTCGCCTCCTACCAGCTGGCCAAGAAGATGGGGGCCCGCCGGGTTCTGGTGGTGACGTTCAAGCCTGCTATCGAGGACGCCTGGCAGACCGACTTGGAGTCCCATGCAGACTTCGATGGCTGGCAGTACCTGTCCAAGGCCACCGGCGGCACCCCTGACGAGATGGACCGGGATCGTCCGCTCGTGTACTTCGGGTCGTTCCAGGACCTGCTCGGGCGGGACAAGAAGACCGGGCTGATCAAGGCGAAGAACGAGTGGGTCCACACCACACCGTGGGATCTGGTGATCTTCGACGAGTACCACTTCGGTGCGTGGCGGGAATCGGCCAAGGAACTGTTCGAGGGCGAGGACGAGAAGGTCGCCAAGAAGGAGCTGGCCGCCGAGTACCACGACGGTCTGGTCGCGTTCGATGAGGAACTCGACGAGCTGGGCAACGACGAGGACGAGTTCCTGCCCATCACGACACGCGCCTACCTGTACCTGTCGGGTACCCCGTTCAAAGCGTTGGCGACCGGCGAGTTCATTGAGGAGCAGATCTTCAACTGGACCTTCACCGACGAACAGCGCGCCAAACAGCAATACGCGGCGGAGCATCCGGGTGAGTGGAATCCGTATGGGGCGCTGCCGGAGATGCGACTGTTCACCTACCAGATGCCTGATGAGCTGATCTCGGTGGCGAGCCAGGGCGAGTTCAACGAGTTCGACCTCAACGCGTTCTTCGAGGCCACCGGTACCGGCGTCATGGCGGAGTTCGTGCACAAGTCGGATGTGCAGAAGTGGCTGGACATCATCCGCGGCGCCCACATGCCCACCCAGCTCGACGCGATGCGGATGGGTACCCGCCCGCCGTTCCCGTACTCGGATGCTCGCCTGCTGCCGTACCTTCAGCACTCGTTCTGGTTCCTGCCGACCGTCGCCGCCTGCCAGGCCATGGAAAACCTGCTGGCTGAGCGGCAGAACGTGTACTGGCATGACTACACGGTGCTCACCGTTGCAGGCCCCGACGCTGGCATCGGGCTGGACGCGCTGCCGCCGGTACGTGAGGCGATCAAAGATGGGCACGACACGAAGACGATCACCCTGTCGTGCGGGAAGCTGACGACCGGGGTGACGGTCAAGCAGTGGTCGTCGATCCTCATGCTGCGCAACCTCAACTCTCCCGAGACGTACTTCCAGGCCGCGTTCCGGGTCCAGTCCCCGTGGTCGATCAAGAATCCCGACGGGGACGACCCGAGTGAGGAGCTGATCCTCAAGCCCGCGTGTTTCGTCTTCGACTTCGCCCCCACCCGGGCGCTGCGCCAGATCTCCGACTACGGGATCGGCCTGTCCCCAGAAGCCCCCAACCCTGAGCACGCGGTCGAGGAGCTGGTGAAGTTCCTGCCCGTGCTGGCCTATGACGGGTCGAACATGACGCAGGTCGATGCGGGTGGCATCCTCGACATCGCCATGTCCGGAACGTCCGCGACCCTGCTGGCCCGCAAGTGGGAGTCCGCGATCCTCGTCAACGTCGACAACGACACGCTGCGCCGGATCATGGGCAACGAGGACGCTATGAACGCCGTGATGAACATCGAAGGCTTCCGGGCCCTCGGGTCGGCGATCTTCGAGACCGTGGTCAACAAGTCCGAGCAGGTCAAGGCCACCAAGAAGGATCGCGGTGAGGACTTGACCCCGAAGGAGAAGAAGGAACTCTCCGACGAGGAGAAGGAGTACAAGTCCAAGCGGAAGCAGATCCAGGAAAAGCTCATCAAGTTCGCGACCCGCATCCCCGCGTTCATGTACCTGACCGACTTTCGGGAGAACACCCTCCAGGACGTCATCACCAAGCTGGAGCCCGACCTGTTCAAGGCCGTCACCGGCCTGACCGTGGCCGACTTCAACCTGCTGGTCAACCTCGGAGTCTTCAACGCCACCCAGATGAACCAAGCCGTTTTCGCCTTCCGCCGCTACGAGGACTCCTCCCTCTCCTACACCGGCATCGACTCTCACCCGGGCCTGCGCCACGTTGGCCTCTACGACACCGTCATCGCCATCGACAAGGACTGACTGCGATGCCGCGCACCACGTTCGACAACACCGTGAAGGCCATGCTCGAAGACATCTTTGAAATGTCAGGCGGATACGTCATGGATTTCACCAACGCGAGCTTCGCTTCGTTCATCGAACCGTGGATCGGCATCGACCCTTACAAAGCGCTACCAGGGTTCCAAGGCCGTCATGCTGCGCGAAATCTGGGCCAAAGAGCCAACTGACGTGGTCGCAAAACTCAACCTCGACTTGCTTGAGCATTGGAAGCTGATCGCTCTGCGCGAAGGCCGGGAGCCCACGGACTACCAACAGCACGTGATCGACACAGCGACCGCCGTCTTCCAGACGACTACGTCAGCGTCGCTCACTGAGGATGACGTCGCCTTCCTCAACAAGGACCTTGGCACCCTCAATCTCGGTGCACTCCCGCCCGATCTGACGGCGGGACAGGTCATCGCTGACCGGACGGGCGAGATCGACCGCGCGTTGGAAGCGGATGCACCCCTGGCGGTGATCTTCCTCGTCGGAAGCACTGTCGAAGGACTCCTCTCTGAACTCGCAATCGGACATCGGACCGAGTTCCTCGCTTCCAACGCGGCACCCATGTTGAAGGGAAAACCGAAGCCACTGGACCAATGGAACCACGCGGAGCTGATCACCGTCGCTCGGGAGCGTGGAGTCCTCAGCGAGGATGTCGCCCGTCACGCGGACCAGGTACGGAACTTTCGGAACTACATCCACCCGCGACAGCAGCTCAAGGAACGTTTTGTCCCTCGCATCGAGACCGCCCGGATCGCGAACCAGGTCCTCAAGGGCGTCCTCGCAGATCTTGAACGACTGGCCGCCAGCCCCTCATCCTGACCCTCCAAATGAGCCACCACGCCTCTGGCAGATCGAGGTCCGGTGGTCCCAGGTAGCTCACCTCCTCCCTGACGGAGGGAAGGTGAGCGGGCGTGACAGTGTCGATGCGAGTGATGTCGGTCGGGGACGGTTACAAGTACTTGCTGCGTACCGTCGCCGCCGGGGATGGGGACCGTTCACTGTCCACGCCGCTCACGAGGTACTACAACGCCGAAGGCACGCCACCGGGCAGGTGGATGGGAAGTGGGCTTTCAACACTTGGCCAAGGCCAGATCACTTCCGGCGATGAGGTCAGTGAGGCGCAGCTTCAACTCCTCGTGGGTATGGGCCGCGACCCCGTGACGGGCGCGCCGCGCGGCCGCGCGTATCCGGTGTACAAGACCGTCGCGCAACGCATCGAGGAGCGAACTGCCACCCTCGACCCGCACCTTGACCCAGCCGCACGCGCGCATGCAATCACCGCAATCGAGGCCGAGGAGGCCAGGCGCGGGACGCGACGGGCCGTCGCAGGGTTCGACTTCACGTTCTCAATCCCGAAATCCGCGAGCGTCCTGTGGGCCGTCGCTGACGCGGGCACGCAATCCCTGATCGCCCAAGCCCACCATGACGCCGTTGCCGACATGATCGCCTTCATGGAGCGCGAGGTCGCCGCCACCCGCACCGGCACGACCGCAGGCGACGGCGCGGTAGCACAGGTCGACGTTCGAGGTGTCATCGCCACCGCCTACGACCACTACGACTCCCGTGCCGGTGACTCGCACCTGCATACGCACGTGGTGATCAGCAACAAGGTCCAGACCGCGCTGGATGGCAAGTGGAGGTCTCTGGACAGTCGCCCGATGCACGGCGCGACCGTCGCGCTCTCGGAGTTGCACGAGGCCGTCTTTGCCGACCACCTGACACGGATGCTCGGGGTTGAGTGGGAGGCACGGGCCCGCGGTCGGGACCGCAACCCGGCATGGGCGATCACTGGCGTTCCCGAAGAGCTGGTTGCGGAGTTCTCGACCCGTGCACGCCACATCGACGAAGCAACCGACCGGCTCATCGACCAGTACGTGGCCGAGCACGGCAGGCGCCCATCCGCGGCGACGATCATGAAGTTGCGGGCCCAAGCAACACTCTCGACACGCCCCGCGAAGACGGTGCACTCCCTGGCCGACCTCACCACAGGATGGCGCAACCGCGCCACCACTGTGCTGGGTGAGGATGCAACCGGGTGGGCACGCAGGGTTGTAGCCAACGAGCAGCCGCTGTTGCTGAGGGCCGACGACATATCGCTCGACGTTGTTCGCGCCCTTGGTGAGAATGTCGTGGCGGCGGTCGGCGAGAAGCGCTCAACATGGCGGCGTTGGAATCTCACCGCCGAAGCAGCCCGCTAGATGTACTTCCCCGGGAGGTTGTGAACGGGTGGGGTAGCGAAGACCTCCGGGCAGCGTTGGACTGCGTCATCCCTGGTCACGCACCGATCGCCGAGGCCGAAGCATCCGACCCCGAAGACACTTCGAACCCTGTCCGCTTGTCTGCGGGACAGGGTTCGAAAATGTCACTTTTGGTGGACGCCGGTGGACTCAGCCCGAACACGTGGGAGCGGATCGAACGGCTGAGTTCCATGTGGGAGCAGGCGAAGCAAGGCGTCGGAAGTGAGAGACCACGAGCGGGGGAACCTGATTTTGGGGTGGTGTTCAACCCAACGAGACGGTCTCGAACACCACTCACCGAGAACGAGGTGGACGCGATCCGAGCGGCGCGGGAGGCTGGCGAGACCGTGACGTCAATCGCGAGGCGTTTCGAGGTGCACCGGTTGACGGTTTGGGAACGTACAAGAGACTTGCCCGTTTCGAAGTAGTCCTTTCAACCGAAACACCTGCGCCCTTCGTTGGCGGCGTTCCAACACCGCGCACGACAGGCCGGCGCTCTAGAGGTTGCCCTCGCACAGAGATAGGAACATATTCCTTCGATAGCGCGAAGTAGCGGGAGGCGGCGCCACCTGGCACGCCGGCCACGAGAGAGCACCCGAGCCGAAGACTTGTGTTGCCGGGTTAAGCAGCGGGAAGTAGCGCCTCCGCAGCGGTGACACCGGGGGGCAGAAGTCGTACTGTCCGCGCCACCGTGTCATATTCGATGAGACGGCTCTGGTGTAGTTGTTTCAGGACATCTTTGCGGAAAGACGGAAGCCCGGGATGCTCAAGCCAGCGGAACAGGTCGCTTTCTTCGACGTCACCCATTTCGGTCAACAGCAACAAAAGGGTTTGTTGCTTCCAAGTGAGGCCCGTCCGCAGAACCCGTCTAATTTTGTCGTGCGTCCACACCCACGCCACCTCACGCTGGATCAGGCCCTCCACCACGGCGGTGGCTTCATCCGTCGTCAGAGCGTGAAGCAGCCGCACCAACTCAGCAACGAGCCACTTGGCCGTGTAGAGCACTACGGTTGCGTCCATCTGGTTCGGGTCAACCTCGGAACCGGCGTGCCCCACGCCTCGGTTGTTCCGAACGTCGTAGAGCCCGATCATCATCCGCGGGATAAGAATGCGTGCAGAGCGGCTATTGGGAACTTGCTGATAGATGCTCTCCAACTCCCAACACTTTTGTGCAAAACGACTCGGTTTCTCTGCGCGCGGGATAAACCCCGCCCTCCAGCCAACCCTTGCAAATGGTGTATACGACTTCGCAGAGCTTGCCACCGTTGAGCTCTGACGGTTCCCACCGATGCTCTCGATAGTTCTTGATGATCTCATTGAAGGCGGTGAGCAAGTCGTCGCGTAGAGTGTCAGGCAAGACAGTCAGCGCATCCCGTGGGGCGAGCCCCATTTCACTCGTCACTCTCGCTGTGCAACATGCCCTGAACATACGCAAGACCTTCGTGAGTCACTTTGTAGGTCTTGTTTGCCTGTCGACTATTGCCAGACTTCTTCAACTGAATCACGCGCTGCGGTTTCTTTCTCATGTTGCTGCTCAGCGCATCAGTAATATTGGGAATGGAGTGGCCTAGATTCTTGAGCTCAGCGTTGAGCAGGCGCGAGGCCCACGATTCATGAGCCTCATAGACCTGAATCCAGTAGGCGGCGACGAGAGCCTTGTCCTCATTAGACTTGGGCGACGCCGCAGCAAACAACTCCGCGAAGTGCTGGTAGTCGGGCACCTCTCCCGCGATCTCCTCTGCCGCCACGCGCGGGGAGCCTCCGTTGACACCACCCCCGACCGCTTGGCGGCCGCCAGTAGAAATGGTCACTCCGTAGCGGTCGGCAGCCCACCGCAGAACACGGTCGCGCGACTCCTCCTCCAGATCTGCGAGCGCGTTGGCAACTGCCGCCATCGCGTCGATCTCAGGGTCTCCCATTGACTCTCCTATTACTCAATGCGCATCAAGAACTATGCCAATAGTAGCATCAGTGTCCTTCTTCAAGTCGACACAAGGGCCCCGTGCTGCCGGGCATGCCCTGGATTCAACGCTAGGTCGGTCACTGGGGTCGGCCTCACGCGGCCGGGCCTCGACCAGGTCGGCCCTCAACGATTCAACCGGTCGGCCAAGTCCACGAAGGCTGAATCGCGCATCCACTTAGCGGATCCTCCTTCCTGACAAGCACACCAGTGTCCGCTCACCCTCGATCTGCAAGACGCGTGGCAGCTCTATGGGGTCACTCGCGGAGGTGTGGAGGCTCGTCGGGCACGGACAGACTGTGAGCTGGTTCTGGCCGGTGGTGATACGGATCTGCGCGTCTTTGACGCATGGACGGGTTATTGGGTCGCCGAGTGGCGATGGGGTCGCCTACGCTGGTTGGCATGTTGGTTTACGGCACTGCTTCGCTGCGTCTGCGCAGCCGCTAACGGCGGCGAGCACACTCCCACGCGTTGTTGCTCCCGCCCCCGGTGATCACGGCCGGGCGGCCCTTTGAGCGTGCCCGGCTCCGCAACAACCACGGAGCAAACAGTGCCTACCTATCGAGGTGGCCGTCATGAGCACGGCCAGAACTTCCTGACTGACCCATCCACCGTCACCACGATCACCCGGCTCGTGTCCGCCACCGAGGGCCCGATCATCGAGATCGGCCCCGGTGACGGAGCACTCACCTCGCCGTTGGCCCAGCTCGGGCGACCGGTCACAGCCGTCGAGATCGACACCCGGCTCGCCCGACGCTTGGCCCAACGGCTCCCGTCGCACGTGGAGGTCGTCGCCGATGACTTCTTGACCTACCGGCTTCCCACGTCTGCGCATGTGCTCGTCGGCAACCTGCCGTTTCACCAGACCACGGCAATGCTGCGACGCATCCTGCACGCCCCGGCATGGACCGATGCCATCGTGCTCGTGCAATGGGAAGTTGCGCGGCGCAGAGCGGGCGTTGGCGGTGCCACGATGATGACCGCGCAATGGGCGCCCTGGTTCACCTTCACGTTGCACAGTCGTGTTCCCGCTCGCGCGTTCACCCCACGTCCGGGCGTCGACGGCGGAATCCTCACCATCCACCGCCGCGAACACCCGCTGCTGACTCCGGCCGAGAGACGCCAGTTCCACGCCCTGGTCCACCGCGTCTACACCGGTCCCGGACGTGGGCTGGCCCAGATCCTCGCACGCAACACCTCGCTCGGCTCGCCACAGGCGGCACAGGTGTGGCTGACACGCCAGGGCGTGAACGCTGCCGGACTGCCGAAGGACCTGCCCGTCGAGGCATGGGTGGACTTGTTCAAGATCACGGGCTTCTCGCCACCGTCCCGCCGCACGCAGTCGTCCTCAGGAAGGCGGCGGCGATGAGCATCGACCCCTCGTGGCGAGTCTGCCCGGACGAGACCACCCCCAGCCATGCGTGCCCGACTGAGACAGCCGTACACCATGCAGCACGGCTCCTCGCTCAAGACCCCGGACGGGATTGGCGACTTCGTGACCTTGCCGACCTCGTGCACCTGTCTACGTCACAATTGGGCAGGGCCTTCAGCCAACGTTTCGGGATGCCTCCCATCCAGTACCTGGCTCACCTTCGCGCCCACAGACTGGCCGAGCTCCTGATAGAGACTGATCTTCCGATCGGTGTCGCCATGACACAGGTCGGTTGGCGCAGCCGCGGCCACGCCGCACGACAGTTCACCGCCATCGTCGGGGTCAGCCCATCCGCGTACCGACGTACCGCGACCCAACGAGCAAGCCTGAAATGCCCGTGCTGTGGACAGCGAAGCGAGTTGCCCCGATGACGGCCACAGAGCACTCTGGCCTCGGCCCTACCAGGACAGAGATCCGTGACACGGTCATTCGGATGCGAGTTGATCTCGCTCACCGGTGGACCTTGGCCGAACTCGCACAGGATGCCCATCTGTCGCCGTCGCGGCTCGGGGGCCTGTTCGTGGAGCAGTTCGGCGTCCCGCCGATCATGTTGCTGGCTCGGTTGCGGGTGCGGGAGATGGCTCGGCTGTTGCGGGAGTCGGACATGACGGTAGGCGAGATCGGGGTCCGGGTGGGGTGGCGGAATCGTGGTCATGTGGCGGAGCAGTTCGCCAAGATCATGGGCGTCACCTCAACCGCATACCGCAACCAGTGTCACCAGCGGACCCGGCAGACGGCAGACGATCTGACGGGTTGCTTGTGGTACGGGCAGCCGCCGCCCGCCCCGGACGATGTCCGGGATACGCGCAGATTAGACGGTGATCTGCGCATTCATGCCTGATCTGCTCGACACAAGCCCCTTACCTGGAGTAGTCGTGGAGGCCACTGCCAGAGTGTTCCATCTGGGACACGGTGCGCACCTGCAGAGTGAGCCGTCAGTGGGACCCCGGTGTCGGGGGCCGCGGCGAGGCAGTGCGGATCGTGCACCTGTCTCTTATACACATCTCCGAGCCCACGAGACGGACTCCTATCTCG
>OJLS01000212.1_pt1 | contig 13223 bp, 14 predicted proteins | sample 1597081 | NCBI WGS metagenome assembly OJLS01 (sample SAMEA3904663, study PRJEB24821) | metagenome | biome: Builtin; feature: hospital; material: surface | place: USA | collected 2013-05-22
TATCGTCGGCAGCGTCAGATGTGTATAAGAGACAGGCCTATTGGTCTGCCCGTGACCTCATGCCTCTCATGGGGTACACCGGCGCCGGTGCATGGCAAAACTTCTCGGGGCGCGTTATCTCACGCGCCGAGCAATCTGCCAAGAATGTAGGCATAACCTGCTCGTTTAGCCATATGGCTAAACGAGCCGACCGCACCGTTGGCGGTAGTATCCGAAAAGACGTACACCTTGACCGCATGGCCGCCTACCTTGTCGCCATGAACGGCGACCCCAATAAGCCCGAGGTGGCCGCTGCCCAAGCGTACTTTGCTATGCAGACACGCCGCGCCGCGGTGCGTAGTACCTCTACCCGCGGTGCCTGTCTTGACGCCATGACTGTGAAATACCCCCATTAGCTACCCCCGGCCGTGCCAACGGTATAAACACAGCCATGTTATTTAACCTTGGGAAACACGCTAAAGGTACTCGTTTCCAGCACAAATAGTACCCTTTTCAATTCTTGCCAACGCCGCTAATGCAGCTCACAATAAAAGGCAAGTGGTGCGCCCCGATACCGACCCGACCCGACCCAAAGTGCCATGACCAACAACCGTTTCTTAACGAGTAAAGGACATTGACACTATGGCTACCGAGCCAGTTACGCATTTTTCTAATCGCGTTGCCGCTGTATCGGCCGCGCTAGGCATGACGGGTGCCCGCCCGGCCGCCGCCGAGGCTATGGCACGAGCGGACGAAAAAATTTCCGCCCGCATGGCCGACTTTGACGACCACTACGCCAATAAGGCAAGCGACGACAAGCTACAGGCCGCGGCCGCCAAGTGGGTAAAGCTCAACAGGGCAAGTTTCAAAGACCTAGACGAGCTCATTCTTTCCCCAACCCCTACCGAAAACACCACCGTGCCAGTATCGGTTAAGACCTCGTGGGGCCATGAGTGGCGCCCGCAGGTTGCCTCAACCCCCGAGGCCCGCCGCCTAGCTACAGCGCGCAAGCACGTCTTGAATGGCCTTATTGCAAAATATGACAAGCCTGACTATTCCACCGAGGCGCTAATTGAATCGTGCAAGCCTGACGTGCGTGCATGGTTCGACAATCTGGCAACGGAATACACCGAGGCCGTGGCAGCACTAGACGACAACGCCCGTGACCGTGCCAGCCGCGGCAACCGCATGGACGCCATTCTTGAGTTGATTGACCTTGCCACTACGCCCGAGGCCACTATCACGGCCTACCGCCGGGCGGTGCGTGCATGGAAGTTGGTGGACGATGAAAACGGGGCACACAGTTCACTAGCCCGCGCCATGGCTTTCCATGATGTAAGCGATACGCCTAACCCCGAGCGTGACGTGGTCAACCGCTTGGAAGAAATGACTAGCAACCGGGCGCGCTTCCGTGCCCTAATGTTCGACGCCCAAACGTGTGCACTAAGCGCGCTTGGCATGGGAGATATTGAGGCGGTGTGCAAGGGGCTTGGACATATCGCGCCGCTGGCCGACCCGCTTGGCGACGACCTGCCCGAGCTTGAGCACCGCATTGGCGCTATTAGGGCAGTTGATGCGTGGCTGGATTACCGCGAGCGCACTGTGGGCGACCCCTATCGTGGAAAAGGCTGGCACGAGCCGTATGAGCGTTTCGGCATGTCCACCCCCGAGGAGTCACTAGCGGCGCTCAAGAAATACAACCCGACGGTGTTTGAGTACAAGACCGACAACGCCGACGACTATGACCTTGACGCGGTAGACGACCCCTACGAGAACTAAATGCCATGGACGGCCTCGACCTGAAAGTATGGCCGTGCCACCCGCATGGCTCATGGCAGAGGGCCTTAGCTCACAAAGCTATGGGGCTGCCCGTAGACGACGCGGACGCTAAGGCCCTAGCGGCGTGGGATAAAGAGGGAAAGAACGCCCACGTTAAGCAGTCGCTTATAAAACAGCACAGGCAATATGTGGCACGTGTGGCGGCCGCGGCCCGTGGACATATTGAGCCTCGAGAGGTTGTAGGGTGCTTTGAACTAGCCCGCCGGGTTGCTCGAGACCCTCAAATGCCCGCCCGGGGTGAAGTGGTGGAGGTGTTGAAATCACTTAGACCGGGGCGAAGCTATGGCGGTCTTACCAAGCGCTATATCGACAACTTGAGTGGACACCCCGGCCACTTTTTTGCCCGGCGTGAACGTGACCTCGACATATTCATTGCGCAGCGAAAGGCCTACCGGGGTGAAATTGCTAGGCGTATCAACGCTGGGAAGAAAGAGAAAGGAAACACAGCTAATGGCCTACAGAGATGAACTAACCGAGATTGGTGCCCGTGTCTATGGGCGCAGCACCAACACCGATACAGGACAATTGGGTGCTCGTATTTATGGCCGCTGTGACGAAACAGACTCGGCACAACTAGGCGGCCGCGTCTATGGCCACAATGATGAATTGGACGCCCTCGGCCACCGGGTCTACAACCCCACCCACGGGGAGGTTGTGAGCTACCAACAGGACGACCCCGCCGATGAAGAGGAGTCTCGGCCATGGCGGCTAAATGAGTCACGCCCCGGCCCCGGTGCCGATTACCTCGACGAGGCCGGGCGAGAGGACGACCTTGACGTTATCGGTGCCCGTATCGCAGCCGGGCGCAGCGGTGTAGCGGGTATTAAATCTGTCGATAACCGAGACACGAACTACTACGTCACAGGCACGTTCGGCCTGCCCGGCTTTGATTACTGATAAAATAAGGGCGTAGTTGGATAAGCCAACTATCATGTCAAGACCTCACCGCCCCGGTGCTTACCATACGAGCACCGGGGCGGTGTTCTATGTCTAGGCGGTGTTCTACGCGGCCTTGAGAGGCGTTAGCCCCTACCAACACACCACCGGCGCTCGTTCAACGCCTTAAATCGCATTTCCCACCTGCATGTTTGCAGCCTTTGGCGGTGGCAGTGGCGCCGACCGGCCCTATATAGACCGGGGCACACTCTATCGGTACACCAAACGGGGGTGTGGATTTCCGCTGCCAGTCGCGCCGATGCACAGGCCGTGCGGACCCATACCACCGTGGGCAGATTCCTTGAGATCCACCGTGACGGGCTGGCCCACCGTATCGATGCCGATGGGCACCATGAGACGCGCCGAGCCCTCCCGGCCATGCCACATGCCGCTAGCCGCTAGCTCTTCCACATCGCGATAGCCGAGAAGGCCCATAAGGTCACTGCCGCGCCGGCCAGAAGTGCTATCGGGGCGGCGGTAGGAAGCCATACTGCGGGCGAGTAACGTCGCGCCGGCCGTACTCATCCCATCGGGAGACCCAAGGTCTTCCACCCCTGCCGCGGTGACCACCTGCAGCTGCTCCCCTGCCACGAGGCTTAGCCCTTCGTGCTCGGCGCGTACCCCCAGCGCCGAAGACGGCGCCCCACCAATCTCAATGATGGTGGTATAGGAGTCATCGTGGAAGAAGTCTTCGGTTCCCGTGGTCAGCACGCCATCGACTATGAGGATGCGAAAGCGCGCCTTTTCCGGCGTGCGCGCATGGGGCAGCCACTTCAGCCACTCCCACTGGCCACCGATGGCCTCGATACCGCAGGTTTCCGGGCCATGCGCCAACGCCATCTGCAGCACCATTGCGCGCACCATATCGCGGGAGGGATCTGCGGGCTCTTCGCCCCGAGTCGACGCCATTCCGGACACGGACAAGAAGCGAAAGGCCTGCAGTTGGATAACCACCGGCATATCGGGAACGGTGCCCACCGCCTTAATGGTCTGGCGCATGCTCACCGCACACACCGGGTCTAGGTCTTCCGTGGCGCCCGAATCCGGCACGTTGATGGGAGTGCACAAAGTCGTTGGTCCAGTTCCCACGCGTACCTCGAGGGCGTCCGAGTCATCCGGGCCACGCTCCCACATGCGGCGCGAGCCGACTAGAGTGCTGAGTTCCACCGGTGCCGGGTGGCGATAAATTTCATGTGCACGCTGCGCCGAGGCATTGCGCAGCGCCTTTTCTCGCAAGGCTTTGATGTGGCGCAGGTAAGTGCGCCGGGTTTCATCCGGATCCTGCCCGCTATTATTGGGCCCAAACATCATGGCCATGCTCGCCAGCATCATCAATGGAAACATCAAGGCCATCGGGCTAATCTGCCGGGATTCCCCAGCGCCTAACACCATGAGGGCGACCATGCCGAGCATAGCCGCAATCATCACCACCGGAAGCAGCAGCCGCACCATCGGCACCGGTTGCGGGCGCACCGCCTCCGGGACTTCCTCCGCCTCGATGCTGCCGGTGGGCAGCGGCGGCGCAGCATCCCGCAGTGGCATGGTCAACGGCTCAATGACGCGGGTATCCCCGATCCCAAGCATGCCTAAATAACCTCCCCCGAGCCACGCGCCAAGCGCCCTTGGCCCCCTGCCAAGATTCCTCGCGCTGCGGTGGACACGTCGCCACTAGTAAGCCACAATATGTGGCATTGGGCAAGGGGGACGCCCACAATCCATACATGTTTCGGGGGACATCATGACTACTGCAACGGCGCATCATCTGCGCCTTACCGTTCGCATTCATGCCGGCGCTTTCCACAAGGAGGCGGACGTGGCGTTACCGCTAAGCTCCAGCGTGGGCGAGCTTTTGGCGGAGATCACTGACTTGGTCGATGCGCCCACCATTTCTGAACCCTGGCGCGCCAGTACAGCCTCCGGCCGCGCCATCGATCTCACCGCCCCATTGGCTGCCACTGCGCTCACGGAAGGCTCAATTCTTGTTATTAGTCCGCGCGAGCGCCGGCCTGCACCGGTGATTCGGGATGCGGCGGAATCGCTCGCCGCCGCGGCTGAAGAGGATACTACCGCCGCCCTTCCCACCATCTGGGCTTGGGCGGGGCTGCTTGCCGCCTTCGCCCTAGTGTGGGTTAGCACCCTTCCCCTAGCGGCGTGGGCGGCGTTGACCGCTGGAGCCCTGTTGCTCGCCTTGTGGATCCGTGCCCTATCGTTGGTGCACCTTAGCATGGTAGCCGGCATGGCGTGCGGCTGGGTGATGATTTCGCCCTCGCTTAGCGAAGCCCCCTTTGCCGCACTCACCGCCTGCATCGCCCTCCTCATCGTGCTGCTTGCCTGCCACGTCGCCGGGTTAAGCACGGTTCGCACTACTGCCGTGGCACTCACCGTCTCAGTGCTGTTGTTGGTCGCGGCTTTGGGCTACCTGCTGCCCGGACCAGGGACGGGTCTCCAGGGCAGCCACGGTACGGCGGCAGCCGCTTGCGTGGTGATCGCCGGCATTATCCTGCTGGCCGCAGCTCCTGCGCTGACCGTTGCCACCGCTGGGCTCAAAGTCCCGCAGTTGCCCACGGCCGGCCAAGACCTCGCGGTTTCTGATGCCTTCCAGCCGGATATCGATATCCGCGCCCGGCGCGCCGGCAGCGCCTATGAGGGAATGTGCTTTGGGCTGTCGCTCTGTCTCATTCCGGCCCTTATCGCCCTCTCACTGACGGGCAGTGGTCCGGCCTTGGCGCCGACTAGCGGCGCGCCCGATTCTCTCGCCGAGTACGTTGCGGTGCTCTTTGGTGCCGAGCGCACCGGCGTGGGCTTCGTCCAAGCACTCTGCGTGACCACCGCGGGTGCCGTCGTCATGCATGCTGCCCGGCACGGTCGTGTGCTGGCTAGCTGGGCCCTGATGTTGCTGGCGATGACCGCCTGTCTCGCTACATGCTTGTGCGCTGCCCACACGGTAGCGGATTCCGGCCTTACCGATGCCTGGCCGCCGATCCTCGTTGCCTGCCTGATTCTCCTCGCCATGCTGAGCGCCCCGCTGTGGGCACCCAAGGTGGCCGAGCTCGAGCCCACCACCATCGCGTGGTTTGAGCGCATAGAATCCCTCGCCATTGCCGCTAGTTTGCCGCTGGCCGCACACCTAGCCGGTGTCTTCGTGCTCATTAGGGGGCTTGGATAATGCGCGTACTGCCCACCGCTTTAGTAGTTGCATTCGCTGCAGGACTGACTGCTGCACCCTACGCGGCCGCGCGCGAACCGGACCGCGAATGCGCCGCCGCGCATTCCTCACCGCTTTCGCCCCAACCAAGCCAGGAGCAGTTAGACTACCGGGCCCGTCTACATTCCTTTGCTACCGGGGAAGGCGTCAAAGTAGCCGTTATCGATACTGGCGTGGCCCGTCACGATCAACTGCGGCATCTCAGCAGTGGCGCGGACCTTGTCGCGCCCGAGGACCCAGAACCGCATCGCGATTGCGACCTGCACGGCACCGTCGTGGCCGGTGTCATTGCCGGACACGATATCGGTATCGCCCCGCGAGCAGAGATTTACGCTGTGCGCCAGACCAGCGCGCACTACCGCCAGGAAGCCGAGGACAGTACCACCGGCTCGCTGGACACCTTGGCCCGCGCCATCGATGACGCTGCCGATGCCAGTGCCCGCGTCATTAACATTTCGGTTGTTTCCTGCGTTCCGCCAGATGTGGCCGCGCAGGTCGATACTTCCCGATTGGATCGCGCTTTGGCGCATGCGGAAGACTCCGGCGCCGTGGTGATCGCTGCCTCGGGCAATGCGTCCTCTGGCAGCTGTGAGATGGGTGACCGCGTCTTTCCGGCGGATTCGCCCACGGTGCTCTCAGTAAGCGCCCTCGCGGATTCACACGAACTCGCTGACTACTCACTGAATTCAGCCGACGGACCCCAGCTTGCTGCGCAAGGTTTCATTCCGCTAGCGCTCAACCCCGCGGGTGGATGGGCCGATGGTAAGGAGGGCACGGACGGAACGGCGCAGTTCCATGGCACCTCCTTTGCCGCGCCGGTGGTCAGCGGCACCGCTGCCCTCTTGGCACAGCGCTTTCCCGACGATAGCCCGGCCGCCCTCCGTAAACGCTTGGAGGACGCCGCGGAACCGGGACATGGCTTCATCGACCCGCTCACTGTGCTCACCCACGTGGAAGCAGGCGCGGACGTCGATACCCGAGCTATGACCATCCGCCCCACTGACGAAGGCGACTCCCGCGCCCCCACACGCAGTGCCTGGGTGCTAGGTGGATTAACGCTGGCGCTTGCTGCGTGGGCCGTGTGGCGCGGGCTACGGCCTAAGAACTAACCTGCAGCGCCTGCTCACGGTTCAGCGCGGAGCCTTCCGGCAGCAAGCGCAGGATCTCCCACGGCACCTGCGCGCCCACGCCGGTGCCAAGGGCTTCCAAAGTCTCTTTGTCCTTGACCTCGTGCCGCTGCCCCGTGGGTGAGACCACGTGATAGCCATGGCCGCTGTCTACGCCTACGCCACCGGCGTCGAGCCCACCAAAGCGATGGGCCACCGACTTACCTGCCAAGGCGATGGTGCCTGCTTGGGCAGGTACCACTACCCCGCCGCCCTCGTTACCGGCACACATCCAGCCATCGTCCGGGCTTAAGAAGCGGAAGGACGTGGAGGGAAGGTTGAGGTTTAAAGGGGCGTCGGCAAGCGCGGCAATCTCCTGCGGCGTGGCTGTCGTCTCCTTGGCACCCACGCCTGTGAGCATCTCCGCCTGCGTAGGCGTGAGCTCCGCTACGCCCTCGGGCGTACGCGCCCACAGGCTCTGCCCAGTATCGACAACCTCGGGCGGATTGGCCGGGAAGTTCAGCGGCGGCAGCTCCGCAAAGGCATTGAGCAGCTCGGGCGGCACGGGCCAGGTGTGGGTACTATCGTCCACGCCCAGCGCCCGGCGCACGACGCGCCCTTCGGTGCTGGAGGATTCTGGCAACGCCACGCGGCCTTCCTCTGTGATAAACCACTGCGCGCCCTCGGATTCCACCAGTGCGGCGCGCTCCTCACCGAGGGTTTTCTGCTCGGGCTCGGCGAGAACAATAACCTCCTGCGACGCAACCTGGTGGCCGCCGATGCTGGTTGGGTTTTCTGTAGTCGGCGCCTCATCCTTGCCGGCTAAACACGCTGCCCAACGCTGCTGGGGAGTCTCGCCTGCTGCCGCGAGGTACCCAGGGGCATCCGAGATACCCACCGGTGAGCCCAGTAGCGCTTCTTGCAGGTGCTCATCCCCAATGGTCTGCGCCTCGGCCGCCTGCCCGGCGATAATGCGCGCCGACGCCAGGTTGAATACCGGGTGGTAGGTGTCGTTGACATCCACAAAGAGCTGGCCCTGCTCCGAGCGCACAATCGGCGCATCACCCGGCTGCGGACTCGGCTGCAGCCATGCCAACATACCGGACCCCACCGCAAGGAAGGCGACGCCGACCCCGCCGAAAAGGAGCGCTTTGCGGCGCCTAGCCAATGGATCGTGAATCATGCGGATATCGCCTAATACGAGCCCATGCTCGACGCGGCGACGTAAGAATTTATGGCCCGATACCTGGGCCTTGGTAGTAGGCAACGGACGTGCCATAATTTTCCCCCGAAAAGTCTGTGTACACCCAGCACACAGGCTATCCCAGGTAAGCACCCGCTGCCACTTGGGCGCTAGTCGGCGCTGCGCCTTTCGCGGGTGACCTCGGCGCGTGCCGCCAGTTGATCCGCGGCCGGGTAATCAACGGCGATGAGGGAGAGTCCCTTGGCCGGGGCCACGGGGATGCTGGAAGAGCGCTTCGTCTCCTGCAGCAGTGCCTCGGCGAAGTCAGCATCGCGCCGCCCCTCCCCCACGCGCAGGCAACACCCTACCAGCGAGCGCACCATCGACCAGCAGAACGCATCGGCGCTCACGCGGGCCTCAAAAAGCTCCGGTTCTTCGGGCGTAGAAACGTCGCGCCAAGAAAATTCCTGCAATTCCCGGATGGTCGTGGCATTTGGCTTGGCTTTACAAAAGGCCGCAAAATCATGCAGGCCCACCAGGGCGGTGGCGGCTTCTTGCATGGCATCGATATCCACCGGCTTAATCCACTCGGCCGTATCCCGCGCCCGGGTCGGCAGCGCGCCGCGCGGGTTGGTGGTAATCCGGTAGACGTAGTGCCGCCGCAGCGCCGAAAACCGCGCATCAAAGCCCGCGGGTGCGAACTCGCACCCGTGTACCCGAACGTCTTCTGGCAGAAGCTTTGCTAACCGACGCACCAGCTTCGCCGGCTCCCCCGCCACCGAGCGCTGCGCCAGCATATCTGTGGGAACGTCGACGTGCGCCACCTGGCCACGAGCGTGAACACCGGCATCCGTCCGGCCAGCGACCGTCAGCGCCACCTCCGTGCGCGCAATCATCGCCAGCTTTTCTTCCAGAACCCCCTGCACCGTGCGCAGACCGCCCTTCTGCTTGGCCCAGCCATGAAAGTCCGTGCCATCATAAGCCAAGTCCAAGCGCAGGCGAACGAACCCGTCCGCCGGCCCTTCAGGGGAAGTCGATGCTGCATCTGTCATAGTGGGCTTCATGCTACCGGAGTGTTTACTGCCCACCGGCGCTGGGTCGTTCGTGCGTTGAGCCCTAGTGGGGTGCGGACATGACAAAGCCGCCGCCCCTCCCACAGACGGGAAAGACGGCGGCGAGGCGCTAGGGCCGAAGGGAAATTACTTCTCCTCGGACTCCTCAGCTGCGGTCTCCTCGGCAGGTGCCTCGGTCTCAGCAGCCTCGTCTGCCTTAGCTTCCTCAGCCTCAGCGGCCTTGGATGCGGCAGCGCGGGTAGCGCGGTTAGCCTCAGAGGTCACAGTCTCCTCGAGAACGAGGGAGATCTGGGACATCGGGGCGTTGTCACCGGTGCGGTTGTCCAGCTTGATGGTGCGGGTGTAGCCACCCTCACGGTTCTCAAACTTCGGCGCAACCTCGTCGAACAGGTAAGAAACAACATCCTTGCGCGGGATGAGCTTCAGTACTGCGCGGCGGTCAGCGATGGTGCCGGACTTAGCCTTGGTGATGATCTTTTCGATGTACGGGCGAAGGACCTTCGCCTTGGCATCGGTGGTCTTGATAGCGCCGTGCTCGATCAGGCTGGCTGCCAAGTTGCTCAGCATGTGGGCCTGCTGCTTGGCGGAGCCGCCGAGACGGGCACCCTTCTTAGGGGTTGGCATTGTGTACTCCTCGTATGCGGTAAAAGTTGAGCGCGCGGCAATTAGGTCATTGCCGCAAGTCAGCGGGGTTCTTTACTCGGAATCCTCAGCAGCCGGATCCTTGAAGTCACCGGTTTCTGCGTCGTAGCCCTCGAGCTGGGTTGGGTCGAAATCCTCAGGGGTGTCCTTGAGAGCCAGGCCCAGGTTAGCCAGCTTGATCTTTACCTCATTGATCGACTTCTGGCCGAAGTTGCGGATATCCAGCAGGTCGGACTCGGTGCATTCAGCGAGCTCGCCCACGGTGTGAATCTCCTGACGCTTCAGGCAGTTATAAGAGCGGACGGAGAAGTTCAGGTCCTCGATCGGCATCCCGTAGGCAGCGATGTACTCGCTCTCCTGCGGGGAGGGTCCGATCTCAATGCCTTCGGCAGCGTTGTTCAGCTCGCGAGCCAGGCCGAAGAGCTCGACCAGGGTGCCGCCGGCGGAGGCCAGGGCATCGCGGGCAGAAATCGAGTTCTTGGTTTCGACGTCGATGGTCAGCTTGTCAAAGTCGGTACGCTGCTCAACACGAGTTGCCTCGACCTTGTAGGAGACCTTGAGGACCGGGGAATAAATCTGGTCGACCGGGATGCGGCCGATCTCACCGGAGGTAGGAGCGGCTGGGACATAGCCACGACCGCGCTCGACGACGAGCTCAATGTCCAGCTTGGCGGTGTCATTCAAGGAAGCGATATGCAGATCCGGGTTGTGGATCTCCACGCCAGCCGGCGGCTGGATATCGCCCGCAGTGACATCGCCCGGGCCTTCCTTGCTCAGGTACATAACAACCGGCTCATCGGAGTCGGAAGAAAGCACCATGCTCTTGATGTTCAAGATGATCTCGGAAACGTCTTCCTTCACACCGTTGATGGTGGTGAACTCGTGGAGAACACCATCGATCTTGATGGAGGTTACCGCTGCACCCGGAATGGAGGACAGCAGGGTACGACGCAGCGAATTACCGAGGGTGTAACCAAAGCCCGGCTCGAGCGGTTCGATGACGAACTTGGAACGAGACGAGTCGATGAATTCCTCGGTGAGCTGAGGACGCTGGGAAATGAGCATTGAAATTCTCCTTTTCGGCGACCGCTATTTGACGCCGGTAGAGGGGTAAAAATCTTCGGGATTGAAGATTCCTGGTTATCCGCCAGGCCATTACAGGCCGTGCGGTATAACAGTTTACTTCGAGTAAAGCTCGACGATGAGCTGCTCCTGCAGCGGAATGTCGATCTGAGCGCGCTCGGGCAGCTGGTGCACGAGGATGCGCAGGGTATCAGGAACAACCTGCAGCCATGCCGGTACGTTGGCATCGATGAGGGCGTCCTGAGCATCTTCGAACCATTCCATCTTCTTGGAGCGGTCACGGACATCGATGATGTCGTACTGGGTGACCTTGTAGGAAGGAACGTTGATGTTCTTGCCATTCACGGTGAAGTGACCGTGGGAGACAAGCTGGCGAGCCTGGCGGCGGGTGCGTGCCAGACCTGCACGGTAAACTACATTGTCCAGGCGGGACTCGAGCAGGATAACCAGGTTATCGCCGGTCTTTCCCGGGAGGCGGTTAGCCTCTGCGTAGTAGCGACGGAACTGACGCTCCAGCACACCGTAGGTGTACTTTGCCTTCTGCTTCTCCTGGAGCTGCAGCAGGTACTCAGATTCCTTGATGCGGTTGCGGCCAGCCTGTCCCGGTGGGTACGGGCGGCGCTCGAATGCCATATCGCCGCCGACCAAGTCGACGCGAAGACGGCGGGATACGCGGGTAGCGGGGCCAGTGTAACGAGCCATTTTCTTACCTCTTCCTTTCCCTTAAACCTTGCGACGCTTGGTCGGACGGCAGCCGTTGTGCGGCTGTGGGGTTGCATCCGTGATCGAGGAAACCTCGAGGCCTGCAGCCTGCAGGGAACGGATGGCGGTCTCGCGGCCGGAGCCCGGACCCTTGACGAATACGTCAACCTTCTTCATGCCATGATCCATTGCCTTGCGAGCAGCGTTCTCGGCTGCCATCTGAGCGGCGAACGGAGTGGACTTACGGGATCCCTTGAAGCCAACGTGGCCGGAGGATGCCCAAGAGATAACAGCACCGGTCTGATCGGTGATCGAGACGATGGTGTTATTGAAGGTGGACTTGATGTATGCGTGGCCGAGGGCCACATTCTTCTTTACGACGCGACGGCCGGAACGGCGCGCGCCGGAACGAGTCTTTGGAGGCATGAATTACTTCTTCTTTCCTGCGATCGTCTTCTTCGGACCCTTACGAGTGCGCGCATTGGTCTTGGTGCGCTGGCCACGTACAGGCAGGCCACGGCGGTGGCGCAGACCCTTGTAGCTACCGATTTCAATCTTGCGGCGGATATCAGCCTGAACCTGACGGCGGAGGTCACCCTCAACCTTCCAGGTAGCCTCAATTGCGTCACGGAGCGCCGACAGCTGGTCATCATCCAGGTTGTCAGTGCGCAGGTCAGGAGAAATGCCAGTCTTTTCTAGCAGTTCCTTGGCACGGGTTGGACCGATGCCGTAGATGTAGGTGAGAGCGACCTCCATGCGCTTATTGCGGGGGAGGTCAACACCAGCTAGACGTGCCATATGGCGTGTCCTTTCGGGTTGTTACGGCGGTTTTCTCCCCATCCGTCCCGCTCCATGCAACGCTTCGCCCGGACCGTGCCGGGAATCCTTGGGTTGCTTACCAGTGCGGGCTCAGGCCACCGTAGCCTGAGGTGGACAGAGTGAACCTATGGGTTCACCCTTGGGTGAGGAGGCTTACTGTCTTTACTTGTAGCGGTAGACGATGCGTCCGCGGGTCAGGTCATAAGGAGACAGCTCTACAACCACGCGGTCCTCTGGGAGGATGCGAATGTAGTGCTGACGCATCTTGCCAGAAATGTGTGCAAGAACCTTGTGTCCATTGTCGAGCTCGACACGGAACATTGCGTTGGGCAAAGGCTCGATAATGCGGCCTTCTACCTCGATTGCGCCTTCCTTAGCCATAACCTCTACTTTTCTGGCGACGGCCAAGTGCGCCGTCACCTGCATGTTTGTTGTCTACTGCGGTGGCGTATCCGCGCCAGCCTCGCTGACGCTATACACCGACTTAACAGCATACGCTGCAGCGACACGTTTTCCAAACCGCTGCGCTTTCCGACGCCCCGCTAGCTCGCCCGCCCCTCACCCTAAGCCAGCAAAATCCCCCGAACCAATTCTCCTCCTCGGGAGCTCAGTTCGGGGGATGAGGCTTTCGCTTAAGCGCGGGCCTTAGTCTGTCT
>OJLS01000214.1_pt1 | contig 13146 bp, 15 predicted proteins | sample 1597081 | NCBI WGS metagenome assembly OJLS01 (sample SAMEA3904663, study PRJEB24821) | metagenome | biome: Builtin; feature: hospital; material: surface | place: USA | collected 2013-05-22
GTCCGTCTCGTGGGCTCGGAGATGTGTATAAGAGACAGCCTCCCTCCCCGCCAACTCCGCCACCTGCCGATAAATCTCAGCAAGGGCCAACTGTTCAGGGTCGGAAGGATCAACAGCGATTTTCACCGGTTCCTCTGCGGGAGCGCACGCCGTGAGACCCCCGAATGCAGCCGCCGTAGCAACAAGTGCACCGAGCGCCGCTTTTTGTGGCCGGGGAATGCGCATTAGCTCTGAGCACCGTCACGCGGGGTGTCGTGGTGGCTGCCCTGCGGCTGCGCGGGCTGTTCCGGCTGCGCGGGCTGGTGTGCGTGCGGCTGCTGGGCCTGCGGCTGGTGCGGCTGGTGCGACTGCGTTTGCTGAGCTGCCGGCTGGTGCGGCTGCGTTTGCTGAACCGCCTGCTGCTGCGGCTGCACACGCTGGTTGCCCAGGGTCTGGGACGGGCGGGGACCCATCTGGGCGATCATGTCGCGGGCTTGGGGGGCGTTGGAGGGCTCGCAAAGAATGTCGTAGCGGCCGGCGACGATGCTGGTGGCGGACGAGAAGTCACGGCGTCCCTGGGTGAATGCGTAGCCAATGGCCGCGGAGACGAGACCGAAGATGAGGCCGATGACCAGAGCGGTCAGCAGGGCCGGCCACACTTCCGGGGTGAACAGGGCGAACAGCAAGCCGACGAAAAGACCGAACCACAGGCCGGACAGGGCGCCGCCGGCGAGTACGCGGCCCCACGTGAGTCGGCCGGTCACACGCTCAACCTGCATGAGGTCAACACCAACGATGGTGATGTTCTCCACCGGGAACTGCTGGTCGGACAGCCCGTCGACAGCTGCCTGCGCGTCGGCGTAGTTCTGGAAGCTACCCACGGGCCAGCCGGAAGGTCGCTGCATGCCGTCGAGGTTACGGCGGGAAATCGGGGCACCGGAAGATGCAGGGGTCGGCTGGCTCATGGTGTGCTTTTCCTTCTATTCGCTTTCGGTTGCTCACACGAGTGTAGTGCCAGCTTCAGACGCGGGCGTGGAGGCCATATACTTTATGTGCGATGACTGACACAACCCCGATTTCAGAAGCAGCTGTCCGTAACGCGCTCTCGCGTGTAGACGACCCGGAGATCGGCAAACCGATCACCGATTTGGACATGGTTGAATCCGTGCGTATCGACGGCCGCGACGTCGCCGTCGGCATCTACCTCACCATTGCCGGATGCCCGATGCGCGACACCATCGAAGGAAACGTCCGCGCCGTCCTCGAGGAGCTCGACGGAGTGGGCGAAGTCAGCGTGACCATGCACACGATGAGCGAGGAGCAGCGCCGCAACCTCGCCCAGCGCCTCAGAGGAGACAAGTCCGACCCGGTGATCCCGTTCTCCCAGCCGGGGTCTACGACGCGGGTGTATGCGGTGGCATCGGGCAAAGGCGGCGTGGGCAAGTCGTCGATGACCGTGAATTTGGCTACGGCGCTCGCGGCGCAGGGACTCACCGTCGGAATTCTCGACGCCGATATTTACGGCCACTCCATCCCGGGCCTGATGGGCTCTGCGGACCAGGGGCCGACGGTTGTAGACGAGATGCTCATGCCCCCAATCGCCCACGGTGTCCGCCACATCTCCATCGGCCAGTTCGTCGAGGGCAACGCGCCCGTGGTGTGGCGCGGACCGATGCTTACCCGCGCGATCCAGCAATTTCTTGCCGACGTCTACTGGTCCGAGCTCGACGTCCTCTTCATGGATCTTCCGCCCGGGACCGGCGACGTGGCCATCACCGTCGCGCAACTGGTCCCGGATGCGGAGCTGCTCATCGTGACCACCCCGCAGGCCGCCGCCGCTGAAGTCGCTGAGCGCGCAGGCTCCATCTCGCAGCAGACTGGACAACGTGTCGCTGGTGTGATCGAGAACATGTCCGCGATGGTGATGCCCGACGGTTCAACCATGGACATCTTCGGCACCGGCGGCGGCGAGCAGGTCGCCGAGCGCCTCACCGCGATCACCGGTTCCGAGGTCCCCCTCCTCGGCTCCGTCCCCCTCGACCCCCAGCTGCGCGTCCAGGGCGACGAAGGCACCCCCATTGCTGTGCAAGCCCCCGACTCGCCGTCCGGGAAGGCAATCGCAGACATTGCGGGGAAACTCAAGATCCGCCGGCATTCGCTCGCCGGAAAGAGTCTGAACCTAGGAGTGACGCGGAACTAAACTCCGCGCCTGCGCACCTCGCCCGCCCCGCTGGAAGGACGAAGCTGGCCAGCCGGAAGGACTAAGTCACGTCAGCCCACGAGAAACCGCCTCCGCTGGACTGGGCAGATGGGTTGAACTCAGAAGGCGGCGGATTGATGCCCGGCTGACGTCGCCGACGCCGGGGCGAACGAGGCACCGATGCTTCACTCGAGCCATTGACTCCGACAGCCCCCGTGTGCTCGGTCTTCGAAGAGCCACCGGCGGTCGACGAGTGGTCAGGTGCCCCGGCACCGCTATGCGACGTAGGTGATGATGGCTGCGACGACGCTACGGACTGCTGTGTCTGCGACGGCACCTTAGTACTGCCACCGGCTGATGCCCCAGCATTGCCACCGGCTGACACCCGATCAGTGCCAGCGGCTGAGCTGCCCGCGGCTGAGCTGCCCGCGGCTGAGCTGCCCGCGGCCGCTGCGGCGGCAGCAGCACCGCTGCCGGTTACAGGATCTTCATTCATCATGCGGCGGGGGTCGAACTGGTCGAGGTAGTCGCCGTCTTCGTCGAAAAGCGCTTTGGCGATGGCGCGTTTCGGACCCATCGCCGCGTACTCGGTGACGGTGCTTATCGGCTTGCGGAACTCTTCGAACTCCTCACCGTAGAGTTCTTCCTTCGCATCGTTTATCGCGCGCCGCGCCGCAAACAACGCGGCTCGGACGTCCATGATGACTCCGGGCAAGCGCTCGGGACCGATAATGATCAGTCCCGCAAGTATGACGACAAAGATTTCGCCCCAGCCGATTGAGTCAAACACGACTTCACTTTAGCCGGTCACGCAAGTGGCTCCAGGCTATAGGCCATTTCCTGCCAGAATTAGGGGTGCCGGCAGATGTGGTCCCCTGGATTTCGCTGGAATCGTGCGCATCCCGGGGGTCCTGAGCGTCCTGAACGTCCTGAGCGTCGCGGGATGGGCGCGTGTCATTGGCAGCGTCATCAAGGTGCGCCAGCCTCTCGACGAGCGACCGCGGCGCGCGCAGACACCCGTCGGTGTTGTGTTCCCGGACTGCTTCAGAAGCTGCTTGCTGCTGCGCTACTTCGCGGCGGCAGTCGGGGCACTGCGCAAGGTGTTGGTGGGCGCGGTGGAGGGCGGTGGGGGACAGTTCGTCGTCGATAAGCGCGGCGACCGCTTCGTAGTTGAGGTGGTCGATGGAATCGAACGTGGGCACGGCTGTCACCTCGCGCGGATGAGCTCGCGCGCGGCTTCGCTGGAGATGGCTTGAGCTTCAAGCGACGCGCGGAGCTGGCTGCGGCCGCGGTGGATGCGGGAGCGCACAGTACCCATTTTCACGCCGAGCGTTTTGGCGATTTCGTCGTAGCTCATCCCGACGACGTCGCAGAGCACGACCGAGACGCGGAACTCCGGGCTCAGCTCGTCGAGCGCGGCTTGAAGCGCGGGGTCAAGGTTGGCGGCGGTGTAAACCTGCTCGGGGGTCGGCGCTGTTCCGGGCACGCGCTCGTAGTCCTCAGGCAGTGCCTCCATGCGGATCTTGCTGCGGTGGCGCACCATGTCGAGGAAGAGGTTCGTGGTGATGCGGTGCAGCCACCCTTCGAAGGTGCCGGGCTTGTATGTTTTCAGGTTGCGGAACACGCGCATAAACGTCTCTTGCGTGAGGTCTTCGGCGTCTTGCGGGTCGCCGGAGAGACGGAATGCGAGGCGGTAGACGCTGTCGGCGTGTTCTTCGACGAGTTCGGCCCAGCTGGGCATGGCACCATGTCCGGCGTCGAAAGCTGCGGTGCCCGTCACGTCCTGCATGCCCACTATTGTTGCGTACCGCGCTGGTGCCCGCACAGCCGGGGTGCATTTCGTAGGATATTCGTGTGAGCGATTCAGCATTTACCTCCCTCAACGAGTACATCACGGCCAAAGAGCAGGACGCCACGCTTATCGACGCCCGCTCCGACGCCTCCGAATACTCCCTCCGCACCCCGAGCGTCGCGGTGGGCTCCCTGCTGGGCACCCTGGCCGCTGCCGGGAGCGCCGGGAGCGGTGCTGGCGTGGCGGGTACTGGCGCGGCCTCTGCCGGCGTTACGGGCGCTGTCGCGATGACGCCCGCCGCCGGAGTTGTTGGATTGCACATTCTCGCCGGTCTGCCGGCGAAAGCCGCGCTCACGTGCATCGACCCTGAGGCGGACCACCAGGCACGCGCGAAGGCCGCGTTCCGCGATGCCGGGTTCGGCAGCTCGCGTGCGCGCTTCCTGCCGTCGCGTCCATTGGACGTGCTTGGCCGTTTGGCTGCGGGTGCGTACCACCTCGTCTACGCCGACGTTGACCCCGTCGACCTGCCCGCCGTTGTCGAAGCCGCGTGGCCGCTGCTCTCCCCCGGCGGGACACTCGTTCTGGCCGGCTCGCTTCTCGACGCCACCATCACCGACCCCACCCGCAAAGACCGCGGCACCCTCGCCGCCCGCGAGGCGGAGGAACTGGTGGATGGGCTTGAGGGGGCCGTCGTCACGCGGCTGCCCCTCGATTCCGGCGTGACGCTGGTGACCCGCCGAGGCTAGTCAACCGCGGCTAGGCCACCGACGCTAGACCACTGACTAGCCCCCGCTCCAGCCGGGCCGCGCGGCGCGCTACTCGACGACCTCGGATTTGCCCACCACCACGACACCGGAGTCGGAGATGGAGAACTCCCGGGCGCGGTCGTTGTCCTCGTCGACGCCGACCGTCGCGCCGTCGGAGACGTAGACGTTCTTATCCAGGATGGCGTGCCGCACGACAGCTCCGCGGCCGACGCGCACGCCGGGCATGAGCACGGAGGACTCGACGGTCGCGCCTTCTTCCACGCGCACATCTGTGGACAGAACCGAGTTGCGCACGGTCGAACCTGAGATGATCGATCCCGGTGCGATGATGGATTCTTGCGCAATGCCTCCGGAAACGAATTTCGCGGGCGGCAGGTTCTCATCCTCGGTGGAGTGGATCGGCCACGCCTTGTTGTAGAGGTTGAACACCGGGTGGATCGAGATGAGGTCCATGTGCGCGTCGTAGAAGGAGTCGATGGTGCCGACGTCGCGCCAGTAGGCCTTGTCGCGCTCGGTGGCGCCGGGGACTTCGTTGGCGGTGAAGTCGTAGACGTTGGCCTGGCCCTTGTCCACGAAGTACGGGATGATGTCGCCGCCCATGTCGTGGTCGGACTCGTCGTTCTCGTTGTCTTCGCGGAGGGCGCGGATCAGAGCCTCGGTGGAGAAGCAGTAGTTGCCCATGGAGGCGTACGTCATCTCAGGGTCGTCGGGGGTACCGGGCGGGTCGGCGGGCTTTTCCAGGAACTCGGTGATGGTGCCATCTTCGCCGGATTGGATGCAGCCGAAGGCGGTGGCCTCGCTACGCGGGACGCGGATGCCCGCGACGGTGCATTCCTTGCCCGAAGCAATGTGGTCCTCGACCATCTGCGACGGGTCCATGCGGTAGACGTGATCGGCGCCGAACACGAGGACGTAGTCCGGCTGCTCGTCGTAAATGAGGTTGAGCGACTGCAGCAGGGCGTCCGCGGAACCCTGGTACCAGCGCTTACCCAGGCGCTGCTGCGCCGGAACCGACGCGATGTACTGGTGCGTCGGGCCCGAGAAATTCCAGGCGGTAGCCACGTGGCGGTCGAGCGAGTGGGACTTGTACTGCGTCAACACGGCAATGCGGTTGTAACCTGCGTTGACCAGGTTCGACAGGACGAAATCGACGAGACGGTAATTTCCGCCGAACGGCACGGCGGGCTTGGCGCGGTCGAGGGTCAGCGGGAAGAGGCGCTTTCCTTCTCCGCCGGCGAGGACAATGGCGAGGACATTCGGCTGGTTGTTCACATGTCCAAGCCTAGGTAAGAACAGGTGGCCCCGCACTGCCCTTTAGCAAAGCTCTGGCAAACTTCAGATAAATTGGCTCCGCGCCACCTCCCTCTGTGGGTGCCGCAGAAGGTGCCTGCACGTGTGCCCGATCGCTACTACTCTCGGTGGCATGAGAGTCGGAATGATGACCCGCGAGTACCCGCCCGAGATCTACGGGGGCGCGGGAGTCCATGTCACAGAGCTGACGCGCTTCATGCGCAAGCTTGAGGGCGTCGACGTCGACGTCCATTGCATGGGCCAACCCCGCGACGAGGAGAACGTGTACGTCCACGGCGTCGATCCCGAGCTTGAGAGCGCCAACGGCGCCATCAAGACGATGTCGACCGGTCTGCGCATGGCGGATGCCGCCGACAACGTCGACATCGTGCACTCCCACACCTGGTACGCGGGGCTCGGCGGCCACTTGGCGGGTCTGCTGCACGGCATCCCGCACGTTGTCACCGCGCACTCCCTCGAGCCGGACCGCCCGTGGAAGCGCGAGCAGCTCGGCGGCGGCTACGACGTCTCCTCCTGGTCCGAGAGGAACGCCATGGAGAACGCGGACGCCGTCATTGGCGTTTCCTCCGGCATGAAGGACGCTATCTTGCGCGCCTACCCGCGTATCGACGAATCCCGCGTCCACGTCGTCCTCAACGGCATCGACACCTCCTTCTGGTACCCCACCGTCGACGCGAGCGGCGACCAGCGGGATTCAGGTGCCGCAGCTGACGCGAACAGCGGAAATAGCGCCAACGGCGACGGCGCGAACGACGGCGACGGCGCGAACGACGGCAACGTCATCAAGCGCCTCGGTGTCGACCCGTCGCGCCCGATCGTGGCGTTCGTCGGCCGCATCACGCGCCAGAAAGGCGTCCCGCACCTGGTCAAAGCGGCGCAGGACTTCGACCCGGACATCCAGCTGATCCTGTGCGCCGGCGCTCCGGACACGAAGGAGATCGCGGAGGAGACGCAGGGACTCGTCGATAAGCTGCGCGAAACGCGCGACGGTGTGTACTGGGTGACGGACATGCTGCCGAAGGAAGACATCCGCGACATTTATTCTGCGGCCGATATTTTCGTGTGCCCGTCGGTGTACGAGCCGCTGGGCATCGTGAACCTGGAGGCGATGGCGTGCCAGACGGCGGTTGTCGCATCTGACGTGGGCGGCATTCCGGAGGTTGTCGTCGACGGCGAGACCGGTACCCTGGTGCACTACGACGCGGACGACACGCAGGCGTTCGAGAAGGATCTCGCCTCGGCCGTCAACGCGCTCGCCCAGGACGCAGCGACCACAAAGCGCTTCGCGGCGGCCGGCCTCACCCGCGTGAAGCAGGAATTCACCTGGGACAAAATCGCCCAAGAAACCGTCGACGTGTACAAGTCGCTTCTGTAACCCGGAGGACGAAACTGTGAGCAATTTGAGACCCGAACTGCATGTCACCGCTGACAAGGGCATCCTCGACGCCGCAGCAGGCATGCTTCGCGACGGCGACGACTGGCACCTCTTTTACCAGTACGAGCCCGCGCTCGACGCCCCCACCCGGTGGGCACACCAGTTCTCGGAGGGCAACCCGTTCGACTTCTACGAGTGCAACGACGTCATTGCACCCGTCGGAGGCGAAACCCGAGTCCTCGCAGGCTCCGTTGTGTCGACCCCGGAGGGCACGGACCTCTACTTCACATCCGTCACCAACGCCGGAACAACGATCCAGGCAGCGCGTATCGACGAAATCGAGGCCCTTTGCGACGATGTCGACGAAGCCGGCGAGATCGATACGGGTGTACGGCGCCTCGGACCAGTAGTTAAAGACATGGGACGCTTCACCCGGTTCCGCTCCCCCTGCGTCGTGCCCGACTGGACTGAGAACACCGACCGCGACCGGGGCCAGTCCGGCTGGGTGATGCTGGCCAGCAGCGGCCCAACCGAAAACCCCGTTCCCGTCGTCCTCGATTCCTCCGACGGCGCCTCGTGGTCGCTTCTCGGGCCGCTCCGCTTCAACGGCGACACCGGGCTCGACGACGATGCTGTCACCGTTGCCCCCCGCATCATCCGCTTGCGGGACGAGGAGGACGGCGACATCTACGACGTTCTCTTCCTCACCCTGGAGCTCGAGGACGGCGACCTGTCCGGTTACCTCGTGGGCACTCTTCACGAGACCGAATTCACCGTGAAGACCCCGTTCCGCCGCCTCGACCACGGCCACGACTTCACACGCCCCCGCAGCACCAACGTCGTGCGCGGCACCCAGACCGACGACGAGCGCTACGCCGAAGCACGCATCTTCGGTCTTTTGGCCGCCACCGGCCGCGGCGGCGACCCGACCGCGCAGCCCACGTGGGAGACCGAAGGCTGGGCGAACGCGCTTTCCCTCCCGCGCGTGGTCACGCTCGCAGGCGGAGAGCTCTTCCAGACACCTGCGCAAGGTCTTCCCGACGCTGTGAGCGCTACTGAACGCGCCAAGCTCTGGACCGGCATGTGCGACATCCCCGTCGGATCATCTGTGACGGTCGAGGTACTGGACACCAACGGCGACGTTGCAGCCTCCATCACCCACTCCGGCGACCAGATCACCCTCGACCGGTTAGACGGCTCTCCCGCCACGGCCGAGCTTTCCGACGAGGACGAGGATCACATTTCCGTGCTTGTCGACGGCTCCGCCATCGAAGTCTTCGCCGGCGGCGGCGCCGTCACCATGGCCAGCCGCTTCTGGCCCGAGAACGGTGTCGGCGAGCTGCGCGTCACTGCTGACGGTGACGCGGAAATCGTGAACCAGTGGAGCCGCGGCTAGCGCGAGACCGCAGGCACGGCTAGCGTGCGGCCGCGGGGGCGGCTAGCGCGAGACCGCGGGGGCGGCTAGCGTGCGGGCTACCCTAGCGAAAGCCGCGGCTAGCGCGCTGCTTTCTTCATCCGCGTGAGCTGCGCGCGGGCGGTCACCGACATCGTCCCCGGCAGACCGGCGACGCGCTCGGCGAGAACATCGGGATCGAGGTGGCGCGCAGACGGGCTCATGCCCACCTGGGCGGCAATGGATTCGCGGTCGAGGTGCATCGGGAACTCGATCAGCTCCGGCTCCCCGACCGGCTCCAAGTGGCCGGCTGCTTGCTCGAGCATGCGCTCCATCTTGCCTTCCTCGACGCCCAGGATGCCGAGGGGCTCTCGGAGCTCGTCGAGATGGCCGGATTGGGGGGTGAGGATGAGGACCTCGCCGTCGTCGACAAGCACGCGGGCGAATTCCTGCGGGTTGCGGGGCGCGAAGATCACGGTGATCACGTCGACGGAGCGGTCGCGCACGGGCAGGCCGTCCCACACATCTGCCACGACAGCGCCGATGTTCGGGTGCGCCTTGGCCAGGTGCTTCGCGGCGGGAACGGCGATATCCACACCGATGCCGCGGGAATTCTCCACCGCGTCAAGGGTGTGGGAGAGGTAGTAGCCGGTGCCGGCACCGACCTCGAGGATGGTTGGGGGTGTCGCGGAAACGTCGTCAAGCGGAAGACACTGGAGAGCATCGAGGACGCGCTCCGTGACCGTCTCCACGAACGGCGCGAAGTGGCCGCGGGACAGGAACGCCTCACGCGACGCCACCATCTCCGGGCTGTCGCCGTGGTGCGCGATCCCTGCTCCCGAGGCCAGCGTGACGTAGCCCTGCTTGGCCACGTCGTAGGAGTGCCCGGACTCGGAGACGAGGCGGCTGAAATCGTCCGCGCCCGTCAGGGCGCTACCGTCAATGGGGTCCGCCAGCACATCAACAATGTCTTTGAGCATGGCGAATCATGTTACCCGCAGCTCTACTGCGCTGCGACATCGGTGAGGAGCTGACCGAGCTCGGCCGCTTCCTCGTTGTTGAGCTCCACCACGAGGCGTCCACCGCCGTCGGACGGGATGCGCATCACGATCTTGCGGCTCTCTTCGACGACTTCCATCGGACCGTTGCCGGTACGCGGCTTCATTGCTGCCATGTGGTGTTACTCCTTGGCTCTTCGGTTGTCTGCTTTCCGCCAGCCGACTCGAGGCGGGATTCCACCTTGGGTGCGGACGCCGGAAACTCTCCCCCAATCTTACGCTCTTGCACGCCGAGCAGGTGCTCGATGAGAGCGTCGACCTGGTCCTGGCGGTATCCGCGGGGAACGACTTCGAGGGCGATGTCGTCGTAGCGTCCTTCGTCGACGGCTGCGCGGTTGTCGGCGATGACGTCTTGCGGCTCGTCCATGGGCGGCAGTGCTTCACCGCGGCCGAAGATCGCGGAGGACACCCACGCGCCGAATAGCGCGATCGCGGCGATGACGAGGATGAGGATCAACCAAGACAGCATGAGCTGATGCTACCGCAGTTCCGCCCACGGCTGGCGTTGGGGAACGTCGGCGACAGCGGCGGCACCGGCGCGGGAAAGGATGGTCCGGGCGACGGTTTCGGACATGTCGGCCAGCTCGGTCAGAGGCCGGTTGCGGTGGATTTTCTGCCCGAGGTCGACTTGGGCGAGGGAGGAGGGGCCGTGGAGGGAGGCGACGTCGATAAGCAGGCCCGCTTCAACGCCGTACCCGGCGACGAACGGCACCTCGAGTGCGGTGCTGCGACGGATGGCGTATTCGCCGGCGAGCGGCTGGTCGAGCTGCGGGAGGTGCGGAAACAAGAGCCGCAGCAGCGGTTTCGCGGTCAGCTCCGTCACGCGCCCGCCGCCGCGCGGGGCACCGTCGAGCGTGCGGGCATAGGTCGCTTTCACAAGGTGCACAAGCTTATCGACGAACCCCCCGACCAACCCATCCACCCACTCCGGCCCCACCGTGGTCACGTCTGCGTCGAGGAAGACGACGATGTCTCCGTGCGCGGCGCGGACTCCGCGCCAGAGCGCTTCGCCCTTGCCGGGCCGGACGGGGATCTCGGGGGCGATGTCGCGCCAGTTGAGCACCGTGGCCCCGGCGGCTGAGGCGTTGGCGGCTGTCGCGTCGGTGGAATCGGAGTCGACGACGATGACCTCGTCGGCGCAGGATGCGCGGGCCGCGCGCACGACGGCCGCGACGGTGCTCTCCTCGTTCAACGCGGGAATGACGACGGAGACGGTTCCGCTCGCGCACGCCATCAGGCGAGTCCCCGGGTGGTGTCGAGCGGGCGCGCGGTGCCCTGGATTGCCGCGGTGGTGCGGATGACGTCGATGGTCTCGGCGACCTCGTGGACGCGGAATGCTGCGACCCCGCGGGCGGCGCACCACGCGGTGGCGGCGAGAGTGCCGGCGACGCGCTCCCCGACCGGCCGACCAGTCGTCTCGCCGATGAAGTCCTTGTTGGACAGCGCCATCAGCACCGGCCAGCCCGTGGCAACGACCTCGTCGATACGCCGCAGAATCTCCAGACCGTGGAAGGTGTTCTTGCCAAAGTCGTGCGTCGGATCGATGAAGACCTTCTCCTCCGGGACCCCGCAGGCAACAGCCCGCTCAGCCAGGGCTGTTGTTTCGCGGATGACATCCGCAACCACGTCGTCGTAGTGGACGCGGTGGGGACGCGTGCGCGGTGTCGCGCCGCCGGTGTGGGAGCACACGTACCCGACCTTGTGTGCACCGGCGACCTCGACGAGCTCCGGTTCGTATCCGGCCCACGTGTCGTTAATGAGTGTCGCACCGGCTTGCACAGCGGCCTCAGCAACCTCGGGGCGCCACGTGTCCACCGAAATGTCGATGGTGCCGCCGCCAGCGGTGCCTCCTCCTGCTCCGCCCGTCGCGGCTACTGGGGCCATCTCCGCCAGCTGCTCGCGGACCGCTGCGATGAACGGGACCACGCGGTCGATTTCCTCCTGAATGCCGACAGCGTCGCCGGGGCCCGCTTTCACACCGCCCACATCGACGATGGTCGCGCCGGCCTGCACCACCTCCCGGCAGCGTTCTAGAGCGGCGTCGAACGCGAAGGTCGCACCTTGGTCGTAAAACGAGTCCGGGGTGCGGTTGATGATGGCCATGACGCGGGGCAGTCCACCGGCCTTTTCCTGCGTCACTTCTCGTACTTGTGCAGGTTCCGCGGGTCCGACATTTCGCGGTGGGTGTTCACGATGTACTCGACAGCCTCGTCGACGGAATCCGTGACGAGGAAGAGCTGGTCATCGCCCTCCGAGATGAGCCCGCGGGCGAGCTGCTGCGAGCGGATCCAGTCCACCAGGCCGGACCAGAAGTCGGTTCCGAGCAGCACCATCGGGAAGTTGGTGACCTTGCCCGTCTGGATCATGCACAGGACCTCGAAGACCTCGTCCATGGTGCCGAAGCCGCCGGGCAGAGACACGAACGCCTGCGAGTACTTGAGGAACATGGTCTTGCGCGCGAAGAAATAGCGGAAATTCAGGCCCAGGTCGACCCAGGGGTTGAGTCCCTGCTCGAAGGGAAGCTCGATACCGAGGCCCACCGACATGCCACCGGCTTCGTGCGCTCCGCGGTTCGGCCCCTCCATCAATCCGGGGCCGCCACCGGTGACCACGGCGTAACCGGCCTCCACGAGTTTCTTGCCCAAGTCACGAGCCTGCTCGTACTCCGGGGTGCCCTCGCCGAGCCGTGCGGAACCGAACACGGTCACAGCCCAATCGAGATCGTGCAGCGCGTCGAAGCCCGACACGAACTCGCTGGTGATGCGCATGACGCGCCACGGGTCCGCATGCTTCCAATCGTGGTCCGCCCGCCCCATCTGCAGCAACCGCTGGTCGTAGGTCGACGGGGAATCGGCGTCGCCGCCTTTGTGCCGCCGCAGAATCGGTCCGCTCAGCGTGCGGTCCCGGTCCGGGCGCGGGGTTTTGTGTGGAGCCACGTGAAAAGCCTTCTAAGTCTGCTTCAGTATCGGATTGTCAGTAACGGAGTACTAGTAACGGGGTACCAGTGTCAGGGCACGGGTCACGCAGACGCGCCAGACAGGTACGCCATGAGTGTGTCGGCGACCGAGCCGATCTGATCGATCGGGCACTGCTCGTCGATCTTGTGGGCGAACCCAGGGTCGCCGGGCCCGAAGTTCACAGCCGGAACACCAAGAGTAGAGAACCTCGACACATCCGTCCATCCGAATTTCGCGCGGAATTCACCGCCGACGGCGCTCAGGAGGCCCTGGGCGGCGGCTGTCTCTTATACACATCTGACGCTGCCGACGAT
>OJLS01000221.1_pt1 | contig 13095 bp, 12 predicted proteins | sample 1597081 | NCBI WGS metagenome assembly OJLS01 (sample SAMEA3904663, study PRJEB24821) | metagenome | biome: Builtin; feature: hospital; material: surface | place: USA | collected 2013-05-22
CCGCGTCATCGTTCTCAAACAAGGGCAGGTCGTGGATCCGGACGCGGATCTAGACAACCCCCGCGAGGAGTACACCGCGCACCTTGTTTCGGCGTCGAAGCCGGGGATGCCTGCTCAGGCGCGGCCCGTCGGCAAGCCAGTCATCGAATTGCGGAACGTGTCGTGGCGACGCGGAGACACCCTCGCGCTCGACGACGTATCGCTGACGGTGCGCAAGGGTGAGAGAATCGGCGTTGTCGGCGGCTCGGGATCGGGAAAAACATCGCTGCTTCGCGTCATCTCCGGGTTGAACGAGCCTGATTCAGGCACCGTCACAGTGGACGGGCGCCTGCAAATGGTCTTTCAGGACCCGTACTCATCCCTCAATCCGCGCCGCACAGTCCGCTCGTCGGTGACAGAGACTGGCGCGGACGGACAACGCGCTGATGAAGTGCTCTCCCAGGTGGGACTAGGCGGTACCGGCAACCGTTTACCGCACCAGTTCTCGGGCGGGCAACGGCAACGGATCTCTATCGCCCGCGCCGCTGCTCCACGCCCTCACATCCTCATCGCCGACGAGCCCGTGTCGGCCCTAGACGTGTCGGTGCGCGCGCAGGTCCTCGAGCTTATCGACGACCTCGTCACCCACAACGACGCCACCCTCGTCTTCGTCTCCCACGACCTATCCGTGGTCAGACAGGTGTGCCCGACGATTGCGGTGCTGTATCAAGGCCGCGTTGTCGAGACTGGGCCCACTGAGCAGATATGGGAAAACCCGCAGCACGAGTACACGAGGTCTCTGCTGCGGGCTATTCCGAGAATCTAGCGGAGAACGGTGACGTTACCGTTGGGCTCCACGCGAATCTTCGCGCTGGACGCTGCTGCCAGGTTCACACGCTGCCAGGAGCCGCCCTCTGCCTGCCAGTCCAGCGGGTTACCCGCCGGTGCCGCCGTCTGGGCGATGATGGACGCGCGCTGAGCGTAGTTCAGCTTCGGGAAGCTACCGGCGATCAGGGTCGGCGCCGCCTGCGGAACGATCATCGGTGCGTCGCGGTGGTAGATCGGCTTGAAGTCGTAGGTGTTCCACTTGGTGGACTGGGCGACAGCCTGCGCAGTCGGTGCGTACGGCTTATCGGATGCCACCAGCTGGGCGATGGACTTGCCGGTGCGCCACTCGATTTCAGCGCGGAGCTCTGCCGCTGCCTGGTCGATAGCGTTGCGCATCTTCGGGTCGTTCAGGCGGTCAGCTGCGGCAGCCTGACCGGACATGCGCCCGCCGATCACGTCGAGCGGGTAGTGCACGCCGAGGACGATGCGGCTGTTGCCCGCGACAGCGGCACGGTAGTGGAGCTGCGGAGCGACCTCCGGAACCATGTACGCGAGTAGCGAAGTCACAAGAGCAGCCTGGTTGGTGTGACCGGACGGGAAGGACTTGGAGGACAGGTACAGGTCCTCCCCCGGCGGGTTGTAGCGGTTGATCTTGTCCGGCATGGTCTTGTACGGACGCTTGTAGTTGAAGTATTCCTTCTCCGCGAAGGTGGAGCTTGCCAGACCACCGGTGCGGGCCAAGTAGCCGTTACCGAGCAGGAACTGGGTCTTCGGCAGACGACCTTCAGCCAGAGCTTTCCGGAATTCGCGGCCGAACTGCTCGCCGAGGCCCTCAGACAGAGTCACCAGCAACTCGTTGGAGGATGCCACTGCATCGTCCTGAGCCAGCTTGATCAGAGCCGGGTTCGACGCAGCCGAGTTGTTGATCTTGACAACCTGAGCCTTGTTGGAGTCCATCACGTCGGGACGCTTGTCGCGCAGGTACGGGAAGAGACGGTTGACCTCTGCGTAAACGCCGTACTGGTAAGGCGAGATGTCGGAGATGTAGCCACCGATGTAGTCGGGCGTGAAGGGCTTCGGAGTGGGAGCGCCGTGAACCTGCTTCGGGATCTGGCCGGTGCTGGACCCCGTGTTGGCGTCGCGGATCTGCGGGACCTTGGCGGGCAGCTTGGCCGCAGCTGCCGGGGGCAGGTCCATGTTCACGTGAGCCAGGGGCTGGGCGGATGCGATAGGTGACGCCAACGCAATGGTGAGCATCGACGCAGTCAGAGCAGTAGAGACGCGCTTCATTATTCTCCTTTGAGTGAGTTGTTAATACCCTGACAAAAAGGCAGAGGAATCATGACTCACTTAAAGTAACCTGTCTAGGTAACAAATGTATGAACTGTAGGAGAAACATTCGTGCGTTTTCCCACGGACTGACGCGGACAGATAGCGTGTCTTGTGTGCAGTTTCCAGGAATAGTCGTTGTCGGATCCATCAACGCCGATCTGACCGTCAACGTTCCGCGGCACCCGTCCCCCGGGGAGACGCTGCTGGGCACCGGAGGCGGCATCACCCCGGGCGGTAAAGGAGCGAATCAGGCGGTCGCCGCCGCACGCCTGGGCAGTTCGGTGGCGCTCGTCGGAGCTGTCGGCAATGACGAGCACGCTCAAGCTGCGACGCGTTTGCTTGTCGACGCCGCCGTGGACCTCTCCGCCGTCGAGCACGTCACTACCCCGACCGGCCTGGCTGTCATCACAGTGGCGGCGAACGGAGAGAACACCGTGATGGTCGTGCCGGGGGCGAACGGTGAGGTGGGGGCGAGTGTCGTCGATAAGCATGCTGCCCTGATTGGCGGCGCTGAGCTTGTGCTTCTGCAAGGCGAGATTCCTGCGGACGGTTTCGCGCGGGCTGTTGAGCTAGCGAAGGGACGCGTGGTGGTGAATCTCGCGCCGGTGATCGACGTGGACCGCGAGGCGCTGAGGAGGGCTGACCCGTTGATTGTCAACGAGCATGAAGCGCAGCTGGTGCTGGGACGGGACGCGGCCCCGCAGGAGTGCATCGAAGAACTGCTGCGGGAGTTCTCCTCTGTGGTGGTGACACTGGGTGCCGCTGGCGCGCTCATCGGAACCGCGGACGGGATCGAGCACGTTTCATCGCCCGCCGTCCAGGCAGTGGACACGGTCGGTGCCGGGGACGCGTTCACGGGTGCGCTGTGCCACCGGTTGACCGAGGGGGATTCGCTTGCCGACGCCGCACGCTTCGCCTCCCGCGTCGGTGCCATTGCCGTGACCCGGCCCGGCGCGCAGCCGTCCTACCCATGGCGCAGCGACGAGCTGCCTAGCTAGCGTCCCACACGGAGCGGAACAGCTCACCGCCGTGGTTGTAGATCGCATCGTGGTCCCACTCGGGGTGCGTCCACACGGTGAGGTTGCCGATGGACTCCGCGATCTTCTCCGCCATGGGGAACGGGACGAACATGTCGCGTTCGTACAGAGCCACGGTCGCGGGAACGCGGTTGACGGCTAGCTGGGCGGCGTCGAAGAGCGGCACCGGATCCATCTCAGCCAACGCGTCGACTGCATCCTGGAACGGGGTCAGCGCCGGGTCTTCGGCGAAGTGGTGGCGGAAGAAGTGGTTGCCCAGCAGGTAATAGGGCTCGGCCGAGGTCGGGTCTGCATCCAGGCGAGACTGGCCGACGGTGTCGGACGCGCCGAGCATGGCGAGGTGGACGACTGGCCACAGCGGGTTCGACTCGGTGCTGATCAGGCTATTCACGTCAGCGAGAAAATCTTTCCGGAGGCGTTTTCTGTCCGGGTAGAACGGGGACTCGAGCAGGTTCGCCAACATAGTGAACCCGAATTCGGCACCGAGCGCGACGCCGATGAACCGGAAGCGGTTCGCAGAAAGCCGTTCCCCGGTGGGCAGGAATTCCTCGGTCTGGTCAAGGTGGGCGCACACGTCGCGGATCGTCTGCTCCGCGAATGGGACAGCGTCGTAGAACTCCTGGCAGCGCTTATCCACGGACTCCAGCGTCAATTCGTTGTACTCGTCCGTGCTCCACCCCAGGTTCGGCAGCGCGCCGGTGAGGAACGCCCGGTTCAGCGACTCCGGCGCGTACGACAGGTAGCTGGCGGTACACAGCGCCCCAAAAGAATTTCCCAGCACGTCCCAAGTGTCAAAGCCGAGGTGGCGGCGCAGATCCTCCGCATCCGCGACAATGTCAGGGCAGGCCAGCCTCGACAGAATTTCCGGCCGGATCAGCTCGGGAGTTCCCTTGTCGATCTTGCCGGAGCGGCCGGTGCCGCGTTCGTCGAGAAGAAACACGCGGTAGTGCTTCAGCGCCTCCGGGATCCAGCCCTGGACGAGCCGGGGCGCCGGGTTACCGGGCCCGCCCTGAAGAAACAACAGCGGCGGCAGGGATTCGTCGGTGTACAGCTCGCGGGCGAACAAGGTGAAGGCGCCAAGTTCCGGTTCGGCTCTGTCCCACGGGACCTCGATTTCATGCTCCCTCGTGGACACGTTTGGCGGGATGATCGTTGAAAACACGCCTCGAGTATAACGTTGACCTGCTTAACTCTTAGATATCCGTGAACGCACCCCGCGAAAGGCGACATCATGGCGGTCAACCGCAACCCCCAATATCCCGACGGCATGCACCCCGGCCTGATCCGGGGCATCAGCGTGGAGGAGCAGAGGTACGAATTCGGGGTGGACAAAGTCGTCTTCGGCGTGGCGGCGACGCTCATTCTGGCTTTCATCGGCTGGGGCATGTACAGCCCAGAATCGGTGTCGACAACGGCGAACGCCGCCTTCGCGTGGGGCATGGAGCACGCTGGTTGGCTGTTCAACATCGTGATGTTCGTGTGCCTCGTGCTCGTTGTGGTGATCGCGTTCACCCGCATGGGCGAGATCCGGCTGGGCAAAGACGACGAAGAACCTGAGTTCAGCCGCTTTTCCTGGATCGCGATGATGTTCGCCGCGGGCATCGGCGTGGGCATTTTCTTCTTCGGGCCGTCGGAGCCGCTGGAATTCTTCCTCAACCCTCCCCCGCTGACCAACGAGGCCGGGACTGAGGAAGCGATGCACGGCGCAATTGCCCAGTCCAACTTCCACTGGGGCTTCAACCCGTGGGCGATCTACTCGCTGGTCGGCGCCGCAATCGCCTATTCGACGTACCGGCGCGGGCGTCCGCTGCTCATGTCGTCGCTCTTCGCGTCGATCCACGGGGAAAACAAGAACAGTAGCGCGATTTCCCGCACGATCGACATCATGGCTGTCGCCGCGACGCTCTTCGGCACCGCGGCATCGCTCGGTATCGCGGCGCTGCAGATCGGTGAAGGCCTGGGCATTGTCACCGACTGGGAGATCGGCACGACGATCCTGCTGATCATCATCGCTGTGCTCACCGCCGGATTCGTCGTTTCCGCTGTCACGGGGGTGTCGAAGGGCATCCGGATCCTGTCCAACATCAACATTTCTCTGACAGGCCTCGCGATGGTCTTCATCTTCTTCACCGGCCCGACACTGCTGCTGATCAACCTGATCCCGTCGGGGACGCTCTACTACTTCGACCAGTTCTTCAACATGGCGTCGCGCTCCTTATCGTGGGGCGAGGAGACGCTGGAATTCCAGTCGGACTGGACCGCGTTCTACTGGGCGTGGTGGATCTCGTGGGCACCGTTCGTGGGCACATTCCTGGCCAAGATTTCCCGCGGCCGCACCCTGCGCGAATTCATCGTGATGACGGTCGTCGTCCCCACCACGATCCTCATTCTCGCCTTCAGCATCTTCGGGGGCACCGCCATCTCGTTCTCGCGCGACGGAGTCCCGGGCTTCGACGGCACGGCGACTCCAGAGCAAGTACTTTTCTCGCTTTTCGACGCCCTCCCCTTGAGCAATGTCACCCCCTACATCCTCGTGGGCATTCTGTCTGTCTTCTTCATCACCACCGCTGACTCGGCGTCGGTGGTGATGGGCACGATGTCGTCGAAAGGCGACCCGGACTCCAATAAGAAGGTGTCGGTGTTCTGGGGTCTGTGCATGATGGGCGTTGCGGTGGTCATGCTGCTCGCCGGCGGCGAGGACGCGCTGTCAGGTCTGCAGTCTCTGACCGTGCTGATCGCGCTGCCGTTCTCCATCGTGATGCTGGCGCTGCTCTTCGCCTTCGTCCAAGATTTACGCACGGACCCGCACTCCATCCGCGACCAGTACGGTGATACCGCCCTGCAGTACGCCGTTTGGCACGGTCTCGAGGAATACGGCGACAATTTCGAGCTCGTCATCCAAGAAGCTCGCGCAGGCGACGGCGCCGGCGAAGGATTCGACTCCACCGACGACAAGTACACCCGCTGGTACGAACGCTCCGACGAGGAGGGCAACCGCGTCGGCTACAACTACGCCGACGACACGTGGGAGGACGGCTACAGCCGCGAAGAAGTCGACGACCGCGACGACTCGTAGCTGTTTCTCGCTATTCCTCGTCGGTGGACAGGGCCGCAACGAACGCCTCCTGCGGCACCGTCACGGAGCCGATGGACTTCATGCGCTTCTTACCGGCCTTCTGCTTTTCCAGCAGTTTGCGCTTGCGGGAGATGTCTCCGCCGTAGCACTTGGACAGCACGTCCTTGCGCAGGGCGCGGATATTCTCGCGGGCGATGATCTTGGAACCGATGGCGGCCTGGACAGGCACCTCGAACTGCTGGCGCGGAATGAGCTCCTTGAGCTTCTTCGTCATCTTGTTCCCGTACCACTGGGCGGAATCGCGGTGGACGATGGCGGAGAAGGCATCGACCGGCTCGCCCTGCAGCAGAATGTCCACCTTGACCAAGTCGGCTTCCTGCTCGCCCGCCTCCTCGTAGTTGAGGGAGGCGTATCCCTTAGTGCGGGACTTGAGCATGTCGAAGAAGTCGAAGATGATCTCGCCGAGCGGCATGATGTAGCGCAACTCAACGCGCTCCTCGGAGAGGTACTCCATATTCTTCATCTGGCCGCGCTTGGATTGGCACAGTTCCATCGTGGCGCCCACGAATTCCTGGGGCACGATGAGCGTCATGTTCACCACCGGCTCGTAGACCTCTTGGAGTTTTCCGCCCGGCCAGTCGGACGGGTTGTGCACCAGCGACTCGGTGCCGTCCTCGGCGACGACGCGGTAGGTGACGGACGGCGCAGTGGAAATCAGGTCGAGGTCGAATTCGCGCTCCAGACGGTCACGGGTGATCTCCATGTGGAGCAGGCCCAGGAATCCACAGCGGAAACCGAAGCCGAGGGCGACGGAGGTCTCGGGTTCCCAGGTCAAAGAGGCGTCGTTAAGCTGAAGCTTTTCCAAGCTCTCGCGCAACGCCGGGAAGTCCTCCTGCGAGACGGGGAACAGGCCCGAATAGACCATCGGCTTGACGTCCTCGAAGCCTGCGAGCGGCTCGGTCGCGCCTTTATTCGCCCACGTAACCGTATCGCCGACGCGGGTCTCGCGGACGTCCTTCACGCCGGTGATGAGGTAGCCGACCTCGCCCGGACCGAGGCCTTTCGCCTTCTGCATCGTCGGGGAGACAATGCCGATCTCGAGGATGTCGTGGGTGACACCGGTGTTCATCATCGTGACCTTCTGGCCCGATTCAAGCTTGCCGTCGATCATGCGGATGTACGTGACCACGCCGCGGAACGTGTCGTACACGGAGTCGAAGACGAGCGCGCGGGCGGGCGCATCGGCTCCCTCAGCCGCCAAAGCCACTGGCGGCGGGACCAGCTCGACGACCTTGTCCAAAAGCTCCGGCACACCCTCTCCGGTCTTGCCGGACACGCGCAGCACATCCTCCGGCTCGCAGCCGATGATGTGGGCGATTTCCCCCGCGTACTTCTCCGGATCCGCCGCGGGCAGGTCGATCTTGTTCAGCACCGGAATGATTTCCAGGTCATTCTCCATCGCCATGTACAGGTTCGCGAGGGTCTGGGCTTCGATGCCCTGTGCTGCGTCGACAAGCAGAATCGCTCCCTCACACGCGTCGAGCGAACGCGACACCTCGTACGAGAAATCTACGTGGCCGGGAGTGTCGATCATCTGCAGAATCGTCTGCTGCCCGTCCGCAGTCGTCCACGGCAGGCGCACGTTCTGCGCCTTGATCGTGATGCCGCGCTCGCGCTCGATGTCCATATTGTCCAGGTACTGGTCGCGCATGTCGCGCGCCTCCACCACGTTGGACAGCTGCAGGATCCGGTCCGCGAGGGTCGACTTGCCGTGATCGATGTGCGCGATGATGCAGAAATTGCGGATCCGGGCCGGATCCGTGAACGTCGTCAACGCGAAATTAGTGCTCGTCTTCGCCATCGCCATCCCTCCTGAAAAACTAAGGTCACCATACCGTGAGCACAACACCAGGGAGCAATTGCCGCCGCGGGGTAAGGTGAGCGGCATAAGGAGGGAACGCGATGACAGACCACCCCAGCCCGTGGCTCGGTGCTCAACCGATGCGCCGCGAGTGGAACGCGGCCACCCTGCTGTTCCCCAAAGACTTCGGCCGCTTCGTGCTTCCGCAAAACCTAGGCCAGCTCATGGACGGCTCGAACGCGCACACATTCCGCACGTACGACGAATTCGCGCACTTCCTCGAGCCGGTCACTGCCCGCCCGCCTGCCAAGAAGAAATCCGCGGCCGCACTGAATCGTGTCTGGTTTTCTGTCGCTCTCACCATCGCCGCGATCGCCCTCATCGTGGCCGGCGTCGGATCGACGAACGAGGTCGCATTAGTATTTTCCGGCGTTCTTCTTGGCCTCGTCGCGTTCTGCTTCCGGTTCTTCTCCTTCGTGCAGTTCTTAGCTCACCGCTCATCGGAGGCGCGCCCAGTCACACCGCACCAGCGTCTCGTCGAGAGTTTCGGGGGCGAACCCGCGGCCGTGCTCCCCGTCTTCATCGTCGACCGCCTCACCCTCACAGCGGAAGAGAACGACGTCCTCGACCAGTGCATCGGCTTGTACAACTACTGCCAGGCCAATAACCTGCCGCTCAGCTCCGAGCACTGGCGCGCACTGACCCAGCAAGCACTCGCCCAAACACGCCTCGCTCGCGACACCGGCGCACCCAAAGCGCTCACCGATCTCCGGTCCAGCATCGACCGCATGGACCTCTAAATTCGCTTGTCGACGCCCCCTTTCACCCACTACCCTTGAACAACAATGAAGTTTTCGCGGAGATTTTCGCGGCGCTTGACCGATACGCCGACAGCGCTCGACCAAGGACTGCAGATCCTCAACGAACGCATGGGCAATTCGCCCACCCGAGAACGTCGCCAGGCAGCCCACACCCGAGTTGTCCCCACAGGTGACATCTCGCGCAGCATCTTCTACGCCCCCGACATGGACGGGCAGGCAGAACCCGGCGAAGTGGTGTGGTTCAACGTTCCCACCACCCCGCTGAAGGAACGCGCGATGCTCGTCGTCGGCAGGGACAGGCACGATGTCCTCGGTCTGCTCATTTCCGCCGACGAAGACCACGCCGGTGATTCCCATTGGCTCGCCATTGGCAGCGGCGAATGGCAACCCACCGGAGAGCCCTGCTGGATTCGGCTCGACAAAACGCTGTTCATTCCCGAGACGGACGTGCGGCGCCGCGGCACCCTCTTCCCCGCCCGCCGCTTCGAGCACATCGCCGATCACCTACGCAAGCATTTCAACTGGAGCTAAAGCGATTTTGGGCAGCTCTTTCCGGCTGCTAGGGTATGAACGTTATTCGCACCAGCTGATTGCACGGGTGCGCCGCACACCGCGGGCAGGACCTTGGGTCCGCGGTCGCACAAGCTGCGGCGCTGCATCCCCACTTCAGTCTGATTCGCCGAATGCAAGCAAGAATTTCAACGAGAGTTTCAAGAGGTACCTCATGGCTAACATTAAGCAGCAGCAGAAGCGCGTCCTGACCAACGAGAAGCGCCGTGTCCGCAACAAGGGCATCCGCTCCGCAGTCCGCACTGAGATCCGCAAGTTCAACGAGATCGTCGAGTCCGGCGACAAGACCGCTGCTGAGGCTCAGCTCCGCGTCGCCTCCCGCAAGCTGGACAAGGCAGTCACCAAGGGTGTCTTCCACCGCAACAACGCGGCCAACAAGAAGTCCAACATGGCCCGCGCCCTGAACAAGCTGGGTTAGTTCCAGCTGGCCGAAGTTCCCCGTTCACCGTCGAGGTGACGGGGAATTTTTTCGTATACCCGAGGTGACACGAACTGTGGATGCCCGTATGATCCCCTGCATGAAAAATTTCAAAAGGGGCCTTGCGCTGCGCTGCTCGCCGCGAGTATCGCAGTTGGCACCCCGGCCGGGGCGGCTGCACAGGCCCGTTCATCGCAGCTTTCTTCCAGTGGTTCGAGTCAAGCATCCGGCGTGGCTACATCCTTCGCCCAGTCGGGCCTTAACTCCAGGGTCGTCCTCGTCGACGGGATGATCCGCCCCTACACATTGATCTTGCCCCGCAACTACAAACCGTGGCGCGCGTACCCAGTCATCATCGGGTTCGGGGGGAACTCGCACACTGCAAGTAAGGCGCGCTCGTACGAGCGGTTCGAGAGTGCGGCGGGCGACCGCGCCATTGTCGTTTACCCGCAGGGCTTGGACAATGTGTGGGGTGGCGCACCGTATGCGCGCACCTCGATCAAGTCGGATATCCGCTTCATCCGCGCAGTGGTGGACAACGTGGGGCTGACGCACAGGATCGACCGCTCGCGGATTTACGCCGCTGGGTTGTCCAACGGCGGTGGAATGGCAGCCGCGCTCGCATGCCACGCGCCCGACCTCGTCGCAGGTGTCGCCGGCGTGGCTGGCGCCTACTACAACCCGACCGTGACCAACTGTGCTCCGGGCACCGTGTCTACCTTGATCATGCATGCGGACAACGATGACGTCGTCCGCTTCGACGGCGGTGTCCGCCACGGTGCACCGTACCGCTCCGTGCCGAGTGTGTTCGCTGATTTCGGCCGGCGAAACGGGTGCGACATGAAGAAAGTGGGCACCCGCCAGTACGGTGACGTCACCGTGTCCGCGCCGGCTGGGTGCGGGGCACGCACCGAAATGCGGAAAATCCGCGGCGGCGGGCACACGTGGTTCCCCGGCGCGACTGACCAGGCAGTGAAGTTCTTCCTCGGCTAAGACCCCAGTCCAACGATGCCGCGGACGATCAAGAACGTTCCGGCGACAATGAAGAACCCCCCTGCACCGAGATCGATGTAGGGGCCAGCGCTGAAGAGTCTGCGGCGCACACGCTCCGTGGACACCACCATGCTGAACCCGATGAACAGCAGGAACGCCGTGAACCACAACGCGAAAATCACGATTGCCGCGGTGCCGATACTCGGGCTCGGCGGCAGCAGCGGAGCAACGAGAGCGGCGAGGAACAGCACGATCTTCGGATTGGACAGATTCGTGGTCAGGCCCTTGAAGAAGCTATCCCGCGTCGTGCCCAGACGCTCTTCCGCCTCGTCCATGTCCACCGGAGGGTTCTCCCGGTCCCTCCAGCCCTGACGGGCGGTGGTGAACCCCATGAACATGATCCACGCGCCGCCCGCGACCTGGATGAGCTCCAACAGCCACGGAAACGCGTTGAGCAGTGCAGCGGCACCCAGCACCGTCAGGGTGATCCAGAAGAACGCCCCGACGTAAATCCCCAGCGTCGCCGCAATAGCGTGCTTACGGGAACGGGTGGCCAGACGCGTGAGCAGGACAATGTCGGGCCCCGGCGTGGCCGCACCTGCCAGATTCAGAAGAACGATCGCCGCGAGGTCCGCGGGATTCACTTGCTCATCTTCTCCACGAGGTCGGCGCGCTCGAACATCCTCGCCGTGGAGATGGCGTCGGGGTTGCCGGCGGTGGGGTCGGCGCCAGCGTCAAGGAGGACGTCGATAAGCGCGTCTTCTTTCTTGAACACGACGCCTGCGAGCGGCGACTGCCCCCGGTCGTTGAGCTTGTTCACGTCCGCGCCGCGCTCAATGAGGCCCTTGACCAGGTCGACGTGCCCGGAGTACGCAGCGAGCATGAGGAACGTGTTGCCGTCCTGGTTGGTCATGTCCACGGCCACGCCCTGGTCCACGTAATCCAGTAATGTCGCGTCGCCGTTGCGCGCCATGTCGAATAGACGGGTAGCGAACTCTTGCACGTCTGCGGGAATCTCAGTCACGGTGACGCACACTATCACGCAAGCTGCGCGATGCGCCGGACAGCGTCCTCCACCGCGAATTCCGGGTCGCCGCCTTGGCCTTTGACCGTGGCATCCAGCTCGGCGACGATGATCACCGCTTCGCTGACGGCGCTGCCGGACCAGTTGCGCGCGACCTGCATCGTCTTCTTGGCCACGAACGGGTGCATCCCCACCGTCCGCGCCACCTGGTCGGGGTTGCCGCGGGTCTGGTACAGCTTCGCGATGTCGCCGACCTTATTCGCCAACGCCGCCGCGATCGCGACCGGGCTGATGCCCAGCTGCAGCGCACGCCGCGTGCTTGCCAAAGCCCGGTCCGTTCTGCCGGCCACCGCTTGGTCGGCGATGTCGAAGCCGGATACCTCCGCCACACCGGTGTAATAGGCGCGCACCCCCGCGACGGTGATCTCGCCGTCGGTGTCGGCGACGAGCTGCTCGATCGCGGACGCCAGCTCGCGCAGATCCGACCCCACCGACTCGAGCAGCGCCCCGATCACGTCCGGTGTGGGGCGCACTCCGTGGCGGCGGAATTCCGCGGTGACCCAGCTCTGCCGCTCCCGCTGGTTGAGGGGGTTCGCTTCGTGCACCTCTGCGGCTTTCCGGAATTTCGGCACGTACGACTTGTTGCGGCCTTTTCCGCTGTGGGCGATCACAAGGGTCATGCCCGGCGCGGGGTCGAGAGCCGCTTGCAGCAGAAGCTCCGTCGGTTCCCTGCCTGCGAGCTCCGTGTTGGCCACCACGACGACCCGCTCCTCAGCGAACAGCGACGGGCTGGTGGCTTGCGCGAGCTCGGACGCCGTGACGTCGCCGGCACGCAGCCTGGTCACCTCTGCGGCGGGGCCGGCTGCGCCGATAATGCTCTTCGTGGCGCGCTCGGCGAGGAATTCGTCCTCACCGACGACGAAGTGAACCGGCTGGATCGGGTTGACCATGCTGGTCATTGTACGGGTAGATCACCGGTACGCCCTCGCGGGTGACCACCGGCCGGTCCCGCTTTTTGGCTTCCCGCACGACCACCACCGTCGTCCCGGGCGGCAGTGGGCCAATGTCCGCCTCGGAGTCGACGACGTACGCATTCCGCTTATCGACGTCCACCGCCTCCCCCACATCCCCCATCCTGTCTCTTATACACATCTCC
>OJLS01000222.1_pt1 | contig 13091 bp, 11 predicted proteins | sample 1597081 | NCBI WGS metagenome assembly OJLS01 (sample SAMEA3904663, study PRJEB24821) | metagenome | biome: Builtin; feature: hospital; material: surface | place: USA | collected 2013-05-22
ACGAGATAGGAGTCCGTCTCGTGGGCTCGGAGATGTGTATAAGAGACAGGAAGAGCTCGGCGCCTCCGGCGTTATCGCCGTGGTTATCGCGGCCGTCGAGCTAAGCTCGAGCGCCGATATCCAGGCCGAGGACCGTCTTTCCGGCCAGTCCTTCTGGGAGACCATCGAACTGCTCTTTACCGGCGTGGCCTTCGGACTCATTGGACTGACGGTGAATACGGCCATCGCGGAAGTGGGCTCGGACCTATGGCACTCCGTGGTGGTGGGCGTCATTTTATCCCTCGTGGCCTTTGTCGTCCGCTTGGTGTGGATGTACATCTATTACCGCATCAACGTCTCCCGCGGCCGACCGCGCGTGGCGCCGCTACGCTTGCAGGAGGTGCTGCTGATGACGTGGTCCGGCATGCGCGGCCTCGTCACCCTGGCGCTGGTTTTGTCCATCCCGGCCGGCGTGTTCAGCTTCCACCACGAGCTCGCGGTCATTGCGCTGACCGTCTTGTTGGTCACGATGGTGGTGCCCGGCCTGCTGCTGCCGTGGTTGATGGAGCGCCTCGATCTTACGGAGGCCTCCCAGATTGCCAGCGATAAGATGCGCGCTGCCGTGGTGGGCCGTGCGCGTGCGGCCAGCATCGAGGCGCTGTCACACTTCCGGCCTGATGGGCATATAGCGCCCGACGCCGAAAAGGTCGACCCCGAAATTTCCGCCAACGTTATGCAGTGGCTGGAAGACCGAATTGGTGATGGCGAGGATGTGTCCGAAGACTCCCGCAAGCAACGCGCCTGGCAGGCCCGCCACGTGGCGCTGGAGGCTCGCCGGACCGCCCTGACGGCCGCACAGGAGGAGCTGCTGCGCATGCGCGGTTATCGAGCCTATAACCCGGCCATCGTGGACGAGGTGCTCGAGGAAATTGACCGCATGGTCTTGGGCACCAAGCGCCATTAGGCTGGGCGGCATGGATCCCTTCGATTATGCGCAGCTTGAGGACGCGCTGGATTACCTCTACGACTTCCTTGACCAGGACTTAGCGGACCGCGTGCGCGCCGAGCGCGAATTCGTTCCGGCCGGGCTGGAGGGCCTGCTTGCCGACGACTCCCTCGACGACTACGTCTGGCTCTGGATCAAGGACCCAGGCCCGAATGGCTTCCGGCAATACTTGCGCGACGGCGGCTATTCCGAGGCCGAGGTCTCCCAGGCTTTCCTCTGGGTGCGCACCGAGTGGGGGATGAATACGCCGCCGCACGTCGCGTGGCTGAAGGCGGATGGCTACGAGCCGCCGGTCATCGATTAGGGAGGAGGGGAGCGGCGTCGGCAAGCGGGGCCGAGCGTCCGCCCCGCGCCGAGCAGATATAACAAAAATCCCGACTCCGTGCTGTGTAGCAGGAGCCGGGATTTCCTCTGGCGGAGGATGTGGGATTTGAACCCACGAGGGGCGTGAACCCCGCACGCGTTCCAGGCGTGTGACATAGGCCGCTAGTCGAATCCTCCGAGAAGAAACATTAGCAGCCGTGGCAATTATTTTACCAATCGCCAGGTCAGGGCCTGTTTTCGGCGATCTAAAGCTGTTTAGTATCGGATGGTCCTTGGGCCGCGCACCTGTGGGCGGTGGCGGCCCGTGCGGTCGGAGTCCCATTTGGCTAAACCGGCGCTCGGGCGTTAAAGTATGGGGCAGGATTCCGCGTGGCGTCCATCCTCTGAACTCCCCCAGGGCAGGAATGCAGCAAGGGTCAGGAGGCTCTGGCGGGTGCGCGGGGTCCCCTTTTTGTATGGCGTGCGTTACTATTGGGGGCTAAAAGTCGCCCTATACATGGAAGGTAGACATACGCATGTCGCTTCTTACTTTGGAATCGTCCGAACTCGCGGAGCTCGCCGCCCAGGTCCGTAAGGACTACGAGGACCTTAAGGCTAAGGGCCTGAAATTGGACCTGACCCGCGGCAAGCCAGCGAAGGCGCAGCTAGACCTTTCCAATGATCTTCTCGCCCTGCCCGGCTTGGGCAATTACACCGATGCAGCCGGAAACGACCTGCGTAACTACGGCAACCAAAAGGGCATCAGGGAACTGCGCGACATCTGGGGCAAGCTGACCAACATGGACCCCGAGCTGCTCGTAGCTGCAGACTCCTCCTCGCTGAACATCATGTTTGACCTGATTTCTTGGGCATTCCTCTTCGGCACCAATGATTCCGCACAGCCGTGGAGCAAGGAAGAAAAACTCAAGTGGATCTGCCCAGTGCCGGGCTACGACCGCCACTTTGCCATCACGGAGCAATTCGGTTTCGAGCTGGTGACGGTGCCGATGGAAGAGGACGGGCCGGATGTAGAGGCCGTCGAAAAGCTGGTGGCGGATCCGGCGGTCAAGGGCATGTGGGTAGTGCCGATGTTCGCTAACCCCACCGGCGCCGTGATTTCTGAAGATAAGGCCCGCCGCCTCGCCCGCATGCAGGCCGGTGCGCCGGATTTCCGCATCGTGTGGGATAACGCCTACGCCGTGCATACCTTGACGGAAGAATTCCCGGAAATCCTGCCGATTCTGGATATTGCCGCGGAAGAAGGCAACCCGAACCGCTTCTGGGCCATGTCTTCGACTTCGAAGATAACTTTCGCGGGCGCGGGCGTGGGTTTCTTCGGCACCTCGGAGGATAACCTCGAGTGGTACCTGGAGCACGCCGGCATCCGCGGCATCGGCCCCAATAAGATTAACCAGCTGGCGCACCACGAGTTCTTTGGCTCTGCCGAGGGTGTGCGCGCGGTAATGCGCCGCCACGCCGCGCTGATTAAGCCTAAGTTCGATGCCGTGCTGCGCATCCTAGAAAAGCGCCTCGGCGAGTACGAGGTGGCGCAGTGGACCACCCCGAAGGGCGGCTACTTCATCTCCCTCGACGTCGTCGACGGCACCGCTAACCGCGTCTGGGAGCTCGCGCGCGATGCCGGCATCCTGCTCACCCAGGCCGGATCCGCCTTCCCGTATGGCCAGGACGACAATGACCGCAATATCCGCCTCGCCCCAACCCTGCCGCCGCAGGAGGAGGTTGAGGCGGCGATGGACGGCGTCGCTACCTGTGTGCTGCTTGCCGCCGTGGAGAAGCTGGGGGCCTAACATCAACGCCGACGAGTCTGCCCTGTGGCTGAGTGAGATTATCCCGGCGCCGCTGGAGTTCCGCTACGTCGATCAGCGCCGGCTAGGCCTTGCCTCGCTTGCCGACGCCCAATCGCTCGCCCTCACCACCACCTTCAACGCCACCGACACCGGCCTGCAGAGCCAGGACGACGGCACCGATGTGCGCTGCGAGCTGTTGACGGTGGCGCGCACCGGACAGCCCGAGGTGGCCGCCGCCATCAACGCTGCGGCTGACACCTTCGAAAAGGCCGGTGGCCTGCTGCCAGCGCAGCCGGGCGTGATGCTGCCGTCCATCCTCGACGTCCCTGACGTCACCGTGCACCACGGCCTGTTCATCGCGCCGTACCTGTGGGGCGGGCAGACCCCGCAATTTCGCGAGGAGGGCCGCCTGACCCTCATCTTGCAGCTGGTCATGCTGACGGATTCGGAATATGCGTTTGGGGTAGAAGAGGGCGTCGGCAAGCTGCAGGCGGCGGTGGCCGAGCAGGGCATTGACCTGCTGGACTGGTCGCGCGAGGGTTAGCCGGTAAACTGACTAACCGTGGCTTTATACCGGAAATATCGTCCAGCAACGTTCGCGGAGGTCGTGGGCCAAGAGCAGGTCACCACGCCGCTATCCGCCGCCCTTGATGCAGGGCGCATCAACCACGCCTACCTCTTTTCCGGCCCGCGCGGCTGCGGCAAGACCTCCTCGGCGCGGATTATGGCCCGCTCGCTCAACTGCGAGCACGGGCCGACCTCGACGCCGTGCGGCAAATGCGATTCCTGCGTCTCCCTCGCCCCCGGTGGCCCCGGCAACCTGGACGTGACGGAGCTCGACGCCGCCTCGCACAACGGCGTGGAGGACATGCGCGAGCTGCGCGACCGCGCCTACTACGCGCCGGCCGAATCGCGCTACCGCATCTTCATTATTGACGAGGCGCATATGATTTCGCCCTCCGGCGCTAACGCGCTGCTCAAAGTGGTGGAGGAGCCACCGGAGCACGTCATTTTCATCTTCGCGACCACGGAGCCGGAGAAGATCATCGGCACCATTCGCTCGCGTACCCACCACTATCCCTTCCGCCTGCTGACCCCGCCGGCCATGAAGGGCCTGCTGCAGCGGACCGTCGAGTCCGAGGGCGTGCAGGTCGAAGACGCCGTATATCCCATGGTTATTGAGGCGGGCGGCGGTTCCCCGCGCGATACTTTGTCTCTGCTGGACCAGCTGCTGGCCGGCGCCGGGCCCGATGGTCTGACCTACGACCTGGCCCGGCCGCTTTTGGGTGTCACCGATGTCTCGCTGCTTGACGACGCCATCGAAACCCTCGCCAACCAAGACAAACCCGGCCTCTTCGCGATGGTCGACCACGTCATCGAGGCCGGCCACGACCCGCGCCGCTTCGCCGTCGATTTGCTCGACCGTTTGCGCGATCTGATGATTCTGCAGGCCGTGCCCGGCGCCATCGATGCCGGCCTCGTCTCCGCGCCCACTGACCGCGCCTCGGTGCTTACCGCCCAAGCGCAGCGTTTTTCCGGGCCGCAGCTGACCTACCTGGCCTCCACGGTCAACGACCGCATCAGCGACCTCACAGGCGCGACCTCGCCGCGCCTGCTGCTGGAAATCATGTGCGCGCACCTGCTTATCGGGTCCACCGGTCCGGCTGCTGCCGCGCCTGCATCCGCAGCGGCTCCCGCTCCCGCTCCTGCCCCTGCTGCCAACGCTGCCGCGGTCTCGCCCGCGCCGGCTGGCCCTGCGACCCCGGGCGGTGCTCCCGCGGCCAACTCTGTCGTCGCCGGTGCCCAAGACCCCCAGTCCGCCGCTGCTGCCATCATCGCTCGCCGCCGCGCCAAGTCCCAGGAACAGCAGGCTTCTGCCCCTTCTCCTGCTCCAACCTCTGCACCGACCGCCCAGCCGCAGGTCCCGTCCCAACCGGAATCGCGACCGGATGTGCAGCCGAAGGCGCAACCCGAGCAGTCGGCGGCCGCCGAGGCGCAAAGCACGCAGAGGCCGCAGGGCCAAGAGCCGCAACCGCAGCAGCAAGAGGCTGGGGATCCGTGGCAGCGTGAGCGGCAAATCCCGCAGGCAAAGGTGCCCGAGCAGCAATCGGCGCAGTCGGCGCAGAGCGAGGCACTGCACTCAGCGCCGGCTCAGGAGAAGCATCGCGAGCCACTGGAGAAGCCCGTGCCGGCCCGCACGGAGGAAACAGCGCCGGAAGCCGCGGCGCAGCCCGCACCGCAACCTGCCCCGCAAACGCAGGCGGCAGCGGAACCGGACGGCGACTTCGCGGAGGCCGTGAGGGAGAAATGGGTGGCGTTGAGGGGGAGCGTCGGCAAGCGGAATAAGGTGGCCGAAATCATGCTGGCCGAAGCCCGCGTGCTTGGCTTCCGCGATGGCACCCTGACGCTGGGACATACCACCGGCGCGCTGGCCGAGCGCATCAATGCGCCCGCCAATAATGCCGTCATCGTGGAGGTGCTCAAGGAAGAGTTCCAGCGCGATGTGGCCGTCAACTGCGTGGTGGGTACCGACCCGAAGACCGCCGGTTTCGATGCGCCGCGGCCGCCGCAGCGCAAGGAAGCCTGGACCCCCAATCAACCGGCGCGCGAGCCTGCTGACGACCAGGAGGCGGAGAGTAAACCGGAAATGCCCGGGTGGCGCTCACGCATCGCACGGGCGACGCAGGCTGCCAAGCAACGCGATGAATCGCAGTTCAGCAATGGCGTGCCGCTGCCGCCCGAGCCTGAGCCGGACTTTGCCGCTCCGCCCGAGGAGCCGCCGGCCTACACCCGCGACGACGAAGAGCGCGACATGATGGAGGCTGCACAGTCCACCGGCGAGATGGATCACCGCAGCGCTACCGAGGTAGCTATGGAGCTGCTGGAGCGCGAGCTGGGCGCGCGGCGCGCCTAACCGGCAAGCACGGTACACTCGGGCGGTAGCGAAATTTACAGTTGATTTAGAAAGGAAACGACATGGCTGACCAAGACCCAATGCAGCAGGCAAATGACATGAACGACCTCATCGCGCAGGCCGCGCAGGTACAGGCGGATCTGCAGAAGGCGCAGGAAGAAATCCTCGCTACCAACGTCGAGGGCCAGGCAGGAAACGGCCTGGTTAAGGTGACCATGACCGGCGGTGCCGAGCTCGTGGACCTGCAGATCGATAAGTCCGTCGTGGACCCAGAGGACGTCGATACCTTGCAGGACTTGGTCATGGGCGCGTTCAAGGAAGCGCACGCTGCGGCCGGCCGCCTAGCGCAGGAGAAGATTGGCCCGCTGTCCCAAGGCATGGGCGGCCAGGGCGGCCCGTCTTTTGAGGATGTCTTCGGCGGCAACCAGTAGCCCGCACGATACGATAAAAGGCCGTTGCCCCGCGTTGGGGCCGCGGCCTTTTGCTGATTTTGGGAGTAATTGATGTTTGAAGGACCTCTGCAAGACCTCATCGACGAGTTTTCGCGCCTGCCGGGCATCGGCCCGAAGTCGGCGCAGCGCATCGCGTTTCACGTTTTGCACATGGAGCCCGAGGACATCGAGCGGCTACAAAACGCGCTGGGCGCGGTGCGCGATGGTGTGACCTTTTGCCGCATCTGCTGCAATATTTCCCGCGAGGATGTCTGCCGCATCTGTATTAATTCCCAGCGCGACTCCTCGACCATATGCGTGGTCGAGGAGCCGAAGGATATCCAGGTCATCGAGCGCACCGGCGAGTATGAGGGCCGCTACCACGTCTTGGGTGGCGCGCTGGACCCGCTGGCGAATGTAGGTCCGCGCGATTTGAATATTTCCACGCTGCTGCAGCGCCTGGGTGGCGTGCTGCCAGACCGCGAGCTGGCGGATTCCACCCCTGAAGCCCCGCTTTACGACGCCACCCCCACCATCCACGAAGTCATCCTCGCCACCGACCCCAATACCGAGGGCGAGGCCACCGCCGCATACCTGGTGCGGTTGCTGCGTGACTTCCCTGATTTGAAGATCACCAGATTGGCCTCCGGCATGCCGCTCGGAGGCGATTTGGAGTTCGTGGACGAGCTCACCTTGTCGCGTGCGCTTTCTGGCCGCCTGACCATTTAGCACGTTGGCGCCCCAGCCAGTGGCACGCGTGCCTGCGCGGGTGAGCGCGGGCTAGGGCACGGCGGCCGTGGGGCCGTTTCGTGCGCGGCCGGTGAACACCGGCGGCCCGTGTGCTCTGCTGGCCTTTCCGTCATCCGCGCTGGTGGGCGGGAGCCAGGCGATTCGGCCGTTGACGCGCGCCATCCGTCCGCGACCCGGCAGGCCATTGATGGAGTTGTGATACGGGCAGAGCAAGGCCATGTTTTCGGGGTGGGTGAGGCCGCCGCGGGAGTATTCGATGAGGTGGTGGGCTTGGCATTCGGAGGCGGGGCGTCGGCAAGCGGGCCAGGCGCAGCGGGCGCCTTCGGCCTCGAGCATGCGACGCTGCTTCGCGGAGGCCTGCCGGGTGCGGTAAAGGTTGACGGGGCCGCGCTCGGGGTGGATGAGCGTGAAAAGGCCGGCGCCGGCTAGGGTGCGGCGGACGAGTTCGGCGCCGGTGATGGTAGCACCGTTGGTGAGGGCGAGGCGGACGTCGTCGCCGTCGCCGGCCAGGATTTTCAGGTAATCCGGCAGCTCGATGATGACATTGGTGGTTACGGTCGCGGGCGCGGCGGCGCGGGAACCGGTGAGCCAAGCCAGCGGGTCGGATTTGGCGGCGGCCCAAATATCGGCCATCTGCGCGGCGGGGCCGGTGAAACTCAGGGTGGTTTTCTCGCCGTGCATGATGCGGCGGCCGCCGTCTTCGCGCTCGGGCGGCGGGTTGATTTCGCGCAACAGCCGAGTCGCCGCGCGCGAGACCTGCGCGGTGGTTCCGGCGGTGGCGCATAGCTTCTCGCGAAATTGCCAGCGCTTGGTGGGGTCAGAGATGCCGCGCGAGCGGCGGGCGATGAGCGCGAGGGTCTCCAGGCTGTGTTGGTTGCGGCGCGCGGCGGCCAGGGCGCGGGATTGGTAGCGCGAGTGGCTGGTGGGGGAGAGGAAGGCCGCGGCGGTGCGGCGCACGGTGCGCGCTTGGTCCGCGGGCAGGGGCAGGCTGGAGGCGGCGTGGGCCTCTTCGAGAAGTTCCACGCCGCGCTTAGCGATGTCGCCCAGCTGCTCCAATAACGTCATGCCCCGCAGCCTATGGGCGGGGGCAGGCGGCTACAAGGGCAGGTGGCCGAGCCTGTGGATAACTCGGGGGTTCTGGGGCTGCTGGGCGAAGTTATCCACAGGTTTTGGCCTATCTTTGGGAGCGCGGGGGTTCAGAGGCGTTGAAACGTTCGACGCGCAGGCGGTCGACGGCCGGAATCTCAAGCGGCTCCAGATCCGCGAGGGCCACGCCCATCGCTTGGGAGAGGAGGAGATCGGCCAGCTGCGGGTTTCGAGCCAGCGCCGGGCCGTGCATATAGGTGGCAATGACGCTGCCTTGGACGGCGCCTTCGTAGGTGCGCTGGGCGGAGCCGTCGCTGAGATCGGCGGTGGCGGCCTGGTCGGCATTGCCATTGCCGCGGGTGAGCGTGCCGAGCGGCTGCGCGGAGGGGCCGAGGATGGTGGCACCTAGGTGGTTTTCGAAGCCGGTCAGCGGCTCGGTGAGGTCCGCGGTGACACCGGCGCGGGTGGGCTCGGAGGCTACCTCGCCGATGGCGCGGTCCTGCATGCCGGCCGTGGTGGCGTCGAGCAGCCCGACGCCGTCGATAATGTGGCCGGAGGCGCGGAAGGATTCGCCGAGGACTTGCAGGCCGGCGCAAATGGCAAAGACGGGGCGGCCGGCGTTAGCGGCGCGGGTGAGGCCGCCATCGGAAATCAGGTGGTCTGCGGCCAGGATCTGCGCGGTGTCTTCACCGCCGCCGAGGGTGTAGATATCCAGCGTTTCGGGCACGGGCTCGCCCAAGCGGATGGGGTGAATCTCCGCTTGCAGGCCGCGCATGCGGGCGCGCTGTCGCAAGACGAGGGCGTTGCCGTCGTCGCCGTAGGTGCCGAGGACGTCGGGAAGCACTAGGCCGATATTAAGCATTGGTGGCCTCCTTGGAAAGCGCCTTCTTCAAATCGCGGAAGGCGGTGTAGTTGGCGAGGACCTCGATGCGCCCCTCCGGGCAGGCGGCGAGCGCATCCATGGGATCGGGGATGAGCTCGTGGGAAATATCGGCGTAAACCAGTCGCACGGCCAGGTCGGTGCCGCGCTCGCCGGCGGCCTTGACGCTTAAGCCATTGAAGCCTTCGAATTTCACGTCCCAGAGCCAGGACATGTCGATGCCATCGGCCACCTGGCCGTTGGTGGCGATGACCAGGCCATCGGCGCTGCGGTCCACCATGGACAGCGCTTCTTGCCAGCCGGCCGGATTCTTGGCCAGCAGCAGGCGAATCTCGCGGCCCTTCCAGTGGATAGTGGAGTAGCGGCCGGCAACGTCATCGATGCCCTCGGCGGCCGCAATGGCCTTATCTAGGTCAACACCGAAGCCCTGCACCGCCGCGGCGATGGCCTGGGCGGCGTTGCCACGATTGGCGCGGCCGGGCAGCGCCAGGTTCAGCGGGCGCTTGGCGGTGGGGGTGATAATGCCATGCTTATCGACGCCCCAGGTAGGCTGCGGCCGGCGGAATTCGCGGCCGTCGGCAAGCGGCTTAACGGCATACCAGTCATCCTCGGTGCGCACGACGTGCCCGCCGGTACGCGGGCAGGTGACGGAATCGCCGAGCCAGCCGGCGCCGGCCGAGACCCAAATGACTTTTTTGGCGTCGTAGGCCACGGAGGTCATGAGCACATCGTCGCAGTTGGCGATGACGAGCATGTCTGGGTGCGCCTCCACGGCGCTGCGCAGCGCGCGCTCAATCTTGTTGATTTCGCCCACGCGGTCCAGCTGGTCGCGGGTGAGGTTGAGCAGAACCAGAGCCTGCGGGTTGAGGTTATCGGCCACGTGGGGCACGTGGAGCTCGTCCACCTCGAGGACCAAGTGCGAGGCGTCTTTGCCGGCCATGAGCGCGGAGATGATGCCGGCGTCCATGTTATCGCCGCCGTCGTTGGTGGCTACGGTGTGCTCGGCGCGAACTGCGGCGGCCAGCATGCGGGTGGTGGTGGACTTGCCGTTGGTGCCGGTAACCAGCACGGCTGGGCGCTCACCGCCCAGGTTGGTCATGATGGAAGGGTCAATGGCATTGGCGATTAGACCACCGATCATTCCGCCGGCGCCACGGCCGGTGGCGCGGGAAGCGGTGGTGGCCAGCTTCGCGGCGGTGGTGGCGGTGGTGGTGCGCAACTTCTTTAACGCACCCGGGACTCTAAAACTCATGTCCCCTAGGGTAGTCGGGCGGGCGGCCTAGTCGTTCTTTTTCCCCGCCGAGCCGCCAGAATTTCGACGGCCTCTGCCACGACCACCGCGGCCGCCGCGGCGCCGGCGACGCTTCTGGTTCTTGCCGCCGCCTTTTTTGTTGCTCTGAGACGAGCGGTGGGCCCGCGGCGCTGGTTTAGCGGATTCGGGTTCGGGCTCGGCGTCTTCGATGCGCGTGAGGGCGTCAAGAAACGCGGCGTCCGACATCAGCGGGATGCCTTTGCGGTGGGCGTGCATGGGTTTGCCCACCAAGTCCGTGGTGACATTGCAGACCACCAGCGAGGACTCGCGGGTAAGCTTCTCGGAATAGTTGAGCTCTTCGCGCATGAGCGCGGCGATGATGGTGTCTGGGTCCTCGAGGATTTCCGGTGCGACCACGATTTCCATGCCGCGGCGCAGCTCCTTGCCCGGTTCGTATTTGCCGGGGTTGTGGTGCTGGACGGGGGCCTCGGCGGCGTCGACGCGCACGTGGGAGCGTTGCAGGCCGAAGCGATCGGCTCGCACGTCCTCCGGCGCATAGCTGCGCACCGTGCCGCCTTCTTGCTTGCGGTAGAGCGCGATGAGCAGCTCGGTGTCCTCGCGCGAGGTTTCCGTCTCGGGGCGGGCGGCTCGCTCCACCGAGGCCTGCGGCGTGGCGTCTAGGCCGCTCTGCTTGGCGACGCCCCCCAGCCGCACATCATTTGCCCGCACTTGCTGCGCGTAGGAGGTGGCCAAGGTATCGATGATGCGGACAGGCGTGGGGACGTGTCCGACCTTTTGGCGACGTCGGCGGCCCTTGTTGCGGCCACGGTTGCGCGCACGGTTTTGGCGCGCGGCGGCCATCATGGCGCGGCGGGCCTCGGCGACGAGAAAGCCCCAGGTATAGGGGAGATCGTGGACGATGAGCGTGCGGCCGTCGATAAGCTTGTCCAGCGATTTAAGGATCTTGCCAAAAGCTGGCGCCTGCTCAATATCGGTGGTGCTCAGCCCGTGGAGGTGGCGCGGGCCGGCGTCGATATCGGGCTTGAGGACGGCGTGGAAGAGCTGGCCTTGTTCGCCGGCGTCGTTGAATGCGATGGCGTCGATAGTCACGATGCGCCCGGTGGAGGGATGGATGCCGGTGGTCTGCAGGGTGAGCGCTACGTAGGGGTAGTCGGCTGCATCGGTGGATGAGTCGGCCTGCTGCGGCTGCTGTGACTTCTTGTTAGCCGCTTCCGGTGCGGCCGGTCGCTCGTGATGGGCTGGTGGGTGCGGCTTCGGCTTCGGTTTTGGCTTGGGCTTTGCGGCGTCCGGTTCGCCGGACGGCCGCACCGCGCGGCGCGGCCGAGTGCGTCGCTGTTCTGCGCCCGGTTTGGGTGCTGTGGACCTGGCCGCGTGGCGCGAAGCCACCGTCGCGGGCGACGGCGCTGGGGTCGACGCCGGCGTGTGCTGCGGGGAGGGGCCAGGTGTGTTGTTCATTAAACTCAGTGTAGTATCCCGCATTTCGTGCAGGGGGACAGGGCGCGCCGCTTAATTTTCGACGACGATGACAATGGCCTTCGGCGGGGTCGTTGGTTCCTCGGGCTCCTCAGGTCGCCCGGGTTCCTCCGGCTCTGCTGGCTCTGCCGGTTTCTCCGGTTCTTCCGGCTCGGACGGTACCAGCGGCACCTCCGGTCCATCCGGTGCGCTGCGGGACGTCGTAGGCAGTGCCGGTTCGAGCTCTACGGTGATCTCTGGTTCGGGGGTGGGGTCGATTTCTGAGCCAGGGATCGTCGTAGGAGCAGTAGTCTCCGGTTCTGACGTTGGCTCGAGCTCGGAACCTGGGATCGTGGTTTCCGGTGCCGGCTCAGGCTCGGACTCCGAGGTCAGCAACGGAGACGTCGTCGTAGGTGCGGTCGACTCCGAGGGCTTTGGTTCCGAGGACGCAGGCTCTGAAGATTCGGGCTCGGGCTGTGCTGAAGTGGACGTAGAGGACGCAGAGGTAGGCGTAGACGGGTCTGCAGCCTGGGTCGGCTCAGACGTTGGCTCGCTCGTGGCAGAACTGGTGGTAGAGCTGGAAGGTTCTGCGGTCTGCTTTTCCGTCGAGGCTGCGGTGGTGGTGTCAGTCGTCGTTTCCTCGGAAGTTGTCTTTTGCGAGGTAGACGTGCTTGAGGTCGGCAGATCGGACGGCTCGGCAGGCGAGGATGCCGCAGAGGACGGCTCCGCAGATGTCGTGCTCTTCGTGGACTCCGTGGTCTGGGAAGGCTCTGCAGACTGGGAGGACGAGGAGGTTGCGGTCGGCTTCTTGGCCGCCGCTACCTGGGGTGCGGGTTCCGAGCTGGAGGATGGCGTCGAGGCAGGCGTGGTCTGAGACGGTGCCGGGGCCGGGGCTGGGGCCGAGGCGACGTCATTGGCTGCGGCCATGGCGGCAGCAGCCGCGGCGGAGGCGGCGCGGGAAATTGCCTGGGAATCCTCGCCGTGGTGGCCGCCGCGGGGTTCGCTGTGGTGGCCACGTCGGTTGTCGGAGGCAGGGGCGTGAGTCTGGGCATGGTCAGCGTGAGGAGAGTGCGTCGCGCTGGGCTTTTTCGTGGTTTGCGAAGGATAGGTGTGGTGGTGCGGTGTTGGAGAGGAGGGGGCGTCGGCAAGCGGGGGCTGAGCCTGTCTCTTATACACATCTCCGAGCCCACGAGACGGACTCCTATCTCG
>OJLS01000226.1_pt1 | contig 12975 bp, 5 predicted proteins | sample 1597081 | NCBI WGS metagenome assembly OJLS01 (sample SAMEA3904663, study PRJEB24821) | metagenome | biome: Builtin; feature: hospital; material: surface | place: USA | collected 2013-05-22
CTTCACCACCGATTACGAGGAAGCGGCCGCTTTTGCCAACGTCCACTTCATCGGCGTGGGCACCCCGCAGCAGCGCGGATCGTACGCTGCGGACACGACGTATGTGGAGGCGGCCATTGACAGTCTCGTGCCCCACTTGGAGGGCCAGCACCTGATCCTGGGCAAGTCGACTGTCCCGGTCGGCACGGCCCGTGCACTGCAGGAGCGCGCTGACGCCGTGGCGGCGCAGGCGGGCAAGGGTGCCAGCGTGGAAATCACGTGGAACCCGGAGTTCCTGCGTGAGGGCTACGCGGTCAAGGACACCATCGAGCCCGACCGCATTGTGCTGGGTACCCGCGACGAAGATTCACGCGCGGAGGAAATCGCCCGCGAGATCTACGCCACCCCGCTGAGTCACGACACCCCGTTCATTGTCACCGATCTGCAGACAGCTGAGCTGGTCAAAGTGTCGGCGAACGCGTTCCTGGCCACCAAGATCAGTTTCATCAACGCTGTCTCCGAGGTCTGTGAGATTGTCGGCGCCGACGTCACCCAGCTTGCGGACGCGATCGGCCACGACGACCGTATCGGCCGCAAGTTCCTCGGTGCCGGTCTCGGCTTTGGTGGCGGCTGCCTGCCCAAGGACATCCGCGCGTTCATGGCGCGCGCCGGCGAGGTCGGCGCGGACCAGGCGTTGACGTTCCTGCGTGAGGTCGACGCGATCAACATGCGCCGCCGTCAGCGTGTCATCGACCTCTCGCGCGAGATTCTCGGCTCACTGATCGGCCGCCGCATCACGGTGCTCGGCGCCGCATTCAAACCGAATTCCGACGATGTGCGCGATTCGCCGGCACTCGCGGTCGCCGGCCAACTCAATCTCGCCGGCGCGGCCGTCCGCGTCTACGACCCGCAGGGTATGGACAACGCCCGCAAGGTGTTCCCGACGTTGGACTACGCGTCCTCCCTCGACGACGCATTGACCGACGCCGAACTTGTGATCCTCGCCACAGAATGGGACGAGTTTAAGCAGCTCAACCCGGAGCACGCAGGGGAGCTCGTAGCTAAGAAAACGCTTATCGACGCCCGCAACGTCCTCCCCGTCGACGCTTGGAAGGCTGCAGGCTGGGAGCTCCACGCCCTCGGCCGTTCCCTCTAACTCTGGTTAAGGCGAGTGTGAGCCATTTTTCGGACACTAGCCCGACACGGCAGTGGGGGCTGTGGGACCTATAATTACCTGCGTATATGTGGGATCTTTAGTATGCTAATTGCCTGTGAAAACATCGCTGCTTGAAGCGAGTTCTTCACAGGTTTTTACGTATACGTCTGGCCACAAACCTGTTGTAGATTTTGCTGGTCTCACTACTTCAAGGATTGGACTAATCCATGGGCTCTGCCACCGCGCGTCCGCGCCTTTCCGTTGCCTTCTCTACCCGCGCGATGAGCGCAGCTACTATCGCCATCCTCGGTTTGACCACCATCCAGGTCGTCGACTCGCCGCTTGCACCTTTGCCTGTCGCAGCTGCTGCGCCGAGAAACATCCTCGGTCCTAACAATTCAGTCCTTGCGACTTACGACGACCAGATCCCGGCGTCCGTGCCGTGGAACACCACCGTCAAGCAGAACGTCACGCGCTACGGCACTCTGTACTTGAGCTTGGACGCGGTGGCCGCGGACGGCATTGCGAAGACCGGTAAATATGACCAGTGGGGTAGCCCGGTGCCGTTGACCATCTGGGACCCCGCGAACCAGACGAAATACCGCAATGGGTTTACTAGCGCAGTTCGTCCTGACCCGTTCAGCAACTCCAACAAGATTACGACCCAGCTCGGTGACTGGACCTACGTGTCCCAGGGCTCGTCGTTCACCGTGACCTGGAACCCGGCCCCCGGCTACATCGGCTACGCCCCGCCGCTGCCGATCCAGATCGATCCCACTCGCGCAGACGGTCAGCCCGCCCCGCAGTACGACTACGCCACAACAGGACTTCCGGGCAAGAAGACAAGCCCGTTGTCGTCGACGGGTGCGCTCGGCACGAAGCAGACCACGCGGGCCGATACAGGGTTCCAAGGTGTCACCGACGGCATCATCTGGGACTACCAGCCCACCTACGCATTCCAGATTGACCGCGAGGACCCGATTGCGGCGAAGGCAACCATCGCGGACGCAGACTTCGCCACAGACGAAAACGATAACTACGTCGGCTACGTCACCAATGAGCTGAACACTAGCGAGGGCAAGTACACGATCAACCCGGACTCCGGCGAGGTCACATTCACCCCGAACAACGACTTCTTCAAAACAGGTGACCCCACCACCAAGCAAGCCACCCCGATCCGCGTGATCGTGTCCAACATGACCACGAATACGGACGAGGGCAACGGCCGCGTCATGGCCTACGGTGTCACCCGCCCTGCGCACACGATCAACCCCAATAACCAGTCCTACTCCGAGGTCAACACGACCTACACCCCGACGGTGACCAAGCCGTCCGTCGTACTGAATGACGCTGAGGGGCAGAACCAGGTCGGCCGAGCTGTCACGCTGCGCCCGAACTACGCGCAGGCTGACGGCGCACCGGCGATCAACACGGACACCGTTGAGCTGCTGAACCCGGACGGCACGACCGCCGGCAAGACCCTCGCTGTTAAAAACGAGGGAACCTGGCAGGTCAACTCTGACGGCTCGGTCACCTTCACCCCGCAGGTCGGTTTTATCGGCAACCCGACCCCGGTCACGTACACCGCGAAGAACTCCGTCGGCATCCTCGCCGATCCGGCGACCCTCACCGTCGAGTACTTCGTTCCGGACGGCCGCCCGGCCACCACTTACGGCACGCAGGGCGTCACGCAGAAGTCCACCAATCGGACAACGACGGAAGGCGACCGCGGTCTCACTGCCCAGCAGATGTTCCCCGGTTATCCGAGCAACTGGTACAGCTCGTTCACGTACCAGCTCGTTGACCCGAACGATGTCACCAAACTCGTCGCACCGAATATGGCGCTGAAGTTCGAAGGCAAGGGCACCTACACCATCGACGCCGCGTCCGGCGAAGTCACATTCACCCCCGACCCGTCCTTCACCGGCCCGGCTCCCGAGGTGAAGGTTCGCATCGCCAACCTCGTCACCGCGAACGGCCAGGAGCGCGGCGCCGACGGAAGCTACGTTCCGGTAGTCACGCCGTCCAACGTCTACCTTCAGCCGGCTTTCAACAACGGCAACGTTGGCGAGACGCTGAAGGCCACACCGGACTACGCGGTTGACGGTCTACCGAAGATCGACACAGAGAGCATTTCGCTTATCGACGCCTCCGGCAAACGCGTCGGCACCACCCTCACCGTCCCTGGCCAGGGTACCTGGACCGTTGATCCCGCTACGGGCGAGTTCTCCTTCGCCCCGGAAAAGGGCTTCCTGGGCAACCCCACGCCGGTGAAGTACACCGCGAAGAGCGTCGACGGCATCGCCGCCCGTGAGCCGTCCACTGTCACGGTCACCTACAACCCCCTGGTTACCCGTACTGCCACCACTATTGGCGGCCCGACGCAGACCCAAAAGTCCACTGACCTGAATTCCCCGGGCGACGCAGGCAAGACCACCGCGGAACTCTTCCCGGGCCTGCCGGAAGCATGGTTCAACGACCCGATTCAGTTCAAGCTTGTCGACGGCACCAACCTTGTCGACACCCTGACCGTCCCTGGCGAAGGCACCTACACCATCGACCCCACGACCGGCGTGGTCTCGTTTACCCCTGACGCCGGGTTCCTCGGCGGCCAGCCCTCGAAGCAGGCTGGCGGCGTGAAGATCCAGGCGGTGAACACCACCTCTAACGGCACGAAGGTCAACTCGACGCTGGTCGCGCAATACATCCCGACCGTTGAAGCCCGCACGTACACGCTGCCGTCCGCCACCAACTCGGCGCCGCTCGGCCAGCCAGGCTCCGCCACCCCGGACTACGGCACCACCATCGACCCGACGAGCGTGCAGCTTCTCGACGCTGCCGGCAACCCCGCGGGCAAGGAGCTCAAGGTCGACGGCCAGGGCACCTGGGAAGTCAACCCGACGACTGGCGAGTTCACGTTCACGCCTGTACCGGGTTTCGTCGGCACGCCGGTGAGCGTGCTCTACACCGCCGCGGCCACTAACGGCGGCACGGTGACCGGCACGGGCGGGGTCACCATTACGTACCCCGCAGCGATCACTGTGCCCGCCACGACCGTCGGCCCGCAGGGTAGCACCCAGAACAGCTCCGACAAGGACGCGAACGACACCGGCCGTACCCCGGCCGAGATGTTCCCGAACTTGCCCCAAGCCTGGTACGGACAAGCAAACAGTCCGGTTAAGTTCCAGCTCAACGACGCCGAAGGTAACCCAGCCCCGAACAACGTTCGCACCGTCAACGGCGTTGGCACCTACACCCTCGACCCGGTCAAGGGCACCGTGGAGTTCGTGCCTGAGAAGAGCTTCACCGGCCAGGCTCCCGAGGTGCAGATCCAGACCGTCGGCCTCAGGGACGCCAGCGGCCAGCCGGCCGAGATGACCAGCACCTACCAGCCGTTCGTGGTGCCGGTGCGTGTTGAGATCCCGTCCGACTACGCCAAGGCCACCCGCATCGGGCAGCCGATCACGGTCACCCCGGAGTACCTGGACACGACGGTGGACAAGAGCACGATCCGGATCATCGCGCCGCAAGGCAGCATGCTCTCCGATGACGGCAAGACGCTGGTTGTGCCAGGCGAGGGCACGTGGACCGTCGATACGCAAGGCGTCTTCACCTTCACCCCGCAGGGACCGGATGCTCAGGGCGGTGCGTTTATCGGCAGCCCCACGCCGATCGATTACACCGCAACGAACTTCCAAGGAATTCCTGCATATGTGCCGGGCCAGATCTCGGCGTTCTACCCGACGCCGGACCCGAGTTCGGCTGTCACGACCAACCTGCAGGGCGTGGTCCAGCACTCGGACGACAAGAACCGTCAGAACCAGGGTCTGACCGCTAAGGAGTTGTTCCCGAATATCGCTCAGGCGACGTGGTGGGATCAGGCCGTGTTCGGTCTCTTCGGACCCGACGGCACCCCAGCTGAGAACAACACCAACACCCTCACCGTCGCCGGTGAGGGCACGTACACCATCGACCCGAAGACGGGACAGGTCACGTTCACTCCGGACCCGGCTTTCACCGGTACGGCGCAGTCGGTGGGGATCGGCATCGTCAACGCCCAGGGAATCCCGACGGCGAAGTACACGGCGGTTGTCGATCCGGTCGATGTGCACTTGAACGATGCATCCGGCATTGCCAACGTCGGTGCGCCTCTGAAGGCCACGCCGAGGTACTCGAACAGCATCGACAAGTCCACAGTCGAATTTGTCGGCCCCGACGGTAAACCGGCCGGCAAGGAGTTGAAGGTCGATGGCCAGGGCACGTGGACCGTTGATAACAACGGCACCTTCACCTTCACGCCGGTCGATGGCTTCTTCGGGACTCCGACCCCGGTGAACTACACCGCGAAGAACACCAACGGTGTGCAATCGACCGACACGGGCACGGTGACGGGGTACTACCGGGATCCGAAGACGTCGCCGTCGGTCACCACGGGTGACGTGAACCAGACGCAAACCTCGAAGACCGGCGCGGAGATGTTCCCGTCGTTCCCGAACAACTGGACTGTCACGTACTCGCTTCCTGGCGCGACCGATAACAAGATCGAGACCGACGAGGGCACGTTCGAAATCGATCCTGGGACAGGCGTGGTCACCTTCACCCCGGCGAAGGACTTCACGGGCACCCCGGATCCGGTGACTGTTCAGGCCACCACGGACACGGGTGCGACCGTGACAACTACATACCAGCCGTCGGTGACAGGCACGAAGACCTCGACACAGACGTCCACTGAGACTGCCGCACCAGTAACGGTGACCACGACTGTGCCGACGACCGTCACAAGTGAGGTTCCGACGACCGTCACCACAACTGTGGACGGAACTCCCACGACGATCACAACTGCTGTACCGACGACAATCGTGAGCACGCAGTTCAACCTGCCGAACATCGAGCGAGTTACCACTGTGGCGGGTAAATTTACCTTCGATCCGGATTACCCGGCGAACACGGACACGAGCAACGTGCGCTTCCTCGACGGTTCCGGCAATGAGGTCAACGTCCTGGTCGTGCCTGGTGAGGGAACCTGGAAGGTGGGTGACACCGGCAGGATGGCCTTCGAGCCGGAGGAAGGCTTCACTGGTAACCCGACCCCGGTCAAGTACACCGCGCCGAATAATGACGGCATCAAGGCCACGGAGCCGGCCGAAGTAACCGTGAAATACCAGCTGCCGGTTGTCACCACCGAAACCAAGGTCGTGCCGACGACGGTTACGACCGAGGCGACTGTCACCGAAACTGCGGTGACCACGGTGAATGGCGTGCCGACCACCGTGACGAACACCCAGGTCGTTCCCACGACGATCACCACGGAGGCTACGGTTACTGAGATCAATCGGGTCACTGAAACTGAGAAGTCCACCGAGACCGCAACGGCAACGGAGACCCAGAAGGTCACCGAAACCGAGAAGTCCACGGAGACGGCAACGGCGACAGAGACCCAGAAGGTCACCGAAACTGAGCGTGTCACCGAGACCAAGGAAGTTCCGGTAACGGTGACTCCTGACCCGCTGACCACGACGGTCACCCAAGCCCCGGTCACGGTGACCCCTGCCCCGGTTACGACGACGGTGGAGGTCCCGGGTTCGGAAAAGACCATCACGATCACCCCGACCCCGGTGACCCTCACACCGGAAGCTGTCACCACGACAGTGAACGGCCAGCCGGTCACGGTGACGGCTGAACCCATCACCCACACCCCGGAGCCGGTCACCACCACGGTGACGCAGCAGGCAGAACCGGTGACGGTGACTGTGGTGCCGCCGACGGTCGTCGTCACGCCTGATCCTTCGACTGTGACGGTGACTCCGCCGCCTTCGACCACCACGATCCAGGTTCCGTCGAAGGAAACCCGGATCAAGGTGGAAGGTTCCACGGTCGAATTTACCGCGCTCAAGAACAACCCGTTCGCGGTGGAGCTCAGGGACACCAAGCTCGACCCGAACTCGCTGGCATTCCGCCCGATCGATGGCGCGACCATCTCCGAGGACGGCAAGAGCATGAAGGTTCAGGACCAAGGTGAGTGGAAGATCCTGGAGGGCGGCGCTGTCGCGTTCTTCCCGCTGCCGAACTTTGTGGGCGAGGTCACCGAGGTGCAGCTGGACTACACGCGTACCGACGGTGCCACGGTGGACCAGCCGGTGCGCATCCACGGCACGTACGTCGAAGGTGTTTTGCCGCCGGTGACGGAAACAACCACGACCACAGCGACCAAGCCGACCACGGTCACTCCGCCGGAGGGCAAGCAGGCCAAGGATCTGGACTTCGTCCTCGAGAAGGGCAAGCCGTTCACTGATCAGATCACAGGCACCAACGTCGATCCTTCAACGCTTAAGTTCCGTCCGGTTGAGGGAGGTAATTTGCTTGACGACGGCAAAACCCTCACCGTCCCAGGCCAAGGCACCTGGAAACTCGACGACAACGGCAAGGTGACCTTCACACCGGAGAAGGAATTCACCGGCAAGGTCACCCCGGTCGTCGTCGAGTTCACCGACAAGACGGGCAAGCCCGGAACAGTCACGATCACAGGCCGCTACTGGGATCCGCTGTGGGGCCTGCTCGCCCTCATCCCGGTCGTCGGTCTGATCCCGCTGCTGTCGGGTCTGATCCCTGGCGGCTCCAGCATCCCGGGTCTGCCGGGTGGTTCCAGCACGCCGGGTCAGCCTGGACAGCCTGGTCTGCCAGGCCTTCCGGGGCTGCCCGGCCTGCCCGGTAGCGGCGACGACAAGACGCCGAACCCCGCAACGGTTCCGCAGCCCAGCGCCCCGGCCCCGCAGCCGGGTACTCCGGACGGCACTACCCCGGGTCAGGGTGACGGCACTCCGGCGACGGGCGACTCTGCCACCACCGGAACCGGCACCACCGGCTCGACGGGATCCACCGGTTCCACGGGCTCGGGTGACTCGTCGGCCTCGTCTGATACGACTGGTTCGACAGACTCAACCGACTCGGGCGAATCCTCGGACGGCAGCCTGGCATCCACCGGTGCAAACGTCCTGTGGGCGCTGCTCATCGGCACGTTGCTGACGATCGCGGGCGTGTTCATGGTTCGACGCCGCCGCGAAAGCTAGGTTCTTACCCCTAGCCGATAGATAAAGGAACCGGTCACCGCACGAATGCGCGGTGACCGGTTCCATTCGTCATGCGGTTACAGCGTGCCCTTCGAGTCTTGTCACCACAGAAAAACGAACAGTCACCTAGCTCGCGAGCAGGCGAGCCTGGTGCTGAATTGCCTGGAAGAGGAAGTGCTTCAGCTGCCCGAGCGTGCCGACGGTCACCCGAAGGACCTGCCACCCAAGCACCGCGCATTCGAGGTTGATGCGTGAATCCTTGTCGCGCTGGCTGCGCTCCAGGTGGTGGTCGCCGTCGTACATGATGCCGATCTTCAGTTCCTGAATCGCGAGGTCCAGCGTGGTGACCAGGCGGTCGCCGTTTCGGACAGGGACTTGTTCGAGGAGGGTGAGGCTGAGTTCGTCGCAAAGTGCTTGGCAGATCAACCGCATCTCAGTTTCTTTCGGGGAATCGGCCTTGTCGCTGGATTGGGCGACCAGGGGCTCGATCCAGGCGCGCTCGATTCTCTTGTGGCATGCGGCGAGGAGGTCGGTGGGTGAGAGGGGAAGGTGTCGGCGGATGGCGTCGATAAGCTGAATCGTGCGGATGTCGACTGGGGCTAAGTCTTGAACTGGGAAAACCTCCCAACTGTGCTTCGCCGTGCGGACGTGCATGATCGCGTGGGCTGCGGCGAGATCGGGCGGGGATATACGGAGACTGAGGCCCTGGAACGTGACGGTCCACCATTCTCCGTTGGGTTCGCGGAGGACGTGGGGCGTGAATTGGGTGGGTGGTTCGGTTTTGCGGACTTTCCAGAACAGGGTGGTGTCGCACGAGTCCGCAAAGAACGGGAGGCCGAAAACCGCGAGTGCGCTAAGGCCGCAAATGATGTGGCCAGGGCGTTCGAGAGCCATAGCGACGGCCCGAAGAGCGGCCGGGGCGTGATAAGTGATGCGCTGCGGGTGGTGGGCGGCCTGGTGGTAGACGAGGTTGGCCGGGCGGAGGTTGGCGGAGTCGGTCTTAATGGTCTTCGAGACCGGGGCGCCGCGGTCGTGGGTGTGGAGGCCGCCGGATATGAGAGCGGTGACATCCATGTTGTCGTGAAGGCGGGCGGGTCTAGGTTTTTGGTAATTCATGCCCTCTTAGACCGCTCAGAGGGGTGGTTCGGTTCCGCGCCTGCGAGAGTTTCTGAGGAAAGTATTTGATATTAGAAAAATTGCAAGTAATGTCTGCGGGTAGAGAGCTTATAAGTAGAAGCGCATGCGAATTATTGGCGGGATCTCTCGCAGACTGCCACCCGGGACACACGGGAGGGCCCCGGGACACGCGAGAGAAAACCGGGGCTGGGCACGAGAGGAGCCCGGACCCCGGCCCCGAGGAGCCCGGAACCCGAACCCCCAAGAACCCAAACCCCGAGAGACCCGAACCTAGTGCTGGTGGTAGTCGCTTAGGAAGTTGCCCAGGCGCTCGATCGCGTTCTCCAGCTGTGACGCCCACGGGAGCGTGACCACGCGGAAGTGGTCCGGCTTGGGGTAGTTGAAGCCGGAGCCGCCGACCATGAGGATCTTCTCGCTCTTGAGCAGGTCGAGCATGAAGCGCTCGTCGTCGTGAATCTCGTACATGTCCAGGTCGACCTTCGGGAACGCGTACATCGCGCCCTTCGGCTCCACCACAGACACACCGGGGATCTCGCGGAGCTTCTTCACGGCGATGTCGCGCTGCTTCTTCAAGCGGCCGCCCTCACCAGTGAGGGCGTAGATGGACTGGCGTCCGCCGAGAGCGACCTGGATGGCGTGCTGGCCCGGGACATTGGAGCACAGGCGGGTGCCGGCGAGCAGGTCGAGGCCCTCGATGAAGCCGGTGGCGCGGCGACGCGGTCCGGTGATGACCATCCAACCAGCGCGGTAGCCGCAGACGCGGTACGCCTTGGACAGGCCGTTGAAGGTGCAGGTGACTAGGTCGGGGGCGATGGCGGCCATGGAGTGGTGCACGGCACCGTCGTAAAGCACGCGGTCGTAGATCTCATCGGCGAGCACCATGAGCTCGTGCTCGCGCGCGATGTTGGCCAGGCCCTCGAGGACCTCCTTGGAGTACACGGCGCCCGTCGGGTTGTTCGGGTTGATCACTACGATCGCCTTCGTGCGGTCCGTGATCTTCGACCGGATGTCCTCGAGCGACGGGTTCCAGTCATCCTCCTCGTCGCACACGTAGTGCACGGCCTTACCGCCAGCGAGGGTGGTCGCAGCCGTCCAGAGCGGGTAGTCGGGGGAGGGGATGAGGACCTCGTCGCCGTCGTTAAGCAGTGCCTGCGTGGTCATGGAGATGAGCTCGGACACGCCGTTGCCCAAGTAGACGTCGTCGATGTCGAAATCGGGGAAGCCGTCGATCTCCTCGTAACGCGTGACCACCGCGCGACGTGCGGGAATGATGCCTTTCGACGTCGTGTACCCCTGCGACGTGGGCAGAGCCGCAATCATGTCGCGCATGATCACATCGGGTGCGTCGAAACCGAAGACCGCCGGGTTGCCCGTGTTGAGCTTCAAAATGGAGTGGCCGTCGCGCTCCATTTCCTCCGCTGTCGCCGCGACAGGCCCGCGCAGGTCGTACGCGACGCCCTTCAGCTTGTCCGCCTGGTCGAAGTGGCGGTGGCGCTTCAACGGCGCGCGCTTCGGCTTTTCTGCCTGCTGCTCCGCCTTGGTGTCGGTGTTCTTCTCTTTCGACGTTTTGCTCATGCGCCAATTCTTCCAAAAACCGCGCGACTATTTGGTGAATCGGTCCAACGTGCGCTGCGCGAAGTCCATGGCGTCGCCCGTCAGCTGGTCGCGTTGCACGCCGCGCTCAGCTTTTCTGCGTTCCTCTTCCAATCGCCGCGCCGTTTGCAGCTCCTTGAGTTGCTGGCGTTCCAGCTGGCGTGGGCTCGGCGCGTACCAGCTGTCCGGGCCCGCTTTCATGATGTACAGGACTGTGAACAGCGCCGGGATGATGAGAAGCAACAGCGCCCATGCCGCGGCCCCCGTGGTGGTGCTCAAGCCCACTGCGGCGGCGAAGGACGCCAGCGAGCCCAGCGAGAAAATACCAAAGCGCGTGTTCTTCCCGTTCGCGCGGGCACGCTCGATCTCGCTGCGGGTGAACGTCTGCTCGAGCTCTCCCGGGTGCTGCGGCTGGTGGTCCGGCAGATCGTAAAAAAGCGGCACGAGGTCCCGGTGCGTCGTCGCTTCGCCCACCTCCTCGCAGCGGCGGTTGAACTCGTCGCTGTCCAGCCGGCCCTCGCCGAGCGCGTAGCTTAGGCGCGCCACGGCCTCGGAGCGGTCCAGATCCGACAGGCGGACCAGGTCGCCATTCCCGCTATTTCGTTGACGTGGCGGGGCGGGGTGCGACGGCTGCTGGGGCTGGAACTCGGGCGACATCACGTCCCCAATACTAAACCGGCCATACGGACCATCCGCCTAGACAATCCTTTTGACAGCAATAAACTGTGACCCATGACTAACCCGAACGATTCCAATGGTTATCCCAACTACGGCGGCAACAACTACGGCGGGGCCAATTACGGCGGGTACCCGTCCTACGGCGCTGGACAAAATGCCGGTCAGAACGACCCCTACAACTCGGCCTACAACGCTCCCAATGGCCAATACCCGCCGACATCCGGCTACGTGAACCCGGAGAACATGTCCGAAGCTGGCCGCCCCCTGCACATCCCAGCCCAGCCGCTGCCGCCAGCCGAGCCCATCCCGTTCAGCTTCAAGCGCCTGTTCACCAGCCAATGGCACGTATACATCGGCCTGCTGATGCTACCGGTGCTCATCGCCCTCGTCGGCGGCCTGATTTTCATGCTCCCGCAGCTCATCAACGACATGAACAGAGGTGCCGAGGAACTCAGCACCTCCACCAGCGTCACCATGACGGTGCTGCAGCTGGTCATGTCGGTCGTTTCCTTCATCTTCAGCCTGGTCGTCTACAAAGCGGCGCTGCGAGACACCCGCGGCGTGAAGCCGACGTGGAACAACGCATTCAAAGACGTTCCGTGGGCCCAAGGCATACTCGCCTACATCCTGACCGGGTTGGCATTCGGCATTGCGTTCGTCGCGCTCGCCTTGATCGGCGGCCTCATCGGTTCGCAGGTGCCAGCACTCGGTGTGACGCTCATCGTTCTGACCGTCATTGCGTTCTTTTTCCTTTACCCGTTCATGGTGATGATCCCGCTATACGCAATCGACGAGAAGACCACCGCCACCGGTGCCTTCGCCGCCGCCTGGAACGACGTGAAAGCGAACTACTGGCGCGTATTCGGCGCCCTGCTCCTTGTCGGACTCGTGTGCGTCGGAATCGTCCTATTCACCATCGGCTTCGGCGCCATCATCGCAGCTCCGATTCAGGTGCTCGCTACCGTCTTCATCTACCGGTGGATCAGTGAGCATGGACAAACCGCACAGTCCACGCCTCAGAGCCAGACGTTCCAGCACCCGGAGCAGGACGGGTACATGAGCATGTACTAGGTCTGCACCTGATCGCCGACTCCAGCAGAATCACTTTTCGCCCCGGTTCCCCACCGTTTCGTAAGTGGGGTGCCGGGGTTGTGGTGTTTTTGGGCAGGGGTGAATCCACGCTCCCGGCTCACACTTTGTTTACCGGGGCGTGTTGAGGTGTCCGTCTCGATTTCGGACATGCTTCTTCGCCCGCCCGGCCTGCGTGGTTGTGCGGCTGGACCGCCGAACTGTTCTGTGTCCGGGCCCCTTACCTTAAGGGCCTATGCTCTCCTTTGTTCATCGTCCGAAGAGTTGGTGCATGGC
>OJLS01000228.1_pt1 | contig 12943 bp, 11 predicted proteins | sample 1597081 | NCBI WGS metagenome assembly OJLS01 (sample SAMEA3904663, study PRJEB24821) | metagenome | biome: Builtin; feature: hospital; material: surface | place: USA | collected 2013-05-22
GAGCCGCCCGCGGCCCAGATCCAGCTACTAGGATCCAGCTATTCGCCTGAAAAGGTGCAACTAGCTGGATCCAAGTAGCTGGTTTCTCTTTTGGGGGAGGGTTTTGTGGCGGACAGGTCAGCGCCGAAGCCGATGCGGATGCCGTCTCGGGTCCAGCGACGGCTCTCCTGCGGGACGCGTACCCTGGTTGCCATGACTCAGAAGACTCAGACATTGACGTTCCACACCAACCACGGCGACATCGTGGTCGACCTGTTCGGCAACCACGCCCCGAACACCGTCGAGGTCATCACCGGCCTGGCCAAGGGCACCCAGGAGTACTCCACCAAGAACGCGTCCGGCTCCAACGAGGGCCCGTTCTACGACGGCGCGATCTTCCACCGCATTATCCCGGGCTTCATGATCCAGGGCGGCGACCCGACCGGCACCGGCACCGGCGGCCCGGGTTTCCAGTTCGCGGACGAGTTCCACCCGGAACTCCAGTTCGACCGCCCGTACCTGCTGGCCATGGCCAATGCGGGCCCGGGCACGAACGGTTCCCAGTTCTTCATCACGGTCGCGCAGACCCCGCACCTGAACAACCGCCACACCATCTTCGGCGAGGTCACTGACGAGGCCTCCAAGAAGGTCGTCGACGAGATCTCCAACGTGGAGACGGGCCGCATGGACCGCCCGGTCGAAGACGTGGTCATCGAGTCCGTCACGGTCTCGGAGTAGTTCAGAGCTTGAACCGCGTCCTTTACGGCGCCCCCGCCACAGCCGTCATTGCAGCGCTGTGCGTGGGGGCGTTCCTCGTTGCGGCGCTCGACGCGCATTCGCTTATCGACGTCATCTGGTCCTCCCGCGCCGGCACCTCCACGGTCCTGTGGGGCCCCTTCGTCGTCGACGAGCGCTTCGGCTGGCTCCGCACTCTGACCTCCGGGTTCATGCACTTGGACATCACCCACCTGACGGTGAACGTGCTCATGCTCGTCGTTGTCGGTGCCGCTGTTGAGCGCGCCGTGGGCACGGGTCCCTTTGCGCTGGCCTACGTCGCCGGCATCCTCGGCGGGTCAGCCGCCGTGCTGTGGTTCGGCTTCGACGAGCCGACTGCCGGCGCTTCAGGAGCTCTGTACGCGCTGATGGCTCTGCTCGTGGCAGTCGCAGCGCGCAGCCACGCTGACCTCCGAGCACCGCTGGTGTTGGTGGGCGGCAACCTCATTTTCACGCTGATCACGCCGAATGTGAGCCTCTGGGGTCACCTTGGCGGGCTCATCGCGGGCACGCTCATGGCTGCTCCGCTCACCTCGCAGGACGCGCGTGTCCGCTGGGGAGGTGCGGCGGTTGGTTTGGCAGCCGCGGCTGCTGCGAGCACTGTCCCGATCTGGGCTTGAAAAAGCTTCCGGTGAAATAAGTTGTAGCGAATATCCCCTGATGCTCGTACCGTGGTGAACATGCCAACGAAATTCCGCGTACAAAATCCGCAGACCAACGAAATTATCGAAAGCTTCGACTTCATCACCGACGACGAACTAGAGCAGGCACTGTCCACCGCGAGCGAAACGTTCAAGCAGTGGCGTGAAAAGAGCTTCGAAGAGCGCGCCGAGATCCTCCACAAGGTCGCATCGCTTTTCGACGAAAAGCGCGACGAACTCTCCCGCATCATCGCTGAAGAAATGGGCAAGTCCATCACTGAGGGTGACGGTGAGGTCGACGATGTCGTCGAGATCTTCAACTACTACGCCGACAACGGCGCAAAGTTCGGTGCCGACGAAGAAATTCCGAACAACCAGGGCGGCACGTCCATCATGCGCAAGGTCCCGCTCGGGGTCATCGTGGGCGTCATGCCCTGGAACTTCCCCTACTACCAAGTCGCACGCTTCGCGGCACCGGCGCTCATGGCCGGCAACGTCGTGATGGTCAAGCACGCCGAGATCTGCCCGCGCTCCTCCGCGGCGATCGAGCAGATTTTTGACGAGGCTGGCGCCCCGAAGGGCCTGTACACCAACATTTACGCAGAGCACTCCCAGATCTCCACCCTGATCGAGGATGACCGCGTGCAGGGCATTTCCCTGACCGGTTCCGAGACCGCCGGCCGCGCCATCGCTTCCCAGGCAGGCCAGGCACTGAAGAAGTGCGTGCTGGAACTCGGCGGCACCGACGCATACCTGGTGCTGGACTCTTCCGACGTGAAGGCTGCGGCTGAGACGGCGTGGCAGAAGCGCGTCGGCAACGTCGGCCAGGCATGCACGGCGAACAAGCGCATCATCGTCATGGAGGACATCTACGATGAGTTCGTGCAGGAGCTGGTGAAGCTGGCATCCTCCTACAGCGAGGGCGACCCGCTCAACCCGGGTGAGGGCAACGAGTACTACCCGCTGTCCTCTCGCGATGCCGCCGAGATGCTCGCGCAGCAGCTGCGCGTCGCTGTGGATGAAGGCGCTAACCTGCACGTCGGTGGCGAGGTCACCGGCAAGGGTGCGTACATCACCCCTGCTGTGATCACCGACATCCCCGTCGGTTCCGACTCCTTCTACGAGGAGTTCTTCGGCCCGGTCGCAGAGGTGTACAAGGCCTCGTCCGAGGAAGAGGCAATCGAGCTGGCTAACGACTCCCGCTACGGTCTCGGCGGCGCCGTGATGTCCGAGGATGAGGAACGCGCGAAGAAGGTGGCCGCGAAGATCGACACCGGCATGATCCACGTGAACATCCCGCAGGCCCGCGGTGCCGAACTGCCGTTCGGTGGAGTGAAGGCGTCGGGCTTGGGCCGTGAGCTCGGTCCGCTGGGAATGGACGAGTTTGTGAACAAGCAGCGTTACTACGTCGCGGGTTCCGACTCTGCGGTGTAAAGATCCGCTCGCACCACCCCGCACAGAGTTATCCACAGGGTGTGGAAGAACCTGTGGATTAGTCACATCCGTCCCACTTTCCCCAAGCTGTGGATAACTCGATTTCACCCCGTTGAACTGCGAAAAGCAGTTGCTTTTCACGGGGTTGTGCACAGCCCTGTGAAAAATGACCTGCAGGTTCCGGGATGGGGACTGTTGGGGATAAACCGGTGTAGAACACGCCGTGATTTCCACACGTTCCACAACCTGCAGGGTGGGGACATGAAAAAACCAGCGCTGGTGTGCAGCGCTGGTTTTCTTGTTGCTGGGGTTGCCGGCTTAGCGCCAACCCATGGTCATGAGCAGGCCGATGATGAAGCCGCCGAAGCCGATCGCGTAATTCCATGGACCGAGCTCGTTCATGAACGGGATCTGGGGGCCGGCGAGGTAATTGACCACCAGCCACAGCAGACCGACGAGCATGAACCCGAACATCAAGGTCTTGTACCAGACCGGGGTGCCGCCGGTATTGATCTTCACCGGGGTGCGGTTCGCGCCGGTGGAAGTGGTGGTGGACGGGGTGCTGACGGTGTCCTTAGTGACCTTTGCCTTAGGCATGTTGCACGTCTTTCATCGTGCGCTGCCAGATGCGGAGCGCTTCCGGCTCCGCCGGGTAGGCAGCGCGAGGTGTCTATCGGGATCTTCTGAGCGCTGACTTTACCAGCAGGAAGCCGCGGCTCCCACGCGGGCTACGGGCATCTCGCCGGCTACGGACGCGGGAGGATGCTCTCAACGCCCTCGCGGAGCGGGTTCTTCCAGATGTCGACGGTGATGTCCGAGTCTTTGCGGATCTCGGTTCCCTCCGGCGGGCGGTGCCCGGCGATGAGGCCGTGATCGTTCAGATCCGGGGTGTCCACCGGGTGACCGAACTTCAAGGACCCAGTCCAGCCCTGGCTCCGCAGGGTCGCTTCGGCCTGTTCCCAGTTCTGGCGGACCAGCTTCGGCATCTTCATCAACATCCCGTTGGACACACGCAGTTCAATGGTCGTTCCGCGGTCTACCTCGGACCCCTGGCCAGCGACGGCGAGAACCTCATCCTTCGGTTTGAGGGAGTCCACTTCGACCGTTGTGGCCTTCAAGCCCAGGGAGGCCAGCAGGGACTCCGCCTGGCCGGCGTTCATGCCCTCCAGCGAGGGCACCTGGATCTGCTCCCTGCCTTCGGAGACAGTCACTCTCACCTTCGACCCCTTCGACAACTGGGAGCCGGCAGCTGGATCCTGCGACATGATCACGCCCACGGGGACGGTGTCGGAGTGTTCGCGCTTGATGTCGTCGGCAAGCTTGAGCCCAACTTTCTCGAGCTCGGCGGCTGCGTCTTGGGGGCTCAAGTCGGTGAGGTCGGGCACATCTGTGATTTCTCGTCCGGACGACACCGTGAGGGTGATGTTCGTGCCCTTTTGCAACTGCGAGCCCTCGGTCGGGTTGGTGCTCAGAACTTGGCCGCGGGGAACTTCCGGATGGGGAGCCTCGTTGACCGTGACCTGCAGGCCCAGTTTCTCCAGCTCCTGGACGGCCTCATCACGATTCTTGCCCACGACTTTGGGCACGAAGACCATGTCCTTGGCCACTTCTTCCTCGTCGTTATTGCGCACCTTGTTGAAGGCGAACGCACCGCCACCCAACAGCATCACGGCGGCCATCAAGATCGCGAGGACCTTCATGCCGGTGTTTTCGCCGCCTTTTTTGGTCTTCTGGGTCTCTTTGCGGTGCTGGGCGTACCGGCTCTCCTCCGGAACGGGGGCGGGAGCGTCCGCCAAATCCGTCTCGGACAGGTGGTTGCGTGCTGCCTCGGTGACCGCACCACGCTCAAGACGCTGCAGGTCGTCGGCCATTTCCAGGGCCGTCTGGTACCGGTCCGCCGGGTGCTTCGCCATTGCGGTGAGGATCACCGCGTCGACGTTGACCGCCTCCGACTCCGTAAGATCCGGGATCCGCGCGCTCGGCGGTTCCGGGTCTTCCTGGACGTGCTGGTAAGCGACAGCAAACGGGGTCTCGCCCTCAAACGGCGGTGTGCCCGTGACCGCCTCGTACATGACGCAGCCGAGGGCGTAGAGGTCACTGCGGTTATCCGCCGTCTTACCCCGCGCCTGCTCCGGGGAGAGGTACTGGGCGGTGCCGATCACGGCGGACGTCTGCGTCATCGCTGCAGTGGAATCATCCAGTGCGCGTGCGATGCCGAAGTCCATCACCTTCACCTCGCCGGTGCTGGTGATCATGATGTTCGCGGGTTTGACATCCCGGTGGATGATTCCGGAGTCGTGGCTGGCCTGCAGCGCGAGCGTGACCGGGTAGAGCAGCGCTGCCGCTTCTTCCGGCCGCAGAGGGCCGTCTTCACGCACAATCGCGCGGAGATCCCGGCCCTTGATGTGTTCCATCACGATGTACGGAATGGAGATGCCCTCGACAACAGTTTCGCCGGTGTCGTAGACCGCGACAATATTCGGGTGGTTCAACCGCGCTGAGTTCTGCGCCTCCTTGCGGAACCGTTCCCGGAAATTCTCGTCCCGGGCCATGTCGATCTTGAGCATTTTGACTGCCACTTCGCGGCCCAGGAGTGTGTCCGTGGCCACGTAGACGTCGGACATGCCGCCGGTGCCGATGGAATTACCAAGCTGGTAACGGTCGCCGATGAGAGTCATGTGTCGAAGGTCCTTATGGGGTTTATGGGTTGGGCAGTCCCGGGATATTCAGTCCCGGAAGCGGATTGTCGTTCGCGGTCGGTTGCTGCGGCTGCGTGGCCGGAGCCTCCGACGGCTGTGCCGATGGTTGCTGGGGTTGGCGGGTCTGGTGGTTTGGCTGCGGTTGCGCAGGCTCCGGCTGCTGCTGCGTGGGCCGTTGCGTTTCCGGCGAATTGTACAGCGTTGATGGGGGTGCCTGGGTGCGGCGCTCGTGCGTTGTCGGCCGCTCTTCCGGAGTTTCTGTTTCCGTCACAGTTTCTGTCGGGGGAGCGGAGGTGGTTTCCTGCGTCGTGCTGGTGGCGGAGGTGCTGGATGGGTTGCCCGTGATGTCGTCGAAAAGCCCGGAGGTGAAGGCCCACACTGCGGCGACGCCGGCGAGAATGACCAGCAGTGCCACGAGCACGCCGGTTCCGAAGCCGCCGCTGGAGCTCTTCTTTTGCGGTTGCTTTTGTACCGCAGGCTGTTGGGGCCGCGGCCGGGGACGCGGGGCCGGGCGCGGTGCCTCCGGCTGCATCGTCGTAGCTTCGGTGACGGCCGCGAGCTGCGCGGTGGACTCCTGCGGGGTCGGCTCCACCGGGACTTTCTTCGTCACAGCGGTGGTGGGGCGCTCGCCGGCGCGGGCATCCGCAATGGCCTGCTGGAATTCCGTTCCGTCCGCGAAGCGGGTTGCCGGGTCTTTGCGCAGGGCGATGCCGATCAATTCGCGCGTCGGCGCGGAGATAGAAGTGGACATCGGCGGGACTTCGTTGGACACGTGGGCGAGTGCAACCGACACGGACGAGTCGCCGGTGAATGGGCGCTGCCCTGTGAGCAGCTCGTAGCCGACCACGGCCAGGGAGTACACGTCGGAGGCGGCAGTGACTTCTAAGCCCTGCGCCTGCTCCGGGGAGACGTACTGGGCGGTGCCCACCACCATCCCGGTGCGGGTCAGCGGCACCGCGGATGCGGCTTTGGCGATGCCGAAGTCCGTGATCTTGACCTTGCCGTTCTGGGTGATCATGAGGTTGCCCGGCTTGATGTCGCGGTGCACCAGGCCCAGTTGGTGGATCACAGCAAGCCCGTGCGCCGCCTGTTCGAGCACGTCGAGGGCGACGGACTCTTCCAGCTGGCCTTCGCGGGCGATCAGGTCCGCGAGGGATTCACCGCGGACGTACTCCATGACAATGAAGCACGCGTTGAAGCCTTCGCGCGTGGGGATCTCGCGGTAGTCGTAGGTGGCCACGACATTCGCGGAATTGATGCCCTGTGCGGAGTGGGCTTCATTGCGGAACCGGGTGAGGAACTCCTCGGTGCCCGAGAATTCGGGGCGGAGCACCTTCACGGCTACTTCGCGGTCGTTGGCGGGGTCGTCGGCAAGCCAGACGGTGGACATCCCGCCGTGCCCGATGATCCATTGGAGCTGGTAGTCGGGGCCGATCAGCTCTTGGAGTTCAGCGCGGTTGTCGGTGTGCATTACTCAGCGCCTCCTGCGGGGTTCTTGTCCTGCTTGTCGTCCTTCTTGGGGGCCGGAGCCACGGCAAGAATGTTGCGGCCCACTGGGGCGGAAACTTGCCCGCCCGTTGCGCCTTCGCCGAGTCCGCCGCCGTCTTTGACCACGACCGCTACGGCGACATCCTTGTCCGGGTCGAAGGCGACGTACCAGGTGTGCGGAGGGAGATTCTCTCCGTGCTCGGCGGTGCCGGTCTTGGAGGCGTACCCGTTGCCGTTGTAGCCGTAGGTGTTGCGCTCGGAGCTGAACATCAAATCGGTGATGGTTTCGGCTTCTTCCTTGGTCACGGCTTCCGCTGCTTGGCGGGGGCGGATCTGCCGTACCGTCTTCATCTCGGGGCTGACCACGCGGGAGACGACATGGGGTTCCATGCGGCGTCCCTCGTTGGAGATGGTTGCGGCCATGACCGCGGCCTGCAGCGCTGTCATCGTCACATCGCGCTGCCCGATGGCGGACATGCCCACAGCAGCCAGGTCTTCCAAGTCGCCCAGGGAACCAGCGGCGTTGGGTAGGCCGAGATCGTAACGCTGCCCCACGCCGAAGGCCGTGGCGGCTTCGCGCAGTGGTTCGTCGCCAAGCTCGGTGGACATCTGGACGAACGCGGTGTTGCACGACAGGGTGAACGCGGTGCGCAGTGTGGTTGTGGATGCGCCGCCGCAGGAGTTCCCGCCGTAGTTGGTCAGTTGCACCTCCGTGCCGGGGAGCGTGATGGCGGATTCACCCGTCAGCGGGGAATCCGGGGTGTAGCCGTTTTTCAGGCCGGCTGCGGTGGTGATGATCTTGAAGATCGAGCCGGGCGGGAGCTGCTCCTGCGTCGCGTGGTTGAGCAGCGGTTGGCCGGGAGCGTTGTTCAGCTGCTCCCACGTTGATTCGGCGGTGTCCTCGTTCACGACTGCGTTCGGGTCGTACGACGGGTTCGACGCCATGGCCAGGACCTCGCCCGTGGAGGGTCGGATAGCCACGACAGCGCCGTTGTAGCCGCGGCTTTCCAGCTGGTCGTAGGCGGCTGCTTGCGTCTTCGGGTCGATGGTCAGCTCAACGGAGTCGCCCACCCGGCCGTCCTGGTTTGTGCGCAGGAAGCGGTTGCCCTTCGCGTTGGACTCGCCGTTCAAGTCGGCGTTGAAGCCGGATTCGATGCCGGCTACGCCGTAGCGGTCGGACAGGTACCCCACGACAGGTGCGAACGAGTACGGCATATTCGGGTAACTGCGCTCGAAAAAGCCGTCGCCCACCGGGGTGGATTCAGCGAGAATCTGGCCGCCGGCGTTGATCTGGCCGCGCTCGACCTTCTTCGCCTCGATGAAGTTGCGGGAATTAAGCGGATTGCGGGCGTACTCGTCTTCGTGGAATGCCTGAACCCAGGTGAAATTTGCCAGGAGCAGGACGGTGAGCAGGATGGAACCAAATGCGCCCCAGCGTATCGACGTATTCATCTATCGCACCCCCACGAGCTCGGGTTCATTGACGCTCTCGGTGTCCTCGACAGGCCGGTTGGCGTTGTTGGAGATGCGCAGCAAGAGGCCCAGCAGGATGTAGTTAGCCATGATTGCGGAACCGCCGGCAGACATGAACGGTGTGGTCAGGCCGGTCATGGGCAGCATCGCCGAGACACCGCCGGCGACGACGAAGATTTGCACTGCAATGGTCAACGACAGACCCGACGCAACGAGTTTGCCGTACGGGTCACGCACCGCCAACGCTGTGCGGAAGCCGCGGGTGATGAGGATGGCGAAGATGATCAGCACGGCCGCCAAACCGACTAAGCCGAGCTCTTCACCGATGGCGGCCAGGATGTAATCCGCGTGCGCCACCGGAACCATCTGCGGGTGGCCAAAACCCAGGCCGGTGCCGGTCACGCCGCCCCAGCTCAGGCCGAACAGCGCCTGCGAAGGCTGGTAACCGGTGGTGTCGTAATTGGCCAGAGGGTCGAGGAAGTTGGACACGCGGTCCTGGATCTTCGAGGACACCTTGTACACGGCCATGCCGCCGACGGCGACCAGGCCAAGTCCGATGACCAGCCAGCTTGTGCGGCCGGTGGCGAAGTAGACCATGCCCAGCACGGTGGCGAAGAGCAACAGGGCCGGGCCGAAGTCGTTGGACACGCCCATGATCACAATCGCGATGGCCCAGACCAACAGGATCGGCGCCAAGTCGCGCAGGCGCGGGAACGTCATGCCGAGGAAGCGGTACCCCGCCACGGTGAACAGCGAGCGTTTCTGCGCCAACAGCTGAGCGAAAAAGAGAAGCAGCAGGATCTTGGAGAATTCGCCTGGCTGGATGGAAAACGGGCCGAGCCAGATCCAGATGCGGGCATCGGCGTCCGGCGGCTGCGGCCACACGAGCGGCAAGGCGAGCAGGACGAGCCCGAGCAGGCCCAAAAGGTAGGAGAAGCGGGTGAGTTCGCGGTGGTCGCGCACGATCAGCAGTGTCGCCACCAAGAACAGAATTCCCACCAGCGACCACATCAACTGGCGCGGGGCGAGCCCGAAATCAGTCTCGAGGTCGAGCCGGTAGATCATCACGAGGCCGATCGCGTTGAGCGTCGCCGCTAGCGGCAAAACCACCTGGTCAGCGTGCGGTGCGGCATAACACATGGCCACATGCGCGATTGCGTACACGCCGATGAAGCCGCCCACGAGCCACAGCATGTCCACTGTGAGCGCGTGGCCCTGCGACAATTCCAGGCCCACGAGCATGAGCAGCAGCAGGGCGGCGGAGAGCACGAGCAGGAATAATTCCCGGCCGCGGGAGAAGAGCTGGCGCATTTACTTCACCTCCCGGCACTTGCCCGCGTCGGTTTCGTCGACGCAGGGGGGCAAGGCGTCGTCGGCAAGCCGGTTGAGCTGATCCGTGACGTCCGCGTACGTCCCGGTGCCGAGGTTGTGCACGCGCCCTTGAGTGGATTCAGGCAGGTCGGACAAGGCGAACACGCGGCAATCACCAGGGACGTCGTTGCTGTCGACGAGCCGGATCTGGTTATCGTCGTTGATGCAGACCTGCTGGACCGGTTTGTGCATGTCACGGCCAAAAAGAGTGCTCTTCATGCCTTGTTCGATGACAAATTCGTCCCGGTCGTTGACCGCCACGAAATACGTGTCGGAGCGCGCGGAATCGAACCACCACAGGCCGCCGAGCCCGACTAGAGCGACCGCGAGCACGCCGATCACCCACGGCCACACGGAGCGGCGTCGGTGATCCTCCTCATCGTCGGATGCGGGTTCCTCTTTTTTGCTTATCGACGCCCCCTGCGCCCCCTTGTTCCTCTGCGCCCCCATCAGCTTCGCGGCTCGGCCGGCAGCGGTGTCCGGGTGCGTCGGCTCCTCGCCGGTGACCAACGCGCCAGCCATTGCGGAGGCCGCGGGAAGTTCGGGGCAGTCGGGGGAGTCCGAATCCACCACGTCGGCGACGACGACAGTGACGTTGTCCGGGCCGCCGGAGCGGAGCGCAAGCTCGATGAGCCGCGTCACCGCTTGCTCCGGCGTGCCTTCCGCGAGGGTGGTCTCCATCGTGGAGTGGGTGACCGGATCTGACAGGCCGTCGGAGCACAGCATGAAGCGGTCGCCGGCCTGGACAGGGAGCAACTCCAGGTGCGGCTCTACTGGCCGGCCGGTGTACGCCTTGAGAATCAGCGACTTCTGCGGGTGCGAAGACACATCCTCAGGCTGCAGTTTGCCCTCGTTGACCAGGGACTGGACAAATGTGTCGTCCTCCGTGATCTGGGTCAGCTCGCCGTCGCGGAGCCGGTAGCCCCGGGAGTCGCCGACATGGATCAGACCCATATTCCGGCCGTCGAACATCAGGGCAGTGAGCGTGGTGCCCATACCGTCCTGCTCGGGGTGCTCCGCAATGGAGTCGGAGATGGACGCGTTGGCGTCGTCGGCGGCTGCCCCGAGCAGCGCCAGGATGTCCGCGTCTTTCGGGTCGCGGTCTAAGTGCTCCATGTGCTCGACCATGAGCTGGGAGGCGACTTCACCGGCGGCATGGCCACCCATTCCGTCCGCGAGCAGCAGCAGGTGCGGGCCAGCGTAGGCAGAGTCCTCGTTGTTGTCGCGGACCAGCCCGCGGTCCGACGCGGCGTGGAAGTTGAGCTTCAAGTTCGTCATGGCATCAACCTCACAATCGTGCGCCCCATTTTGATGTCGGTTCCCACCTGGACGCGCTCAGGTTGGTCGATGCGGATCCCGCCGACAAACGTGCCGTTACGGGAGTCCAAGTCTTCCACGAACCAGTCGGATCCGCGGCGGAACAGGCGCGCGTGGCGCGAAGACGCGAAATCATCGCCGAGCACGAAGTCGTTGTCGTCGGCGCGGCCCAACGAGAGATCTTCCACCGTGGAGATATTCATGTGGGAACCGCGCAGAGGCCCTTCGACGACGACGACCTCGTGGGCCTTCTCGCGGCGTGCAGAGGCGGATGCGGGCGCGGGGGCACCGGCGCTGCGGCGCTGCGCCACCTCGGCGGTTTTGATATCGCGCCGCTGCACCGCGAGCACCACGAAAATGAAGAGCCAGAGAAGAATGAGGAGACCGAAGCGGGCCCCGAGCATCAATGCAGAGTCCATAAATCAGATCGCCACCTTACTGCCTAGCCTGCCTAGCCTGCCCAGACTGTCCAGGCTGTTCAGCCTGTTCTGCCGGAGCGCCGTAATCGAGGGCGGAGCCGGGGTAGGGGCTTGTGCCTGCGATACGCACCTCAATATTCGAATGGCCCACCGTGATCACGTCGCCGTCTGCGAGCTCCCAGTTCTCCACCGGCTGATCGTTGACAGTCGTGCCGTTCGTGGACTGCAGGTCCACCAGGAACGCGGTAGCGCCGTCCCAAATGATCTCCGCGTGCTGGCGGGAAACACCCGTGTCCGGCAACCGGAAATCGCAATCATTGGAGCGGCCCAAAATGTTGGAGCCTTCATGCACGGGATACGTGCGTGAAGTTCCGTCCAACAGCAACAGGGTCACAGCGGCGCCGCCTGCGGCAGGGCCACTCGCAGCGGCGGCGGGGGGCTGAGTCATGGGTGCCTCCTGGTGGTGTGGAGAACGGTCCGACAGGATCGCATCGAACCCGCTCTGGACGTCCGGTTCCTCGTCGACGTACGACGACACGCGGAGCTGCCCGGTCCGCAGACCTGACTCCTCCGCGACCCGCACGACGACGGGCCCGTACAAACCAAGGTTCTGGTTACGGATGAAACGTGTGAGCTGGCCGGCGAGGTGAGTGGGCAGATCAGGGTCCTGGGACAAGTTCTCCAAATCCTTGCTGGACACGCCGATGGCGAAGACATTCGGGGTGATCAACTCGTCGTACTCGTTGTTGAACAACCCGTCCTGTGTTTCCTGCTTCAGCAGCTCCTCCAGTTCGGCGGGCACGACGCGCCCGCCGAAGACCGCGGCGAAGCTATTGTCCAGCCCGCGTTGCAACGAACTGTCGATCTTGGCCAACCTGTCCATCACGCCCATTCGCCCACACCTCCTTCCCAGCGGTACTCCCAGCAGTAATGTTTCGACAGATAGTATAGGGTTCCAGGTTCCCACAACATAGCTACTGAGCCGAAAACCGGTGTCTGCCAGTGAATTTGGAGGAAGCGGGTGACCGCATGCTATGTTTACTTAGTCGCCCGCCCGGGTGGCGGAATTGGCAGACGCGCTGGCTTCAGGTGCCAGTGTTCGCAAGAACGTGGGGGTTCAAGTCCCCCCCCGGGCACAAACGGAAGGCCCGTCGTTAAAGCAAAACGCTTCTAACGGCGGGCCTTCCGCGGTATCATTTTACCTGCTCAGAAAGGGGTTAAGGGTCAAAATGTGTGTCTGGCTCTGGCGTGTCGCGGGGTTAGATGTGGCCTTTTTGGATGCCGATTGAGTGGGTGTAGTTGGTGTCGATAGCGTTGTCGTAGAGGGCTGGTCGTCCGGTTTCGTGGT
>OJLS01000229.1_pt1 | contig 12923 bp, 8 predicted proteins | sample 1597081 | NCBI WGS metagenome assembly OJLS01 (sample SAMEA3904663, study PRJEB24821) | metagenome | biome: Builtin; feature: hospital; material: surface | place: USA | collected 2013-05-22
AGATAGGAGTCCGTCTCGTGGGCTCGGAGATGTGTATAAGAGACAGGTGGAGGACGAGCTGCTCGCGCGCTGGCCGGAAACGAAGATCGACCCGAGCCTCGAGCGCATCGAAATGCTCATGGATTTTCTCGGCCACCCTGAGCGCGCCTACAAGGTGATTCACGTCGCCGGCACAAACGGCAAAACCTCGACGGTGCGGATGGTCGAGTCGCTCCTGCGCTCCTTCGGTGCCCGCGTCGGGCGGACGACCAGCCCGCACCTGCAGTCCATCACCGAGCGCGTGGGCATTGACGGTGAGCCGATCCACCCGGCCGATTTCGTGCGCATCTACGAGGAAATCAAGCCGTTCATCGAGCTCGTCGACGCGAAAAGCGACCACCCGATGTCCTATTTCGAGGTCACTGTGGCGATCGCGCTCGCCGCATTCGCCGACGCCCCCGTTGAGATCGCCGTGGTCGAGGTGGGCATGGGCGGCACGTGGGACGCGACGAATGTCGTCGAGTCCGACGTCGACGTTATCATGCCCGTCGGCCTCGACCACACGGATTACCTCGGCGACACCCTCGGTGAGATCGCGGGGGAGAAAGCCGGCATCATCCGCCGGCCCGAAGCGGTGACCGTCGTCGCCGACCAGGAACCCGACGCGATGCGCGTCATTCTCGAGCGCACCGTTGACGTCGGCACCACCGTGGCGCGCCTCGACCAGGAATTCGGTGTGGAGGAGTCCGGCGTCGCCGTCGGCGGACAAACGCTGACCCTGCGCGGTCTTTCGGGCACCTACGACAACATCTTCTTGCCACTGTCGGGCCCGCACCAGGCGCGCAACGCCGCTGTCGCCTTGGCTGCCGTCGAAGCGTTCTTCGGTGCGGGCGCGGAAAAGCCCCTCGACACCGACACCGTCCGCTCCGGTTTTGCCGCCGTCGCCTCACCCGGCCGCCTGGAGCGCGTCCGGTCCACCCCGACGACATTCATCGACGCCACCCACAACCCGCACGGTGCGCGTGCGCTCGCCGCGGCGATCGAACGCGACTTCAACTTCGCGCGCCTCATCGGCGTGCTGGGCATCCTCGGCGACAAAGATGCAGTCGGCGTGTTCACCGCTCTCGAGCCCGTGTTGAGCGAAGTGGTCATCACCCAGAATTCTTCGCCGCGCGCGACCGACGCGTACGAGCTCGCCGAGACCGCCCGCGACATCTTCGGCGAGGAGCGAGTCCACGTCGAAGAGCACCTGCCGTCCGCGTATGCGCTGGCCGTAGAGCTCGCGGAAGAAGCTCTCGAAGCAGTCGGCGTGCAGTCCGGATCAGGTGTGCTAATCACCGGCTCCGTCGTCACCGCCGGCGAGGCCCGCGCCATGTTTGGAAAGGACCCCGAATAATGTCCCGCACCCCGCGCAAAAACAGGCCCGTCGAATACGGCCCGCTCGGCCCCGGGTCCGCGCCCGTCAAAGACCCCATCAAGGGGCTGGCCGGCGTTTTGTCCGGCACGCTCGTCATGGAAGCCATCACGATTTGGCTGTGCCTCACCGTGATCCTGAAAATCAACGACGGCGAACTGTGGACCACCTTCAACTGGGTCTTCATCACCGTCATGGGGCTCATTCATTTCCTTGCCGCATTCTTCCAGCGCCGCCCGCGGGCATTGCTTATCGACGTCGCCCTCCAAGTCCCCCTCATCATCATCGGATTTTTCATCCACTGGTCCGTTGGGGCGGTGGGCATCATGTTCGGGATCGTCTGGTTCCTCATCGTGAAAATGCGCGCCGACATCCTCGAGCGCCAGCGCCGCGGGTTGCTCACCACCCAGCACCTCGGCACCGCCGACGACGCCTGATTTCCGCCCCACGGTGCGCCGCTGGCTGGGGTGGCGGGGTGGTGTGGGGAAGCGTCGATAAGCGCGCGCTCTTTGCACGCGCGTGTGGCCGTGGACACCCAGGAGAAAATATGTGATCCAGGGTCGAAACTCGAGTGTGATCTTTCCTATAATTGTGGGGATGTGTAATCCAGCACAATCGATGAAGGAGATCCATGTCTGAGCCTATTTACATCACCCAGGCCAAGCGCTCGCCCGTCGGCACGTTCGGCGGTTCGCTGTCGCGTATGGCGACCATCGACCTTGGCACCCACGTCGCTAAGGCCGTCATCGAAGAATCCGGCGTTCCGGCCGAGAACTTCGACTCCTCCGTGTGGGCCAACGTGGTCACCACGATCCCGCGCGACAACTACACCTCCCGCGCGGTCGCGCTTGAGGCCGGCCTGCCGAAGAGCTCCCACGCCTACGGCGTGAACCGTCTCTGCGGCTCCGGTGTCCAGGCCATCATCTCCGCCGCCCAGCAGCTCATCACCGGTGACGCGAAGTTGTCTATCGCCGGCGGTGTCGAGGTCATGTCCCAGGCGCCGTACTCCGTCGAGGGCATGCGCCAGGGCCGCAAGATGGGCGACGGCCGCCTGATCGACTGGCTCACCGGCGCACTGACTGACCCGATGGGCAACGGCGGCATGGGCATCACCGCAGAGAACATCGCGGCGAAGTACGGCATCTCCCGCGAGCGCCAGGACGAGTACGCACTGCAGTCCCAGGAGCGCGCAGCAGCGGCGATCGCGAACGGCGAATTCGAGGAGCAGATCGTCCCGGTCGGCGAGTTCACCACCGACGAGCACCCGCGTCAGACCACCCTGGAGAAGCTCGGCAGCCTGCGCCCGACCTTCAAGAAGGACGGCACCGTCACCGCCGGTAACTCCTCCGGCATCAACGACGCAGCGGCAGCCACCGTCATGACCACCGAGTCCGGCCTGAAAGAATTCGGCCTTGAGCCGCTGGCCAAGATCGTCTCCTGGGGTGTCGCCGGTTGCGACCCGGCCACCATGGGTCTCGGCCCGGTTGCCGCTGTGCCGAAGGCGCTCGAGAAGGCCGGTTTGTCCCTGAACGACATCAAGCTCATCGAATCCAACGAGGCATTCGCCGCACAGTGCATCGCCGTCGCGGACCAGCTCGGCTTCGACAACGACAAGACCAACATCCAGGGCGGCGCAATCGCGCTCGGCCACCCGATCGGCGCCACCGGCGTCGTCCTGACCACCAAGCTCATCCACCAGCTCAAGAACGCTGGCGGCGGCTACGGCCTCGTCACCGCGTGCATCGGCGGCGGCCAGGGCATCGCACTCATTCTGGAGGTTTAATCAATGGCAGCTAAAGACATCACCACCGCAGCAGTTCTCGGTGCCGGCTCCATGGGTGCCGGTATCGCCGCGCACATGGCCAATGCAGGCATCAAGGTCCACCTCCTCGACCTCCCGCTCGAGGACGGCGACAACCGCGACGGCCGCGCCCAGAACGGCATCGACACCCAGCTGAAGCGCCACGGCTTCCAGCGCCCCGAGTACGCCAAGCTGGTCACCCCGGGCAACACCGAGGACCACCTTGACCGACTCGGCGAGGTCGACTGGATTGTCGAGGCCGTCTTCGAGGACATCAACGTCAAGCGCGACACCTTCGCCAAGGTCGACGCCCACCGCAAGCCGGGCACCCCGGTGTCCTCCAACACCTCCACCATTCCGCTGGAGGTCCTGTTGGGCGAGGCAAGCGAGGAGTTCAAGCGCGACTTCTCCATCACCCACTTCTTCAACCCGCCGCGCGTGATGCGCCTTGTGGAGTACGTCGAGGGTCCGGAAACGTCCGCCGAGATCAACGAGCAGATGCACCACGTCCTCGAGCGCCAAATGGGCAAGGTCGTCGTGGACTGCCGCGATACCCCGGGCTTCATCGCTAACCGCATCGGTAACTTCTGGATGGCTGTCGGCGCGAAGACCGCCTTCGACCAGGGCATCAAGCCGGAGCAGGCCGACGTCGCCTTCGGCCGCCCGTTCGGCGTGCCGCGCACCGGCATCTTCGGCCTCTTCGACTACGTGGGCATCCAGCTCGTCCCGGGCATCTGGGGCTCTCTGCTCAAGGCGCTCCCGGAGACCGACGCGTACCAGGACTACAACATCGTCGAGCGCGAGGAGTTCAAGACTCTGCTGGACAAGGGCTTCACCGGCCGCACAGCCGAGTCCGGCTTCTACCGCGGGCGCGACGAGGTCTACGACTTCGCCGCCGGCGACTACCGCCCGAAGGAGAAGTTCGAGGTCCCGAAGGACGCCAAGGAGCTCATGGAGTCCGGCACGCCGGAGGGCGAGTACGCGAAGGAAGTCTTCAAGGTCTTCATCAAGTACTGCTGCGACACCGCCCCGGAAATCGCGGACACCGTCGACCAGATCGATATCGCGATGCAGCTCGGCTACGGCTGGAAGAAGGGTCCGTTCGAGCTCGCAGATTCCATCGGCATCGATTACGTCGCATCGCTTTTCGACGAAACACCGTCCCTCCTCGAGTCCGCTAAGCAGGCCGGTGGCTTCTACGCCGAGGGCAAGGTGCTGGGCACGAACGGTCAGCTGACCGACCTGCCGAACCGTGAGGGCGTCATCCGCGTTGCGGAGCTGGTCGCCGGCGCCGAGGAGATCGCCGGTAACGACGACGCCACGGTGTACAAGCTGACCGAGGGCGATTACGCCGGCTTCGGTGTCTTCGTGTATAAGACCCCGATGAACTCCAACTCCAACAACGTCACCGAGCTGTGGACGCATGCACCGGAGTGGGACCTCAAGGGCCTTGTCATCGCCAACGACGAGGAGCGCGCCTTCTCCGCAGGCGCAGATCTGGGCACCCTGGCGAAGCTGTCCGGTCCGGAGGGCGACCGCGAGGAGCTGGCCCGCACCATCAAGCAGGGCATCGACGGCCTCCACGGCGCACGCGTTGCTCCGTACCCGGTCGTCGGCGCTGTCCGCGGTGTCGCACTCGGCGGCGGAATGGAGCTGCTGCTTCACACCGACGCGTCCGTGATCCACGCTGAGACCCGCGTGGGCTTCCCGGAGCGCAACGTGGGCCTGTTCCCGGCATGGTCCGGCCCGGTGCGCTTGCTGGAGCGCCTGGTGGACATGGGTGCGCCGAACCCCCACGCCACCGCATACGGCGTGCTGCTCAACGTCAAGCCGGTCCCGGCGGTCAACGTCGACTTCTGGCGCGAGAACGACGAGATCATCCAGTCCCCGGACCACGTCGTCGAGGGCGCCCTCGAGCTGGTGAAGAAGCTCGCCGAGGGCTACACTGCCCCCGCCGATGCCGAACTCCCCCTCACCTCCGAGGCGCTCGAGTTCACCGACGGCTCCGAGACGGACAAGGCCATCGGCGAGGCTCTGGCCAAGGTCTACACCGGCGAGGGCACCGCGACTGAGGACGAGCTGGCCCAGCGCCAGGTCGATGCCGCAACCGAGGTGCTTCAGCGTCAGGAGAACCACGACCGCGCCGTTTCCATGGCGACGACCCGCAAGCCGCTGAACAACTAGGCAGCTGACGGGGGCGGCCGCCCCTAGACCGGCATTCCGCATTCGACATCGTGCGGAATGCCGGTTTTTGCGTACTGAAGTGCGCAAACTTTCCTTCCGATTTCCCTTGCGCGCCAGTAGCGTCCAGACCATGAACTTCTCCGGACTGCTCCAGACGCTGACTGGCAGCATCGTGGACGCGCTCGCCGACTTCGACCGCGAGGCCGCACTCGACGCCGGCTTCGAGCCGAAACGCGTCCGCGGGTGGGAAGCGGTTCACACGACCTACTTCGGGCCCACGAAGTGGACCAGGTGGCAGAGGAGAGCTCTGGAGAAAGCCCGCTCGAGCGGATTGTCGATCGACCAACTCGCTTTCATTGAGACGCATCTCGCGCGTATCGACGACGCCCAGACCCGCTGGAACCTCCGCCTGTCGCTTTTGAACGGCCGCGGTAGGTTCGATGCGTTGAAGCGCCGCGCACAACGCCTCGCTCCGGAACCGGAACCTGCCCCGCCCGAGAACACTGTCAGATTTGGGCGTTCACGGATGGGGAAGCGGTCGATGAGTGTCACCGGTGACGAGCGGCTGGTCGCTGACATCGAGGCGCACCTGCGCAATGGTGTGGACACGTCGCGGCCCGTTGCGCCGCAACTGTTTACCGAGTTCGAGAAATTGGTGCGCGGCGATCTCGGCGATCTCGGCGGTCCCAACGGCCCCAGCGATCCCAGCGATCCCGGCGGGCAGAAGGGAGCCGCCCCAGATTTTCCGGATACCCCGCACGTTCCACATGCGCAGCCTCGGCCGCTCGTGCTCGTCGGTTTGCCTGACTACGTGAATATCGTCCGCGGCAACGGTGACGACGTGGTTCTTGGGTTGACCGACGGCACGACGATGACGGGAGCTGAATTCCTCAACCGCTACGTCGCCACCTCGGATAACGAGCTAGAAGCGGCTGTCTTCCACCCAGAGGAGGGCGCGGTCAATCTTTACCGGCTGAGCCGCTTCGCCAACCAGAAGCAACGCGACCTCGCTCGGGCAGCGATGCCGACGTGTTCGCAACCGTTTTGCCGTCACGGCGCGGATTCCTGCGAGATCCACCACGTCACACCATGGGCGAGGGGAGGGGAGACAAACCTGGCCAACCTCGCGCCGTTGTGCAGCTACCACAACCGCGTCAACGACGACGATCCGGCGCGTTCCAAACGAGGGCGCATCGAAATGTGGAAGGGAACGCCCGTCTGGGTGTCGCCGCGCGGAACACCTGTGCCGCGAGCTCACCACCGGTATGGCGCGATGACGACTCTGTTCGGGCCCGACCCGCCGCAGAAATAGATCACGCCGGAAAGATCACTCCGGAAAGATCACGCCAGGTAGAAGCATGACGAAAGCCGCCCTAGCTCCAGAAAACCAGAGCTAAAGCGGCCTTTCGGTGTGCCTGAAAGGGCCTCAGGCGGAGCGGCCGTTACGAACGGTACGCAGACACGCCGGTGATGGACTTGCCCACGATCAGGGACTGGATCGTGTCGGTTCCTTCGTAGGTGTGCAGGGCCTCGATGTCGGCGTGGTGGCGGGCCACGTCGTTCTCGAGGAGGATGCCCACGCCGCCGAACATGTCGCGGGCGTCAGCAGCGATCTTGCGGGCGCCGCGGGTGTTGTGCACCTTCGCCAGAGCAGCCTGCTTCTCATTCAACTCGCCAGCTTCCTCGAGCTCCAGGAGACGGCGGCAGTAGAGCGCCATAGAGGTGACCTCCTGGAGCATGTCGGCGAGGCGCAGCTGAATGATCTGGTTCTTCACCAGCGGGCGGCCGAACTGGACGCGGCGCTGCGCGTAGTCGAGGGCCTTCTCGTAGCAGTCGATCGCCATACCGAGTGCGACCCACGCCACCGCGATACGGGTGCCGGTGAGCACTTTCGCGGTGTCGCGGAAGGAGTGGGAGTTGGGGAGGCGGCGGTCGTCGGAGACACGGACGTCGTTAAGCTTGATGTGCGCCTGCGGAATGCCGCGCAGAGATGCCTTGCCGACGATCGTCTCAGCCTCGTACCCCTCTTGATCCTGGTCGACGATGAAGCCCTTGACCTCTCCGTCTTCCTCGTCGCGTGCCCAGATGATCGCGATGTGGCCGACGGAGCCGTGACCGATCCACTTCTTCTCGCCGTTGATGACCCACTCGTCGCCGTCGCGGCGTGCGGACGTCTCCAGGCCGATCGAGTCGGAACCGTGGTCCGGCTCCGTCAGCGCGAAACCGCCGCGGATCTCCATGCGGGACATCGGGCCCAGGTACTTCGCTTTCTGCTCCTCGGAGCCGCACTCGGAAATCGAGCGCATCGCCAGACCGGACTGCACAATGTGGGCGGTGGCGGTGGAGGCGTCCGTCCGCGCGAGCTCCATCTGGATGAGGCGGTTCGCGCGTATCGACGTGGTGGTTTCCCCGTCGATCTCGATGCCGTCGGTGACAAGACCGCGGCGGGCGGCTTCCTCCACACCCGGGATGTTGTACTCGGCCTTCTCCCAAGCCTCATTGAGGGACGGGCGCGCAAACTCCATGAACTCGCGGGCCTTTTTCCACCACTCCAAGTCCTCGCCGTCGACGTCCGCGAATACCTGGTAGTAGTCGGTCTTCGGGTCGAGGATCGCGGCGACTCCGGAGCGGTTCTCTTCTGTTTGAGTCATAGCTCTATTCCTTCTCAATTCCTTTGTGGGTTGCGGAACAAGATAGAGCTGCACCGCGGGCCGGGCCCGGAGACGGTGCAGCTCATCAGGATGGGAGGGGACTAGCCGGCGAATGCGCCGACGCCGGTGATGGACTTGCCCACGATGAGGGACTGCATCGTGTCGGTGCCCTCGTAGGTGTGCAGGGCCTCGATGTCGGCGTGGTGGCGGGCCACGTCGTTCTCGAGGAGGATGCCCACGCCGCCGAACATGTCGCGCGCGTCAGCGGAGATCTTGCGGGCCGCGCGGGTGCAGTGGACCTTCGCCAGGGCTGCCTGCTGCTCGGTGAGCTGGCCGGACTCCTCCAGCTCGAGGAGGCGGCGGCAGTACAGGAACATCGACGTCAAATCCTGCAGCATGTCGGCGAGACGCTGCTGGATGATCTGGTTCTTCACCAGCGGGCGGCCGAACTGGACGCGGCGCTGCGCGTAGTCCAGGGCCTTCTCGTAGCAGTCGGTGGCCAGGCCGAGCGATGCCCATGCGACGGAGACGCGGGTGCCGGCCAAGACCTTCGCGCAGTCGCGGAAGGAGTTGGCTCCGGGGAGGCGGCGGTCGTCGGAGACGCGGACGTCGTTAAGCTTGATGTGCGCCTGCGGAATACCGCGCAGGGACGCCTTGCCGACGATCGTCTCAGCCTCGTAACCGTCCTGGTCCTGGTCGACGATGAAGCCCTTGACCTGGCCGTCCTCGGTGTCGCGCGCCCACACCACGGCGATGTGGCCGACGGAGCCGTGGCCGATCCACTTCTTCTCGCCGTTGATGACCCACTCGTCGCCGTCGCGCTGTGCGGTGGTCTCCAGTGCGATGGAGTCGGAGCCGTGGTCCGGTTCGGTCAGGGCGAATGCGCCGCGGATTTCCAGGTGGCACATCGGCTTCAGGTACTTCGCCTTCTGCTCTTCGGAGCCGCACAGCGCGATGGACTGCATAGCCAAGCCGGCCTGCACACCGAATGCGGTGCCCAGGGAGGCGTCGGTGCGTGCGAATTCGAAGGCCATCAGGCGGGACGCGCGCACGGACATGTGCGGCTCACCCTCGATCTCGATGGCGTCGCGGAACAGACCGCGCTTGCCGGCCTCGGCGACGACGGGGATCTGGTACTCGGCCTTCTCCCAACCCTCGTTGATGTAGGGGCGGGCGAATTCACCGAACTCGCGGGCCTTCTTCCACCACTCCAGGTCCTCGCCTTCGATGTCGGCGAACACCTGGTAGTAGTCGGTCTTCGGGTCCAGCAGGTCGTGAACTGGGTTCTCAGCCATGATTCCCTCTTTCTTGGGTTCCGTGGGGGTCCGCCCCGCAGAGTGTGGAGCAAAACCATAACGCCTTCAATTGTGACTTATGTCGCAGGTCTTTACAAACGAAACGGCTGCCATTTTTGTGTGATTCGTCGCAATATCCGCAGGGGGCCAGGGCTCTCGCTGGGCGGGGCACCCGAACTTACGCGTCGAGGGGGATAAGGCGCAGGTCCTTGCGCAGAATCTTGCCGGTCGGGTTCTTCGGGATCTCATCGAGGAACGTCACCGCACGTACCTTCTTATAGGGGGTGACACGCTCAGCGACCCAGTCAATCAGGCCGCCTTCGGTGAGCTCTGCACCTTTCTGCAGGACAACGAATGCGCGGGGAATTTCGAGGCCGTCACGGTTGACGCCGACCACGCCTGCGTCGGCAATCGCTTCGTGCGTGAGTAGCAGTGCCTCAAGCTCGGCGGGGGCGACCTGGTAGCTCTTGTATTTGATCACTTCCTTGGCCCGGTCAACGATGTAGAAGAATCCGCCGTCGTCCACGCGCGCGACGTCGCCGGTGCGCAGCCAGCCGCCCTCGAGGAGGGTCTCTTCGGTGGCTTCCTTGTTGTTCAAGTAGCCCTGCATGACCTGGGGGCCGCGTACGAGGAGTTCGCCGGCTTCGCCTTGTGGGACGTCCTCGAGGGTCTCGATGTCCACGATGCGGCATTCCGTGTTCGGTACCGGGAAGCCGATGGAGCCCGGGCTGGTTTCGCCTTTGACGCCGATGTTCACCGCGGGGGAGGTCTCGGTCATGCCGTAGCCCTGCACACAGTCGGTTCCGAGCCGGCGTTCGACGGCGCGCGCGATTTCTTCGTCGAGCGGGGCGGCGCCGGAGAACATGAGTTTGTTCGCGGCGAAGGCTTCCGGCTGCACAGCTGGGTGCTTCGCCAGCGCGACGGCCATGGGTGGGGCGATGAATGTCAGCTCGATCTTGTGCTCGCCGTGGGCGCGCAGAAACACGTCGAGGTCGAATTTCGGCATTGTGAAGATGCTTGCGCGCTGCAGCATCGGTGTCAGCATGAGTGCCGTCATGCCGTAGATGTGTGAGAACGGCAGCGGCGACAGGGTCCGCGTGTTCTCGCCGATCCCGTTCTTCTCGATCATGTAGCGGGTTTGCAGGACGTTCGAGGTGAGGTTGCTGTGTGTGAGCATCACGCCCTTCGGCATCCCAGTCGTTCCAGAAGAGAACGGCACCGACGCGATAGCACTTCCGTCGACGCGGACTTCGGGGGCCGGCAATCGCTTATCGACGATTCCCTCCAGCTCATAGTCCCACACATGCTTGTCGTGCCCCACGTCTGAGACACCGATGAAGAGTTCCGCTCCGGCCATCTCGGCGACTTTCTCCACGTCGTCGTTGTTCATGAGGACGCCGATCGGGTTCACTGTTGCGCCGGCCCGAAAAATGCCGAAGAGTGCGACAGCGAAGTTGATCGAGTTGGGGATCTGTAGGGAGACGACGCTGCCTGGTCCGATGCCGCGTTGCGCGAGATAGCCTGCCACAGCGTCTGCTCGGCTCTGGAGCTCTCCGTAGGTGATGGTGTCGCCGGTGGTCAGTTCGGTGATGGCGGGGCGCTGAGCATCGTCAGGGGTCAGGTCGCGGAAGATCAAGTCGTAGACGGAGCCGTCGAAAAGCTCGATCTGCGGGTGCGGGCTGGGGTAGGTCTTGGTGGAATCCATGGTGTGCGTCCTTTCGTCGGTGGTGGCGGCGTCTTCCGCGTGCTCTGTGCGCGGCGTGCTCCTTGCTCTGGCCTTGGCTTCCGCGTGGGGAGCGCGGGCGAGAGCATTGGGAGATTTTGCAAGCAAAATGGTGTGCCTATTGTGACGCGCCGAAAAGAAATTTTCAGGAAAAAACGAAAAAATTTTCCGGGCCGCGCACCTTCGCGCCGGATAGGTACTCTCGGTGACATGCAAGCTGCTTCTCTCGCTCTCGCCGCGGTCCTGTCGGTCGCCGCGATTGTCGTTGCGTTCACGAATGTCCCTCGTTGGGTCGCGGTTGTGCTGCTGGTGTTCGCGGCCCTTGCGTTGTTTCTGGGGTTGCGGGAGAAATACCGCGCGATGGAAGATGCGCCAATCGAACTTGATGAGGAACAGGAAGAAACCGTGCGCCGCCTCAAGGCGGAAGGGCGCGAGGATTCCGCAATCCGTCAAGTGCAACTGTGGTTCCGAAACACCGACCACGGCACCGCGGCGGCTGTTGTGCGTGACGTTGTTTAGCGCGATATTGAGTAGCAGTAGGTAGTGTGGGTCCCATGACTGAACGCACTCTGATTCTGATTAAGCCCGACGGTGTTGCAAACGGCCACGTGGGGGAGATCATCTCCCGCATCGAGCGTAAGGGCCTGAAGCTCGTCGAGATGGATCTGCGCACCGCAGACCGTGAGACTGCTGAGAAGCACTACGCAGAGCACAAGGACAAGCCGTTCTTCGGTGAGCTGGTGGACTTCATTACCTCCGCTCCGCTCGTGGCAGGCATCGTCGAGGGCGAGTCCGCGATTGCCGCATGGCGTCAGCTCGCCGGCGGCACCCACCCGGTCGAAAAGGCGACCCCGGGCACGATCCGCGGTGACTTCGCGCTGACGGTCGGCGAGAATGTCGTTCACGGCTCCGATTCGCCGGATTCGGCTGAGCGCGAGATCGCCATCTGGTTCCCGAACCTCTAAGTCGTTTAAGGCTTTCACGACGCATGTAAACCCGCGCCATGAGCGCGGGTTTTCGCGTTTTTCAGCTGGAAAAGGTGAGTGATGCGAACCGTGGAGGGCGAGCTCGCATCCTGGTGCTGAACCCGAGCTGGAAGTCTGCTGCCGAATCAAGATGAACGCGGTATGAATTATTGCCGAACATTCGGCAGTGGAATGCAGTTCCAGTTGCGAGGTGACTATGAGAGTCCGATTCTTAGGATCATGACTGAAAAGAATCTTCCTCGTCGTCGCTTCCTTGCTGGTTCCGCTGCGGCTGCTGCAGGTGCTGCCGTGGCCGGTAACGCCGCCACTGCCAATGCGCAGCTGTCCTCCTCCCGCGCGCTGTCCTCCGCTCGTCTGCCGGAAATGAAACCGGCCAAATACTCGGCCTTCATGCACGGTGTCGCTTCCGGTGACCCGCTTCCGGGCTCAGTAATCATCTGGACCCGTGTGACTGTCAGCGAGGACGCGGTCCCTGGTTCTCACAAGGGTCAGGATGTCGATGTGGAGTGGCAGGTCGCCACCGACCCGAAGTTCCAGCGCATCGTACGCGAAGGTGTGGCACGGGCGTCGGCTGCGAGCGACCACACGGTGAAGGTTGACGCGAAGGACCTCGAGCCGGGAAAGGTCTACTACTACCGGTTTATCTGGGACGGCAAAACGTCACCTGTCGGAAAGACCCGTACCGCTCCGGAGGCGACCGCGCGCCTGGACGAGTACAAGCTCGCGGTCGCATCCTGCGCTAACTGGGAGTGCGGCTACTTCGGTTCATACCGCGGTATGGCTCGGGAGGCTGAGGCAGGAAACATCGACGTGGTCGTCTTCCTCGGCGACTACATCTACGAGTACCCGACGGGCGAGTACGCCGGTAAGAGTGGTGTCTCCCGCCCGCA
>OJLS01000232.1_pt1 | contig 12732 bp, 10 predicted proteins | sample 1597081 | NCBI WGS metagenome assembly OJLS01 (sample SAMEA3904663, study PRJEB24821) | metagenome | biome: Builtin; feature: hospital; material: surface | place: USA | collected 2013-05-22
GATCTACACACTGCATATCGTCGGCAGCGTCAGATGTGTATAAGAGACAGAGCTGGTGGTCGACTCCACCCACTCGTATTCCCGCACGGGCGAGGGCCTGCACAAATTCACCGATCCGGCTGACGGCAAGGATTACCTGTACACGCAGTTCGAGCCGGCGATGGCGATGCGCACGTTCGCGTGCTTCGACCAGCCCGACCTCAAAGCGACGTACGAGATTTCTGTGACCGCGCCGGAGCGCTATGTCGTGGTGCTCAACGAGGCTGTGGAACGCACCGACAACGGGGACGGCACTGCCACCACCCGCACGACGATCGATTATCCGCTGTCGACGTACCTCATTTGCGTGTGCGCCGGCGAATTTGAGCGCGTCACCGACACGTACACGTGCACTGACAACGGCGAGGAGCGGACGATCGAGCTGGGTCTGTACGCCCGCGCGAGCCTCATTCCTCACATGGACTCGGAGCGCCTGTTCGAGCAGACGAAGAACGGCTTCGACTTTTATCACGAGAAATTCGGCCGCACCTACCCGTTCGGCGACAAATACGACCAGATCTTCTGCCCCGAATACAACATGGGCGCGATGGAGCACGTCGGCGCGGTGACCTACCGCGACGAGTACGTGTTCACGTCCGAGCCGACCCCTTACCGCCTCGAGCGCCGCAACGACACCATCCTCCATGAGATGGCCCACATGTGGTTCGGCGACTTGGTCACTATGAAGTGGTGGGACGATCTGTGGCTCAACGAGTCGTTCGCCACCTGGTCCGCGGCCACCGCCCAAGTGGGCATCGGCGAGTACCCGGAGGCGTGGACCACCTTCGCCTCGGTGGAGAAGGCGTGGGCCTATAACCAGGACCAGCTCCCGTCGACGCACCCGATCGCCGCCGACGCACCGGACATCGAAACTGCCGAGCAGAACTTCGACGGCATCACCTACGCCAAGGGCGCCAGCGTGCTCAAGCAGCTCCAGGCGTACGTCGGCTACGAGGAATTCTTCGCCGGGGTGCGCACGCACTTCGACAACCACGCCTACTCCAATGCCGAATTCGCGGACTTGCTCGGCGCGCTCGAGGAGGCCTCCGGCCGCGACTTGTCCGACTGGGCGCAGCAGTGGCTACGCACCACGGGCGTGTCCCGCCTCCGCCCGGACATCTCCGCGGATAGCTTCGCCGTCGTGCAAGAGTCCGAGGTCATACGCACGCACCGTGTCCGTGTCGGGCTGTACTCGCTTGTCGACGGCTCCGTCACCCGCATCAAGCAAGTCGAACTGGATGTCTCCGGCGAGCGCACCGAGATTCCCGAGCTGGCGGGAGTGGACCACGACCTCGCTCTGGTCAACGACGACGACCTCACCTACTGCCTGATGGGCCTGACGGAGGAACACCAGCAGTTCGCGCTCGAACACCTCGGCGAGATCGAGGACTCCCTGGCGCGCACGCTCGTGTGGTCGTCGCTGTGGGAATCGGTGCGCGACGGCTTCCTGCCCGCCCGCCAGTTTGTGCGGCTGGTCGCGCACTTCGCCGGGCAGGAGACCCACCCGAGTGTGCAGGAGCGCTTGCTCGCCCAGGCCACGCAGGCAGTCAAGCAGTATGTCGCAGATGACTGGCGCGCAGAGGGCATGGCCTTGCTCAACGCCGCGTTCCGCGGTGCCGAGCCAGCTGTGGTCTTCGACCGGGCTTTGGCCCGCCTCACCCCGGAAAAGGAGACGGTGGACCACTTCAGGCAATTGCTCGACACCTCGGATAACCAGGAAACTCGCTGGTTGGCCCTGACGTCTCTCATTGCGGCGGGAGAGTTGCCGGTTTCGGCTGCTGAGGAGGAAAAGGACTCGTCCTCGGAGGGGGCGGTGTCGAGGTTGAGGGCGCGGGCGAGCGTCGATAAGCGATGGGCGTGGGAAAAGCTGGTCGGCGAGGATCTCACCAACCTTGAATCCCGCTACCTGATGGACGGGCTGACCTTCACGCGCGAGGGCCTCGAGGGCTTGACCGACGAGTATTTCCGTGTCGCGCCGCAGCTGTGGGACCGCTTGACCAACGAGATGGCGCAGCGCACGCTCGAGGGAATGTATCCGCTGTGGGATGTGTCAGAGGAAGCGATCGCCAAGGCCGACGAGTTCCTCGGCGGCGACATGCCGGCGGGACTGCGCCGCATCATCTCCGAGGGGCAGGACCGCGTGGCCCGCGCCCTGCGCAACCGGGTGGTGGACGCAGCATCGGACTAGAGGACCCCGTGGAACTAGCCGTGGATCAAAACGTGGATCTAGATGACGCAGCGAAAATCTGAGCTGGGGTTTCGGACCCAGCGAGGAGGCGAAATGTCATCTAGATCCACGGCGGCGAATTAGAGCTGTGCCAGAGCCTGCTCGAGGTCGGCGATGAGGTCCTCGGTGTCCTCGATGCCGACGGAGATGCGCACGAGCTCCGGCGGAACCTCGAGTGCGGAGCCGGCGACGGACACGTGGGTCATGGTGGCCGGGTGCTCGAGCAGGCTCTCCACTCCGCCGAGGGACTCAGCCAGGCAGAACAGCTTTGTCGAGCGGCAGAACGTCATCGCCTGCTCTGCGGTGTTGAAGGCCACCGAGACCATGCCGCCGAAGCGGCGCATCTGGCGGACGGCGATGTCGTGGCCCGGGTGGTCTTCCAGGCCCGGGTAGTAGACGCGGGCGACCTTTTCGGAGTCGTTCAAGTAGTTGGCCACTGCCTCGGCATTGTCGCAGTGCTTGTCCATGCGCACGCCGAGGGTCTTCAGGCCGCGGCCGGTGAGGTAGGTGTCAAAGGGCGAGGGAATCGCACCGACCCAGCCGAAGAAGAAACGGAGCTGCTCCTCCAGGTTGTTCAGCGCGTCGAAACTGCCCGCGGTGATCGCGGAGACACCCTCGTGCCCTTCGGTGATGTTGCGGCCGACAACCACACCGCCGACGACGTCGGAGTGGCCGCCGATGTACTTGGTGGTGGAGTGCAGCACCACGTCCGCCCCGAGCTCCAGCGGCTGCTGCAGGTACGGGGAGGCGAAGGTGTTGTCCACGACCAGGGTGGCATCGCCTTTGATGTCGGCGATGGCCTGAATATCGGCGATGGACAGCAGGGGGTTGGTCGGGGACTCGACCCAGACGACCTTGGTGTTGTCCTGGATCGCGGCGGCGACCTCGTCGACGTTGGTGATGTCCACAGGGGTGTTCTCAATCCCCCACTGCGTGAAGATCTGCTGGATGAGGCGGTACGTGCCGCCGTAGGCGTCGTTGCCGATGACAATGTGGTCGCCAGGCTTGAGCAGAATGCGCAGCACCGAGTCCACGGCCGCCATGCCGGAGGAGAATGCGACCCCATAGTCGGCCTTCTCCAAAGCGGCGACGGTCTTCTCCAGAGCCGTGATAGTCGGGTTGCCCACGCGGGTGTACTCGTACCCGTTGCGGGTCACCGCCAAGTCATCCTGCGCGAAGGTGGTCGACGCGTAGATGGGGGTGTTGATCGGCCCGTAAAGGGAATCCGGCTCGTATCCGGCGTGGATGGAATCGGTGTTGAATCCGGCAGACATCACAATCCTTTCTTCTCAACTACGCAGAATAGACCAAGCGGTCCGTTCCGCCGTCTGCGGGTGCGGCTTTACATTCACGGCAGCCGGCAGGTGCCGCGGGAGCACCAGCGTAGGATGAGGGCCGATGACTACGAATTCGGGCGCTAACGCAGAGAACTCAGAAAACACCGCCGGGACCATGTACGAGGCACTCGGCGAGGATTTTTTCCGGCGGCTCGTCGGGGGCTTTTATAAGCAAGTGCGTGACGACGACCTGATCGGCCCCATGTACCCCGAAGACGATTTCGAGGGCGCGGAAGACCGCCTCCGGTGGTTCCTCGTGCAGTACTGGGGCGGCCCGCAGACCTTCAGCGAACGCCGCGGGGCACCGATGCTGCGCCGGCGGCACTTCCCCTTCCCCATCGGCATGAAGGAGGCGGAGCGCTGGCTCGACCTGATGAGCACCTCGCTCGATCAGTTCACCGAAGACGAGCTGCTGCCGGCCCAGCGCGACGCACTCTGGAACCACATGCAGCGGGTCGCCTACATGATGATCAACCAACCTGACGACCATCCGGGAATACGCCCGCAGGGTGGCAGCTTGATGTAGCGGCCGCGCGGGGGCATAGCCAGGTGGGGTGGAACCCGCCATCAAAAATAGGCACATAGTTAGTTTCCTGAAACTATGATGGCGGCTATGCCATCCACGGTCACATCACCTTCCCAGACATTGCTCGCGGTCGTGCCGCCGCTCGTGGTGAGCGGGCAGATCGCGGCGCCGTTCGCGGCTGTCGACGTCGGCGCGTTCGACCACAATGCCCGGCAGATGGTCGAGCGGTCGGGCGGCCTGCCTATCCGGGTCGCGTCGAAATCCCTGCGCAGCGTCGCGGCCCTGCGGCGGGCACTCGACCACGACGGCTTCCAGGGGATTCTCTCCTACAGCGTGCCTGAGGCGATTCACCTGGCACGCGAAGGTTTCACCGACATCGTCGTGGCTTACCCGAGTGTGAACGTGCCGGCGCTGGCGGAACTCGCGTCCGACCCCGCGCTGCGCGAGAACATCACAGTCATGGTGGACTGCGAGGAACACCTGAACCTGATCGAGGCCACGGCGCAGGGCGCGGGGCCCGTGCGTGTGGCCATCGACCTCGACTGCACGCTCCATCTGCCCGGCGCGGTGATCGGGCCGCGGCGCTCCCCGATCCGTTCGCCGGAGCAGGTGTGGGAGTTGGCGCGGGGGATCGTCGATAAGCACTGTCTCCGTCTTGTCGGCCTGATGGCGTACGAGGGACAGGTCGCCTCGGTCGCGGATGCGGAATCTGGCGCGGCCGGGCACGTGAAGCGGTGGCTGCGGCGCACCTCGATGGACCAGCTGGGGCCGCGCCGCAAAGCGTGCATCGACGCCGCGCGCGAGGTCGCGGACCTGGAATTCGTCAACGGCGGCGGCACGGGCTCGCTCGCCGTGAGCGCGGCAGAGGGAACGCTGACGGAGCTGGCTGCCGGCTCCGGGTTCTACACCCCCGTCATCTTCGACAACTTCGCTACCGTCAACCACCGCGCCGCCGCGTTCTTCATCTGCCAGGTCTCGCGCATCCCCGCTCCGGGTTGGGCGACCGTGAATTCGGGCGGCTGGATCGCCTCGGGCCCGCCCGCCGCGGACCGCGTGCCCGTCGCTGTCCACCCCGGCGGGCTGAAATATTCCGCCACCGAGGGCGCGGGCGAAGTTCAGACCCCGCTGCACGGCCTGGCGGCGCACAGCCTGGGCGTGGGCGACCTCGTGTGGTTCCGGCACGCCAAAGCCGGGGAGATGACCGAGCACGTCGACGGAATCGTCGCCGTCCACCCGGACGGGACAGCAGAAATGTGGGACACATACAGAGGAAGAGGGTGGACACTGCGATGAGCACCATGATCAGCAACCCAGAAATGCGCACGGGCACGGTATTCCGCAACTGGTCGGGGGCGGTGAGTACCGAGCCATCCGCGTTCTACTACCCCGCCACCATCGAGGAAGTGCAGCACATCGTACGCACGCTCCCGGCGGGCCGGTCGGTACGCACCGTCGGCGGGGGCCACTCCTTCACACCGGTCGCCGCAGGCGCGGACGTCATGGTCAGCCTGGACAAGCTCGCGGGCATCGTCCGCGTCGACCCGGAAACCAAGCGCGTGCGCTTCCTCGCCGGCACACGCCTGCACCGCATCCCCGAATACCTCCAGCCGTTCGGCCTCGCGCTGGCCAACCAGGGGGACATCGACGTCCAGTCCGTCGCCGGCGCAATCTCCACCTCCACGCACGGCACAGGCATCGCATGGACCGGGTTCGCGGGCACAGTCACGGGCATTTCGCTTATCGACGCCTCCGGCGACCGCCGCGACTACTCCATCGACACCGACCCGGACGCACTTCGTTTGGTCACCGTCTCGCTGGGCGCTTTAGGCATCATCGTGGAAGTGGAAATGCAGTGCGTCGACGCCTTCGACCTGCTCGCGGAAGAAGGCGCGGAGGACCTCGACGCGGTGCTGGACACATGGGAAGAGCGCTCCCGCGCCGTCGACCACTTCGAAGCGTTCTGGTTCCCGCACACGGACCGCGCCATGGTGAAGTCCAACACCCGCCTGGCGCCGGGTGCCCCCGCTCCCGGCGGCGAACCCAAGGTGCGCGGCCGCCTCACCCGGTTCATCGAGGACGACCTGATCGGCAACGGTGCGTTCGCTGCGGCGCTCGCCGTGGCCCGCGCGGTTCCGGGCGCGACCCCGAAGCTCAACGGCATTGCCGCGAGCGCGATGGCAGCGAACCGCTACCGTTCCCGCGCCCACGATGTCTTTGCCACACCGCGCCGGGTGCGTTTCCACGAAATGGAGTTCGCGGTGCCGCTCGAGACCGGGCCGGACGCCGTCCGCGAGATCCGCCGGGAAATGGAACGTCGCAAGTGGCTCATCCCCTTCCCGCTGGAGCTGCGCACCACCGCCGCCGACGACGTGGCCCTGTCAACCTCCACGGGCCGTGAATCCATGTACATCGCCTTCCATGTGCCGCGGGCCATGAACCCGCACGAGTACTTTCCGCCGATCCAGGACGTGCTCAAAGCAGCGGGCGGGCGCCCGCACTGGGGCAAAATGCACACGCTCGGCCGGGAAGACTTCGCGGAGATGTACCCGCGTTTCGACGAATTCTGCGCCCTGCGCGAGCAGATGGACCCCTCCCGCAAATCCGGGTCGGAGCACCTCACACAGCTCTTCGGCTAGCAGCTGGCGCTCACACCCGGTCAGCCGAAGAGGTTAATGCCTCCAGAGGTGTAGTAGACGCTGCCGAAGGGGGCGTCGAGGCGGATCCACCGGCCGGCGGTGGACACGCGCAGGTGCCGCGGGATCTCCACCGGCGCACCCGGCCCCGGAATGAGACCGAGGGAGGTGCAGGTGAAGATCATGCGCATCGGCACATCGACGGGCGCGCCGCCGGTCTCATCGGTGTCGGCGGTGAGCACGATCTGCTCGAGAAGCGAACGAGGCGGGCCCATCGGGCCGGAGAACTGCCGGGCCAGCCGCCTGCCTTGGTCCGCGAGATCCCGCACCACGTTGACGGGCACGATGTCGCGTTCGGTGTAACCGCTCTTCGGTGGCAGCGCCCCGAGCCAATTCGCGTCGCGTGCAGGACCGATCTCGACGGGGCCAGCGCCGGAAGCGTCACCTTCGCCGACTGCTTTTGCGAGAGCGTCGCGCAGGTCCAGCAGGGAGACCACAGCACCGTCGCGCGATGCCTGCCCCGCCACCCGGCGCGATGCGACACAGCCGAACGGCGTGGTCACGAACACGTCGACGGCGGGGCCGTGGGGGGTGGGATCAAGCGTCGAAAAGCGTGCTGAACCTGTGGCTTCCAGGTGAAGCGCACGCTCGACGAGCGCCTTCAACCCGGCAGCCCCCGATTCGAGGGTAAGAGACTCGACAGCCACTACTCGGCGGATTCGCCGGCGCCGGCATTCAAGATGCCGCGCTCAGCCTGCGTGATCTCGCGCGGTGCGGCGGTGGAGAGATCCACTGCGACCAGCACGGTGTTGACCACGCCGCACACCCGGCCCTGGCGGTCCTTCAGGTCCTGCCGGGTCTTGAAGGAAGTGTTGCCGATCTCGGTCACCGTGGTCTCCACCTCTACCGCGGTGGTGTCCGCCATGACGGGGCGGAGGTAGTCAATCTCCACGTGGCGCACGAAGACGCCGAATTCCTGTTCCTGGTCGCTGAAGTTCTCGCGCAAGAAGGCAATGCGCGCCTCCTGCGAAATGTCGAGGAACTTGCAGTTGTTCAGGTGGTCGTAGCGGTCGAAATCGTTCCAGCGCAGAGTGATGTGCTGGATATTGTTCGGTGCGTTGTCGACCATGAGTCCGTGTGTCCTTTCTGTGGGAGGTGTGGACTATCGCGTCAGCTTGCGGTGCGTGACACGCGACGGCTTCGCGGCTTCCTCGCCGAGTCGCTCCACCTTATTGGCTTCGTAGTCCCCGAAGTTCCCTTCGAACCAGAACCACTTGCCCTCCTCAATATTGCCCTCCCAGGCGAGGATGTGGGTGCAGGTTCGGTCGAGGAACCAGCGGTCGTGCGAAATGACCACGGCGCAGCCCGGGAATTTCTGCAGCGCATTCTCCAAGGAGCCGAGGGTCTCCACGTCGAGGTCGTTGGTCGGCTCGTCGAGCAGGATCAGGTTTCCGCCCTGCTTGAGGGTCAAAGCAAGGTTCAGGCGGTTGCGCTCACCACCGGAGAGAACCTTCGACGGCTTCTGCTGGTCCGGGCCCTTGAAGCCGAAGGCCGACAGGTACGCGCGCGACGGCATCTCGTTCTGACCGACGTGAATGTAATCCAGGCCGTCGGAGACGACCTCCCACACGGTCTGCTCCGGGTCGATGTTCTCGCGGTTCTGGTCCACGTACGAAATCTGGACGGTGTCTCCGACCTCGACAGAACCGGAATCCGGCTCCTCGAAACCGACGATGGTCTTGAACAGCGTGGACTTGCCCACACCGTTCGGGCCGATGACACCGACGATGCCGTTGCGCGGCAGCGTGAACGACAGGTCCTTGATCAGGGTGCGGCCGTCGAAGCCCTTGTTCAGGTCCTTGACCTCCACGACCTTGTTACCCAGACGCGGCGGGGTCGGGATCTGGATCTCCTCGAAGTCGAGCTTGCGGTACTGCTCGGCCTCGGCCGCCATCTCCTCGTAGCGCTCCAGACGCGCCTTATTCTTCGCTTGGCGTGCCTTCGGCGAGGAGCGGACCCACTCCAGCTCGCCCTTCAGGCGCTTCTGCAGCTTCTGGTCCTTCTTTCCGGCAATCTCGAGTCGCTCGGCCTTCTTCTCCAGGTACGTGGAGTAGTTGCCCTCGTACGGGTAGAGCTTTCCGCGGTCGACCTCGCAGATCCACTCCGCGACGTGGTCGAGGAAGTAGCGGTCGTGGGTGACGGCCAGGACTGCACCCGGGTAGTCCTGGAGGTGCTTCTCCAGCCAGAGGACGCTCTCGGCGTCGAGGTGGTTGGTCGGCTCGTCGAGAAGCAGCAGATCCGGCTGAGAAAGCAGCAACTTGGCCAGCGCGACGCGGCGGCGCTCACCTCCGGAAAGGTTGGTCACGGGGGAATCCGACGGCGGACAGCGCAGAGCCTCCATGGCCTGCTCGATCTTGGAGTCGACCTCCCAGGCGTCAGCGGCGTCGAGCTCCTCCTGCAGCTTGCCCATCTCTTCCATGAGCTCGTCGGAATAATTCGTGGCCATCTCGGTGGCGATCTCCTCGAAGCGCTGCTTCTTCTCGAAGATATCGCCCAGGCCCTCTTCGACGTTCTCGCGGACCGTCTTCTCCTCGTTCAGCGGCGGCTCCTGGAGCAAAATGCCCACGGTCGCGCCCGGATCGAGGAACGCCTCGCCGTTATTCGGCTGGTCGATGCCCGCCATGATCTTCAGCAGCGAGGACTTACCCGCGCCGTTCGGGCCCACGACACCGATCTTGGCACCGGGATAAAAAGCCATCGTGACATTGTCCAAAATGACTTTGTCACCGACGGCCCTGCGAACATTCTTCATCGTGTAGATGAACTCGGCCACTTCAGTCCCCTTTACATGCGTGTAGGCGGCAGAACGTAAATCACCACAAAGGGTACATCACGCTCCCCGCCCGGGAACCGGCAGTGACCGTCAGCGGTCGCTGCCGCACACCCGCCGAAGCGGGCGCGCGGGCGTGCCGCAGACTAGCCGACGGAAACGGGGGCCCGGTTCTCTTCCACAACCTCGCGCTCGCGGTCGGCGAAGCTCATCTCTTCCGCCGTTCCGGTGCGCTCGATCACCCCGTCAGATGCGGCGCCATCCGCACCGTTGGTGTTCCCGTTCGTGGATACGGTGCCGTTCTCCTCGGCGATGTCTTCGCGAGTGGTTTCGGCGACCTCTTCCATTCCCTTCAGCGTCCGCTTCTGCACGCTGGTGGAACGCGAAGACACCTGGAAGCGCGTGAGCTCCAGCGCGATCTGGTTCGCCTTGATGATGTGCTTATACCTCGTGTTGCCCTCCGCGTCGGTCCATTTGTCGGACACGAGCCGGCCGACCACCACCACGGGCATCCCCTTCTCCAGAGAAACGCGTGTGTTCACCGCGAGCTGGCCCCAGCATTCGACATCGATGTAGAGCAGGTCGGTGTCGGCCCACTGAGCGTTGCCGTTCTCGTCCTCGGAATCGGTGCGGACACGACGGCTGGTGGCCACGCGCATCCGGGTCAACGTGGTACCGGTGTCGAAGGTCTTGCACACCGGGTCGTCGGTGAGGTTGCCGGACAGGGTAATGGGAAGTTGAGACATGATCGTTCGTACCTTTCGTTGTCAGTGAGTGACTTGCGCGTCACCTGGACCGATATGGCGGTGACGCTTCAAGCCTTTCCCACTTTTTGCAGAAGCGCGATCATGCCCCCGAAAACCTGTGGATAGTTTTCAGTTATCCACAGGCGGCCTATTTCGGCCTGCGTGCTCTAACTGCCGTCTGAACCGCGATTCGCCCGTTCCGAGTACTGCGACAGCATCTCGTTGTAGGCCCGCCACTGGGCGTCGTCGGATTCCTCCTCGCTCCGGTCAATATCCCTCGCATCAGCGCGATCGTCCCGCAGCCACCCGAGAAGAAGGATGACAAAGACGAGCGCCATCGGGAATCCTCCGGCCGCCCAGCCGATGCCGCCGCCGATCTTCTGGTCGCGCAACAGATCCGGGTTCCATGGAAGTTCGAGATTCGTGTAAAAGGTTTCCGCCATAACGAAATTGAGCTGCATCAGGTACACGCCCATGAACAAGTGGATGGGCATGGAGAAGACGAACCACGCGAAACGGACCACAGTGGAACGCCGGTTGGGCACGTAATCCGGGCCGATGAGATCCCAGAAATAGAAGTAACCGGACAGGAGGAAGACCGTGTTCATGATCAGGTGACCGGCATGCTCGGACACCGCGAACCCGTAGAACGACGGGAAGACGTAGAGCACGTAGAACACGACGAGGAACTGCAGGGTGGACACCGGCGGGTAGGTGATCACCTTCAAGAAGGTCGATTCCTCGAACGCCTCGACCCAGGCCCGCGGGTTGAACTCCCCTTCCGGGTAGGCCTCCTTCACCAACGTCAACGGCGCACCCAACACCAGGAAGACGGGCACCACCATCGAGAGGATCATGTGCACGACCATGTGCACGGAAAAGCTCGCCGGCATGTACATGCCGATCCCAGACGACATGGTGACCACGGTGGTCACACAGCCCGCGAGCCACCAAGCGGTGCGCGAACGGCTCCAGCCATGCACCCGCCGCGCCAAATGCAGGTAGTAGGCGGCAAGCAGAATCGCGATGACGCTGAAGAAGACCTCGAACCGCCACATGCCAAAGACGTTTGTCACCGTGGGCGCCACCTCGAGGTTGTACCCCATCTGGATCTGCATCGCGCTCAGATCCGCTTGCAGAGGGGCGGGTGGCGGCGTGCGCCCCATCGACACAGCCACGCCTGTCACCGCCGCCATCACGAGCGTTTCGACGACAGCGATCCGCACAAACAGCCCCGGCCTTTCCCCCAACTGGGGAATGGTGAGTTGCCGGTGCGCGAATCCGAGCAGGCCGAGGACGCCAAGACCGATCACCTTCAGCAACACCGTCCACCCGTAGGCGGTGGAGGTCAGATCTGAGAACTGCACGCGGATCAGCGCATTGACCACGCCGGAAATCATCATGGTGAAAAACGCGAAGAGCGCGACCGCCGAATAGCGGCGCACCGCAGCCGGCATGTTCGGGCCCAACCGGCGGCCGTGCGCGACAAGAGCCAGCAACCCGCCGACCCACACCATCATGAACACCAGGTGCCACAGGTAGGAATTAGTGCCGTAGTCGTGGTTGCCGCCCGATGCGGAGTGGCCCGACAGGCCCAGCGGCATGACGGTGATGATAGCCCCGATGAACAACGCGGCCTGTGACCCCCACGAACTACAGGTGAAACCGAAGGCCGCTACCACCGCCGCGATCAGACCCACGATCAGCCAGATCTTCGCGTCCGCCACCCGTTCCAGCGCAGTCGCCCACATCTCCGGGGAGAACATCACACTGCTAAGCGGCGTGCCCGATACATCTGACAGAACCAGCGGGATCATCACCAGTGAAATCAACGCCACCCCCGCGCTCGACCACGCCGCGGTGCGGGCAGCGATGTGACCGTCGACAGTCAGCGATGCGCGGGCAAGCTTTTCACCGTCCGGCGGAATCATGAACCCCGAAAACATGAACGACCCTGTGGCCAGCGCGGCGAGCAACCACGCGACACCGCGCAACGCCGGCAACCCCGCCGTGGTGAGCGACCCCGGATCCGGAATGCCCAACGCGGCCAGCGAACCACCCACGAACGAGAACGACAACGCCCCGGCCACCACGGCGCCAACGGCTAACACCGCAAGGTAGACCGGCCACGCCGACTGCACTGCTTGCTTTCCCGACATGGCACTCACCCTACTTTCGATGGACTGCAATATGGAAAGCCACAGCCCGTGCGTTACGATGAGTCCCACCCGACGAGCACCACTTAGTGTGCAACCGGGCAAGCCTCCATAGCTCAGTGGATTAGAGCATCCGGTTTCTACCCGGCTGGTCGCGGGTTCGAATCCTGCTGGGGGCGCTTTTGTCATCAGTCGCGACATCGTTGACAGATGAGTCGCGACATGGTGGACAAACCGG
>OJLS01000233.1_pt1 | contig 12720 bp, 10 predicted proteins | sample 1597081 | NCBI WGS metagenome assembly OJLS01 (sample SAMEA3904663, study PRJEB24821) | metagenome | biome: Builtin; feature: hospital; material: surface | place: USA | collected 2013-05-22
CCACGAGGAGGCCCAACACATGGGCCGGCCACCCGATAATCGCGGCCGAGCTGCTTTCCGAACTGTTTTCTGAACCCCCGCTCTGTGCTCTGCTTAGTGCTTCACGGGCACGGCCGGTACCAAACCGGCTACCACTCCGAAGCGACAAAGCAGGCACAAAATTTCCTTCCGACAAAAGTATCGCTTACCAGTGATAACGCTGGCAGCACCCCGGCGACGGCAGGGGATGTTCCGGCCTAGCGACTGATGCTCAGGCTCTGGGCCTGCGCTCATCCGGTTCATGCTCATCCGGCTCCGCGGATATGCAGGTGACGCAGCTACAGGTGAAACCAAGCGTTGAGTATATCGAAACGCGTGGGGCTAGAGTTACACGGCCTTGTAGGGCACATTATCTACAGCCCCAGCCACGGCAGATGGCCGGCTAACAGCGCCGCGCCCACAAAAGCCACGCAGTCAATAACCGCGTGAGCAATCACCAGCGCCCACACACGGCCTGTGCGTTCGAAATACGTCCCAAAAACCAGGCCCATGATCGCGTTCCCCACGCCCGCGCTCGGGCCCTGGTACACGTGATACAGACCTCTTAACAGGGCCGACACCACCACGCGTGGCGCCCCCGACACACCATACTGGGCCAAGCGGGTTTGCAGCCATCCCACGACGACCACTTCCTCGGCCCAGGCCGTCGCGCACGCGGAAATGACTAGCAACACGTACGACCACCAGGCGCGGACCCCCGCCGCAGGATCAACCGTCGTCGACAAGCCCCACGCGCGAGCCACGGCATAAAAGCACAGCCCGGGCAGGCCAATCGCCGCAGCGGCCGCCAGCCCGTGCCACACGTCGGACAGTCCGGACCACCGCAAAAACCGCAGAGGATTCGTCGTCACGGGATGAACCCACAACATATACACAGCCAGCGCGCCCCAGGCCACCAAGGTCCCCGCCGACAACACCTGCAGCGACACATCAAGCCACGCCGCCGGCGCCTGCGACGGATTCAACTGTGCGGTCTGCCCCTTCAACGGCGTCGGAGAGATCAGGGCCTCCACCAGGCGCAACGTTGCCCGCAGCCCCGACATCCCAAATGTCACAGCCAGGACAATGACAATTTCCCAGCGCAGCGTCGCGGTGACACTACTTTTCGACGATGAGCCCGACACCAAGAACCTCCCGTGGCGACACACGATCCCCCACAGCGCCCACGTGCACGCTCACCGGCCATCCGTGCCACGGGCCCTCAATCGCCATCGTCACGACGGGGACCGAAAGGCCAGCCCAGCCCGTTAAATTCCACAATGAACACCACGGGGTCCACGCGGTTTGCGCCGCGAAATCCTCCTCCGGAGGCAAGGCCGCAAACGTGCCCACCGGCGGAGGCGGATACGCGATGGTCGGGTTCAGCACAAGATCCACATTCGCCGCATCAGACCATTGGCTGAGCACCAGATCAGGAAGCTCCCGAAGCCTAGCCAGGGTCTCTTCATACTGCTCGGCTGTGATCGTCGCGCCCAGGTTACGGAAATACGTGCTCAGCGGGGACAACGCGCCATCAAGATTCCTGCACCGATAGGCCAGCACGATGCGCAGCAGCTCAATCGTCTCCGGCGGATATGGGCTGGTCACGGGAACGACATCATGCCCCGCTGCCCTTACGCGATCGGCCGCAATCCGAAGCGCGCCCATCATCAGGGAATTCGACGCCGGACGGGGCGCACCGTGCGTTGCACTCCCACCCACACTATGCAGCGGCTTCGTCAAAATTCCCACACGCAGACGTCGAGAAGGAACACTCACATTCGTCGTTCCCGGAACCCACTGAGTGCGGATCACGCGCGGTTGACCAGGGAAAGTAATTAACGACGACGATACCGCGACATCCGCGACCGTGCGCGTGAGAAAACCATCCGCGCGAAGCTGCCCATCGGTGGGATCGTGGGGAGGCTTAAAACCGACGATCCCGCAACAGGCAGCAGGGACGCGGATCGAGCCGCCGCCGTCGCTCCCATGCGCCACCGGGACGATGCCGCGAGCAACCAGCGCTGCCGCCCCTCCCGATGAGCCACCTGGCGTGCGACCGGGCAAGGTCGGGTTAACAACCGTTGGCAGATGGGTCGGTTCCGTATAGCACGATAGGCCCAGCTCAGAGGTGGCTGATGCTCCCAAAATGGTGGCGCCGGCGTCCAATAACGCGTCCGCCACGGGGTCGTTCTTGTCCGGCACAGACACGCGATCGGCCGAACCCTGGGTGCAGGGAATCCCCCGTACAGGAAGTAAATCCTTAATCGGAATGGGCAAGCCGGCGAACGGGGCGCTCTCGCGCTGAGCGCTGGGGTAGGTCACGGGAATGTCATCCAGGGCAAAACCCAGCTCTTGCGTGCTCAGCCCGGTTGACTCCCGGGCGGCCTGCACGCGTTCCCTCGCGAGGCCCACTAACGCGCGCGGGGAAAGACGCTGGTTACGACTGTGCTGGTCAGAAGGTGTAGCGACATCTTCGGTTCTGACGCGACGACGCTCACCGCGCACCATAGCGAGGATATCGGCCAAAGGGGCGTCCAACACGTCGCGGAAATCCATACCTGACAGCCTACGGGGAGGCGGATACGGTTGCGCCACCACCACCTTGTCTATCTGATTCTTGATTCCCGGTGGTTTAGGGTTGAAGAGAACACGACATAGGCAGGTGGAATGAGTAGCGAGCAGTCAAAAAGCGTGGGAACGAATCAAACCAGTCACACACCCGAGACATCCGAGCGGGACATTCCCGTCGTCGCATTTCTCGGACCCTCAGGGACGTTTACGGAAATGGCCATGCTGGAATTTGCAGGCCATGGGTGGTGCGATGCGCCACCCCAGGGTGCAAGGACGGGGGCTGCTGGGCCAGAAAGCAGCGGCGTGAAAGCCATCGACCCCATCACCGCACACGGTCACCGCATAGTTCCACTCCCCGTCGACTCGCCTCAACATGCTGTTGACGCCGTTATTCGTGGCCGCGCCGATTGGGCGTGCGTCGCTATCGAAAGTTCAGTAGAAGGCCCTGTTACCAGGACTTTCGATGCGCTCGCGGGGTCGCACCCGCTGCAGATCTACCGTGAGATTGCCATCCCGATCGCCTTCTCTATCCTCGTCCGGCCGGGCACCCGCCCCCAGGACATCGTCACCTGGAGTGCGCACCCTGTTGCCCGGCCCCAGGTGACATCGTGGGTTGATGACCACCTCCCGCCCGCCGAATTCGTTGCCGCCCACTCCAACGCGGCAGCTGCAGAGATGGTTGCTCGAGGAGAGGTCGACGCCGCCGCAGCGCCTGCTCGCGCCGGGCAACTGTACGGTTTGGATTCCTTAGCCGATGGCGTTGCCGACGTTGCCGGCGCGCAGACTCGCTTCGTGTTGGTGGGAAAGCCGGGCAAACCCACAGCTCACACAGGCCGTGATCGCACGTCGGTCGTCTTTAACGTCCGCAATGAGCCGGGTGCGCTGGCTCGGACGCTGACGGTGGTGTCGTCGAATGGTGTGGATTTGACGCGCATCGAGTCCCGCCCCACGCGGAAAGCGCTGGGAGAATACCGCTTTTATATGGACATGAGCGGGCATATCTCCGATCCACATGTGGCAACGGCTTTGCAGCATTTGCATAGAACGGTCCAGGTGCTGCGCTTCCTCGGCTCATGGCCGATCGACGACGGACCCCACGTGGCGACGACGTCGGGCCAAGCGGTTGCGTCCGATACTGTAACCGCGTCCGATGCTGTGGCTCGGTCGTCGACAATGAGCCCGGATAAACCGTCGACGGCAACTCCCGATGAGTGGTTCACCGCGCAGGAGTGGATTGCTCATCGGGCGGAAGGGATCGCCCCGGATACAGATGTCCTGTGGTAGAGCGATACAACGCTGGGTCGTCGGCACGGCGGCACGCGGTGAGCGAGTACAGAGCGAGTACAGAATGATGACAAACGGCTGGAGGAAAACAGGTGAATAACGTGGGTACAACAGTCAACAGTGGCACATCAAACAGCGGCGTATCGGGTGAGAAGCAGCAGAACGCACCCCGCGGACGGCTGATTCTTTTCCGCCACGGGCAGACGACATCCAACCTCATCACCGCTCTCGATACCGCTGTGCCTGGCGCCGATTTAACGTCAATGGGCGTTGAGCAGGCTTTTACCGGTGGCGAGCGAATCGTTGCCGAGGGCACCCTCTCCGGAGCAGACGCCGAGCACCAAAGTGATGCCCCAGCGGGCTCACCGCGCCCGGTCATTATCAGTTCGGAAGCCCTCCGCGCCAGGAAAACCGCCCGGTTCGCCGCGCAGGGGATGGTGAACCAGGGCGCGTCGGTATTTACCGCGTCGCCGTCGCCGGAGGGGGTGAAGACCGCCCCCATCACGGCCGAGCCGGACGATCCCACCGTGCCGACGGCTATCTCGGGTTTGACCGAGGTCACCGCCGGGGATCTGGAAATGAACACCGACATGGAGTCTATACACACGTACCGCTACACCCAGTTGCAGTGGTCGTCGGGAAAGATGGATATGCGTATGCCGGGCGGGCAGTCCGGGTGGGAAACGCGCCGTCGCTTCCTGGAGGGCATTATCCCGATGCTGCCGCTCCTTGTCCCTGGTGCGGTGGGGCCGGATTCGAGTACGCCGAGTGACCTTATTGTGGTTGTTCACGGGTCGGTGATGCGCTTTATTGCTGGTCAGCTGGCCGGTGTGGAGGCCCATTTCGTGCAGGACGGCTATGTGTCGAATTGCCGGTGGATTGTGTTGGACTCCCCGGCATCGCTGGATCTGGGTGCTGCGTCGTATCCGGATGTTGATCAGTCGTGTGGTTCGTGGCGGGTGAAGCAGTGGGCGTGGTTGCCGGGTGATCGTGTCCGGCTGAAGGGGTCTGCTCAGTAACCGGCGGTAACAGGGGCCAGTGATAGCTAGGCAGCTACGCTGCGGGTTCGGTGTGCCGTTAGTATTGCCGGTATGCGGATTCTCGTCGTCGATAATTATGACAGTTTTGTGTACAACCTTGTGCAGTACATCGGGCAGCTGGGGGAGACGTGCACGGTGTGGCGTAACGACGACGACCGTTTGGTGGATTCTGCCGAGGATCGGGCTGCGGGCCGGTCGGTTGTTCAGGATTTCGACGGGGTGTTGATTTCGCCGGGGCCGGGAACTCCGTCGGCGGCAGGTCAGTCGATTCCGCTGATCAAGGCATGTATCCGCTATGAGGTGCCGATGTTGGGTGTGTGTTTGGGGCATCAGGCGTTGGCCGAGGCTTTGGGTGGTTCGGTGGTCCGTGCGGATGAGTTGTTGCATGGGAAGACGTCGCCGGTGTGGCACGACGGTTCTGGTGTGATGCGGGGGCTGCCGGATCCGGTGACGGTGACGCGATACCACTCATTGACGGTGGATGAGGCGTCGCTGCCGGAGGAGTTGGTGGTGACTGGTCGGTCGGATTCGGGGATGGTGATGTCCATGCGGCATGCGTCGCTGCCTTTGCATGGTGTGCAGTTCCACCCGGAGTCGATCATGACGAGCTGCGGCCATCGGATTGTGGCGAATTGGATGGGATGCGCTGGTTTCCCTGTCGACGAGGAACGCGTGCGTGAGCTGGAGAATCGGCATAACGCCGTCTTGTCGGGGCTGTAGGTCGCGTGAAAGTGGCCACGCAAGGTTTTACCTCAACCTGGTCCTGGTTGTGGCGAATTAGTGAACCGTACATGCGGTTGTGCATTAATTCACCAACCCCCCGTTTTATGGCAGGAGGCTAAATGAGCCGACGCCGACGTCGATCGTGGAATCTTTGTCGACGGCCTGACCAGCAGGGATCGACTGAGTCATGATCTCGTTGATCTTGGTGAGATCATTCGTCTTTTGATCGTGGGTGGTCAGCCGAGCGGTCCCACCGGTCCATCCAGCCGAGCCGAGGGCGGATAGCGCCTGGCTCGTGCTTTGTCCGACCAGGTTGGGCATGGTCAGCTGGTTGCCGCGGGAGACCTGAAGTTCGATCGTTGCTCCCTTGGGCATCTGGTTGCCTTCGTTGGCAGTGCGGAGCACTGTGCCTTCAGGGCGGGTGGAATCGACTTCGGTGACCGTCACTTTGAATCCGGCACCTTCGAGGTTGCCGCGGGCGTCGTCGATGGATTGACCAGTGACGACGGGAACTCGGACGCGTTCCGGCCCAGTGGACACCGTGATGGTCACACTACTTCCCTTGGCGACGTGGGAACCCGATGCCGGCGTTTGCTCGATGATGCGGCCGGAGGGCACGCTGTCCGATGGCGCCTCTTTCACCGTTTGGTCGAGCACAAGCCCGGCTTCTTGGAGCAGCCGCGAAGCCTCTTGTGTATCCTTCCCCGTGAGGTTCGGGACGTCGGTTTGTTCTTTTCCGGTGGATATGGTGAGCGTGACCTGAGTGCCCTTGGGTACTTGCGATCCCGCCGCCGGGCTCGTGTCAATAACGTGCCCTTTTTCGACGTCGGCATTTGACGCTTCCCGTGTTTTCACCTTGAATCCGGCCTCCTCGAGCTTGGCGATCGCGTCGTCCTCCGTGAGGTTCCGGACGTCGGGGATGGTGATCTTTTTGTTGTCGTTATTCTCGACGTGGGGGAGGCTGCTGCTCGTGGTGTTGTCGTGGTAGTAGGACCATGCGATGGCACCGCCGATTCCGAGGACGGCGAGGATAACGAGCGTCCAGATGATCCGTATCCATGTGGACAGTGCGCTGCGTTTCTTTTCGCCCTGCTCGGAGTGCTTGCTGGCGTGTTTGCCGCTGGAGTTCCGCGTGGTGGTCTCGCTCCCTGCGGGTGCGACAGCCGCGTGTGCTCCTTGCGCTTGGCCGGGTGCGTCTGACGGGCCGGGTTGGGCTGCGTGGGCACCTTGGGTGGCCGCACTGTGCGCGCCGCTTCCAGCTGCGCCGGCTGCTCCAGCTGCTCCCGCGGTCCCTGCAGCGGGCATAACAGTGGTCGCGACGTCGCTGGGATCAGTCTGATGCGACGCGGGACTGTACGGGTTCGTCCGATGCTGTGCCGCCAGCGGTGTGCGGTGGTTAGCCAGGCGTCGAAGGTCGTCGGCGAAATCGGCCGCATCGTCATAGCGGTCGGCCGGGTCCTTCGCCATCGCTGTCATGATGACGGCGTCGACGTTGGTGGCGGTGGTCGGGTTGAGGTTGATGCCTTCTACGTGCGATGGCGGAACCGGTGTGCTTTGCACGTGTTGGTACGCGACAGAGAACGGCGATTCGCCCTGGAACGGCGGTTGCCCCGTGATGAGTTCGTAGAGCACGCACCCGCTGGCGTAGATGTCGGATCGTGGGTCGGCGGAGTGCCCGCGCGCCTGCTCAGGGGAGAGATATTGCGCGGTTCCGATGACGGCCGCGGTCTGCGTCATGGAGGAGGTCGCGTCGCCAAGTGCCCGCGCGATGCCAAAGTCCATGACTTTGACCGATCCGGTGGCCGTAATCATGATGTTGGCGGGTTTGATGTCGCGGTGGACGATGCCTGCTTCGTGGGAGAAGTGGAGTGCGTCGGCGACGTCGGCCATGACGGTGGCGGCGTACTCGGGATCGAGGGGCCCGTCTTCGCGGATGATGTCGCGGAGCGTACGTCCGCGGACGCGTTCCATAACGATGTAGGGAACGGAGCCGTCGGCTTCGCTTGTCTGCCCGGTGTCGTAGACGGCCACGATGGCGTGGTGGTTGAGCTTGGCGGCGTTGAGCGCCTCACGGCGGAATCGTTCGAGGAACGTGGTGTCGCGTGCGAGGTCGGGCCGCATCATTTTCACGGCGACGTCGCGTCCGAGGAGGGTGTCTGTGCCGGCGTAAACGTCGGACATTCCTCCTGTGCCGATGATTTCGGAAAGTGTGTATCGGCCCCCTAGTAGGGTGTTTGAATCCATCGTTTAGACCCCGCTCCGAGCGCTATTTCCGTTACTGGTTCCGTTGTGGGAGCTGTGGCCTTGCCCGGTGGTTCCTCCTGTCCCGGTTCCTCCGTTGATGGCGGAGTTTTGTTGGTTGGTGTTGCCGGATCCGCTGTTGCCGCCGTTGCTGTTTCCGCGGCTGCCGTTGTTTCCTGCGTTGCCGGATCCGTTGTTGGTGCCCCCGTTGGAGTTATTCCCGCCGGTGTTCGTGTTACCGGAGTTGCCGTCGGTGGTCCTGTTGTTTCCGTTTCCGCCTGTGGTGTCGTTGTCGGTACCGGTGGTGTTGTTTGTCCCCTGGTCTCTCGTTTCGGTCGGCTGAACAGGCCGGGTTTCAGTGCCGGGGTTGGTTTGTTGTTCCGTGTTGGTCCGCTGTGGAGGCTGGTAGGTCTCCGCCGGCGCGGTGTCATTGTCGTCGTTCTCATTAGGGACGACGGTGGTGATGACGCTGGTTACTGTTTCGCCAGTTTCGTCGCGCCCGCCATCGCGGTGAACGCCGAAAGCCATCCATGCACCGATAGTGACGACGATGAGGACGAGGAGCCCGATGAGCGTCCAGAGCCACCGCGTGGCCTTGGAGTTGTTGTTCTTGTTGGGCGCTGCGCCTTTGTTGGTGTTCCTGGCAGGGCCTTGTCCACGATTGGGCGTGCCACCAGGGCGGTGGGTAGCGGCCGCTGTCGCGCCGGGAGCTGCAGCATTCTGCTGTGCTACGGGGCTGACACGTGTGCCATCGGAGGGCCCACGGTTGGTGGCCGCTCCGCCGAGGGACGGATGGACAGTGCCCCCGGGTTGCGGCGCTGGCCCCTGGACCTTGGGGGCAGGGGTTTGAGGTTGTTCGGTGACTTGCGCAATGGATTCGCCGGGCGCTGTGGGCGAGACGAATTGCGCGGTCGGCTGGGGTTCACCATTGGTGGTGAACATGGCGGTGGGGGCGTCGGGCCCGCCGGGGGTCACCATGCCGTCTTGGTTGATCTGTTGATGAAGCGTTTCAGGCAGTGGCGGCATGTCGCCGTTGCGAACATGGGCCACAGCCATGGTGAGCTCGGCACCATTGGCGTAGCGTGCGCGGGGATCCTTGCGCAGCGCCGTCGCAATGAGCTCTCGGGTGTTCCGACCGATGCTCTCAGGCAGAGCAGGTGGCGTCGTATTGATATGCGCGATGGCGACGGACACCGTGGAGTCGCCCCGGAACGGCCGCTGACCGGTCAGCATTTCATAGCCGACAACGCCGAGCGAGTAAATATCGCTGGCAGGGCCGACTTTCATTCCTTGGGCTTGTTCGGGCGAGACGTATTGTGCGGTGCCAACCACCATACCGGTTCGTGTGAGCGGGACCGCTTCGGCGGCTTTGGCGATGCCGAAGTCAGCGACCTTGACGGTGCCGTCGGGGGTGATCAGCAGGTTGCCGGGCTTGATATCGCGGTGAACCATGCCGGCAGCGTGAATGGCCTGCAGCCCGAGCGCGCTTTGTTGCAGCACGTCAAGTGCAAGTTTTTCAGGGAGTTTCTTTTCGCGCGCGAGGACGTCGGCAAGCGATTCGCCACGCACGTATTCCATGATGATGAAGCAGAAAGTCAGCCCGGCATCGAGAACTTCGCGGTAGGCGTGGGTGTGAACGACATTGGGGCTGTCGATGAGCGAGGACGCGTTGGCTTCGTTCCGGAAGCGTTCGCGGAACTCAGTGTTGTCGGTGTACTCGGGTTTGAGAACTTTGATGGCGACGGGGTCCCCGGTGTCGTTGTCGGTGGCGAGCCACACGGTAGACATGCCGCCTCGGCCGATGATCCAGTTGAGGCGGTAGTGGGTTCCTACGAGGTGTTGGACGCGCTCAATGTCTGATCGATCCGGTTGGAGATCGTTGTCATTGGTCATGTTTTACACCCCGTCCTTGAGTGCCTGGGCGATGACGGCGCGGCCGATGGGGGCTGCGACGGATCCGCCCGTTGCTGCTTGTCCTCGGTCACCACCATTTTCGACGACGACGGCCACGGCGACGTCGGCGTTCTGGGAGGGACCGAAAGCGACGTACCAGGCGTGTGGTTTGGAGGACCGTGAGTTTTCGCCGTGCTCAGCGGTACCGGTCTTGGATGCGATGTCGGCGCCGGCGTACCCGCTGGTCCCTTTTTCGGATCCGATCATGAGCTGCGTGATGCGGTTCGCGATGTCTTCGTTGATCGCGGTATTGACTTGTTCAGGTTTAGTGGTCTTGATGGGCTTGAGGCTGGAGTCGGTGATTTGTTTGACCAGGTAGGGCTTCATCCTCTTGCCCTTGTTGGCAATCGTGGCAGCGATGATGGCGTCCTGCAACGGTGTGATGGACACGTCCCGCTGTCCGATGGAGGACTGTGCCAGTGACGGTTGGTCAGCGATCTCGCCGACGGTGGACGTCTGGACGGGGAGCCCGAATCCATCCACGGTCTCACCCACGCCGAACGCTTTAGCGGTCTTCTTGAATTGTTCGGTGCCCGCGGCCATGCCGAGCTGGGCGAACGCCGTGTTACAGGATAGCGTGAACGCGGTGGACAGCGTGGTCACGGAGCCACTTCCGCACCGTTCGCCGTCGTAGTTCTCCATGGTCGTGTAGCTATCCGGCAGTGTGATCTGCGGTTCCGCGGTGACCGTGGTGTTGGCGTTGACGTTGTTCTTCTCCATGGCAGCGGCCGTGGTGATCAGCTTGAACGTCGATCCGGGCGGGAGCGTCTGCTGCGTCGCGTGGTTGAGCAGCGGTGATTCCGGGTTGTTGTTGAGAGCAGCCCAGTTTTGCTGTGCTTCCTCCGCGTTGGAGGTCACGATGCTGCGCGGGTCGTAGCCAGGGGTGGACGCCAGCGCGAGTACCTCACCAGTGGATGGCCGAAGCGCGACGACAGCACCGGTGTAGCCACGGCTGGTCATGGCATCATAGGCGACGCGCTGCGTCTTGGGGTCGATGGTGAGCTCGACATTGGCACCCTCGGTTTCCTTACCCGTGAGGGTGTCGGTGAACCGTTTGGTGAACAGGGAGTCGTCGGTGCCGTTGAGGATGTTGTTCTGGCTGGCCTCGATACCTGCTGTCCCGTACCGGTCAGAAAGGTAGCCTTCAATGGGCCCGAACGCGTCGGGGTCGCTGACGTATTCGCGGTTGTACATGTCGTTAGCGCCCTTGACGGAGTGTGCCAGGATTTCGCCCCCGGCGCTGATCTGTCCGCGTTGGCGTGACTTCATGTCGTAGTACTGGCGTCGGTCAAGCGAGTTCTTGGCCAGGCGGTCGGTCTGGAACCCCTGAATCCAGGTGAGGTTGGCGACCATGGCAACAACGAGGAGGAGGCAGAAGATGGTGACTGCGCGGATGGACCGGTTCACTGTTGTGCCTCCTTCTGGTTGGTGCTGGCTTGCTGGTTGGTTTTGCGGTTCGCTGTTGCGGCTGACCCGCTAACGCTAGCTGGTTGCCGCGCGGAATTGGAAATGCGCAGGATGATGGCCAGCAGCATGTAGTTGGCAAGGAGCGACGATCCACCGTGGGCGACGAATGGCGTCGTCAGTCCCGTCATCGGCAGCAGTCGCGAGATCCCTCCGACGACGACGAACACCTGGATCGCGATGGTGAGCGACAGCCCAGAGGCGACGAGTTTGCCGTAGGTGTCGCGTGTCTTGAGCGCTGTCTTCATGCCTCTGGTGACGAAGACGGCGTAGAGGATGATGAGCGCGGAGAGTCCCACGAGGCCGAGTTCCTCACCGATGGCGGCGAGGATGAAGTCGGAGTGCGCGACGGGCACCTCTTCGGGGTATCCACGTCCGAGTCCGGTGCCGGTGATCCCACCCCATGACAGGCCGAAGAGCGCTTGTGAGAGCTGGTATCCGCCCTCGTTGTAGTGGCTGATGGGGTCGATAAAGTTGTCGACGCGTGTCTGGATCTTGGCGGAGATGTTGTAAATCCCGACGGCCCCAATGGCGGCCAGCCCGAGTCCGATGATGATCCACGACGGCCGCGAGGTCGCGATGTAGAGCATGCCAAGCACGGTCCCGAAGAGGAGGAGCGCTGGGCCGAAGTCGTTTTCGCCCGCCATGATGATGAGGGCGATTCCCCACACGACGAGGATAGGCCCGAGGTCACGCAGCCGTGGGAATCTCATTCCCAGGAATTTAGTGCCCGCGACGTTGAACAGCGCTCGCTTTGTGGTGAGGAGTGAGGCGAAGAACAGCAGGAGCAGGATCTTTGAGAACTCGCCGGGCTGGATAGAGAACGGCCCGATCTGTACCCACACGTTGGCGTCCGCGTTAAGGCTGGTGGGCCACACCATCGGTACGGCCATGAAGATCAGCCCTGCGATACCGAGCAGGAACGAGTAGTCCTGGAGGGACCGGTGGTCGCGAAGCCCAACGATGACGGCGACCATCATGGCCACACCGATTACTGTCCACATGATCTGTGAGCGGACAAGGTTATTCCCCGTGGCCAGGTCCAGCCGGTAGATCATGACGAGGCCGATGGCGTTGAGCAGCGCCGCGACGGGAAGCATGATCTGGTCGGAGTAGGGCGCTTTCCACAGGATCACGAGGTGGGCGACGGTGAAGATGATGATGAACCCGCCGAGGAGGTAGGCAACATCCGTGGTCAGCGGGTGGTTAGCCGCGATTTCGACGGCGATGACCGCCAAAGCGAGGATCGCGGTAACAGCCAGCAGCAGCCCGAGCTCGATCCAGCGCCGCGGCCGTTTGGGCTGCGCAATGGGGCCCGTGTTGTCCGTTGCCTGCCCGGTTGTTGTCGCTGGGTACGCGACGGCGTTCCCTGCCGTCGATGGGTGTGAATAGGTCATTTATTTCACCTCCCGGCATGTGTCAC
>OJLS01000241.1_pt1 | contig 12389 bp, 5 predicted proteins | sample 1597081 | NCBI WGS metagenome assembly OJLS01 (sample SAMEA3904663, study PRJEB24821) | metagenome | biome: Builtin; feature: hospital; material: surface | place: USA | collected 2013-05-22
GTCTCGTGGGCTCGGAGATGTGTATAAGAGACAGAAGCGGCGCAGACCCGGTCCTACGCCGCCGCCCTCGGCGTCCTGGTTGTCGCCGAGTGGCTGTACCTCGACTGGGCCACCAACGCCCCGGAGAAACGACCGGAAAGCTTCGTGCACAAAGAGTGGATCGAGCTGCACGACTACCCAGAGTTCCACACGCTCGTCGAGTTCCTCCGCAGCGAGGTCGACCGGATTGGTGAGCGCAGCGACGAAGACCGCGCCATCATCGACGATTACTTCGGCCGCGCCGTCCAACTCGAGCTGGACTTCTTCAACAACTCCTACGAGCAACCACTGGAGGTCTAAGAACATGAATCTCTTGCAGCTACTCAAGCAGGACGCCCCGGAGTGGGATGCGTACATTCACCACGCATTCGTTGAGGACCTCGGTGAAGGAACGCTCCCCCTCGAGGTCTTCCAGGACTACCTCGTGCAGGATTACCTGTTCCTGGTCCAGTACGCCCGCGCCAACGCACTCGCCGCGTACAAGTCCCGCACCCTCGGGGAAATCCAGGCGGCGGCGCAGGGCCTGTCCGCCACCATCACGGAGACCGAGCTCCACCGCCGCCTGACGGAGCGCTGGGGCATCTCCCGCGAGGAACTCGACCGCGCACCTGAGAAGAAGTCGACCGTGGCCTACACCCGCTACGTGCTCGACACCGGCATGGCGGGCGACTTGCTTGAGCTCCAGATCGCGCTCGCGCCGTGCCAGATCGGTTACGCCGAGATCGGCACCTACCTCGAGCCGAAGCTCAAGGAGAACCCCGACCACCCGTACGCGGAGTGGATCCAGGAGTACGCCGGCGAGGACTTCCAGAACCAAGCCGAAGCCATGACCACGCTTCTCGACGACCTCTTGTCCGTCCCCGCCCACGAAATCCAGGGCACGAAGCGTTACGAACGTCTCCTGGACATCTTCCGCACTGCTACCCGCCTCGAAGCCGACTTCTGGCAGCAGGCTCTCGACGCCTAAAGCGATTCCACGAACCGGTCTAGCCGGTCAGCCACCCGCTCCGGCTTCCGGGCCCACTTCGTGTGGCCGAGTGCCCCGATGAGCTGTTCAATCTGAACCTCGTCGGGGTCGAATTTATCCGCCAGGTAGGCCGCAGATGCCAGCGTGCAGTCATCGTCGTCAGTAAAGCGCGTCAGCAAAATGGGGACGGTGACCTTCTTCATCTCCGCCTCGTAATCGATGTCTTGTCCACGTAAATTAGCCAGCGAGTTGGTGTGCGCGAACCGCATCCACTCACGCACGTGCACGTCGGACTGGCGGCCGTACCCGGCTATGTCTACCCGCCCCGCCGGCCAGAAGCCGAGCACCGTGGACACCGCCGTCATGAACAGGCTTCCCAGCGCCACTCGGCGGCGGTCCCTGCCCACGAATCCGTTCTTGTACGGGCTGCCGGCGCCCACGCCCATCATGCCCACCACGCCAAGCTCCTTCGCCTCCGGGCGCGCCAGGAACAGCGACCCCACCTGACCGCCCATCGAGTGGGTCAGCAGCACCGTCGGGTGGTCAGCCGGCAGGCTGAGCTCCTCCTTCGCCGCACGGATCGTCGCCGGGTAATCCTCCGATGCTGTGTCGTGGTACCCCCAGCGCGCCCTGCGCGTCGCTTTGGCTTTGCTCCTCCCCTGCCCGCGCAGCTCACCGATCACCACCGGGTACCCGCGGTTCGCTAACTCCTGCGCCGTTGGCCGGAAGTAGCGTGCCCCCATACCGAATCCCGGCCAGATAGCCACCAGCGGTTTAGCCCCGTTACCTGCGCCGTCACCATTCCCGGCATCCCCCTGCGCCGGGAACGCGAACACGGGTGAGGTGGGCCCGCCCGGAAGCGTCACTTCTGCGTTGACGAAGGTGTAGTCGCCCGGATGACTGTTTTCACTCATGTGAAGTAGTGTGCCAGATCACAAACACTGATGAACGAAAACAATCAAACTCCACAAAGGAAAACTCCCCATTAGTTGGTGGCTGATTTCTCAGCCCAACTAATGGGGAGCACTTCAGGTGAATTTCACCTTCACCTGCAGCCGTAGCTTATCGACGGCTCGAGCTTCCCTCACCGAAGTCAATCGCCGTCTTGGCCTGACCGACCTCAGCAGAGCACCAGTCATACAGCACGCCGCTGATCGCAGCCAGCGCCGCAACCGCACCGATGACCTTGCCGATCATCTGAACGTTCGGGTCACCAGCCAACGCCTGCAGCTGACGGTTAGCAGCATCCACCTGAGCCATCAACTGGTTGATCTGCTCGTTGTTGCTGCGCTGACCACCGAACCCGAAGTCCGGCATCGACTGCTGCACACGACGGTTGATCTCCGCGTTGAACTCACCGAACTGCTGGTTGATCGCAGCCATGTGCGGCTCAAGCACCTTGCCGCCCACAGCACCGAGAATGCCGATCGGCAGCAGCCACAGGATCGGCGAGCGCACCGCGTTACCGAAGCAACGCTCTGCCGTCTGCTTCGCCTTTGCCGAAGAACCGTCCTCCGGCTCCGGTGCCGGTGTAGTCGGCTGCTCAACCTCAGCATCAGCCTTCGCCGCGAGCACCTTAGCAATCACACGGCGCTCATTGCCCTCACTATCGACAACATCAACCGCAATCTCAGCCTCATCACCAGGCTTCGCATCAGGCGGCGTTGTCACCGTCAACTGGCCAGTGGCCTGGTTGAGAACCGCGTTCCAACCCTTCGGAAGCGACTTAGCGGCCTCGTCGATCGTGTACCTGTTGCCAGGCTTGTGCCCAGCAATCGGGACAACGACCTTCTCACCCACCATGACATTGGCAGCGATCTGCTCAAGAACACCGATCTCAATGACGTGCGGTACCGGCTCAGAGATGATCTCGGACTGACCGTCACTAGTGTGCTGAGTCAAACCAGGCTTGCCCTCCTGGAGCACCTTGTACTCCCCGGCCTTCAGCTTCGGGTTTTTCTTGACCTCGACCTTGAACGGAATCTGCTCTGTCCACTCAACACCGTCCGCAGGCTTCGTACCCACACGAACAACACGCTGAACAGGCTCCCTCACAGTCTCGACCGAGGCCTTGCCATTAACTACGGTCACCTTGACCTCGCCATTCACGCCAGCGACATCCTCGACCTCCTGACCCGGCTTGAGAGTCGGATCGTGGACGATGCGCGTGGTGAACGGAAGCTCGACGACCTGCGACACCGGCGTCTCAGGCGTAGGTGCCGGCGCCTCCGGCTTCTTGGTGCCGATGCGGATCTCGGCATCCTTCGGTGCCTTGGTCTGCTCAGTGGTGATCTTCGGCTCGCCGACAGGCTTCCCGTCCTTGATCTCCTGAATGGAGGTAACGGTCTCTTCACCGTTCTCACCCTGAGTGACCGTCTGCTCACCAGCAGGCAGGTTCGCATCAAAGATGATCTTGGTCTTGAACTGGATCGGACGCGTCGTCGTCGACGTCAGAGTCTGATCCTCGATCGTCGGACCGTATTCGATGATCTGCTGCTTCGGCTGCTTCGTGATCTCCTCATCCGGCACGACGTAGGACTCGCCACCCACTGCGCGGAAGTGCGCGGTGAACTTCTTCTCGCCGTACTCACCGTCCTGAACGGTCTTGACCTCGCCCGGCTTCAGCGCCGGGTTCGGGCGCACGACCGTCTCGAACGGAATCTGCGCAGTCCACGACACCGGCTTCGAGGTCTCCGCGGGCTTGATACCCACGGTAATGACCTGCTCCACAGGCTTTTCGACGATCTGTTCAGTAGTCGTCGCCTCACCACTCGGCTGGCTGTTGACCACAGGCTGGGTCACCGTGACAGTCTTCTTGCCCGGCTTACCTTCCTGCTTAACCTCCGCCTTACCGGCCGGCATCTTCGGGTCGTACTCGACCCGCACCGGGAACGGAATCTCCGCATCGTAGGTGTTGACGGTCTCGCCCTCAGTCTTGGTGCCGACGCGGATGACGGCGTTCACCGGATCCTTGGTGCGCTCAGTGGTGACCACCGGGTCGCCGGACGGCTTACCGTCGACAAGCTTCTGCGTCGACGTCACGCGCTCGTAACCCAAGAAGCCTTGAGTCTCGATCTCCTGGGTACCCGCCGACAGCGTGTCATCGGGGACGATCTTCGTCTCGAACGGAATCACGTTGCTCGTCTCAGTGACCAGGACGTCATCCTCGAGACGCGGACCGTATTCAATGATCTCCTCGACAGCGTCCTTCGTGTCCTCGCTCTCGACAACGTAGGACTCATCGCCGACGGAGCGGAACTTCGCGGTGAACGTACGCTCGCCGTTAACGCCTTCCTGGACCACCTTGGTCTCACCCGGCGCGAGATCCGGGTTCGGGCGGGTGGTGGTGCTGTACGGAACCGGGACGGTCCACTTCACATCTTCGGTGTTCTCGGCAGGCTGGACACCGACCTTGATCACCTGAGTGACCGGTTCAACCGTGACTTTCTCTTCGCGGTTGGTCTCAGTGACCTCGCTGTTCACGATCGTCTGCGTCACCTTGACGGTCTTCTCGCCAGGCTTGCCCTCAGTCTCAACCTTGTGCTCACCAGCCGGAAGCTTCGGATCCAGGACGATCTCTGTCTCGAACGGAACCGGCTCGGTGTGCTCAACCGTGTTTGCACCCTCAGTCTTGGTGCCGACGCGGATGACAGCGTCCTGCTTCGGAGTCAAGATCTGCTTCGCAACCGCCGGTGCACCAGAGACCTCACCATCGACCAGCTTCTGGGTCGTGGTGATCTGCTCGACACCAGCGACACCCTGCGTATCGACGACCTGTTCACCCGCCGCAAGCGTGTCATCGAACACGATCTTCGTTTCGAACGGGATCTCGTGGGTGTTGACAGTCACGATCTGGTTCTCGCCCAGACGCGGACCGTACTCGATGATTTCCTTGACCGGCTCCTTGGTCACCTTCTCGTTAGCAACCGAGTAGGACTCGTTGCCCACTGCGCGCAGCACAGCGGTGAGTTCCTTCTCACCCAGCTCACCCTGCTGCTTCACGCGCGTCTCACCAGCGGCGAGCTCGCGGTTCGGTACGAGTTCGGTCTCAAACGGAACCGGCACCTTCCACGTGACATTCTGGGTTGCTTCGCCTGGCTTGATACCGACCTTGATCTTGCGCGGCTTCGGCTCCTTGGTCACGTCTTCGGTGACCTGCTGCTCGTCCTGCGCCTCGCTGTTCACAACCTTGCGGGTAATGGTGACAGTCTTCTCACCCGGCTCACCCTCAGCGACAACAACGGTCTCGCCAGCGTTGAGCTTGGGATCATATTCAACCTCGACCGGAGCCGGAATCTCGACAGTGGCCGTACTGACGACATCACCCTCGGTCTTGGTACCGACGCGGATGACAGCATCTTGCTTCTCAGTCACCGTGGTCGTCTCTACAACAGGGTCGCCGGACGGCTTGCCGTCGACGAGCTTCAGCGTGCTCGTGACCTTCTCCTCGCCGACAACACCCTGGGTATCGACGACCTGCGTGCCTGCCTCGAGGGTGGGGTCAGCGACAATTGTCGTCTCGAACGGAATCTTCCGCTCAGTCTCGGTCTTCAGCTCCTGGTCATCCAAGCGCGGACCGTACTCGATGATTTCCTTGACCGGCTGCTTGTTGTCTTCGGCATCGACGACGTAAGACTCGTCGCCGACGGAGCGGAACTTCGCGGTGAACGTGCGCTCACCGTCGACGCCCTCCTGCACGACCTTGGTCTCGCCAGGCGCAAGGGCCGGGTTCGGGCGCGTTTCTGTGCTGTACGGAATCGGGACGGTCCACGTGACGTCCTCGCTGTTCTCAGCAGGCTTGATGCCGATCTTCACGACCTCATTGACGGCAGACTTGGTGGTCTCCCACGTGCCGTCGCGAAGCTGCTTCTCCGAACCGGCCTCACCCTGGGTCACGACTTTAGACTTACCCGCAGGCATCGACGCGTCGTACTGGTACTCGACCTTGAACGGGATAGGTCGGGTCGGATTATCTACCACGGTGATCGGCGCTGTGGTGGTATCCGTCGAACCATCCGAGTAGGTCAAGCGAACCGGCACCTGGACGCTATCACCAGGCTGTGCCGTAACCGGAATATCGGCCTTTACGTTGCCGTCTTCATCCAGGCTGATCAACCACGCGCCATTCGCCGTGCTCACCGTGTAAATCGGGTTGCCGGCAGAATTGTTCTGGCCCGTTGGAGTGAAACCGTCCTTAACGATGATCGCGAACGGATTCTTATTGGCCAGATCGATGCCTTCAGCCTTGCTCATGTTGAGCGGTGAAGTCGCAGTCTCACCCGGGTAGGACTTCTCTGCCGGGTAGAACGGCTCGGCCTCGTAGTTATTAGTCAGCGAGACGACGGTAGTCACTGGGACGGTGTCGGTAGACCCGTCCGAGTACGTGACAGTGACATTGGTCGTCTTTTTGTCGCCTGGCTTAGCATTCTGAGGCGCCGTCGCGGTCACATTGCCATCATCGTCAACGGAGTACTTCCAGCCGTCCTGTTCTGCAGGCACGTCGAACTTCGCGCCGTCAGGGACGTTCTTGATCGCGTGCTCGACACCTTCGCCAGGCTTGGTCGACTCGACGCTATAAGACGGCTCGTGAATCTCATTCTGCTTTTCACGCACAACGAAAGGAGCCAGGACCGTGTCCGTACTGCCGTCCTCGTAGTTGACGGTGACGGGCACCTCGGTCTTATCACCGGCACGTGCGGACGCAGGCGGAGTGGCGGTGACCGCTCCGGTCTCCTTATCCACCGTCACCTTCCAACCGTCAACCTCTTCGGGAACAGTGAAGCCCTGTTCGCTGAGGTCTTGCTTGTTTACCGCCGTGTCCGCAAGCGGCTCGGAAGTGACGCCCTCACCCGGAGTGGTTTCCTTCAAGCTGTAGTGCGGCTCGTACACCTGGTTACGCTGAGCCTTCACCACGACCGTCGCCACTGTGTAGTCGACAGACCCGTCTTGGTAGGTGATTTTCACCGGGATATCGGCGGAGGAACCCGGCAGAGCGTTCTTCGAGACCGGAGTCGTAATGTTGCCGTTATCGTCGATACTCACCTTGGTGAGATCGAGGTTCCTCGGCGGCGTGACGTATCCCTTTTCGTTGGGATCGGTGATGATGTGGAAGAACTTGACCTTATCTAGGTCAAGGTGCGAGGTGTCCAGCTCACTGTGGGCGGTCGTGCCACGCGGCACAGTCACTGTCGGGTACAGCGGATTATTGTTCTGGGCATCGTTGCCAACAACAATGAACTTCGCGGTCGTCGAACCTTTACCGCCGCCCGGGTAGGTGATATTCACCGGAATCTCGATCTCGGTGCCCGGCTTCTGGTTCTCGTTCGGGGTGGCAGTGACGGTGCCGTCTTCTGCAACCGTTGCCGTCCACCCTTCTGGCACGGTACCCAGCTCGTATTTCGCCAACGTTGGGTCGCTCAGCTGCGAATTGATCTTCGAATCAACCGACTTTCCCGCCTGCGTGGACTGTGCGATGTAGTGCGCCGTGTCCTCACCGTCACCGGAACCCACCACGATGACGGTGGCAGTGGTTTTCTGCGACGGTGCTCCGGAACCGTAGTGAGCCTTTACCGGAATAGCGTAGAACGCACCCGGAAGCGCGCCCTGGGGGATTGTCGCCGTGATATCACCAGTGGTCTCGTCAATGGTGAACTTCCACTGGTAATTCGGGTCAACGGATTCGGTCTCAAATGTCGTTTCCCCGTTTTCGAAGGTGTAACGGGCCGGTTCCTCGTCGTCTTCATTGCCACCGAGACCAATCTTCGGCAGCTCGGCAGGCAGCGCTACCTCGTCACCCGGCTTACCGGAAGCGGCATCGTAGCCAGGAACCTTCACCGAGGAAGCGACCTGGAATTTCGCAATCACCTCATCTGTCGTGGTGTCTTCGTACGTCGCAACGACCGGCACCTCAAGGACAGTATTATCCGGAACCTTGGCAGCCGACTTAGCACTCACCACGCCGGTTTCTTGGTCAATGCTGACCGTCCAACCGTCCGGCGCCTCCCAGTCTCCGCGGATTGCGTAGGACTTCGGGCGGCGCGCCGGCTCATCATTTTTCTTCAGGATCCTCGTGAGTTGAGGCTCGGCCGTCATCTGGACGTTCTGCGAAGCACGCTTGAAGGGATACGACACGTCAGTGGTTTGCGTATCGTTCTCCTGCACCGCGACCAACAGAGGAATTTCATCCTTCGACCCGTTCGCGTACGTGACGATGACACGCGCCTGCGCGAAGGTACCGGGCAGAGGGTTTTTCGGAGCGGTGATCGTGACATCGTGAGTGTTGGGGTCAAGCTCCGCATCCCAACCGTCAAAGACATACTTGTCGTTCAGTTTGACGGTCGCTTCGTACCCACCATCTGCGCGCTTCTTGACCAGATCAGCGATCTTGTCCGGAATTTGCTTGAACGTCACCTTTTGACGTCCTGTCACGAGAGGACCCGTGGTGCTTTCGACACCCGAGATGATCGTCTCCTGGTATTTGTCGTATTGCGGATCGTGGTTGATCGTGTCGTCCAGAGAAAACGAGCGGCTGTCGATGACATTCGCCGTGTTGTAACGCGACAGAGAGTTGGAGCTGTCGAACGCCTTGCCTTCACCGGCATTGTTGTGCTCCGCGGCAGCCTGGAGCTGGTCCACCGAGCGCGGCTGCGCGATGACTGAGAAACTCACATTCTGCTGTGCGGCAAGTTTTTGCTTCTCAGTGCTCTTATCAGCATTTTCGGGGTCGCGGTACATCGGCCAGGTGTAATAAACATCGCCATTTTCGTCGACGCGCAGGAGCTGCTCACCGTCGGAGGCTCCCGGGTCCGTGGTGCCGATGAACTTACCGTTGCCGTCGTAAGCTTCCACGACCATGCGGGACAGCGAATCGTCCGTACCGCCGTTCTTCAAAGCAGGAACGTTGACGGTACCGATCTTGGTTTCTTCACCGGGCACGATCACGTGCTTCTTCCAGTTCTCCCACGACACCGTGATCGGGTTACATTCGATGTTCTCGCTCGGCCACGGGTTTACAGTAGCGCCAAAAGACGCACTGACCCCCTTGGTGGCGTACGGGCCATCAGGATTCTGCACCTTGTAGTTGTTTTGCCAGGCGTAACGAACAGGGCTATCGGCCGAAGCGAACTGCTTGACTTTCTCGTCGGTCAGCTCTGCGTAGAGATTCAAGTTTCGCAGAATGCGACCACTAGCATTAATCTTGATGCTTTCGTCGGCCTTGTCAGTGACCCTCTTGCCATCGAAGGTCTGGCCGGCCTCCATGGAGGGCACCTCGCCGGTATCCAAGACACTGCCAAGCCCCCCCGTATTGGTGAAGTACCAATCGGCGAATGTGCGGTCCTTCGAATTATCAAAGGAGACGCTCAGGCCCCACAGGGTTTTCGAGTGGCTGGTATCACCCGGCTCCAGGGTGCTCCAGCTGAAACCTGCCTGACTTCCGCTCGGCTCACCGCTGTTAACAACACACGAACCCGCCGGCAGGTCGGACGCCTTCTGGGCGTCCTCCTCCACCGCGCCGGACTTGTCGCGGATGCCGCCGCTCAGGGTGGCGGCCGCGGCATGCGGTGCCAGCGGGCCCGGGCCGACGACGCTAATTCCGCCAAGCGCTAACGCGATGGTGGACACTGCGGCGATGCCGGCGCGAGATGACCGTTTGAGGCGATGAGATGATTCAGTCACTTCTACTCCTGTTTGATAATCACGGACCAAACCACTGCTACACAGGCTGTGAACCGCGAACACCATGAGCCATCCAAGGCCATGGTGATTATTTGAATAAACTTGCCAGTTTCATGGCAGACACCTCGATTTTCCCATGTAGTTAGATTCACCGTCAAGTTTCTAGCTGCACTTATGCAGGAAGGAGCAGCATATATTCAGACCCTTGAAAATATGAATTTCTAGACGGAAACACCAGTCAGCACCAACAGTGCAAACGGGCCGAAATGTGATCTAAAGCCCCGTCCTTGGGTTTGTGATTTGCCACACCTTTTCAAGCGCAGCACTATTCGTCGATAAGCGAAAATGCGTTAGATATCGAGGAAGCGGACATCCTTTGCCTTGCGCGTGATAAACGAGCGGCGAGCGGCGACGTCGTCGCCCATAAGAATGGAGAAGAGCTCGTCCGCGCGCTGGGCATCCTCAAGGTCCACGCGGCGCAGCACGCGGTGCTCCTTGTCCAGCGTGGTCTCCCACAGTTCGCCCGGGTTCATCTCGCCGAGACCCTTATAACGCTGGATGCCGTCATCGGTGTTGATCTTGCGGCCTTCGTTCAGACCGGCCTCAAGCTCAGCGTCGCGCTCAGCGTCACTGAAGGCGTAACCCGGCTCGCCCTTGGCCCATTTCAGCTTGTACAACGGCGGGTTAGCCAGGTACACGTGACCGTTAGCGATCAGGTCCGGCATGAGGCGGTACAGCAGCGTGAGCAGCAACGTCGCAATGTGCTGGCCGTCCACATCCGCGTCCGCCATGAGCACGATCTTGTGGTAGCGGAGCTTGGAAATGTCGAACTCGTCGTTAATGCCCGTGCCCAGCGCGGTGATGATCGCCTGGACCTCGTTGTTATTCAGCACACGGTCGAGGCGGGCCTTTTCCACATTCAGGATCTTGCCGCGCAGCGGAAGAATCGCCTGGTACATAGAGTCGCGGCCTTGCTTTGCAGAACCGCCTGCGGAGTCGCCCTCCACAATGAACAGCTCGGAGACTGTCGGGTCCTTCGAACGGCAATCCGCCAACTTGCCCGGCAGACCGCCGAGGTCCGTCGCGGACTTGCGCCGCACGGACTCGCGGGCCTTGCGCGCGGCCTCACGTGCCTGGGAGGAGGACACGGCCTTTTTGATGATGACCTTGGCCTCAGCCGGGTTCGCATCGAACCAGTCGTTGAGGTGCTCGTTGACCGCACGCTGCACAAAGCCCTTGATCTCTGAGTTGCCCAGCTTCGTCTTCGTCTGGCCCTCGAACTGCGGATCGCCCACCCGGACAGACACGACTGCAGCGAGGCCCTCACGGCAGTCGTCGCCCGTGAGGTTCGGATCCTTGTCCTTGATCAGCTTGTGCTCGCGTGCGTAGCGGTTCATCAGCGAGGTCAGCGCCGCGCGGAAGCCCTCCTCATGCGTGCCGCCTTCGTGCGTGTTGATGGTGTTGGCGAAGGTGTGGACCGATTCCTTGAAGCCGCCGTTCCACTGCATGGCGATCTCCAGCTCGTGCTCGTCGCCCTTCGCCTCAAAGCCCACGATTGTCGGGTGGATCGCCGTCTTCGTGCGGTTCAAGTAATTCACGTAATCCACCAGGCCCTCCGGGTAGTGGTACGTGACTTTCTTCTCACGCTTTTTCGTCGTCCCCGGCGCGACACCTGTCTCATCGTCGCTGTCCTCAGTCTTCTCCGTCTCGCCGGTGCTTTCGGCTTCTGCGCCGTCTGCTCCTTCAGCGTCATCGAAGGAGTCGCCCTCAATGACCTGAGCGGTATCGCCCTCCTCGGCGATGGCCTCGAGCTCCAGCTCCTCCTCGGAGACACGCTCGTCCTTCAGGGTGATGGTCAGGCCCTTGTTCAAAAACGCCATCTCCTGCAGGCGGCGAGAGATCGTGTCGTAGTCGAAGTCGACCGTCTCAAAGATCTCCGGGTCCGGCCAGAAGCGGATCGTGGTGCCAGTCCCGCGAGCGTTCGGCCCCTCCACCAGGTCTTCCGGGATGGCGTCGGTGAAATTCTGGTACCAGTGCTTCCCATCGCGCTTGATGTCCGCTTCAACGCGGGTGGACAGCGCGTTCACCACGGAAATACCCACACCGTGGAGGCCGCCGGAGACCGCGTAGGACTCGGAGTCGAACTTGCCGCCGGCGTGCAGCTGAGTCATGACAACCTGTACCGTCGGCGCGCCCGACGGGTGCATCTCCACCGGGATACCGCGACCGTTATCCACGACCTGGACGCCGCCGTCAGCCAGCAGTGTCACTTCGACCTTGTCCGCGTAGCCTGCCATCGCCTCGTCGACGGAGTTGTCCACGACCTCCCACACAAGGTGGTGCAAGCCGCGCACACCGGTGGAGCCGATGTACATGCCGGGGCGCTTACGCACGGCCTCCAACCCCTCGAGGATGGTGATCGATGACGCGTCATAATGCGGTTGTTGCTCGGCCACTTTCCCGAAACTCTCCTGTCACGGCGTGAATACGTCTTTAACCTAGGCCATCTTACACGGTTGTGGTCCCCCACAGACGCACCGCCAGCGACAGCGACAGGGTGTTTCAGGCACGTTTTGGTGGTTTGATACTGGTGCCCGTACAGCGACGGGTGCAGACGCCGGTCCAATCGACCCCCCAGCCCACATCCATCGCGGGTTAAGTAGCAAAAAGTGTGTCTGGGTTCCGGCGTTTCCGCTGCTCAGGTTAG
>OJLS01000243.1_pt1 | contig 12293 bp, 9 predicted proteins | sample 1597081 | NCBI WGS metagenome assembly OJLS01 (sample SAMEA3904663, study PRJEB24821) | metagenome | biome: Builtin; feature: hospital; material: surface | place: USA | collected 2013-05-22
GTGGGCTCGGAGATGTGTATAAGAGACAGTCTCCCAGGTACATGGACCACGCGCCGCGGTTCGGGCCCGCCGTCCAGATGAATTGGCCCACCGCACCGGACTTATCCGTGGTGCGGTGATCCAACATGGGATAGACCAAGCCGAGCGCGCGGACCGGATGGCCCTCATCAAAGGCCCGCTGAACCAAGCCCGCGGCAAGGCCGCCGCCGGCGCTATCGCCGGCGACCGCGATGCGCGAGGTATCCCCGCCCAGCTTATCGCCGTGTTCTTGCACCCAGCGTAGCGCGGCGTAGCACTCATCGTGGTCCGCGGGGAATGGCTCCTGGGTGGATTTGTGGTAACGCGGAGCCACCACGATGGCACCGAGTTCGGCCGCCATGCGAGCATTTTGCGGGTCATACATTGCCGGGCCACCGATAAGATGGCCGCCGCCGTGCGTCCACACCACCACGGGGCGCGGCCCGGATGCGGCTGCCCCTGCGGTAGCGCCGCGTGGGGTAAGTACGCGGGCGCTGAAAGCGTGGCCATCGAAAGACGCGGAAAACTCCGTGACGTCCACCGCGTGCCGCATCGGGCGGGAAAAGTCAATGCTGGCAAAAAAGCGGCTGGTGCGGGCAAAGGTGGCGTCGGCAAGCAGATGCATTGGCAGGTACAGAACCGGGCTGCGCAACCCCGGTGCCACCTCGCGCAGGTACGGCCGGCGGCTGAGCGCATACGCCGCCATGCCCGCGACCCCAACCACACCGGTCAGGGCAGCCCCGGCTTTGAGAACTTGCGAAACACGCATTTAGAAATCGCGCAGAATCCGCTGTGCCAGCGGCTCAGAGGAAGCCGGGTTCTGGCCGGTGTACAGGTTGCGGTCCACAATGACGTTCGGGGACATCGGATCGGTCTCCTGGTAATCCGCGCCGAGCTCGCGCAGGCGAGTCTCCAAGGCCCACTTAGCGGCGGCAACCATCTCCTCGCCTTCCTCTGCATTGCTAAAGGCGGTCATCTTGTAGCCCTTGAACGGCCAATTCTCGTTATCCAAGGCCAATAGCGCGGCCGGGGCGTGGCAAACGAGGCCGAGCGCGCGGCCGGAATCCATACGCGCCTGAATAAGCTTTGCAGAATCCTGATCGTAGGCAAGATCCTCCATCGGGCCGTGGCCTCCCGGGTAGAAGATGAGGTCATAATCTGCTTCATCGACCTCAGCCAAGTTCATCGGGTTCTCTAGTGCCACGCCCAACTCTGCCAAGTAATTTTCCTGCGCCATGCGCACGTTATCGGGCAGAACCTCAAGGCTGTACTCATCTGCCACGGGAGCCTTCGCGCCCGGAGTAGCAAAGTGGATATCCCAGCCTGCGCCCTGGAAGACGCGGTGCGGGGCAATAAGCTCCTCGGCCCAATAGCCGGTAGGGCGCTTAGTGCCATCGGCCAGTGTCCATTCCTCAGCAGCGGTAACAACAAAAAGTACAGAAGGCATATAATTCTCCTTTAGTCAGTAGTTTCTTCAGCGGTGTCTGCCAAAGACTCTTCAGTGTCTGGGCCTGCCAGCTCGGGGTCTGATAGTTCCTCGTATGCTGGCAGGATAACCGTTTCTAGCAGATGCTGCCGTGATTCCTGGTCAGCAAAGGAATTTTCTACCGCCTTGACGGTGAGATCGAAAAACTCCTCCAGCCCATAGCCAAAGGTCTCGCTCAGGGCGAGGAATTGCTTGCTCAACGTGATCTCACCCGAAGAAATGGCACAGGTAAAGCCCAGCTGCTGCAGCAGCGGCAGCGGATGGTCATTGAGGTCCTCGGACTCCTCCAGCGGAGTAAAGACAAGTGGGATGTGGCGATCGCGGATGTATCCAGAAGCCTTGCCCGGCAGGATGCCATCGATATTTGCAGTGAAATCATCGATCATATTGATTGGGTGGATGAGGCGATTCACCCCAGCCTGGGCGGCACGTTCTACTTCTGTGAAGTCCTCTCCCACCAGGATCTGGGTGGGCAGGAAATTCGCGCGGAAATCTGCGGCCGCGCTCGCTTGGTCCTGCGGCAGGCTATAGCCCACCACTGAGGCGTCATCGGAAACAGCGGTCTCGGGAGCAGTACCAGCGAGGACGATGCGGGCGTCAAGGGAAGGAATGCGGGCGGCTGCGGCGGCGTCAGCAAGCGTGGCGGCGTCCACGCCAAACTCCGCCGGATCTAAGTGCAGTTCCGCGTAGACCACGCCGTCGGCAGCCAGAGCTTCGTAACGCTCGCGGAGAGCGGCGGTGAGCTCTTCCGGCGTGGCGGCCGAGGAGGTGATGGTTTCAAAAAGGGAGACCTTAGGAAGCTTGGCCACCACGTCGGCGGCGGAATCCTTATTTTCTGGGCTAATCAAAGGCGCGTCATGCATGCGTCCCATCGTAGGCACGGGCCTAAGATGTGTCATGTCATGAAAAGAATTCTCGCTTGTTCTCTCGCCGCCGTGCTGGCGAGCGGCCCGCCGCTAGCACTGGCGGAAACGCCGACCGCTCCAACCACCACGCGTACCGCCGCGCCGGATACCGATAAATGCCCGCACGCCGAGCGCCCGGAAAAGGCCACCACCACCTCGGAACGCCTCGCTCCTGGGCAAGCCTCCCCCACCCCGCTGCCACCGGTGGACAGCGATGAGCCCTGCGGCACCACCCTGCCTGAAGGATTCAAGGTGGATAAGGATGTGGTGGCCGCAGCATGGATGGTCTCCGATATCGATTCCGGCGAGATCGTCGCGATGAAGGACCCTAACGGCCGGTACCGGCCGGCCTCCATCATTAAGGCGCTGCTAGCGCTCGTGGTCATCGACGAGTTGGACCTGCACAAGAAGGTGGATGTAAGCGAAGAATCGGCGCAAATCGATGGTTCCGCAGTGGGCATCGGCCCCGGCGGCGATTACACGGTGGAACAGCTTTTGCAGGGCTTGCTCATGGCCTCGGGCAATGATGCCGCGCACGCGCTGGCACAGGAATTGGGTGGCGACGAGGTCACTTTGCGCAAGGTCAATGACAAGGCGGCCGAGATCGGCACGAATTCCACTTACGCGGCCAGCTACTCCGGGCTCGATGCCCCAGGCATGTCTACCTCAGCCGAGGATATTTCCCGCATTTACCGCGCGGCCTTCCATAACCCGACCTTTGCACGAATTGTCGATACGGAGTCCGTAGATTTTCCGGGCTGGGGAGATTATGAAGGCTACCAACTAGGAAACGATAACGGGCTTTTCCTCAACGATCCGGACGGTATTGGTGGCAAGACGGGTTTTACCGATGATGCGCACCATACCTTCGTCGGCGCGCTTGACCGCCATGGTCGGCGCTTGCAGGCGGTCTTACTCGATACCACCGTGGAGCACGGCCCGCGCGCGTGGGAGCAGGCTCAAAAGCTTTTGCACGAGGCTTATAAGGTTTCCCCTGGTGATGGCGTAGGCCAGCTGCTTGCCGAAGCCCATTCCGACGCCGACTCCCCCGCGTCCCCTGCAGCAACGCCGGAACCCGATTCCCGGGCGCAATCTGCGAGCTCCTCTTTAGCTGGGGTGCAGGGGTGGCTCGGCTGGGTCATCGCTGGCGCTGTAGCTTTGCTGGCTATTTGCGTGGGTGCTTTTTCACTACTTCGGCGTTAGCCCACTCATCGTGGGAGCCGCGGCGGTTATTCTTCTCCGAAATGGTGAAGGTGTGCACGCCGGCGCCCACCCAGCTGGCGAAGGTACCGGGGCCCGGCACAATATTGGCTAAGCGCCACCACTGACGCTTTGCGGACTGGGTGAGGCTAAGCCGCTCTTTGGTATCGACATCGCGCACTGTGTAGCCCATCAGCAGCTTGGCCGGGCTGGCGCCGAGCCAACACTCGGTGCCCAAAACATAGAGCAGCAAAATGATGGCACCACCGATAAACGTCGAGAGTTCATCCGCGCCACCAGAAAGCAGCGCACCGCCGAAGCTACCGCTGATGAGTGAGAAAAAGAATAGGTCCAAAATGGCCATTCCGATGCGCGCATCTTGACCGGCGCGCTGACTGATTTCAGGCGTTGGGTGCTGTATTTGCGGTGCGGGTACGGACGCGGTCGCCGCCGGAGGGAAAGGATTGTGCTGCGGGGCAAAGGGATTGCGTGAATACGGTGACCCATAAGGGCTAGCAGTCTGCGCAAATCGTGGTTCTTGGTGCGCGTGATGTCCCGGCCCTGCCGCCTGACCCGGCTGGAAGAACTGAGCTTGCTGCGGCTGCTGAGGCCGCGGGCTCCACTGGCCTACCGCGCCCAGCTGTCCCAGGTCGCCCCACGTGGGGCGAAGCCCTGCCCCACACGCCTTGTCGTATTCCGCCCTCTTCGCGGCAGAACCCACAACGCTGGCGGCGATGCGCAGCTGCGCGCGCCGCGGGTCCTCGATGTCCTGACCTTGCTGCTCTAGCAATAAATCCTTGGACTCCAGCAAGACTAAGAGTTCCCGCTCGCCATCGCGGCGGTCTAGTCCCCATTCTTCATAAAGATTCGGTGCGATGTCATTGGCGTTCATAATTACTCATCTTAAAGCCAAAGGACCGCTGCGTCCTCACCCCTAAGGAGGAGATTTACTTCCGACGCAATAGGCTCCATGCACCCACGGCCGCGGCGCCTAATGCGGCACCAATGCCAAAGGTCGCACCTGCAGGCGCGCCTTCCTTGACCTCGTTGCGAACGCGAATAACGGCTGGCTCCGGGACGGGCGGGTGAGCAAACTTCAGGGACTCGGCGGTGGTGGCGGTCCACGCGGAGATATACAGCACCACGCGCCAAATCAGGTACATGACCACCATGAGCACGATGACCGGGCCGAAGACCGCACCGGCCGGGCTGCCGGTAGCAGAGGACATGATGACCGTAGACAGCTGCTTGAGCAGCTCGAAAGCAACGGCGCCGATGGCGGCACCGATGAGACCGGACTTCTTCGGCACCTTGGTGCGCGGCAGGATCATAATCATCCACCACATGACGATGAAGTTGGCCAATAGGCCCACTGCCAAGCCGACAAAGAAAATCACAAAGTCCATACCCGGGAAGGACTCGATGCCGACCCGCTCGAAAATCTTCTGGGTAAGTCCGGAAGAACCGGCAGCGGTGACGCCAAAGGCGATGAGGAACGCCAGGATGAGGCCAATGAGGCCTACCAAGTCAGAGAGTTTCTTCTTCAGGAAGGAACCGCCTTCGTTGGCATCGATGCCCCACATGGCCGAGATACCGATACGCAGGTTATTCATCCAGCCCAGGCCGGACCACAGGGTGGTCAAACCACCGATGCCGAACATGGCGCCGCGTTGGTCAATGGCGGTATCCAAGATCTCATTGACCGTATCTCCCATATCGCCATCGATAGAACTGGTGATCTGGGACTGCAAATCATTGAGCAAGTCCTCGCGGTTAGCCAAGACGGCGGCGATGGTGGCCACGATCAGCATGGCAAGCGGGAAGATGGAGAGTACCGAATAATAGGTGATGCCGGCGGCAAACTGGTTGCCGCCTTCGGCACCGTAGCGCTCGTTCATGCGCATGAGGTGGTCAACGAATCCGGACTTGGAGCGAATCTTATCTACCGCACCAGGATCGTCGGCATTGGCGCGTTCGATGCCGTAGTGGTCCGTCTTCTTCGAGGAGGATTGCGTGGTGGCTGGCACGTGCTTCCCTTCTTGCTCGCACAGTTTTTATCCCACCTAGAGTAACTGGCAAATGCCCACTTGTCCCTTTGTGGGGTGGTGCACGGGGGAAGCAGCCGCCGACTACTTGCGCAGGCGAGGAAGAAAGCCGACCTTTTCATATACGGCATCGACAAGCGGCTGGGCAATCTCTTGCGCTGTCTCTGCGCCCTTGGCCAGGATGCGCTCGAGCTCGCCGCGGTCCGCCATCAACTCGTCATAGCGTGCCTTGAGCGGAGTGGTAAATTCCTGCAGCGCATCTGCGGTATCGACCTTGAGGTGGCCATAGCCTTGGCCGGCGTACTTCTCCACTAGGGAATCGATAGATTCACCGGTCAGCGTGGACTGGATGACCAATAGGTTGGACACGCCCGGCTGATTTTCGCGGTCAAAAGCTACCGAACCCAAGTCATCCGTCACGGCGGATTTAATGCGCTTGGCTGAGGTCTTCGGTGCGTCCAAGAGATTGACCAAACCCTTGGGGTTAGCGCCGGACTTAGACATCTTGGAGGTCGGCTCTTGCAGGTCATAAATCTTGGCCGCACCCTCCGGGATGAACGGCTCCGGTACCTTGAAGGTCTCGCCGTACTTATTGTTGAAGCGCTCGGCCAGGTTGCGGGTCAGCTCCAGATGCTGGCGCTGGTCCTCGCCCACCGGTACATAATCCGGCGAGTAGAGCAAGATATCGGAGGCCATGAGGATCGGGTAGGTAAATAGGCCCACCGAGGTGCGATCCGTGCCCTGCTTGGCGGACTTATCCTTAAATTGGGTCATACGGGAGGCCTCGCCAAAGCCGGTCAGGCACTGCAAAACCCAGGTCAGCTCCGCGTGGGCGGGCACGTGCGACTGCACGAAAAGCGTGGACTTTTCCGGATCAATGCCCAAGGCGATGAGCTGTGCGGCACCTGCGATGGTGCGGTTGCGCAGCTCCTCCGGGTTTTGCTCCACGGTGATCGCGTGCAGGTCAGGAATGAAGTAGAAGGCATCATAGCCGTCTTGCAGGTCAATCCACTGCTTGAGCGCTCCCAGGTAATTACCCAGGTGATAGGAATCAGCGGTGGGTTGGATACCGGACAGGACGCGGGAAACGGTGGAATTGTCTGCAGTCATGGTGCCTTATCCTACCCCCTAGGCTCGGTGCGCGGCTGATCTCCTTGCCTTAGGCGCCGCACTTTCGGATCGAAAAATCCCCTACCCGTAGGGCAGGGGAAGCGGCGCAAGAACTTAAATCTTGCGGGAGGTGGGGCTAACAACATCCATAAAGATGGCAAAGCCCGCAACCATCAGCGCGCCGCCCACGCCCATGAGCACGATGGGGCCGAGGAAAGCGAAGGACGGACCAACAACGGTCCACCACCAGATGCTCAGGCCGAGGATTACAGCGCCGAGGACGAAAGAAATAATTGCGCGAGCCATGAACTTTCTCCGTTGCAGATTACTGATTTTTTTGACCTACCCATAGTAGCACTACTGCTTGTGCTTGGGCGCCTTGCGCTTGCCGACGTCCCCCTTATTAAAGCTCCACTGCTGCTCCACGTTTACTCCCCTTGCCCCTGGCGAGTGCCGGCCACTCGGCCGCGTAATCGATTGTTGCTTCGGCCGGCGCGCAATGCGGTTGCTCGAAATATCGTCGTAGTCCGCCCCCTCTGCCGCAGTAGAAAAAGCTCGTGTCTTGTTCTTAAACGGGCGACCCAGTGGCCGGCTTAGTGGTCGGGTTAGCGGGCGCGTGATGGGGCTGGCATAGCGCGTGGCCGCGCCTGCCTTGCGCTTGGCTTTGCGGGCGCCATCGCGCACGATGCGCGCGGACAAACGCAGGCGCGGGTCCATCTGCTGTTCGGCATCACGATATTCGAAGACGGGCAGGCCTTTCTTGAAGTAGATCGCGGCCAAGCGGGCGATGAAACACACTGAGGCGGTGATAATCGCGGTCGGTTCCTCATCCAAGCCGCCGTGGTAGAGCGCCATAAATAGTGCCGCGGCCAACAGCGAGATGGCGGCATAATACTCGCCGGAAAAGACCAGCGGAATGCGATCTGAAAGCAGGTCACGCAGCACGCCACCAAAGACGCCGGAAATCACCGCAGACACCGAGGCAATAATGAACCCATGTCCCAGGTGGACCGCGATTTGGGTGCCCAGCACCGAAAAGACCGCAAGCCCTAGGGCATCCAAGATGAGGAAGAGGTGGCGGAAATAGTGCATGAGGAAGGACATGCCCACCGTCACCACGGCCGCCACGATGACGATCACCAAATAGATGGGGTGCTCAACCCAGGTAAAGGGCGGATCATCGAGGATCATATCGCGCACCGTGCCGCCGCCCAGCGCCGTCATGGAGGCGATCATGGTGACACCAAAAAGGTCAAGCTTTTGGCGTCCAGCGGATAATGCGGCAGTCATGGACTCGGCCGTAATGCCGACTACGTAAAGGACGCTAAATAGTGGCGTCATCAGCTGTACTCCACCAATAGTGGGGAATGGTCGGACCAGCGCTGCTCTACGGTGGGGGCCTTTTCCACCCAGGTACGCTGCGCGCGCTCCAGCATCGGGCGGGTAGCCGCCTGATAATCGATGCGCCACCCGGCGTTATTATTAAACGCCTGGCCGCGGTAGGTCCACCAGGTATACGGACCGTCTTCATCCGGATGGAGGCGACGGGCTACGTCAAACCACTGCGGCTTTGTGGTTGGGGCCCACGGCTCGCCGCCGGCGTACTCCACCACGCCCTGCCACTGCCCCAGGTTCTTCTTTTCCTGCGGCTCAGCATCCGGGAACACACCAAAGACGTGGTCCATGAAGGCGCGCTCCTCCGGCAGGTGGCCAGCCTTCTTTTCATTGGCCTTATTATTTTTCAGGTCCTGGGCGCGGTGGCAGATATTCCAATCGCCGCCGATCACCATGTCGGCCGGGCTGCCATCGGAGTTCGTCCGCGCGGCGTTCTCCGCTAGCACCTCTTGGAACTCGTCCAAGAAGCGGTACTTTTCATCCAACTTCGGCGAACCGGTATCGCCGGAAGGCAGGTACAGAGAGGCGACGCGAATATCGCGGGTGGTAGCCGCAATCCAGCGGCCGGCGTCGGTAAAGGAGCCGAAGCCCACTTCGACGTCGGCAAGCGGGGTGCGAGACAAGATACCCACGCCGGCGCGGCCCTTTGCGGCGGCGTCGGCAAGCGCTAAGTGCCATCCCGCCTCTAGTGCTGGGGCCAAGGCCTTTTCGGCCTGCTCCGGGGTTGCGCGCACCTCCTGCATGAGCACGATTTCGGCCGGAGTCTCCTCTAGCCAGGCATTCATTCCAGGGTTATTTTCATTGCGCTGCTTGCACGCAGCGCGGATTCCATTGACGTTTACGCTCGCGATGGTAAGGGTCATGCCAACAGCATATCGGTCCGCCTAGGCGCGGCGAGCAAGGCGCTTTTTATCCCACATCGTCGCAGCCCACACCAGGCAACCTGCAGCCGCCAGTCCAGCACCCGCCAGCGCCGGAGCGGAGTAGCCCAGTCCAGCCCCCACGACGGCACCACCAATTGTCGCACCGGCCGCGTTTGCGATGTTCAGCGCGGACTGGTTGAGAGCGGCGGCCAAAGTCTGGGCGTCGCCAGCCACATGCACCAAACGCAGCTGCAGCGAAGGAACCAAGGTGGAGCCCATAAACGCTACGCAGCCAAAGCACAAGGTAGCGGGGATGGCATGGCCGGAGAGGAAGTAGAAGGCCGTAAGGATAACGATGAGGCAGGCCAAGGCAAAGATGATGCCAAACTCCAAGTTGCGGTCCGCCAACCAGCCGCCGAAGGCATTGCCGATGGTCATGCCGATTCCATAGGCCATGAGCACCACCCAGATGAGGTTCTGGTCCATGCCAGCGACCTCGGTCATGGTCCAAGAAATATAGGTATAGACGGAGAACATGCCGCCAAAGCCGACCACGCCCATGATGACGGTAAACCACACCTGGCTGTTTTTGAACGCCCCAAATTCGGTGCGGATATCGGTCTGCTTCATCTCCGTCATGTGCGGCATCAGGAAGAACAACGCAATGGCGGTAATGACGCCCAAGGCTACGACCACTAGGTAAGCCGCCTGCCAGCCCAGCGCGGAGCCGAGGGCTTGGGCAGCAGGCACACCAATGACCGTGGCGATGGCCAGGCCCATGCCCACATAAGCCATGGCCTTGCCGCGGCCGCCTGGGGGCGCCATGGATGCGGCGGAAAGGTTAGCCACGGAGAAATAAGCGCCGTGCGGCATGCCCGCAATAAAGCGCGCCACCATGAGGATGGCGTAATTCGGCGCCAAGACCGATAGTAGATTACCCACCACGAGGAACCCGATGAGCAGCAAGATCAGGCGGCGGCGCGGCAGCTTGCCGGTAAAGGCCGCAATCAGCGGGGCGCCGACCACCACGCCCATCGCATAGATGGTGATGAGAGTGGAGGCGTTTTCTTCCGAAATGCCAAAATCATCTGCAATAAGCGGCAGCAGGCCCATGGACACAAACTCCGTCGTGCCGATGGCAAACGCGCCCAAGGCCATGGCCACCATGACGATGGCACGGCGGCGGGCGGTAATCTCCGTTTGCAACGGCAGCGGACGGCGGCGAATGCGGTGTTCGTGTGCGCTGCGCGGGCTGAGCTCGTCGATGATTTTCATGAAGAGTGAGGGTACACCCCACGTTTAGCTGTAGCATGCCCGCAGCGGGCGGGCGTGAATATCTCCACCCCACCTGCGCATGGGTGATAATTACCACGCAACCCTTTTCAAGGGGCGGCAAATGGGGGATCACTATCAGCAAACTGGCCCACATGCCGCCCACAAAATCGGTAATCTGGGCACTTGAACAATTTTCCAACGTTATATAGGAGAATCATGGCAAAGATTACGTGGACCCGTACCGATGAGGCGCCGCTGCTGGCGACCTACTCCCTCAAGCCCATCGTGGAGGCCTTCGCTTCCACCGCGGGCATCGACGTGGAAACCCGCGATATTTCTCTGGCCGCCCGCATCGCCGCGCAGTTCCCAGAGCGCCTGACCGAGGAGCAGAAGGTCGAAGACGCCCTGGCAGAGCTGGGCAAGATGGCCAAGACCCCGGAAGCAAATATCATCAAGCTGCCGAATATTTCCGCTTCCCTGGTGCAGCTGAAGAAGGCCATCGCCGAGCTGCAGGCTGCCGGCTACGACCTGCCTGATTACCCAGACAATCCTTCCACCGAGGAAGAAAAGGACATCGCCGCCCGCTACGATTCCGTCAAGGGCTCCGCTGTTAACCCAGTGCTGCGTGAGGGCAACTCCGACCGCCGCGCACCGGAGGCCGTGAAGAACTTTGTGAAGAAGCACCCGCACCGCATGGGCGAGTGGTCCAAGGACTCCAAGACCAACGTTGCCACCATGGCGGACAACGACTTCCGCCACAATGAAAAGTCCGTCATCCTGGACAACGAGGACACCCTGTCCATCGTCCTGAAGACCGCCGATGGCGAACAAACCCTGCTGCCGGAGCTACCGGTTCTCAAGGGTGAGGTCATCGACGGCACCTTTATGTCCGCCAAGGCCCTGGATGAGTTCCTCATTGCACAGGTCAAGCGCGCTAAGGAAGAGGGCGTACTCTTTTCCACCCACCTGAAGGCCACCATGATGAAGGTCTCTGACCCCATCCTCTTCGGCCACGTTGTCCGCGCCTTCTTCGCCGATGTTTATGACAAGTACGGCGAGGAGCTGCTGGCTGCCGGCCTCAACGGTGAGAACGGCTTGGGCGCTATTTACGAGGGCCTGAAGCACCTGGATAAGGGCGAAGAAATCAAGGCTGCTTTCGACGCCGCGCTTTCCGACGGCCCCGACCTCGCCATGGTTAATTCCCACAAGGGCATCACCAACCTGCACGTGCCTTCCGACGTCATTATTGACGCCTCCATGCCTGCCATGATCCGCACCTCCGGCCACATGTGGAATAAGAACGACGAGGAGCAGGACACCCTCGCCGTCATCCCGGATTCCTCCTACGCCGGCGTCTACCAGGCCGTTATCGAGGACTGCAAGGAAAACGGCGCCTTCGACCCGACCACCATGGGTACCGTGCCGAACGTGGGCCTCATGGCGCAGAAGGCCGAGGAGTACGGCTCCCACAACAAGACCTTCAAGATTCCGGCCGCGGGCACCGTTGAGGTCCGCAATTCCCAGGGCGAGGTCCTCATCTCCCACGACGTAGAGGAAGGCGATATCTGGCGCGCCTGCCAGACCAAGGACGCTCCAATCCAGGACTGGGTCAAGCTCGCCGTCAACCGCGCTCGCCTGTCCGGCATGAAGACCATCTTCTGGCTCGACCCGGAGCGCGGCCACGACCGCAATATCAAGTCCCTGGTGGAAAAGTACCTTAAGGACCACGACACCGAGGGCCTGGATATCTCCATCGAGGATCCCGTAACCGCTACCAAGACCTCCATCGAGCGCATCCGCCGCGGCGAAGACACCATCTCCGTTACCGGCAACGTGCTGCGTGACTACAACACGGACCTCTTCCCCATCCTCGAGCTGGGTACCTCCGCCAAGATGCTGTCTGTGGTTCCACTCATGGCAGGCGGCGGCCTCTTCGAGACCGGTGCCGGCGGCTCCGCCCCGAAGCACGTCCTGTCTCTTATACACATCTCCGAGC
>OJLS01000246.1_pt1 | contig 12247 bp, 9 predicted proteins | sample 1597081 | NCBI WGS metagenome assembly OJLS01 (sample SAMEA3904663, study PRJEB24821) | metagenome | biome: Builtin; feature: hospital; material: surface | place: USA | collected 2013-05-22
CTCACCCCCTCGCCCCACCCCGCATTTTTGGCTTTTTCCCGTTCGATCGTGGGGCCCCGAATTTTTACGGTGCTGATGGAACCGGTGCGTTTGCGCCGGTCAATGGCCTTTTTTGATCGACAGTGGACCATTGCCCTGTGGATAAGTCTCTCCAGTTTGGGAGTTATCCACAGGTTGGCGATGACGGCCTTTTCCGCGCGCTTGCCCCGTCTTACCCTCATAGGCATGACCGATTTCGACGCATTCATTGCCTCCATGGCAGACCCTATGAGCATCCTGGCTGGGTTCGACCGCCAGGCAGCTTTGCGTGCCGGAATCAAACCCGGGTCTGTCAACGAGTGGAACACGCTGCATTCGGTCTACTTCGGACTTACCCGGTTCAGAAAGAAGCAACGCAAGGCCGAGGAGATCGCACGGGAAACGAAGAAGACCTTCGACCAGTTGACGCTGATTGAAAAGAGTGTGCAGAAGATCTCCGACTCCACCGATAAATGGGACCTTCGCCTGGCTTTGCTCTCGGTGCGCGGCAATTATGAGACATTGAAGCGGAAATCACGCGACATTGTGCCTGACAAGGATGATCGGCCGGCTCCTCAGCCGACGGTGCGGTTCACCGGGTCGCGTAAACGCACCCGGACAGTGTCGGTCACAGGTGACGAGCACACCATCGCAGCCCTGGAACACGCGTTGCGCCGAAATCTGAAAGCCGACCGGCCAGCCGGGCCGCAGATGTACGAGGCGTTCATCGACTTGATAAAGGGCGACGGCAATGGTGTGGGGGAGTCTGTGGCTCGCCCGATGGTGCTCATCGCTCTCGAGACCCACACGAAGATTCTTGCCGGACAAGGCGACGACGTCATCCTGGGACTGTCGGACGGCACCACAATGACAGGAGCCGAATACCTCGCCAATGTCCACGGCGCCGAGCTTGGGGTGGGCATCTTCCACCCAGAGGCCGGTGCAGTTAACTTGTACCGGGAAAAGCGATTCGCGAACGCCAAACAGCGGGATCTCGCCCGCATGACGCTCACGACGTGTCCGGTGCCGGATTGCCGTCATGCAGCGGATAATTGCGAAGTCCACCACATTGAGGCGTGGTCGCGGGGCGGCCAGACAAACATGAATAACCTGTCGATCCTGTGCAGGTACCACAACCGCACCAACGACGACGAGCCCAGACACCGGCATAGAGGACGAATTGAAATCAGGGCAGGGACCCCGACCTGGATATCACCCACCGGGGTTCCCGTGAAGAACAACCGGCATCCGTTTGGAGCAATGGAACAATTGTTCAGAACGTAGCTTCGGGACTGCGCTGCTGGTTGCGCGCTTGCGCTGCTGACTGCGTGACCCAGCTGCTGGCTGCACGCCTGCGCTGCTGGCTGCACGCCTGCGCTGCTGGCTGCACGCCTGCGCTGCTGGCAGCGAGACGGCGTTGCCGACCGCACGTCCGCATCTTAGCCACTGAAAAGGGCGCCTCCTGCACGGAAACCACACAGGATGGCCGATGTGGTGCGCCCGAAGCCTGCGTCGTGCGCCCCAAAACGAAGGGTAGGATCCCGGCACAGTCGAGAGCGGGATAGCGCGAGAGCTTGAGGATCACCGGCACGAAAACCTACTGCTGTTCGCGCGGAGTTAAGATCCCGGGCTGAATCTACGTGCCTTTTTGTTTGTATCGTTCAACGAGGCGCTCGATGAGTTCATCGGTCAGTGCGGGGTCCGAGAGAATGAGGTCGAGCATGTCGGCGTTCACGGCTTCCATGGCTTCCGTCTCTGCCGGGTCAGGTTCGGCCACCTCAGCATCGTAGGAATCGCCAGCTAGGTCGACACCGATGCCTTGGAAGAGGTTTTCCTCGTTGGACTGTTTCTCCGCATCTGCTTCGGTGAGAATTTCGGAGTCGATGGCGGGGAATTGATTTGTGAATTCTGTGAGGAACTCGTCTGCGTCGCTGCGAGCTGTCGCGGGCTGCTTTCCTTTACGGATCTCGTTTTCGATGCGGCGTTGCAATGCCTTCTCCATCTGCTTATGCCGCCAAGCACGTACGGTCCGAGGCTCTAGCCCGCGGGCGACAGCGCGGGAGCGGGTCTCGGCTTTGCGGCCGAGGGATGCGACTTGAGTGGCTGTCGCATTGACCGTGGCATTCACAGGCGCGAAATCCGGGTCTTGGCTGACACGCCAGTTTCCGTAATAGCCGAAGAGGAACAGCACGTAACTAACGACGGGCCCCAGCACCATGGTCAGAGCCAGGAAGTCCGTGGCGTTGCCCACCAGAACGATGACTGCACATGCCACCGCTGGAATCACCGTTGGCTGGTTACCACCGAACACGCTGGGTTCACGGCCGGTGACTACATCGCGAATCATGCTGCCGCCGGTCGCGGTGAACACGCCCATCATGATGGTCGGCAGCACGGGTAGTCCGTATTGGATGGCCTTGGATGCACCGGTGGCGGCCCAGAGAGCAGAAACAAGCGCGTCGCCGTGGGATTGGAGGAACTCCCATGCGCGGCCTTTGAAGTAGGTGAATCGCGCGATCAGAGCGCCGGTGAACGCCAAAATTAGGTACTCCGGCTGTCGCATGGCGGCGACGGTGCCTTGGTTGATGAGGACGTCGCGAAGCATGCCCCCTCCAAGCGCAGAGAGCATGGCGATGAACAGAAACCCAACGATGTCGTAGCCACGTTGGCGTGCGAGGGTACCGCCGATGATGCCCATCAGCAACACCCCCGAGACGTCCATCCATTGGTAGATGGAGCTGATGAGCGGGTCGACTTGGTCCACGGACATAAGTGCCAATTGTAAAGCTGACCCGATTAGTGGTCATGTCGGGGCAAATGAATACCGGCGGAGTTGCATTCGCGAGCGAATAACACCGGAAGAGCATCGCCGAGAGAACATTGCCGGAAGAGAGCGCCGACTAGAGCGCGGGATGAAGAAGACGACACCCGCCACGAGCCGGCCAGCGGCGGAAGGCGCGGCGCTAGGCGACGTACTTCTTAGTCTCGGCAAGCCAGCTGTCCAATTCGCCGGCGTCTTCCCATAGGTCGTACAGCTCTGAGCTGCCGGGCCGTATGGCCTGGGTGGCGCGGTGGCGGATCCAGCGGCGGTCGTCGATGGAGAATGGGTACCGCAGGGCCGCGGACTGGGATTCGGACGGGATGTGGCCGTTGATGACTGCGGCGAGGGCGATGACGGATTCGGCTTCGTCGGTGCCTAATGGTCCGCGGCCGCAGTCGAAGCGGAACTGGTCCATGCTGAAGGTGCCGTCGACAAGCGCTGCGACGGCGTCGACGGCGGGGTCGTTGTCAAACGGCCCGATGTCCCACGTTCCCATAGCCGGTTACGTTAAGCAGTAGAGATGAATGGGGCGTAGCGTGCCTTTGAACGTTGTTTGACAAATGGGCGAAAACTCAGGCGCGTATCTGTTGAACTAGCTTTTCCACCTGCGGTTTCAGGTTTTCCTCGTCGCCGTTGTTGTCGATGATGATGTCGGCGGCGGCTTTGCGCGTGGCGTCGTCGATTTGCTGGGCGATGCGGGCGCGTGCGTCGGCTTCGTCGAGTCCGCGCGACATGGTGAGCCGGCGGACACGCTCTTCGGCATCGACATCGACGACAACAGTGAGGTCCATCCCGCGGTGCATGCCCAGTTCCACGAGAAGCGGCATGTCGTAGATCACCGCGGGTTCGCCGGCAGCCTCGGCTGCCGCGAATCGCCGTTCGGATTCGGCGCGGATCGCGGGGTGGGTGATCGAGTTCAGCTTCTCAGTCGACGGCTTATCGACGAACGCCCGCCTCGCCAACTCCCCCCGGTCCAGCGAACCGTCTTCGTTGATGAGGTCGTCGCCGAAAGCTGCGGCAACCTCATCCAAGACAGGGGAACCCGGTTCCATGATTTCCCGGGCGATCTTGTCGGCGTCGACAACGGGGAAACCCTCGTGTTCCAGCAGCTTAGCGACGGTCGACTTTCCGCTCCCGATTCCTCCCGTGAGCCCGATTTTCTTCATGCGTCAGACCAGCTTTGCGCAGAAGTCCCAGAACATCTCGGATGCCCGCGCGATATTCGCGCGGAATTCCTCGGGCTTTTCTGCTGTGTCCGTGTTCCAGGAAACGCAGAACTCGGCGTCTTCCGGAAGCGGAGTGTAGGAGATGCCGAAGCCTTCGGGGAGCGTGGGAGCGAAGCAGTAACGAACGATCTGATTAGCGCCGCCGATGGAGGTGGTGGACAGGAAGTCCCGGCGTGCCGCGGTCGCCGCGGTGTCGGTGAAGAAGGCGTCGGCGGTGCCAGTGCTGCCAGCGTCGGCATTCGCCTCATCCGCAGCATAGATGGTGGCCATCATCTGGATATGACGGTCGAAACCGTTGCCGGACTTGCATCGCTTCACCCAGCCGCGGTGGGCGTTAAGGGCGTCTTGGAGGTCGTCTTGGGTGGCGGTTGCGTCGATAAGCTTCTGCGCGAATGCGACTGCTTCGGGCGTGGCTGCGCGGAGGCACTCGGTGCGTCCCGCCCGGAACTCGCGCATGTCCACGGCCTCGTAGACGGCGCGGACGCGGCCGTAGGTGAGCTGCTGCGCGATGTGCATGGTGAGCTGTGCGGATGCGTCGCGGCTGATCTTGAACGGCAGGTCCGCGGGCAGGCTGTGCGGGACGGTGATGATGTCGGTGTCGAGCTTCGCGGCAGCCGCGTTGAAGCTGTCGAGGTGCGCTTCAAGTGCCTGCGTCGCCGCCCCGTCGAGCTCCCAGGTGAGCTCCTCGGGTGCGGCCTGGATGTCGGCGCCGTCGCCGAGCTCGGCATTCTGCATGCGCGTGACCGCGGTGACCAGCGTCGCGCCGTCCTGGCAGGAGTGCTCGACGTGGACGGCGATCCAGTCGCTGTTGAGGCTGATCTGGTAGCTCAGCGGCTTATACGGCCATGCGCCGCGCGGAGCGAAGGTGGCTTCGCGGATCCGCTCGGCATCGCTCTTCCCAGGGGCCTCGTTCTCGACGTCCTGCAGCTCGACGTCCTGCAGCTCGACGGTGAAGAGCATGTCGCGCAGGCGGTCGTAGGTCGCGCTGTTGTCGCCCTGCTCGACGATGGTGGGCAGCAGCTCTGCCAGCGTTTCTGAGCCGAGCAGCGATGGTGCGTTGAAGTCGAATTCGGCTGCCTCGCCGCTGCAGGCGAGTTTCTGCACCTGCTCAAGGCCGGCGCGAAGCGCGGACGCGGACGCAATCTCACCGTTGCCGTCGCTGATGGGCAGAGCGAAGAGACGGCCATCCACGAAGACACCGATTTCGCGGGACGCGCCATCGAGTTCGGTCGGGATGATGGTGTCCTCTTCGGCTTGGGGGTGGCGCAGTCCACCGGCGTAGACGAACCACTGGTTCATGGTGATGCGGTTGCCGCGGCCGTCGACATCCTCAGGGGTCTCACCGGCGGCGGCAGCGAGGTGCACGGTGGCCGCGCGGCGGATGAACTCCACAGCGCGGTCGATGCCGGCGGGGCCAGCAGCGTCATCCGCGTCCTCCGCTGCCGGCAGCGCGATCTGGAATCCGACGTTCGTGGACAGCGGCAGGGGGGAGCGGGTGGTGAGGTAGGAGGAATACCATTCGTCGCTAAGCCAGTTGGTGCCGGCTGCTTCCCGCTCGGACGCGCGCTCGCGCAACTTCTCGTCCAGCTGCGGGCCCGCGCCGGTTCGGAAATTCTCGACAACCTCGCGTGCGTGCTCGAGTTCCTCGCCGCTCAGGACAGCGGAGAGCGCGTACGAGTAGGAATCGAGCGTGTCGTTCAACGGCGGGACCGGCAGCGGCTTCAGGTCGGTCGTTGCGGGGTGGGGAGTGGGGTATGCCACGGCGTTGGCCTCCTATGTTTCGCCTGCAGTTCTACACTCCCCACCATACCCAGAGCGACACCTCGGGCAGTGCGAGACTAGAGCGAAGGAATATTCGCCAGGAGGCTGCGGGTGTACTCGTGCTGTGGGTTGTCGAGCACCTCGTCGACTGGGCCCTCGTCGACGATGACTCCCTTGTTCAGCACGGCGACGCGGGTGGCGATGTGCCGTGCCAGCGCGATGTTGTGCGTGACAAACAGCAGCGACAGGCCGCGCTCGTGGCGAAGCTCCGCGAGCAGCTGCAGGATCGATGCTTGGACGGACACGTCGAGGGCGGAAGTGATCTCGTCGCAGACGAGCACCGACGGGGCGTTGACGAGCGCTCGGCCGATCGCCGCGCGTTGCCGTTCGCCGCCGGAAAGGTCGCCTGGGCGGCGGTCGTAGAAGCTGCGGTCGAGCTGCACGGACTCGAGGGTGTCCTCGACGATCGCGCGCTGCTCGCTCTTGGACAGCTCCCCGGCCATCACGAGGGGAACGCTCATCGATTCGCCGATGGTGCGCCGCGGGTTCAGAGACGAGAACGGCGACTGGAAGATGTACTGGACATCTTTGCGGTGCTCGAGCGTGCGGTCGCGGCTGGAGTGCTCCAGTGCGGAGCCGCGCAGGAGAACGTCGCCGGTGTATCCGGGGTTGAGTCCCGCGATGGAGCGCGCGAGTGTTGTCTTGCCGGAACCGGATTCGCCGAGCAACAGGGTTGATTCGCCCTCTTCGATGGCGAGGTTGATGCCGTGCAACACCTTGTTGTCGCCGTACGCCATTTCGAGGTCGCGGACGCGCAGCAAGGGCTCGTTCGCGCTTATCGACGCCGCGTTATTCCCGCTCGACTCCTTCCACTTGTCAGCCCACCTGTCGTTGCCCGCGATGTCTTTGCGGCCCTCAAGGTCGGGAATGGCACCGAGGAGTTTGCGGGTGTAGTCGTGCTTCGGGTTGTAAAGGACTGCGTTGTACGGTCCCTCCTCGACGATGTCGCCTCGCAGCATGACCACGACGCGGTCGACGAGCTCGCCGACGACTGCGAGGTCGTGGGTGATGTACAGGGAGGCGACATCCTGTTTCAGCGTCATGGACCGGATGGTCTTGAGGACGTGGTTCTGGGTGGTGACGTCGAGACCTGTTGTCGGCTCGTCGAGAATGAGCACATCCGGGTACATGGCGAACGCCATGGCGATGCCGACGCGTTGCTGCTGCCCGCCAGAAAGTTGGTGCGGCCAGCGCGCGAGATACTCGTCGGTGTCCGGCAGGTCGACATCCCGCATCACCTCGCGGACGCGGTCGGCGCGCTCGGCGGAGCTGGCACCGTAACCGTGAATGTCCAAGACTTCCCGGATCTGGTCGCCGACCCGCATCGCTGGGTTGAGGCTCAGTGCGGGGTCCTGCGGAATATAGGCGACGCGGGCTCCGCGCATGGCGCGCACTTCGTCTTCGTTGAGTTCGAGTACGTCGGTGGTTTCGCCGTCGCGAGAGTGGAGAGTGACGGTGCCGTCTGTGATGGTCAAACCCGTGCGGACATGTCCGAGTGCCGCGAGACCTGCGGTTGTCTTTCCGGAACCCGATTCACCAACGAGACCGACGATCTCGCCGCGGTACAGGTCAATGTCGACACCATGGAGGATCTCCGTTCCGCTGTACGTAGCCAAGCGGAGGTCGCGGATGCTCAGGACGAGGGTGTCGCTGTTTCGAATGGGAGGCACGTACTCGCCGTCTGCACCGGTTGACGCCCACAGCGATGTTTGTGGCGTTGACTGCGAAGTCTTCTCCGGTCGGGTGTCGTCCGCGTTCATTGAGGTAGTCATGCCTGCTCCTTCGAGACAGCACTCCGGCTGCGAGTGTCTTCGTTGATGATGGGGTCCAACTTCGCCTGACGGTCGCTCTGGATTGTCGGGCCGGTGCGCTTGATGGGGGTGGCGGTGGATGCGGTGGCGCGGGCGGCGGCGTCGGCAAGCATGTTTGTGCCGATGGTCAAAAGCGCAATCGCGATCACCGGCAGCACCACACCCCACGGCTGGATGGACAAAGCGATGCGGTTCTCATTGATCATGAGGCCCCAGTCCGCCGCCGGCGGCTGGATGCCCAAGCCCAGGAAGGAAAGGGAGGCAATGGAGCCGATGGAGTACGTCAGACGCAAGCCCGCCTCCACAGCCAGCGGCCCGGTGATGTTGGGCATAATCTCCTGCGTAAGAATCTTCCAGTGGGGTACCGAGTACATCTGTGCAGCCCGGATGTAGTCCTCGTTGGTGACGGATTGCGTCGCCGACCGCGCCACGCGAGCGATGCGCGGTGCGTGGGTGAGACCGATGACAAGGACGAGGACGGTCGCCGAGGGACCGAAGATCACGATCGCGAGCATGGCGAAGATCAGCTGCGGGAACGCCAAGAGGACATCGTTGATGCGCATGATCACCGCATCCGTTGTGCCGCCCGTGTACCCGGCGATCATGCCGAGGATCGTGCCCACGACCATGCCCAGCACCGTGGCAAGGAACGCCGTGATGAGGAGGATGAGGCCGCCGCCGACGAAGCGGGCCGCCACGGACCGGCCGAGGTTGTCGGTGCCGAAGATTCCCTCGTTGGTGAAGGGGAGACCGAGGAACTCCGTCGTTGAGTACCCGGTGAGCTGCTCTGTGAAGAAATACCCCACAACAGCAACAAGTAGGACCAGGCCGGTGAGAATCATGCCTACTTTGCCCTCGGGCTGAGCCCAAATGCGTTTGAGCAATGGGTCCGGCTTGGACAGCGAGGCCTTGAGCTCGTCGCCAGTTCTGGGTTCGCCTGTGCCAGCCTCTGCCGTGCCACCTGCCGGGGGAGCGTCGGCGACGGCGGTGTCAGCGGCAGCTGCGGCGTTGGCGGCGGTGTTGTCGGCCGCGCCTGGCTCTGCGGCTGCGCCCTTATCTGCTTTGAGCGACTCGGCAGACTCGGCGCCAAGGTTGTGTGGCTGGGTCATTAGTTGCTCCTTAGCTTGGGGTTGGCCATGATGCCCACGATGTCGGCGAGCAGGTTAACCACGACGTAGACAGCGGCGATCAGGAGTGTCACTGCCTGAACAACTTGGACGTCGCGGTAGTTGACGGCGTCGATCATGGCGACGCCCAGGCCCGGGTAACGGAACAGGTACTCGACGACGACGATGCCGCCGGCGAGCCACGCGAGCTGGATAGCGACGACCTGCGCGATGGGGCCAATCGCGTGGGGGAGAGCGTGACGGAAAATCACGCGGCGTTCGGGCACGCCTTTGAGGCGGGCCATTTCGACGTAGCCGGAATCGAGGGTTTCAATCATCGTCGCGCGGGTCATGCGGGCGATGTAGGGGCTGACGACGAGCGCGAGCGTGAGCGTGGGCAGCACCAACTGCGAGGGGTACGACCACACCGACGCGCCAGGCTGAGACATGGTCACGGCAGGCAGCACTTGGAAGACTGACGTGGCAAAGACCGTGACCAGCAGGATGCCGATGACGAATTCCGGCATCGCCGCCAGAATCAACGTCACCCAGGTGATGGCCTGGTCGCGGCGGAATCCGCGCCACCAGGCGGCGTAGATGCCCACGAGGATGCCCAACGGAATCGCGATCAGTGCCGCGAGCGCCATGAGGACCAGTGAGTTGACCAGTGGCTCGCCAAGCAAGTCGGAGACTGGCCCGCCGGTGGTTGTCGAAGTGCCGAAGTCGCCGGTCAGCACACCGCCGAGCCACAGGAAATAGCGCTCGAACGGGTTCTTGTCCAGGTTCATCTCGGCTTCCAGCGCCGCGATGCGTTCCGGGGTGGCCTGCTGGCCCAGAATCGCGCGGGCGGGGTCGCCTGGGAGAAGCAGTGTGGCGCAGAAGATGATCACCGACACTGCCAGGAGAATGAAGATGCTCAAGCCGAGTCGGCGAGCGATGAGTTTGCCCATTTTCTATGCCTCCGCAATCCACATGTCGTAGAACAACCCCTGGGACAGAGCCACACCGCTCGGGTGCGGCTTCGCGCCCACCACATAGTTGTGGTACGCGTCGACCTGGTTGGGGAAGCCCCAAATGATGTAGCCGCCGCGGTCGTAGAACTCGCGCTGCAGCTCCTTGACTGCTTCGCCGCGCTCGCGGTCGTCGACAATGCCGCGGGCCTTTTCGACGCGTGCGGTGAAGTCCGGGTCCGCCCAGTGCGTCTCGTTGAACGGTGCTTCCTCGGTGGCGCAGCGGTTGACCTGCTCGAGGAAATTGCGCGTGTAATAAAAGGTCTGCGCGAAGGGGTAGGACAGGTAGTGACCGTCTGCCCAGAAGGTGGTGGAGTCAACCTGCTCGATTTTCACCCGGATGCCGGCATCGCGCACCTGCTCGGCGTACACCTGGGCGGCGCGAACAGCGCCGGACGCGATCTCGGATGTGGGGAGGGTGATGTCGATGCCGTCGGGGTAGCCTGCGTCGGCAAGCAATTGCTTCGCTTCCTCGATGTTCTGCTCGCGCTGGGGGAATTCGTGCGGGTACGCCGGGTCATAGAGCGCGAACATGTCGTTGCCGAGCTGGCCTTCGCCTGAATAGACCTGGTCGACCATGCCGGGGCGGGCTACGGCGAGGCGCATGGCCTGGCGGACGCGCACGTCGTCGAATGGCTCGTGGTCGACGCGCATGGTGAATGGGAGCCACATGCCGGTTTCGGAACTGACCACATGGAGACGCGGGTCGGACTCGATAACGCGCACCAGGGCGTGGTTGAGCGCACCGATGCCGTCGACCTGGGAGGACAACAACGCGTTGAGCATCGCATCCTCCTGGTAGAAGTCCACGATCTCAACACGGTCCAGGTTCGCCGGGCCGAGGTAGTAGTGCTCGTTGCGCTCCAAGATCGTCTCGCGGCCGGCAGAGAAATTGACCAGCTTGAACGGGCCGGCGCCGATCGGATTCTCCGGGTCGTAGTCCTCTGGGACGATGCCCATCTGGTACTCGGCCAGCGCGTCAGTGAGGGTCGCGTCGGGTCGGGAGAGGGAGATGGTCAGGGTCCGGTCGTCCACTACCTGCATCGATTCGATGTGGGCGATGGAACCCGCGCCGTTTTTCGGGTCGTCCGGATCCGCGACGCGCTCGTAGGTGGCAATCACGTCCTCGGGGCGAAGCGGCCGGCCGTCGGAGAACTTCAGGCCTTCGCGCAACCGCACGGTCCACTCCGTCGCGTTGCTATTCGGCTCGAGGCTTTCCGCGAGGCGGTTCTCCAGCTCGTACTCGTACCCGCGGCGGACCAGCGGCTCGTACAAATTGATCACGCGCGCGGCATCGCTGGCGCTGGCGGGAATATGCGCGTCGACGGTGTCAGCGGTCGATCCGCCCACCAAGCCCACCCGCAGTGTGCCGCCCTTGCGGGGCGGCCCGGAGGTGTCGATGTTCTCGGCAGGCAACGTCTGGGAACACGCCGCGAGAGCAGTCGCAGAACCAGCGACTGCCGCGGCACCCAACAGTTGCCTGCGTGATAGTTCAACCATGTTCAATCCTTCTCCTTGGTGGTCTCAGCCAGCGGGGTCGATGTGAACCACGTGCTTACATAGAGCGTCACGGCCTCAGCAGCATCGGCCGGAGACAAAGCCCCAGTAAGTAGCTGCACCCCCAATCCGTCGATCATCGCTGTTACGGCGTTGACCATGTGGTCCGGGTCGGCGGCGATGAACTGGCCCGCGGCCATTCCTTCCAGAACAATCACTCGCAGTTGGGCTTGCCAGCGGCCATAGGCGACCGAAGCTGCTTGTCTCGCGTCTGCGAACGTCGGTGATGAAGACCAAAACTGGGCCCATGTCGTCCATTCGCGCATGGATTCTTCTGAACCATCAAGCTGCACGTGTAGGAACCGAATCAAACGCTCCGAAGGGTCGGTGATCTTGAGGCCGACGGCACGGCGTCGGGCGGCTTCCTGCGCGCACAAATCAAGTGTGGCCAGAAAAATGTCGTTTTTGGACTGGAAGTAGTAATGAACAGCTGAGGTGGAAATACCGGCAGCTTTAGCAATGTCCGCGATGGTGACGGAGTGGTATCCGCGTTCCGTGAAAAGAGTCCACGCCTCATTCACGATCCGGCGTTTTCGTTCGACGACATCCTTCGAACCGCGCTGAGGCGGAGGGGCCGTCTCAGCTGACGTCGACTTTTTCTGTTCAACGCAGAGGGATTCGAGCGTGACCCCGGTGAGATCAGCAAGGTCACGCAGTTCTTGTGAGGTGAACCGCCGTACTCCGGAGAGTGATTTGGACAGCTTGCTGGAATCGATACCAAGGTGGCTCGCCACATCGCGATGCCTCAAACCGGATGCTGAGATCGCCGCGCGTGCGGCGCTTTGCTCCCGTGTCTGAGTCATGAGTCACAACCTTAGATCAGGCTGGGAGCCTATCGCAACGATTTGACTGATAGTCAGTCAGTTAATCGCAATGT
>OJLS01000249.1_pt1 | contig 12179 bp, 12 predicted proteins | sample 1597081 | NCBI WGS metagenome assembly OJLS01 (sample SAMEA3904663, study PRJEB24821) | metagenome | biome: Builtin; feature: hospital; material: surface | place: USA | collected 2013-05-22
GGTAGCGCATGCCAAAGATCAAGGATGATTTCTACGGCGTTGTCTACGCCCGAACAAAGTCCGGGGAGCTCGTGAAACTGCGGGCAGGCGACACAGTGCCCTCTGGTGTGGAGGTGCGTAGCGACCTGCACGCACCGACCGCACCGAAGGGAGGCACCCGTGGAAAACCAGCAGGAAAGAACACCGCTAGCGACAGTAAGTGACGTAGAAAAACGACTCGGCCGCGAACTCGACGAAGACGAAACCCTCGTGGTTGATGGTCTCCTCGAGGAAGCCGAAGTACTCATCGAGGGCTACCTCGGCAAGATCCCGCAGCCGGTGCCGCGCCGGGTCGTGGTTGTGGCGTCCCGCATGGTTGCTCGTGTTCTTGAGCAGCCGGACGCGGAGGCCTTTTACGCGGAAAGCGTGCAGCATTCGGCGGGGCCGTTCTCGGAGACGAAACGGTACTCAACCGGCGCGTCCGGCGGTTCACCATGGCTGACGGCTGCGGACAAGCAAGCGCTGCGGCGTGCCCGGCGTGGCGGCGGCGGTATCTACACGATCGGGATCGGGTGATGGCATGGCTTTTACCGCGTTGCCGTTCAAAGTGGTGCGTGTCCGCCGCGAATTCGACTACGTCCAGCCTGACGGCGAAGAGCGATATGACGAGCTTGGGAACCTCATTGAGGTTGATGAGCTCGGCAACGAGCGCCGCACAGAGACCAGGGACGTCGTTGATGTTGCTGGGTGGTCTGTGCCGCGCTCAGCTGAACCGAAGTTGGTGGGCCACGACCGTAGAACCGTCGAGGTGGAGCTTCTTGCTCCTGTCGGTTTGTTCCGCCCACAAGACGCCGTCGAGTTACCCGAGCGGAACGATGTTCTCGAAGTGATCGGCGAGCCCGAAAACTACGAGCACAACCCGTTCGGGTGGGCGCCCGGTTTGGAAGTCGTCAACCTGGGAGGTACGCAATGACATGGTGCATCGTGGACACCCCAGACGGCACTGACAAGGTGCGGGCACAGTCCGCTTCCTTCGACGGAGGGTCGCTGATCCTGTTCGAGGATCCTCACCAGCAAGTCCCCAAGGCGGCCTATGGCCCCTACGGGTGGCTTCATTGGAGGTGGGACGATGGCCAAGAGAGCTAGGTTCGAACCTGACTACGGCGGCTACCGAGAAGTTCTTGCATCGGGGGCTGTTGCCTCGTTGGTGTCCAAGCATGCTAATCAGGTTGCTTCCCAGTGTGGTGATGGGTTCGTGGCGTCCCAGCAGATGGGCGCCACCCGGCAGCGCGCCATTGTCTATGCCGACACCTGGTCCGCTAAGCACCGTGACCATCGTGAAAACGTGATGGTGAGGGTGATTGGATGAGGGGCATATCCGCATCAGCGATCGCGGTTGAAGCTCTGCGAAACGCGACCGGGTTGCGGGTCTCGACCCAGCTACCGCAACCGAAAGACCGCCCAGATGAGTTCATCATCGTTTCCCGTATCGGAGGCGGATCGGATGATTGGGCGACGAAGAATCCTCGTTTTCTCGTTGAGTGTTACGCGCTTAGCGAAGCTGACGCTGAGCGGGTGGCTGATGGGGCGTGGGAAGCGTGGCAGGCGCTGCGAACCCCACCAGTCCACTACGCCACCGTCGATAACAATCTGACCCGTTACGAAAACCCTGACCTGAAACATCACAGGTTTCAGTTCACTGCCGGCCTACAACTTCGACGTTGATAGGCCGTTTCCCTTTTTCAGGCCCGGTCCAACGACTCTGAAAAGGAGATTGACATGGCAGTCAACATCAACAACGCATTCGTTGGTACTCCGCCGATTGATGGCGGTGTCTACTTCAACGCCCCGATCGATACCCCTCTGCCCGTAGCGGCTGATGAGGAACTTGACGAAGCGTTCAAGGATCATGGTGCTGTCGGCCCGGATGGGTTCAACGTCCAGCCGACCCGTTCATCTGAGACGGAGAAGATGTTCGGCGGCGGTGACTGGGTTGATATCCAGTCTGATTACACCGAGGAGATCACTATCACCCTGCTCGAGGATGACAATGTCAACGTCATCAACTCGATCTTCGGTGAGGATAACGTGGTTGTCACCCCGGGCGCTGAGGGCACACAGAAGGTGATTTACCACACCAAGAAGCGCCTGCCGATCAAGTCGCATGTTCTTAAGGCTGTCGATGGTGACAAGTTGAAGACGTATGTGGTTCCGCGTGGCCGTATCGCTACTGCGGAGAAGACGGCAGATGTTCACTCTGCTTCCACTAAGTACAACCTGACGATCAAGTCGTTCCCGCACACCATCAATGATGCGAACGGTGAGCGTGAGGTTTACGTCTACGAGCTGCGTGACGACGGCCGTCCATCTGATGAGCGTCGTGAGACCGCGAATGCGGCTAACGGGGCGGATGACGCCACCGTCCTTGGTGGCTAATTAGCTGGCGACACCCTGGGCGGAGCAGCAGGGGATAGAAATCACTGCTCCCAATTCTCACCCGGCGACTAATTGGGGTTTTCACCCCTTGGACCGGGCCTACCCAATTTTCGCCGTGGTGGGTCCAAACGTTAAGGCCCGGTCCTACAACCAAACAGTGAAAGGCTTGGTCCAATGGCTTTTGAAATTGAGATGTTCGAACCGATTGAGTTCGATATTCCTGCCGGCAAAGACAAGAAAGTGACTGTCGCAGTCCCGCCGTTTGATTGCTTTGACCCGAAGGACGTCGACGCAATGAACAAGAAGCTGCGCGAGTATGAGCACCCCGAGGTTGAAGACACTGTCGAGGATGTTAACAACCCGCTCAAGAATGGTGCCGCGCTGGTGCGATTCATGCTGAAGTTCTTCAACCCGTCGAAGGAAAAGTGCGCGGCGATCGACAAGTTGGTGCCGCGCCAGCTCAACGCGATCGACACGGTGTGGACCGAGAATTCCAACATGCCGACGGTTGAGGGCGAAAATGCCACGACGGGGGAGGCTCTGGGGGAATCCGAGCCGTCCACGAGCGAGTCTTCTCAGACCGAGAAGTAACTGACGCCATACGCATGGATCTTCTCGAGAGGGGCCGATCACTGGCCGAGCTCGGCAAGACCATGCGGTGGACGGACATACGAGCGTTCCTTCTCTACGCCCCGCCTACTTCCAACTACCGGAGGGCTGTGGATCCGGAAGGGGCGCGCCGTGAGGAATACCAGCTGGCGCTGATGGAGCCGACGAACCGGCTTCTGGGGGATGTGGTGGACCAGTTGCAGTGGCTTCGTCAGGGGGTGCCGGACGATCACGGTGTGATTTTCCGGATGTTGGCTCAGGTCTACGACATCAATCCGGACGAGTTGTTTAGGGGAGCAGTAGAGAGCCATCAAACGGGGGATGAGGGGGGACCGGTGTCGCAGAAAAGGCAGAAGTCGGCGGCGGAAATCAGGGCGCAGCTTAAAGCCGCGTCACGGAAAAGTTAACAGGAAGGGTGTTGTTCCATGGCTGAGCTCGGCGTTGGTTACATTTCGATTGTCCCTGAAACGAGCAAGATCGCGCCGGAGATCTCGAAGGCGTTGAACAACACCCAGTCTGCTGCAGATAAGCAAGGCCAGGGGCTGGGGTCGAAGCTGTCTGCGGGGATGGGGAAGACGCTTAAGGTCGGTGCGGCGTCTGCTGGTGTGGCTGCTGGTGGTGCAATTGCCGCGTCTCTGACTAAGGGCATGGGCCGTCTTACTGCGATTGATTCGGCGGAGGCGAAGCTGCGCGGTCTGGGTAACTCCGGTGGTGATGTTGCCAAGATCATGGAGAATGCCAACGCGGCGGTGAAGGGCACGGCCTATGGTCTGGATGCTGCTGCGACCACTGCTGCTATGGCGGTGGCTTCAGGTATCAAGCCGGGTAAGGAACTTGAGCAGGTTCTGAAGACCACTGCTGACACGGCAGCTATCGCTGGTGCGTCCATGGATGAGATGGGCGCGATCTTCGGCTCTGTCGCTGCCCGCGGCAAGCTGCAGGGTGATGACCTGATGCAGCTGCAGTCCCGTGGTATCCCTGTTCTCGAGATGCTGTCGGCACAGCTCGGTAAGACCACCGAGGATGTGTCGGACATGGTCTCCAAGGGGAAGATTGATTTTAAGACGTTTGAGGCTGCGATGCGCGAGGGGGTTGGTGGTGCAGCGCTCGAGTCGGGGAACACGTTCAAGGGTGCCCTTGAGAATATGGGGGCTGCTGCTGGTCGTGTTGGTGCGACGACGTTGAAGCCGTTCTTTGGTCTTATGCAGGAGGGCTTTAAGGGGGCCACTAAGGCGCTTGACGGGGTCAATGATGCGTTGAAACCGATGGCCCAGCAGATGACTGGGTTCATCAATGGACAAATCGTGCCAGCGATGGGCCAGATGCAGAAAGCAGTTGCCTCTGCTTTTCAATCTCCGCAAATGGCTGCGGCCGCAAACACAATGAAGGCTGTGTTCTCGGAGATCGCGGGCGCCGCTCAGCGTCTTTCTCCTGTTCTCCAGAACATTGGTTCTACGCTTGGGCAGGTTGCAGGGCAGCTCGGCAAGGCTGCGTTCAATGTTTTTGCCTCCGGTTTGTCTGTGGCGGCGTCGGCGGCGTCGGCTTTGGCTGGCCCGTTGGAGACTGTGACGGGGTTCCTTGATCGTCATCCTGCGTTGGTGACGGCGGCTGTCGCGGCGTGGGCTGGGTTCAAAGTGGTTCCTGGTATCGCTGAGAATATTTCTTCGTCGCTTAAGAAGGTCGGTGGGACTGCTAGCGGTATCCGTGACGTTGGTCGTGGTGTCGGTGATATGCAGAAGTATCTGCAGGCGACGGGTAAAGAGTCGTCGAAGTTTACCGCGTCCATGATGGTCATGGGGTCGAGTTCTAACTCGGTGTTGCAGAAGATGGGGCAGGCGGCTGTGAATGCTTCCCAGCCGTATATGCAATTGGCGGCGACACAGCGTGAGCTTGGCACGGCATCAGGTAATGCGTCTGCTGCTGTAAAGCAGATGGCTGGTGTTGTTGCCGGTACTGGGGCGGCTGCGTTCACGGGTATGAAGTCGGCGGTTGGGGGTGTGGTTGACGCTCTCGGTGGGCCGTGGGGTGTGGCGATGATGGCCGCATCGGCTGGTATTGCGGTTGTTAGTGATGCAAATAATCGTGCTAAGGCGGCTTCGGAGCAGTACGCGAAGTCTATGGCGAATGCTGCTGACGTGAACCGTGAATTTGCGTCGGCGGTCGCGGGGTCTACTGGTGCACTTGATGACCAGGCGAGAGAACTATCTGCCAAGGTTGCAGAGACTTCACTGGCTGGGTTGACTGCTTTTCAGACGCAGGTCGACGGTTTTATCGCTAAGGTCCCGGCAGCTGACATGAGTGATTTCACTCGGTCTATCCAAGAGGCTGCTGATGAGGCTTACCGGAATATGTCCGATGAGCAGATGTACAACCAGATGGCGGCGAAAGTCTCTGACGCCACCAAGCAGATGTCTCAGTATCTGGAAGAGACCGGTAGGTCCATGCAGGATTTGGGGGCTATTGTCGCCGATGGTGGGCCGGAGTTTGACGCTCTGGTTGAGCACATGCGTGGTCTTGGTGACGGCGGGGAGGTTATCGCTAACGAGCTAGTTCGTGCTCGCTCGGAATTGGAGCAAACCATTGAGGCGGCTCAGCGGGTTGATCCTGCTATGGCTGCTGCTGCCGATGGTATTGAGACTCTTGCTGATTCTGCTTCGTCTGGTGAGGACAAGTTGCAGGCGTTGCACCAAGTGCTGCAGGCCATGGGGCTTGCCCCGAAGGATGCCGAGCAAGCGATGATGGACGCGGCGGCTGCGGTTGATGAGATTGTTCAGTCAGCACAGAACGCCAATCGGCCGGTGGAGGAGCTAGGTCAGTCCCTGTTCGATATGAATGGGAAACTTGACCCGTCTAATGCGTCCGCTCGTGATCTCGCTTCCACGTTGAATGGGATGCGTGATGAACTAGCAAATGTTGCTGTCAATGGCGGTGATGTCCAGGCCGCGTTTGACCAGATGGGGCCGGCGGTATCCGCGATCGCGCAGGAGTTCAATCTCACTGAAGGCCAGGTGCGTCAGCTCATGGAAGCCTACGGTGTGCTGCCAGATGAGATCAGCACTCTTGTGAGTCTTGAGGGAGCCTCCGAAGCAACCCAGGAGATCGGCGAGGTGTGGTCTGCCCTCGAACGCATGCAAAATGAGGGTCTTGCCCAGATCGAGATCGGGGCAGTTGGTGACGAAGCTAAGGCTGTCATGCGTGAGCTCGGCATCGAGTGGGAAGAGACAGTTGGCCCGGAGGGGCAAAAGAACCTGGTGATCAGCGCATCCGATGAGGATGCAATTGAGAAGGTGCAGCGAGTCACGCAGTTGATGGCTGAGCTTGGCGAGTCGGAAGTTAACCCGAAGGTGCTTCTCGATACAACCCAGGTCGAGGTTAATGCCCAGCAGGCGAAGAACATCATCGAAGCACTGAACATCGAGAATCCCTCACCGCAGGCAACTCTGCTAATTGACCAGCTGCAGCAAAATCACAGTATCGCAATGGGTGACCTGCAATTCCTCGCGCAGCAGTCGCCGACCCCGACGGCTGACCTGGACAAGAAGCTGCTGGACAACGGCGTGAACATGTCGAAGACTCAGCTCAACGAGTTGGACAAGAAGCGTGCGGTCCCGAAGATCGACGCCAACACCCAAGGTGTACAACGTGGCGTGCAGGACACGAAGAATTGGTTGGCGTCGATCAAGGATCGCGTTGTCAACATCTTCACTCGCCGCCAAGATACTGCGGCTGATGGTCTTATCAACTACGGCGGTTCCCACCGGTTCATGGCCGCTGGTGGTACTGGTCGGATGTCGCAGCAGCCCGCCCAGATCGCGTCCGGTGGTCGGTGGATCACGTGGGCTGAGGATGAGACCCAGGGTGAGTCGTTTATTCCGCACGCGCCGTCGAAGCGGAAGCGGTCTACACAGATCCTCGCTGAGACCGCCAGCATCTTCGGGCTTGGGCTTGTGGACCGTGGAGGTAACGAGGTGCGTCGTGACGGAACCTCCGTTGCGCCGCGTTCTGAGCGGTTCATGGCCGACGGCGGAGTCTCAGCTAACGACGTGCTGAAATTCGTAAAGGGTGAGAGCGTCGGCGGCAAGAGAGCTCCTCGTTCTCTCGAAGGTGCACCCTACGTATGGGGCGGTGGTCTGCTCGGCAACTGGGGTGACTGTTCCGGCGCTATGAGCGGAATCGCCGCGTTCATCACCGGCGCTCCACTGCAGGGGCGGAAGTTCGCCACGATGAACGAGGGTCCGGTCCTGACCTCGATGGGAGCGAAACCGGGAGCTGGATCCAGTGGCGCCCGCATGTCATTCGGCTGGTTCAACGGCGGATCCTACGGTGGCCACACTTCCGGCACTTTGCACTTCGGTGACGGAAACTCGATCAATCTCGAGATGGGTGGCGGCCGCGGTAACGGCCAGATCGGTGGCCGCGCAGCAGGTGCTAACCACGGCCAATTCACCAACCACGCACACCTGCCGTTGACCGGTGGTCTGACCCTAGAGCTTGGTGAGAAGGACTCTGATTACGACACCTCCATGACACCGGCGTCTACCAGTGTTGACGGGGTGTCCCTCAAGTCCGGTAAGTCTGTGTCGTGGGGCAAAGCCCAGGACCTGTTCGAACAGGCCAGTAAATATCAGCAGCGCGGCCGGTTCTGGGAACAAGATATCCGGGGATCCATTGCAGACGCTATGCGCCTGTTCGACTCCGGTGGTGTGTGGAAGCACGGCCAGATCGGCGTGAACCTGTCCGGTGCGGACGAATACGTGTTCACGAATGCCGCGATGAAGGACTTCCGTGGCGCCACCGGTGAGATTCGTGGTGCGGCGACTGAGCTCCGCGCAGCTCTACAGGGTGGTGACTGGGGCTACGGGTCACTGGCGAAGCTCATCGGAAACGATAATGCACAGAAGATGGTCAACGCCGCCGGCGACATCGGAGACGCCTCCATCGAGATTAGTGAAGCCTTCCGAGGCAACGACTGGGGCTACGGATCCCTGTCCAAGCTGGTCGGCAAGGACATGGCGCTGAAGATCGTGACAGTGGCTGGACAAGCTGGGGACGCGGTCGATGCCATGGTGAAGAACATGAGTGCCGCTGTCGACCAGGCCGAGAAGGCCGTTCTGGACTTCGGCCGAAACTTCGGAGGCACCTTCGTCGGATCTTCCGAGATCGTGCAGGACGCCGAGAAGGGCCTGTTGGAGACCCGTGCGAACATCTCCACTCAGGCCGAAAACATCACCAAGGCTGAGGAGGAAGTCGCTGAAGCCCGAAAGGCGCTTGCGGAGGCGGAGAAGAAGGGCGGCGGACTGGATGTTTCACAGCGCCGCAAGCTCGAGGACGCGGAAGCTGCTCTTGCGAAAGCACGCAAGGAAGGTAAGGCGGACAAGATCGCTGATGCCGAGAAGCGTCTGGCGCGTGCCCGTGAAGACGCGGATGCGTCCCTCGCGAAGTCGAAAGACAAGAACGCGCAGGAGGTCCGCAAGGCGCAGGACAAGCTGAACAAGTCCGAGGACAAGCTGCGTGACGCCCGCCAGGCTCACACCGAAGCGGTCCAGGACTTGGAGGCCGCCGAGCGAGCCGCGATCGCGTCCCGCTACCAGGCAGTGTCCGAATTGTCGCTGGCGATCGGGGAGGGCATGCAGTCCTCGTTCCAATCCATCGCCGGGCTCTTCGATGAGTTCGGGCGTCTGGCGGGGATTGTCGACGATATGCGGCAGTCGGTGTCGAAGCTGCACATGCAGCACCAGACGGATGTGCTGGAGCGGATTAAGGCACTGTCTGACCTCCAGGTAAAGACGCTTGATGTGGACCGCACTCGGGCTCGTGGGGCGATCAGTGTCGCCCAGGCTGAATTTGAGTTGGAAGAGGCGCGGAAGAACGCGACCTTGGTCGGATTGACGTCGATTGAGGCGATGGAAGGTGCCATGGACCGGTTCTACCGGACTGGTATTTTCTCGCTCGAGAGCCTGACTGAGGAGCAGGTCGAGAACTCCAAGGAAGTCCAGGAAGCACTGTGGAACGTGCAGATCGCACACAAGCAGAACGCCCTGGACATGCTCAACGCCACCCGCGAGCAAGAGATCGCCCAGTACCGGGTTGCTGAGGCGACGCTTGCGCAGGTGAAGTCTGCCCAGCTGCTTGCGATTCAGACTGAGCACCTCACGCAGATGACGGCTGAGCTTAACGGGATGACGCAGAATCAGGCGACCGGAGCGGCTAGGGGCTTCGGTGGTGTGGGGAAGATCACTGGTGGCGCGGGCAAGGTTCTTGGTGGTGTCGCTGCTGGCCTGGCTGGCTTTGCTGCAGGTGGCCCTCTGGGTGCTATGGCGGCGTTGCCGATGGTGGCCGGTGGTATCGCAGATATCACTAAGGGCTCGGTCGATGTCAAGAACAACAAGCAGGAGATGGATCAGGCTTGGAAGTCCATGAATAAGGGCGACCGGGCGAAGATCGTTGTCGGCTCCGGTTTGGGTGTTGCTGCTGGTACTGCTGGTGGGGTTGTCGGTGGGCTTGATGGTGCCGTTATTGGCACTGAGGTGGGGGCGAAGCTGGTCGACGCGACGATCGGCACGTTTGAGTACGACGTTGCGTCGAAGATTGATGCTGCGAAGCGTCGCGCTGATGACGATGTCGAGCGCTTTGAGCGTGAGATGGCGTTGCGTGAGCACGACCTGAATATGCGGTCTTTGGATTCGGAGATTCGTTACATCCAGAGCAAGGATCGTGCTGAGGCTGACTTGGAGTGGGCGAAGCTCATGCGGGAGTCGGTGATCGCACCAACGGAGAAGCTGGAGCAGGCGTTTAAGGATGCCGCGAAGGTGGAGGCGGAGCGTGCCAATAAGAACCACTTCGAGCAGATGGGGTCGCTGTCGCAGCAGAATGCGTCGTTGTCGCAGATCGCTGTGACTAGTGGGCAGCAGATGGATGTGACTAGGCAGATGTTGCAGGTGTTGTCGCAGATGTTGGAGTCGCAGCAGGCCGCGAAGTCTGGTGTGTCTGGTGTCGGCTATTTCGCTCGAGTCTAAGGAGGAGAAGCTGTGCCTGATAGGTATGCGGTGAGGATGCTGGACTGGCGTGGGCGTCAGTGGGATTTCACTGGTGACTGGGTTGCCGGCATCACCTCCGGCGGTGTCGAAGGTCTCGTCGGCACCATGACGGACACGACAGCACAGCCGCTTGGTGTTCCGGGTCATGTTGTGCTGTCGCAGCGCGCAGATCCGTTTTCTGGGTCGTTAAGGTTCCACTGTCGCGGAGATGGGAACCAGTCGGCTGCGGAGGTTCAGGCTGATTTTCGTCGTGCCTTTTCTGGGTTGCGTTCGCGCCGTAACGAGCTCGTGGTGTCTTCCCCTGTGGGGGATGTCCACGCGTTTGTGCGGTTGAACGGGGCGATCCCTGACCCGGTGGAGGACCCGTCGTGGGATGAAGTGGTGCTCAACGTTCAGGTCCCTGTTATTTGTGATGACGGTCTGTGGTGGATGCATGCCCCTTCGCTTGAGGGCAGGTCTACGATTGTGAATTTTGGAGACGTTCCAGTGTGGGCGCAGATTCGCTGGTCGGGTAGTGGTGGTCGTGTGGTGATGCCCTCTGGGGCGTCTTTCATGTTGCCGTCGGTGCCTGCGGAGCGGGTTTTGTACCTGTCTCGTCACGATTCCCTGGTGGTCCGGGGCATGGATGGGGTGATCGACTATGAAGCGTGGGCGCAGGTCCGTGGTGCGTACCCGGAGTTTGTGCCAGTAGGGGCGACTCGGACGTTTACCCTGCCGGAGGGGGCGCATCTTGAGTACCGGGTGGGGGTGATGGATCCGTGGCAGTGATTGATTGGGCGTCGCATAGGAAGCACCGCCAGGCTGTGGCTGCTGATGAGGGTGCGTGGGTTGGGTTGGCTGATGAGCATGGTGTGCCGTTGATGGATTTTCCGCCGTTGTTATCGATGGTGGCTCCGGAGACGAGGAATTCGCCGGTGTCGTTTCAGGCGACAGCGGTTGTGAAGTCTCGTGCCGGTGATATTCATCCGCTTGTTGATGAGCTGTTCGCGGACGGGTTCTCCTCGGTTGGTGTGGACCGTGAGGGCCGGTTGAATGTGGTGTTGGATTCGACGCGGTATGTGTATGTGCTGCGTGAGTCGCTGCGGGCGTACCGGGTGTCGCACTGTGTGCTGTCTGGTGGGTTTGAGTCGCCGGAGCAGATCGAGATTCACGGTGCGGACATGTTGTCGGAGTTGAATCGGCATGTGGCGTGGACGGCGCCGGCGAAGGAGCTCGGGTCGTTTTACAGGTTCACTCGTGATTGGGCTGGGCCGGAGAACGTCGGGGTGACGTTTAAGGAGCCGAGGGATCTACAGGACATTAAATTAGTCACGGTTGCTGATGGTGTGACGTTATCCGGGTCGGCGGAGTCCACGCTGCGCGAGATGATCCAGATTTCGTTGGAGACGGGTTGGTACCGGACGGGGGAGCGGTCGGTGGTGGATGATCCGCCGATCGTTGTTGCCCCGCAGGGTTCGGGGTTGGCGTCGCCGGAGATTCTGATCCGTGCGACGGATGAGAAGTTGTTGGACACTGTGGCGCCGGTGGCGGCGGCTGCCGGTGTCCGTGTGAGCGCGGCGATGTGGCTGCCGGGTGATGCCCCGGTGGAGGGGCTGACGTTGGGGGATTCTCCGAAGATTGTAGTGGGTGTGGAGCAGACTGCGGAGGTGTCCTAGATGGCTGTCCGAGATGATGTGGTGCTGGTCGCTGACGGGGGTGATGTGACTGTCGGTAGGCAGACCGCGAGCTATGTTTACGGCGAGTTCAATGTTGTTTTGCCGCATGGGCGGGAGAAGCTCGAGACGGACGATCGTCTGCAGGACGGGTACGTGTACCGGCCCAAGGGGGGTATTAAGGGGCCGTTTGATGTGGGGTTTGTGCGTGCTGATGCCACGGTGGATTTGGAGGCGGATACGTCTGATCTTGAGGTCGTGGTGGATGCTGCTCAGAAGCAGGCTGAGGGGGATGTGTTCTTTGAGCGGGATATTTCGGCGGCTGGTTTGGGGCAGTTTGTGTTGGATCGTGATTTTCGTGTGGGGGATGTGGTCACGGTTGAGTTGTGGGGGAAGCGTCTGCGGTTGCCGGTGACTGCGGGAGATTATGTGGCGTCGGGGTCGGATGGTCCGTTGGCTGTCTCTT
>OJLS01000250.1_pt1 | contig 12176 bp, 10 predicted proteins | sample 1597081 | NCBI WGS metagenome assembly OJLS01 (sample SAMEA3904663, study PRJEB24821) | metagenome | biome: Builtin; feature: hospital; material: surface | place: USA | collected 2013-05-22
CGCTTCCAGGGTCGACGGCGCGTGCTTTGCGACGCCTCACCGCCCCCGACCTCGCTCTACTCGAGCGTTTAGCCGATGCCGGCGCTGAATTCGACCCGTACGATGCCACCGCCGAAGCCGTCTCCGGGCGGCTGGAGAATCTCCGCGCCCTCGCTCTGGTCTTCGGACCCGACAATGAGCTGCGTATCGCACCGGGGGTACTCAGCGCCGTACCCGCGGGATGGCGGGTGACCGATCCCGTTCCCGAGCACCTCGAACAGCTGATGTCCGAGCTGTCAGCACCTGAGCGGAAAGTCCTGGAGACCCTAGCCGCGAATGGCGGCGTGGGCCCCTCCACAGCGGCGGCGCCGGACGCAAACCCCGATAGCCCCATCGCGAGACTCATTGCCAAACATCTCCTCGTGCGCGTGGACTCCACCACCGTCCGCCTTCCCCGGCCCGTGCGGGATGTTCTGCGCGGGCACCCGCCGCGCACCTTCCCCATGACCGAGCCGGAAAAGAAAAGCATCGACCAGGATGCCGTCGATTCCGCGGCGGCGACGCAGGGGCTCGACGCGGTGCGTCAGTTGCGTCAACTGATCACAATGCTCCTCTCTGAACCCGTGGCCCTGAACAAGGACGGCTCCGTCGGTGTCCGTGCGCGGACGAACCTGAGCAAAGACCTCGGATTCGATCCTGCCGTGCTGATCACTGTCGGAGAATCCGCCGGCCTCATCGGCCGCGGCAACGTGGACGACACCGATGTTCTCGCAGCTACCAGGGATGCTCTGACGTGGTTGGATGCCACGTTGTCCGACCAGTGGGCGATACTGCTTGCTGGCTGGGCGGCTTCTCCGTGGCGAACGGATCAGGACGAGAAACTGCTCTCCGCGGAAATGTACTCCCCCGATGCGCGCGGCGCACGCTTGACGGTGCTCCGCCACAACGGCGACCCCCACAGCCTCTTCTTCCACGCGCCGCTGGCGGCCTCCCAGCTCCCGCCGGCATTCATCGAGACGGTGGTTGAGGAAGCCCGGTTCGTCGGCGCCCTCGATGCGACCCCAGCCGCCTCCTCCCCACTGTCCGCGCTACTCGACGGCGGGGACATCGCCACTGCCACCCGCGCACTCGTCCCGCCGCCGGTGGACACCCTGATCGCGCAAGCAGACCTCACGGTTCTCGCGCCCGGCCCGTTGGAGCCGGAGATGGGCGCGTTCCTGGAGAGCATCGCGGAACTGGAGTCGCCCGGTGTGGCCAGCGTTTGGCGCATCACCGACGCATCTGTGCGCCGCGGACTCGACAGCGGCCTCACCGCCGAGAAGATTCACACCTGGCTGGCAGAGCACGTGCTGGGCGAGGTGCCCCAGGGCATCACATTCCTCGTGGACGATATCGCCCGCACACACGGCTCCATCCGCGCCGGGGCAGCCGTCAGCTACATCCGCAGCGCCGACCCGGCACTGATCACCACGGCCGCTGAGAAACTGGGTGGAGCGCTGCGTCCCCTCGCCCCCACCGTCGCGGTCTCTCAGCTCCCGCTGCCGAAACTCATAGATGCTTTGCGCAAAGCGGGCCTGCAGCCGACTGCGGAGGACGAGACGGGCGCACAGTTGAACATGGCGCCCGAACCCGCGTTGGTCCCCGCGACGCCGTCGCACCTGCCGCGACCGACTGCGGTCACCGACGAGCAGGCCGACCGGATCATCGCGCGGCTGCGCTCCGGTGAAGCACCCGAGGAATCACCCAGCGGCGGCACTCTTGAAACTCTGCGAGCGGCTGCCCGCGGAAAGCGGCGGGTCACCCTCGGCTATGTGGACAAGAACGGCCGCGGGCAGACCCTGACCGCTCGGCCACTCTCTGTCTCCGCGGGGCAGGTCGACGTGCACGTCGCCGCCACGGACTCAGTGGTGCGCATCGCGTTGCCGCGCATCACCAAGGTCGTGCTGGCCTAGCGGCTCACCCGCTCGAGAATCTCGAGGACGTGCTCGTAGTCCTTGCCAGTTGCCGCGGTCAGTCCCAGCTCGCAGGTGCGGTTGGAGGAAGCGTGGCACGCAGCGCCGAATTCGGCGACTTCCTCGGCCTCCCGCTTCGTGGCGGCGTGGGTCAACTCCGGATGGAGCATCCCGCGGTCACCGGCATACCCGCAGCAGTTCCACTCCGGCGGCACGTTCACGTTCTCGGCGGCGGCGGAGGCGACCTGCTTCAGGTCGTCGATAAGCGAAAGGTGCGTCGCAGAGCACGTCGGGTGGAGCGTGATGGAATCGACCTTGGTGCCCACCTCAAGCTTGTCCAGCACCTTGTCGCCCACAAAGGCGACGGCATCGATGACGGTAATGCCGATGGTTTCGGCCATGTCCATGAAGCCGTGCGTGCAGCTCGTGGCGTCGACGATGACCGGCAGGCGGCCGCCGTCGGTGGCGGCGACCAGCTCGTCATTGACGCGGCGCTGCATCACGTCGTGGCCGGTGGACATGCCTTTCGACGCCCACGGGGTGCCGCAGCACATCCCGTCGATGCCGTCGGGCACGACGAGCGCCAGCCCGGCGCGCTCCACCAGCTTCGCAAACGCCGCGGAAGCGCCGATGCCCTCGCCCTGGGGGCCGAACATCGAATTCACGCACGCGGGAACGAAAACGCCGACGGGTTCCGCGGCCGGGTCGCCGATGCGCGTGCCGAAGGCCTTGGAACGGGACTTTCCGCCCTTGCTCAACTCGGGCCGGTAGGACGGCACAGTGTCCTCCCCGACCAAAGTGCGGGCGACATCGGTGACTTTCTGCACAAGCGGTGTGGGCAGGTAATAAGCGCCGGTGAGCGCTGCGGAGGCGAGCTTGTTGCCCGGCCCCCACGCCTTCGCGGCGGCCGCCCATCCCGCGGATTCCACCGCGCCCGCCTGGCTGCGGCGCAGGGATTTGATGAATTTGCCGGTGTCAATGCCCACCGGACAGGCCGTCACGCACATGGAGTCGACGGCGCAGGTGTCAATGCCCTCGTACTGGTATTCCTTGTCGATGTGCGCGACCAGCTCGCGGTCGCCGTCCTTGATCGCCTGGGCGCGGGCGCGGCGGACCACGATGCGCTGCCGCGGCGTCATGGTCAGGTCCCGCGACGGGCAGACCGGCTCGCAGTAGCCGCACTCCACGCAGGAGTCGATCTCATCTTCCACCTGCGGATTGAGCTTGAAATTCTTCATGTGCTCGCGCTCGTCCTCGGTGATGATCACCCCCGGGTTCATCACACCGCGCGGGTCGGCGGCACGCTTGAGCTCCACCATGACCTCGTAGAGCTCATCGCCGTACTGGCGGCGCACATACGGCGCCATGACGCGGCCGGTGCCGTGCTCTGCCTTCAGGTTACCGCCGGCACCAAGCACCAGGTCCACCATCGCCTCGTTGAAGCCGTCGTAGCGCCCGAGGTTCTCGTCGCCCTCGAAACGGTCCGTGATGAGGAAGTGGATGTTGCCGTCCTTGGCGTGGCCGAAGATGACGGCGTCGTCGTAGGAATACTCGTCGAATAGCTGCTGCAGTCCGCCGCAGGTGTCGGCGAGGTCTTCAACGGGCACGGCAATGTCCTCGAGCAGCGCAGTGGTCCCGGACGGACGTGCCTCCGCTACCTGCGCGTAGAGGCCTTTGCGGAAGGCCCACGCCTTCGCCGCCTGCTTCGGATCGGTGGAGAACTCCGCCGGTGTGGCCAGGTCCAGCTCATTCAGTAGTTTCGTGCCGCCCCGCTCGTAATCGCGCAACTGTTCTTCCTCATTGGCGTGGTACTCGATCAGCAGCGCGGCGTGCTGGTCCAGTTCAAAGCCGGTGATTTGCTCCGGCACAGAGGCGAACCCCCGGCCGACGGCGATGGAGCGCGAATCCATCAGCTCGAGCGTGGCCGCGTGGGAATCGAACAGCGCGGGCAGGGACCGTGTCGCCGCGTCGATCGTCGGATACACCGCGATCGTCGTGGTCTTCAGCTTGGGCACCTCGACAGTGCGCAGCACCGCCTCGGCGATGAACGCCAGCGTTCCTTCGGAGGCGACCAGCAGGTGTGTGAAGATGTCCAGCGGGCTCTCGTAATCCAGGAAGGCGTTGAGCGAGTAGCCCATCGTGTTTTTCAGCGCGAAGTGCTGCTCGATCTTCGCCACAGACTCCGCATTGCCGCGCACGCGGCGCTTCAACTGCTCGAGCTTCTCAACAAGCTCCGGTTCCTGCCGGCTGAACTGCGCTTCCGCGTCCGGGTGAGCGGTGTCGATGACGGTGCCGGACGGCAGCACGAACGTCAGGGACTCCAGCGTGTTGTAGGTGTTGTACTGCGTGCCGCACGCCATGCCGGAGGAGTTGTTGGAGATCACGCCGCCGAGCGTTGCCGCACCCTCGGACGCCGGGTCAGGCCCGAGCTTGCGCCCGTACGGGGCGAGGTGAGCATTGACCTGACGTACCGTCGAACCGGGTTGAACGCGCACCCGCTTTCCGCCGTCGAGAACCTCCACACCACGGAAGTGCTTGCGCACGTCGATCATCATTCCGCCGCCGCCCGCCTGTCCGGACAGCGAGGTGCCTCCCGCGCGCAGCACAACGGGAGCACCGGAGGAAGCCGAGGCGCGGAAGGCGGCCGCGACGTCGTTCGCGTTGCGGGCCTCCGCCACCACCTGCGGGGTGTACAGGAAGTGGGACGCGTCGTGCGCGTACTTGATGCGGTCGATCTGTCGGGTGGAAATCGTCTGGTCCGAGCCCAGTTCGCGGACCAGGTGCGCAGCAGGGGACGTGATTGTCGCAGTCATAGTCTCATGCTATCCCCATCGAGCCGCCGCGCATTTCTTCGTCTAAACCATTGACAGTTTGTTGTATTTATACAACACTTGCTTGTGTGTCACCACGTAAACAACCGAAGATACCGATACATAACCGGGTTCGAGTCCTACGGGCGGAACGCGACATGTCGCGCGCCCAGCTCGCCGAGCTTATCGACGTGAACCCGCAAACCATCGGCGCTTTGGAGCGCGGCGACCACTCCCCCAGCCTCGACCTGGCGTTCCGCATCTGCGATGTGTTCGACCTCCCTGTAGAGGCCGTGTTCTCCCGCGACGAATTCGCCCCAATGTCGAAGGAGCTGTACCCGAAATGAACCGCACTGAAGACACTCAAGACACTCGCCCAGAGAAAACGACCACCCAACGCGGCACGAGCGCTCTGATCACGGTGTTCTGGCTCGGCATTGCTGTCGCCATCGGCGGCACGGTCGCCGGACTGATCGCCGACGACAACGCGATCCTCAGGGCCCTGCTCGTCCCCGGCATTCTGGTCAGCATGATCTGCTGGTCCAAGCTCCGCGCCGCGAACGGTCACGCCGACACCGCGCCAGCGGAAGAGCTCGACGAATACGAGCGCAGTGTGCTCAGCACCTGGCGCAAGCGGGCCTTGAGCGCCTACACCATGCTCACAGGCATCGGCGGGATGGCATTTCTGCTCACGGGCTCGCTCCGCGACGCTCCCGGCAGCACCGCTCTCATCGCCGCCGGCTACTTCATGCTGTTCACCTCGCTCATCGTCTACCCGCTGCCCATGATCGGCTACACCATCACCTTCAACCGCAAGGAGGACTGAAAAATGACCACTCTTGACATCAGAGACCTGCACAAACGTTTCGGTGAGACGCAAGCCCTCGATGGTATGAGCTTCACCGTCGGCGACGGCGAGCTTTATGGTTTTGTCGGCTCGAACGGCGCCGGCAAGTCCACCACCATGCGCATCGCGCTCGGCGTGCTCGAGGCGGATTCCGGCGAAGTCCTCCTCGACGGCACACCGCTTGACGACGCCTCCCGTCGCCGCATCGGCTACATGCCCGAGGAACGCGGCCTCTACGGAAAGGAAAAGATCCTCGATCAGCTGGTCTTTTTGGCGAAACTCCACGGCGTGGACGGCGCGGCTGCAAAGCAGCGGGGCACCGAGCTGCTCGACGAACTCGGGCTGGCGGAGCGCGTGAACGACAAGCTCGACGATCTCTCCCTAGGCAACCAGCAGCGCGTTCAGCTCGCCGCAAGCCTCATCCACGACCCGGACATCCTCATTCTCGATGAGCCGTTCTCCGGCCTCGACCCCGTCGCCGTGGATGTCATGAGCACCATGCTCACCGACCGCGCGCGCCGCGGCGTCCCCGTAGTCTTCTCCTCGCACCAGCTCGACTTGGTCCAGCGCCTGTGCGACCGCGTCGGTATTGTCACCCGCGGCCGCATGGTCGCCGAAGGCACCGTCGACGAGCTGCGCACTAACGGCCCCGTCCGCTTCCGCGTGGGCACCACGGCCCGCGGATGGCTTCCGGAGGGCACGCAGCTTATCGACGACGCCCCGCACCACGTCACACTCGAAACCACCTCCGTCGGCGACGACCAGCGCATCCTCCGCGCCGCTCTCGCCGCCGGCGATGTGCACGAATTCACCCGCGTCGTCCCCGACCTGACCGACCTGTTCAAGGAGGTTGTGAAGTAATGACTACGAGCACCTACTCCCCTCTCCACACCGTCCTCACCACCGCTAAACGCGAGATCCAGATCCTGTTCAGCAAGAAGTCAGTTGTGATCACCCTGTTGATCATGCTGCTGGCCATCATCGGCGGCATCGGCTTCGCCTCCTGGCAGACAAGCAAGGACCCCGAGGAGAAAGCGCAGTCGGTGGCTGTCGTGAACGTCGATAAGCAATTGCTCGACGGCTCCGGCCTGGAACCGCGCGATGCCGCCGACCGAGCTGACGCTGAGCGTCTCGTGCGCGACGGCGACGTCGAGGCCGCGCTCATCGCCGAGAACAATGAATGGCAGGTCATTTCCGATGGTTTCCCCGACAGCGGGGTCATGAGCAGTATCGATGCCCTCGCCGAGTCCTACACGCAGGCCGCCGCCTTGGAGAAGCTCGGCATCTCCCCCGCCGAATACCAAGCGGCCGCCCCCGCAATCGACGTTGTCCCAGTGAATATCAGCGACCTCGACGAGGGTAAGGACGACGAGGCTTCGGAGCAGGACTTCATCCGCCTGCTCACCGTCTTCATCCTCCTCATGCTCATTGTGCTCATGGTGGTCACGTTTGCCGCCCAGGTGGGCAGCCGCGTCACCGAGGAGAAATCCTCCCGCGTTGTCGAGCTGATTCTCTCCACTGTCCGCCCCTTCGACTTCCTGGCCGGCAAGATTCTGGGCAACCTCGTCTTCGGTTTCGTGTCCACCTCGATCCTTCTCGCCGCCGGGTTCATCGGGCTGCAGGTCACCGGGCTGCTTGAGGATATTCAGATCGACTGGTCCGTCCTCCCCGTCATGCTCATCGCCTACCTACTGGCCATGGTCTTCTTCGGCGGCCTCTACGCAGCCGCCGGCGCCATGGTGCAGCGCACCGAGGACTTGCAGTCCACCCAGATGCCCGTCCTGCTGCTCATTCTTGCCAGCGCTTATGTCCCCGCCTTCGGTTGGATGAGCACCGACGCCACCTGGATGCAGGTCATGAGCTGGATCCCACCGGTATCCATTTTCGCCGCGCCGCTGTCCTACGCCGCCGGCGACTTCACCGGTGTCCAGCTCGCCGCCTCCCTGGCCATCGCCGCCGTGGCTACCCTCGCAGTCGTGTGGGTCACTGCCCGCATCTACCGCCGTTCGATCCTGAACAACGGCAAGACCACTAAGTGGTCGGAGGCGCTGCGGGGTTAGTCTCTCCGTCTGGATCCCGTTCCGCGCACCTCAGAGGTGACGGGACGGGTCCATTTTTTGATGGAGGATGCGGATGACAATCACGCCTTGATCATCGAGACGATAGATGATCATGTGGCTGCCTGCGGCTCGTTGACGATACCCAGAAATCCCCGGAACAGGCTTCCCTGAAGTTGGATGATCAGCAATCCAGTCAAATTGCCTTTCCACAGTTCGCAAATACAGCTCCGCTTGCGCTGGCCCCCATTGAGCTTCGGAATAGGACCAGATCCCCCGCAGGTCCTCAACGGCTTCTCCTCTAAGCCGGTACGTCATTGCCTCGCTTCATCGTTTCCATGAATTCATCGAAATCAAAATCTTCTACGAGCTCCGATTCCTCCCCCTTCTGGATCTCATGACGCAAAACCTCGAGCCTCTGCTCATAGTCTTCAATCATGCGGAGACCAGCGCGAATCACTTCACTGGACGTCGCGTAGCGTCCACTTGCAACCATCTGAGCAATGAATTCCTCATAATGCGGGCCGAGAGTTACCGAAGTGTTTTTAGCCATGCGCCAATAGTACCAATTTTAGGTATCCCGCTCGTGGCGCTGCCGGGCTCCTAGCCCTGCCAGCGTTACGCAACCTCCAAGCGGGCATAATGTCCCGTATGCCTTTAGGTGACGGTCCGCTCATTGTTCAGTCCGACAAGACTGTCCTCCTCGACGTCGCGCACGCGGAAGCAGGGGCGGCGCGCGCTGCGCTCGCCCCGTTCGCGGAGCTGGAGCGCGCGCCCGAGCACGTGCACACCTACCGCATCACTCCCTTGGCCCTGTGGAATGCGCGGGCAGCGGGCTTCGATGCCGAGCAGGCCGTGGACGTGCTCGAGCGCTATTCACGTTTCCCCGTCCCCCAGGCCCTGCTCATCGACGTCGCCGAGACCATGGCCCGTTACGGCCGCGTGCGCCTGCTCAAGCACCCCGCTCACGGCCTGATCCTGGAGGCGGACGACGCCGCGATCCTCACCGAGATCACCCGCAACAAGAAGATCCGGCCCATGGTGGGCACGCTTATCGACGCCAGCACAGCCCCCGTCCACCCCTCCGAACGCGGCCGGATCAAGCAGGAGCTGACCAAACTCGGCTGGCCTGTCGACGACCGCGCCGGCTATGTCGACGGTGAATCCCACCCGATCCAGCTCAATCACGACGGCTGGGAGCTGCACGACTACCAGCAGTACGCCACCGACTCCTTCTGGGAAGGCGGATCCGGTGTTGTGGTGCTCCCCTGCGGGGCCGGCAAGACCATCGTCGGTGCGGCATCGATGGCACAGGCACAGACGACCACGCTCATTCTGGTCACCAACACCGTCGCCGGCCGCCAGTGGCGCGACGAGCTGCTGCGCCGCACCACGCTCACACCGGAAGAGATTGGCGAGTACTCCGGCGAGCGCAAAGAGATCCGCCCCGTCACCATCGCCACCTACCAGGTGGTAACGCGGAAGACGAAGGGCGAGTACAAGGCACTGGAGTTGTTCGATTCCCGCGACTGGGGCCTGATCATCTACGACGAGGTGCACCTCCTCCCCGCTCCCGTCTTCCGCATGGCCGCGGACCTCCAGTCGCGCCGGCGTCTCGGCCTGACCGCCACTCTCGTGCGCGAGGACGGCCGGGAAGACGACGTCTTCTCCCTCATCGGCCCCAAGCGTTACGACGCCCCCTGGAAAGAGCTCGAGATGGCCGGCTACATTGCCACCGCTGAATGCGTCGAAGTTCGCACAACACTCACCGACAACGAGCGCATGGTGTACGTCACCGCCGAGACCCGCGAGCGGTACCGTCTCGCGGCGTGCAGCGAGGGGAAGCTGGGGGTCGTCGATAAGCTCCTTGCCCAGCATGCCGGGCAGCAAACCTTGATCATCGGCGCCTTCATCGAGCAGCTCGAAGACATCGCCGCGCGCACCGGTGCCCCGCTTGTCGACGGCACGACGTCCACCAAGAAGCGTGAAGCAGCCTTCGACGCGTTCCGGAACGGGGACATCCAGACCCTCGTGGTGTCTAAGGTGGCGAATTTCTCCATCGACCTGCCCGAAGCAGCCGTGGGAATCCAAGTCTCCGGCACGTTCGGGTCGCGCCAGGAGGAAGCGCAGCGCCTCGGACGATTGCTCCGCCCCAAAGCCGACGGTGCGGAGGCGCTGTTCTACACCGTCGTCGCCCGCGACACCCTCGACGCCGAATACGCCCAGCACCGCCAGCGATTCCTCGCCGAACAGGGCTACGCCTACCGGGTGGTGGACGCAGCCGACCTCTAAACTTGGGGGTTATGAATCGCTTTCACTTCGACGTCGACGAGGCCTTCGCCAAAAAGCACAACGAGATGCTGCGCGACACCCGTAAGGTGACCATCTCGGGCATCAGCATTTTCGTCATCTGCGTTGTCGCGGCTGTTCTGCTGTGGACGTTGACCCCCGACAACTCCGCGTGGGGCTGGTTCGGCGTGATCGGCCTCGTGCCCTTCGGCCTCGTGATGCTCATCGTCGGCCTCATGGTGCCTCGCTCCGTCGGCGGCGCGCAGGAGCTCTACGACCGCTACCCGCTTGCCCCCGCCGTCATCGCCGAGGTGAACCCCCGCGACATGGCGCTCATGGCACTGGTGAACATCAACGTCGACGAGTCCCTCCCGCCGCGCTACGCCGCAGCACTACGCACGGTCTCCTCCATCCCCGGAATCGATGATCCGAAGGTGGGCACAAAGGTCCCCTCCGTCGCCGTCGGCGGCCGCCGCACCACACGCGACAAGGATCACTGGCAGGAAGTCACTCCCATGCCCATCGCGTGGGCCACGCCCAACCAAGACACCGTCAAGCAAGCACGCGCAGCGATCCCCCAGGAACAGTGGCACAAGCTGGACAAAGCACGTGCCAAGCTTGACGACGTCAAAGCCACCCCCATGAACCTCCTCCCCCTCGACTAGCTCCCCTCCCAGAAAGACAAACGCCGGGTCCGCCTCAGCACGGACCCGGCGTTTTTGTAAGTAGGTGTTTACACAAACTGGCGCACAAGTGCGTACAGGGCCACAACCACAATCAGCCCCTTGAGGAACGTGTTGGACAGTCGCTTAGCGATACGGGAACCAACCAGCCCACCGATCAAGCCGCCGACCGCCAGCACAGCCACTCCGACCCACAGGATCTCAGCGTCGAAGAACAGGAACGCCGCCAGGTAAACCAGCGCGGCTACAGTGTTCACGATCATGGACAGGAAGTTCTTGACCGGATTCACGTCCTTGAACGGATGGCCCGTTCCCACACCCATGATGGCCATGTACAGAACACCCTGCGCAGCCGTGAAGAATCCGCCGTACATGGACGCTAACCCCATGGCCCCGACGAGCCCCGGCCGCTTGTACGGCGCACCGATGAACCCGTCGCTGTCTTCCTCACTGACAACCTGATTCTTAGAAAAGGCCTTCACAAACCTTTGCTGGAAAATCACCAAGATCAGCGCCACCACGATCAGAATCGGGATCACCCAATCCAGCGCCGAAGACGGCGTGAACAGAAGCAGCAGAGAGCCGGCCGCGGCGCCGACCACGGTCGCAACAATCAGCGGACCGAGATACGGCAGCTCCTTCTTCGTCTCACGCCGGAAACCATAGGCCGAACCAAAGGATGCAAACATCATGCCGATGGTGTTCGTGCGCACCGCCACTCCCGGAGGAACGCCGAGAGCCAAGAGCACCGGCAGCGTCAAGAGCGAACCTGAACCGACGGCGGAGTTAATGATGCCGGCCATGATGCCCATGGCGAACAACAGCAAGCCGGATAAAACAGTCATCGAATCAATACTCCTGACGCGGAAGAACTGGATATAAAACGCAAAACGCGACGCTCCTTGAGGAGTCTATTCCTCGAGGAGCGCCGCGTTAAATTAAGTTTTTGGTCGGCGGTAACTTACTCTCCCACACCCTCCCGGGTGCAGTACCATCAGCGCGGGTGGGCTTAGCTTCCGGGTTCGGAATGGGTCCGGGCGTTTCCCCACCGCTATCAACCACCGACACACCTTTGGGGGTTGTGTCATGGTCGCACACGTTGGTTGTGTGTGCGGGTATGTAGTTGTGTATCTGTGTGGCCACATTGGTGGTTGTGTGGTGTGTCAGATACTGCATAGTGGACGCGGACAGTTGTTTGTCTTTGTTTGTTTTTCTTGTTGTGTTTCGCCCGTGGTGGGTTCAACTATTTGTGGTTTGTTGGTTGGTGTATTAGTACCAGTCACCTTCGCACATCACGGTGCTTCCAGATCTGGCCTATCAACCCCATCGTCTGTGGGGAACCTATGAAACCTCATCTTGAAACAGGCTTCCCGCTTAGATGCTTTCAGCGGTTATCCCTTCCGTACGTAGCCAACCAGCGGTGCTCCTGGCGGAACAACTGGCACACCAGAGGTACGTCCGTCCCGGTCCTCTCGTACTGGGGACAGCCTTTCTCAAGTTTCTGCGCGCGCGGCGGATAGAGACCGAACTGTCTCACGACGTTCTGAACCCAGCTCGCG
>OJLS01000254.1_pt1 | contig 12127 bp, 10 predicted proteins | sample 1597081 | NCBI WGS metagenome assembly OJLS01 (sample SAMEA3904663, study PRJEB24821) | metagenome | biome: Builtin; feature: hospital; material: surface | place: USA | collected 2013-05-22
TTGGCACTCATTCCGTACCTGAAGCATGCTCTGCCTGTCGTCGTGGTACCTGAGGTGGATAGCGTGCTGATAAGCAACTACCCGAATGGTCCCGGGCCGGATGTCAGCGTCGTGCGACGGGAAAACGGCCAAGAGGCTGATGACGAAGCCGTCGCTTTCCGCGACCGCGCCTACCGGCAGCTCGAAGATCTGGGCCCTGCATATGGTGCGGGCGCTGGCGAGGGTCCAGGTTCAGACTCAGGTTCAGACCCAGGTTCAGATTCAGGGGATGAAGCCGGTGCCGGCGCCACCTTTATTTTCGAAGGCTTCCCGCTCACTCCCGGCGGTCCGGCAACATCTTTGAACCTCAGCGGTATCTCGTTGGGGTATACCGACGCTTTCGCATTCGTGGAGAGCGTCGACGTGGCAACGGATCACCTTAGCGTTGTCAAGGTTGGAGCCGCAGCGGGCGGCACCACGTGGGAATTCCGTGGCGAGGGGGAGTTCAACGATGCCGATTTCTACGCCCTGAAACCACTCTTGTCTTCACCGCCCGCCGGTGAAACCGCGCATGTGCTCGTGCGGTGGAACGACGGCTCATACGGCCGGGCGACCGTGGGCGCGCTACGCGAGGAGCAAGCGGGCAGCCACGGCGATGGCGAGTGGTCAGCCCGTATGCAGGAGATTTTCGCCGCCGACGATTAGCGGTTGAGGCGAGTAGCGGCTGAGGTGAGTAGTCGCCGATAGGACGGTAGCCGGGCCACCGTGGCGGCGGGGCGACGAGGCGACGGAGCCGGAGCCCAAAGCCCTCGCGACTGGGCGGTTTATCCGGCAGCGACGGCGATGCGTTCGGTGAAGCGCGCGTAGTCGTCGCGGATCTCGCCGAGGGGCTCCACCACGGCGGACTGGGACGTCGCGGCGATCTCCTTGTGCAGGGCTGATTTTGTCCGCCGTTTGACGTTGCCGCCGATCACGCCGCCGAACACGGCGGTGAGCAGCCCCAGTACGAGTCCGGTGAGGAGCCCCGCCATGATGAGCAATGTGGGGATCGGCCAGCCCTCCACATCGGGGACGAGGTCGGTACCCAGCAGCGGGGTAAGCGCGCCCGGCACGAACGCGACGGCGAGGTACCAGAGGACACCGATCAATGCGGCGAGCAGCGCGAGCCATTGAATGACGGTTAGTAGCGTCCACCCCTTCGACGGTTCCGCAGGGAGTCGGGTGCGGGCGACGGCGCGGTCGAGCTCATCGGGCAGCGTGCGGGAGACTTCGTCGGCGCGGTCGGATACCGCGGAGGCCCATTGCGCTGGAAGATCGGCGGACACAGCAGACGCATAGTCGCGTACGCCCCTGTTCGCGACAGCCTTGGACGCGGCGGTCAGTTCCGGCAGTGAGGTGCGGTGCACACCCACGGTGTCGGAGTCTTCCCGCAGGCCCATACGCTTGAGGGGGTCGGGACGGAAGCGGGTCACCCAGGAGGTGAGCAGCCAGCCGGTGCGTTCGTGGAGGCGTTTGCGGTATGCGGCGGCCGTAGAGTTGGCAACGCGGTCCGCGCCCGCTGCCTGCGACAGAACTGAGTCGAGTTCGCGCTTTGCACGCTTATCGACGCCCTGCGCCTTCACCCCGTCCCCGAATTCCCCCGTTACGGAAGCGATATCGGCTTTGATACGCGCAGACTGGGCGGTGTGGGCTTTGGCGACGCGGGCGATGGCGTTGCGGAGGTCGTCGATACCTGCCTTTGTGTAGGTGGAGGTGGGGACGACGTTGACTTTGGTGAGGCCGTCTTCGCGGAGCAGCTGCGCGAAGGACTGGGACACCGTCGGAACATCCGCTTCGTCGAGGAGATCCGCCTTATTGAGCACCGCGAGGGTGACAGCGGAGTGGTTCGCGTGCGGGCGGATGAACTGGTCGTGGATGACGCTGTCGGCGTATTTCTCGGGGTCGGAAACCCACACGAGCACGTCGACCTGGCCAGCGAGGCGTTCCGCGATAGCGCGGTTGGAGGCCTCGACTGAATCGAAATCCGGTAGGTCGAGCAGGATCAACGGGCCAGCGCCGGGAGCGAACTCACCGGAGCGGATGCGGCGGTCCTCCACCCCCAGCCAGTCGAGCAGCTCTTCGGAGCCCTCCGGCTCCCAGATCGCAGCGAGAGGGGATGAGGTGGTGGGGCGGCGTGCTGCTGCTTTACCTAGGTCTTCGCCGACGACGGCGTTGAAGAGGGAGGTCTTGCCGGAGCCGGTGGCGCCGAAGAAGCCGACGACGGTGTGCTCGGCTGACAGTGCACGGCGTTCGGCGCCTGCACGTGCGACCTTCTCCAGGCGGTCACGTTGAGCGGGGGAGAGGTAGGGTGCGCCGATGGCGGCGGCCTCGTCCAGCGCGGTGAGGCGCTCCCCGAGGCTGGCGGTCTTGTTGCGGTTAAACAGTGCCATTGGAGCCCCCTTGGAATCCGCCGCGTAGCTGGGCAAACAGGTCGCGCAGCGGGCCGCGCGAGGCACTCTCTTCAAGGCTGGTCTGCTGGCCGCCACCGGACGATGCGCCATTTGCATCACCGCCGTCATTGGTGGAAGCACGGGCGGGGGTTCGCGGCGTCCCGGCGAGTTCAGGGAAGCGCTCGTCGACTGCTGCACGGGCGGTGTCGACGGCGGTGGTGAGTTCGGCGGCGGTGGTGCCGTCGAGAAGCGGATCGGTGACGGGGTAGTAGCGCTCGCGTTCGCGCTGCAGGAGGTCGCGGAGGCGCTCGTTGAGGTCGTTGCGGGCGTCGGCGGCCATACGGCGCACCGTGTCTTCGCCGAAGATCGTCTCCAGCAGCTTCTGGCCGAGCACCGCTGAACCGCCGGCGATCGCGACTTCGCCGCCGGTGATACCCGCGGTGGAAGCGAAGACGACGAGCATGAGCGCCACAGTGAGTCCATTCAAACCGAAGGACATGGCGCGGGCGCGCTGGCGCTTGGAACCGGCAGTTTCCTGAATCCGTTCGAGCAGAGCGGCCTGCCAGTCGCGGACCAGGGACGCTGCGAGCTCGTCGATGTCCGAGCTGGAGCGGGCCAGCGCCGGGTCAGCCCCGGTGCGTAAGTCCGGTGCGACGGCCCCGATGTGGGACCAAGAGCGGGCCGCGGCGGTGTCGGCGGTATCCACGATGACGGCATGCAAGCCGGATTCCAGCTCCGTCTCCACCTCGCGCAGGGGAGCGGGCTCACCGGTGAAAAAGCTTCCCACCTTGTCCATGGTCTGGGAGAACCAGCGCTCGAAACCTCGGGAGAAATCCGAGGTGCCCACGACATCCTGCCAACGGTCCATGACTTCGGTGCGGAGCATCTTGCCGTCGGAGGTGGCATCGATGACGTGAGCGTGGGCAGCTGAGTATTGTTCACTGATCGCGCTGTCGAGCTGGGCGGCGAAGGCTTCTTGGCGTGCGCGGGCGTCGATAAGCGTGTCGACGCGGTCGAGCACCCCCGTTGCCGCCCCGGCTACCGTCTTTCCCGCCACCGCGCGGCGCGCGGCGGAGTCTTCTGCCAGACCGTTCAAGTACGAGCGCAGTTCAGCAACAAGGGAGTCCTGCAGAAATTCATTGCTGGCGTCGGCGTTGGAGGTGCCGCCCAGTCCCGGGACGAACGGCACAGTGAAAACGGTCGCACCTGTCAGCCCGGCTTCGTCCATCATCCGACGAAGATCACCGGGCACGGTTTCAGCGGACGCCTCGTCGAGGCGGTTGAGCACGACGACGACTTCGATGCCGCGGCCGGCGGCGTCGTTAAGGAAATTCCAGACAAGCTGATCGGCATAGCGTGCCGGGGTGGTGACGAATACCCAAAGGTCCGCGGCTGCAAGGAGCTGGGAGGCCAAGGCGCGGTTGCGGTCGTCGATGGAGTCGAAATCGGGGGCGTCGAGAAGCGCGAGGCCCTCAGGAATGCTCTCAGTAGGAACGATGCGCAGCGTTGTGGACTGCTCGTCGCCGGCACCGTGGGAACGGGCCAAGCCGGGCAGGACCTGCGGGGAATTGAACCAATCCGCATCGGCTGGGTTGGCCACCAGGACTGGCTGGCGCGTCGTCGGCCGGATCACGCCGGGGTTGGATACCCGCTCGCGCAGCACCGCATTCACCAGGGTGGACTTGCCTGCACCTGTCGATCCGCCGATCACCGCGAGCAGTGGCGCATCGAGGTTGGCGAGCCGGGGCAGGACATAATCGTCGAGCTGGTTGACGATTGCATGGGCATCGTCGGCGGGTTCGCCGTCCAGCTGCGTGCCGGCAACGGCCTCCCGGACACCGCGCACGGCGTCGAGCATGTCAATATTCGGGGAACTCACCTAAGCCATTTTGGCAGAGACCCGAATCCCGCGCGGGGTGCGGCAAAGCCCAGGGGATGTCGGGCGCCAGCTAGTCGCGGTAGCTCGTGCGCGTCCGGTTCAGCCAGCCGTAGATGCCGCCGATGATGAGACCGCCGCCGACGAGGTTGCCCAGCCACACGATCGTCCAGTTGCGCAGCACGTTGCCGATGGTGAAACCGTCGATGGAAGCCGGGTCGAACATGAAGCCCGCCAGGGTGGTGAGCACGAAGTTGGCGATCGAGTGCTCGTAGCCCATCGCGGCGAAGGACGGAATGACAATTGCGACTGCCAAGATCTTCGCGCTGTGGTCCTTGCCTGCTTGGGCAGTCAGGATGAAGCCGATGTTGACCACCATGTTGGCCAGGATGGCCTCGATGAACAGGGTGCCGCTGGGCTTGTCCAGCTTGGCTTGCCAGAGGTCGGCGAGGAACGGCATGGAGGTGGCGGCATTCTGCCCAGTCGTGGTCAACGAAATCAGGAAGGAGACCAAGGCCGCGCCGACGAGGTTGAAAAAGGTGACAAAGAGGATGATCACTAGTCCGCGCCCGACACTGTTCAGCCTGTGAACGGCCCCGTAGGTCATGAACATCATGTTGCCGGTGGCTAGCTCCGCTTGAAGGACCACAATGATGTACAGGGTCACCGCGAAAAGTATGGCGAAGGGGTACTTGCCCCAACCCGGCGCATACGCTTCGGTCAGCGTTGCGGTCGCTGCTGCGAAAGCAGTCATGATGCCCAGGTACACACCCGCCATGACGGCGCGCAGGGCGAGGCGGGCTGGTTCGCGCTCGAAAAGATCGAGCTTGTTTTGAATTGATACGGGGGCCTTCTCACTGAAACTCACTATTCCAAACTAAATGATTTCCAGTGAGGGAGCGAACCCCATTTTCGCCCGCGCGCGGCCGAAATGTGCTAGCGCCGGGACGCTTGGTCGAAGAATTCCCGTTCGTAGTAGCACGCGTGCATGAAGGCTTCTTCGGCGTCCGCGCGCTGTTTCTCGCTCGCACCCGACAGTGCCTTCTCCACGGATTGCAGCGCCATACGCACGGCATCTGTGAAATCTTCGCCGCCGTACATGGAAAGCCAGGCGTTGTACGGATGGTCCGGATGGTTGCTTTCCGCGAGGTGCAAACCGACTTCAGCGTAGAGCCAGAAGCACGGCAAAACGGCCGTCGCACCGACAACGTAATCCCGAAGCGCCGCCGTAGATGTGAGCATATTCACGTAGCCGAGGGTCACTGGGGAGGGCGGAGTGTCCGCTTCGATGTCGTTTTGGGCGATCCAGCTCCGGTGGAGATCCGACTCGGCCTCAATGGAGGCAGTGGCGGACTGGGACCACCACACCTGATCTTCCGCATCCGGGGCTTTCGCGCTCACCGTGGCGAGGGTGCGCGCGTATTCACGCAGGTAGTAAGCATCCTGGACGAGGTAGAAGGCGAACTGCTCTTCAGGCAGTGTGCCGTCGCGCAGCGCGCGGATGAAGGGAAGCTCCAGGGTTTGCGGCCACACCGCGCGGGCTGCCTTCTCCCACAGCTCGCGGGTGAAGGGGCCAGCGGCGGGGATTTTCGGTTCGATGACGGGGGAGGAGGGGTCTGTGGGGTTGGTCCAGTCGTCGATAAGCTTCCATGGTTGCGTCGATGCTGCTGCCGCAAGGCGGCGGGAACGGTGGAAGTGGTCGACGGGGCCGTGCCCGGTTCCCACGTTCAACTCGTCGGCATGCGCGATCGCCTCGTGGAGCCAGCTAGATGTCCACGAAAGAGCGTTGTCGGCGTCGATGGCCAGACGCGCGGCGAGGGCGGAGGACAGTGAACACCCGGTGCCGTGTGTGTTCTTCGTGTCTACGCGGGGAACGTGCGCGACCTCAACATTTCCGTCGGGGGTGACCAACGCATTGGAAGCGTAGCCCTCCTTCAGGTGGCCGCCTTTGACCACGACGCTGACGTCCGCCGCCTTCGCGTAATCGCGGCCCTGCTCGAGCGCCTCGTCGAAAGTCTCCGCGGGCGTGGTTCCCGCCAGCACAGCGAGCTCAGGAATATTCGGCGTGACGACGCTCGCGTGGTCCCTCACGAACTGCCTCATCGCATCCTCGGCGTCCTCGGTGAGCAAGCGGTCGCCGCTCGTCGCAACCATCACCGGGTCGACGACCACGATCGGCACCGGGTGGGCCGCTAGGTAGTCGGAGACCGTCTTCGTTGTGTCCACGTCGCCGAGCATGCCGATCTTGACCGCATCCACTTCGACGTCGTCGAAGACCGCATCGAGCTGCTCCTTCAAGAAATCCTGCGGCGGCACGTGGATGCTTCTCACCCCGTGCGTGTTCTGTGCCACCAGCGCGGTGACCACGCACATGCCGTAGCCGCCCGCCGCGGAAATGGACTTCAAGTCCGCTTGGATGCCCGCCCCGCCCGTCGGGTCCGTGCCCGCGATGGACAGGATATTCGGAATGGCGCTTGCCGCGCTCTGGCCGTTCTGGCTTGCAGGGTCAGGCAAAGAAGTCATTAGACAATTCCTCCGCGAATATTGGTTCGGTCAGGTTCGACGGGTGTGATCTCAGCGTTGCGCCCGCCCCACCTGGTTTTCACTACGGCAGCTCTGGCGAACTGCTGAGATCCGGAGGGACGGGGGCGCGGCACCCCGTGTCTTGCCCCGACATCGTACGCGATCGGCGGGACGAGGTGCTGGGAAGCGGGCGTGCGGGATTTGGGGTCAGGGCGGTTGACGTGGTTTAATACCATAGTTGTCTAGCGCTGGTCGCAGCTGATGCGCGTTTCCGAGTTGAGGCTGCGAGACCCTTCGACGGTGGGGGAGGTGAATCCTGCCACTGTTCGTCGATAAGCGGATAGGCACAAAGACATTGACCACGTGCGTTCAGGACGGAAATCTGGCGCACATTGATCCAGGTCAGGAGACCAAAAGTGATTCAGAAGGAATCGCGTCTGAAGGTCGCCGACAACACTGGTGCACGCGAAATTCTGTGCATCCAGGTGCTCGGCGGTTCTGTTCGACGCTTCGCCGGTATCGGCGACACGATTGTCGCCACCGTGAAGGAAGCTGCCCCGGGCGGCAACGTGAAAGAGGGCGAGGTCGTCCGCGCTGTCATCGTGCGCGCCAAGAAGGAGACCCGTCGTCCGGACGGTTCTTACATCGCGTTCGACGAGAATGCAGCTGTTCTGATCAAGAACGACACTGAGCCCCGCGGCACCCGTATCTTCGGCCCGGTCGCCCGTGAGCTGCGCGACAAGAAGTTCATGAAGATCGTGTCTCTCGCACCGGAGGTGATCTAGGTGAAGATCAAGAAGGGCGATATGGTCCAGGTCATCGCTGGCAAGGACAAGGGCGCTCAGGGCCGCGTCATTGAGGCGTACCCGAAGCGCGACCGTGTCCTCGTCGAGGGCGTGAACCGTGTGAAGAAGCACGTTGCTAACTCGTACAACGAGCGCGGCGCTGAGTCCGGCGGCATTGTCACCCAGGAGGCTCCGATCCACGTGTCCAACGTGATGGTCGTCGACTCCGAGGGCACCCCGACCCGCGTTGGCTACCGTTTCGACGAGGACGGCAAGAAGGTCCGCGTTGCTAAGTCGAACGGGGAGGACATCTAATGACTGAGATTCAGAACTACACTCCGCGCCTGAAGACGCGCTACAAGGACGAGATCCGCGGCAAGCTCTCCGACGAGTTCGGCTACGAGAACGTCATGCAGATCCCGGGCCTGACCAAGATTGTCGTGAACATGGGTGTGGGCGACGCCGCCCGCGACTCTAAGATGATCAACGGCGCGCTCGAGGACCTCACCGCGATCACCGGCCAGAAGCCGCAGCTGCGTCGCGCGAAGAAGTCCATCGCTAACTTCAAGCTCCGTGAGGGCATGCCGATCGGCGCGAAGGTCACCCTGCGCGGCGACCGTATGTGGGAGTTCCTCGACCGTCTGCTGACGGTTGCTCTCCCGCGTATCCGCGACTTCCGCGGCCTGTCCGACACCCAGTTCGACGGTAACGGCAACTACACGTTCGGCCTGTCCGAGCAGACGATGTTCTACGAGATCGACGTGGACAAGATCGACCGTCCGCGCGGTATGGACATCACTGTCGTCACCACCGCCACCAACGACGAGGAAGCCCGCGCGCTGCTGCGCCACTTCGGCTTCCCGTTCAAGGACAAGGACGGCAAGATGCAGCGTCCGTAAGGGCAATTGCTTATCGACGTACCCCCGCACCCCGGCTTTCTCGCCAGGGCGCGGGGGTGTTTCGCATTTGTCAGTCGTTGTACCAGCCGTCCTCGAAGGGGTCGCGGACGCGGCTGACTAGTTCCGCGACGGAGTCGAGCGTGGTCGTGGGGCGGTACGGGTAACGGGCGATCTCTGCGTCGTCCGAAATGCCTGTGCGGACAAGGATGGTGCGCATGCCGGCCTCGAGGCCGGCTTTGACGTCGGTGTCCATGCGGTCGCCGATCATGACGGTCTGCTCGGAGTGGGCGCCGATGTTGTTCAGGGCGGTGCGCATCATGACTGGGTTCGGTTTGCCCACGTAGTAGGGTGTTCTTCCGGTCATTTGCGTGATCATGGCGGCGACTGCGCCAGTAGCAGGAATGACGCCGTGCGGGCCTGGGCCGGTCACATCCGGGTTGGTGGCGATGAACCTCGATCCGGCCATGATGAGATTCGCTGCCGTCGAAATCGCTTCGAATGAGTAGGTGCGGGTCTCGCCGAGCACGACGAAGTCGGGGTCCGCATCGGTGAGGATCCAGCCTTGTTCGTGCAGGGCGGTGGTCAATCCTGCTTCCCCAATGACGTATGCGCTGGACGCGGAGCCTGCTTGCTGCGAGAGGAATCGTGCGGTGGCAGTGGCGGAGGTCCAGATCCGGTCGGGTTCGATGTGGAGGCCCATGCGCACGAGCTTCGCGGACAAGTCGCGCGGGGTTTGCATGGAATTGTTCGTCAGCACCATGAACGGAATACCTTCTTCGCGCAGGGCAGAGATGAATTCTTCAGCGCCCGGGATCACTGATCCTTCCCGGTGAAGTACGCCGTCCATGTCGGTCAGGTAAGAAATCATGGGATCCCTTCTTCTTTCGATTGAGGGGCTAGCAGCGCCCGAGACGGGGTACGTGCAGTGAGCCCGCCTCCGCTGAATGGCACACCCCCTGCCTCACGTTTCGCATGCAAGGTCAGGGGGTGTGCGCGTCAGTACTGGACTGAGGCGAAATCAACAAATGTCGTTGTTGATTCGCAGCAGTCTTATTGGCTCAGCTCAGCCTGCTTCATCACGTCACGCAGGACGTCAGCCGAATGCTTGAACTGCTGCGACTCGGTTTCGTCCAAGTGGAGTTCGACGACCTCGCGGATACCTGTGCGGTTGATCACTGCGGGGGTGCCGATGTAGATGTCGTCTTCGCCGTACTGGCCCTCGAGCAGGGCGCTGACCGGCAGCACGACATCCTCGTTGTGCAGGATGGCCTGGCAGATGCGTGCGAGGCCACTGCCGATGCCGAAGCTGGTGGAGCCCTTGGCGCGGATAATGTTGTAAGCCGCGTCGCGGGTCTGCTCGAAGATCTCCTCCATCTTGTTGGAGGTGTTCGGGTCATTCTCGGCCATCTTCTGAAGGCGGGTGCTCAGCGGCACACCCGCTGCGGAGCCGGAGGACACCACCGCGAGCTCGGTGTCGCCGTGCTCGCCGATCACGTAGGCGTGGACGGATGTCGCGCTGACACCAAAGTACTCACCGAGTGCGTGGCGGTAGCGTGCGGTGTCCAGCACGGTGCCGGAACCAATGACCTGGGTAGCCGGAAGGCCCGAGAACTTCCAGGTGGCGTAGGACAGCACGTCCACCGGGTTGGTGGCCACCACGAAGATGCCCTTGAAGCCGTGAGCCATGACATCGCCGACAATGGACTCGAAGATCTTCACGTTGCGGCCGACCAGCTCAAGACGGGTCTCGCCGTCGCGCTGCGCGACACCGGCGCAGTTGACCACGATTGCTGCGTCGCGGCAGTCCTCGTAGGTACCTACAGTGACGCGGGTGTTGTGGCCCGACCACGGCACTGCGTGGTTGAGGTCCTGGACGTGGCCCCACGTCTTTTCCTCGTTGAGGTCGATGATGGCCAGGTGGTCGCACAGGCCCTGGTTGACGATGGCGTAGGCGTAGGCCATGCCGACGTCGCCGGCACCGATCAGGACGATCTTGGTTCCGGGGGTGGGGGACTCGGCGGACTCGGCGTTGTGTGATGCGTTCGGATGGATCATGGATACTCCTTCGCTCTGCTGTGCTGCGTTCGCAGCCTTAGCTTCGACACTAGCCCCAGATGTCTGATTGTGCCCGTTTCGGAGTTATCCACAGGGCAGTGTTCGAATGCGGGCGGTGTGGGTTCGTGCGCCGGATAGAAACAAGGGCGTACCTTTCACACACACAAACCAAGGGGGAGAAATGGGTACCACCGACATTCAGAAGATCAAAGAACGTGTTCAAAAGCTGCTCAACCAGGCTGCGGACCGGGCCGGCACCGCCGAAGGCGACGTGTTCTATCAGAAGGCCTTTGAGCTCATGGCCGTCTACGGGTTCGAGGAAAGAGACCTGCATAACCCGTCGCGAGGAGACGAGGTGATAATGCGCACATTCGCTCTGGGAGGTTCGTACACAGACATGCAAGCGTCGCTTTTGCTTCAGTTGTGCTCCGCATTGCACTGCATGGCATTCATGGAAAGTGCCCGTGGTTCGCGGACGGTCTCTACTGTGACCGCTTTTGGGTTGCGCCGCCACTTAGAGCGGGTGGACATGCTCTTTGGTGTTTTGAATCCCCAGATGGCTGCCGGAGCAAGAGGCATCAGTGGTTCTCGGGCCACAGGTGTGGCGACTGTTGTTGCGCGTAGATCGTTCATGGGCGGATTCATCAGCGTTGTCGTCGACCGGTTGCGAGCTGCCGAGGGTGCTGTAGCTGCCGGCAAGGGCGAGTACGCTCTGGTCTTGGTGGACGACCAGGCGAAGGCCCAATCTGCAATGGATGCTTTCGCTGCTGAGCAGGGAATCGCTTTCACCAATCGTCGCTCGAAAGCGTCTGTGGATGCGACGTCGTTTCTGCGCGGAGCCAGCGCTGGCGAGCGCAGCGACCTCGGCCAGACACGTGTCCGGGCGCGGCCTGCGCTGCCGTGTTAAGTAATTTGTGCTTTCTTCGCTCTGACCTGTATGGTTGACCAACGGTTCTGCGCGCCCGGTATGCGGTGCGCCAGATCCGCATTGAACGTATACATCCAACTTTGTTGCAGGCCCCCCGCCGAAATGCGGACCGTATGAAGGGTGGCGGCGAGCACCTTCCGTTACTAAGCGGCAAGGAGCGCCACTGATTGAGTTCATGTTGTTGCTGCTCAAGCACTGCGAACTCGTAGTAGCCCCCGACAGAACACACGGATAACGCGAGTCCGGTGCCCTCATGGGCGCACTGGACCAGGTGGGTCACGGGAACCGCAACGAGAAAGGTAAACGGTCAACCATGACCATGACAGATCCCATTGCGGACATGCTGTCTCGCGTGCGCAACGCAAACAACGCGCACCACGAGTCCGTGTCCATGCCCTCCTCGAAGTTGAAGGTCAACATCGCGGAGATCCTCAAGCAGGAGGGCTACATCGCCGACTACAAGGTGGAGGAAGAGAAGGTCGGCAAGACCCTCACCCTCGACCTGAAGTACGGCCCGTCCCGCCAGGCCTCCATCGCAGGTCTGCGTCGCGTGTCCAAGCCTGGTCTGCGTGTCTACGCGAAGTCCAACGACCTGCCGCAGGTTCTCGGCGGCCTGGGTGTGGCCATCATCTCCACGTCCCACGGCCTGCTCA
>OJLS01000256.1_pt1 | contig 12080 bp, 16 predicted proteins | sample 1597081 | NCBI WGS metagenome assembly OJLS01 (sample SAMEA3904663, study PRJEB24821) | metagenome | biome: Builtin; feature: hospital; material: surface | place: USA | collected 2013-05-22
ATGTGTATAAGAGACAGCCACCCCCGAAGCCAACAAACCCATCCCCCTACACGTCCCACTCAGCAACAAAGCCGAAGAAACACTCAACAACAACATAAAAACATCAAGCCAAAAAGCCGGAATCCGGACAATAGACATCCACAACGCAGCCAAAGGCCACGACACCTGCAACCCCGACGACAACGAACGATGGACCGCCGGATGGTGGGCACCAACCACAACACAAAACATGATCTACCACCCCACCATCACCGGAACCAACGCCATCGGCAAAATCATCGCCGACCAGCTCTAACACAACCCCAGGGGGCCACCCCTACCCCAACCCCACACCACCCCCGGGCGACTAAGGCGTTAGTGGTGTGTACGGGTCTTGGGGGTGGGCTGCAGATTTGAGTACTTATTTGTTCTATAGGTTGGGCGTAGTGTGGGGTGTGTATCCCGCTCCTGGGGCACGATGAGAGATGGGCCCCTGTGGGCGGCCGGGCGAGGCGCCTGCAGGGGTCTTTTCTGTTTTCGTGGTGCGGATGATGGCAGCGATGTCACTGGTAGGTTAGCGTTCGTTGACCATGAGTTGGGCTACGTTGAGGTGATGTCTAGGGGTTAAGGCTGTGTTGGTGTGGTTTACGATATCTTTCTTGGTTCGCAATGGAGAAGCGGGAGCAGCCCAGGTGCGGTTGGTCCCTATGGGTGGATGGTCGGTTAGGTAGCTTAGACCGTGGTGTGGCTGGTCACTTCGGCCAACGCATCAGGATCAGTTTATTCTTCTATTGTACTATCCACGCGCAGCTCGGAGTAGCGGCTTTCTGGGATGGATGCGTCGAATGGGGCTCCTACTTCGTGCCAGGTCAGGTCTTCCCCGCATGTCACATTCTGGTTTGTGGTGTCCAGGATGAGGAATCCCCAGACCAGCCGGCCTTGTTTGCCAGCGGGAAGGTTGTACGGGCCTACGACTTGTTTCAGGGCCCAGTGCTCCGTGTATACGTAGTTGAAACCGAAGGTGTTGGTCATCAACTTCGGCAGTTCAGCTTTCTCTTTTATTTGGACACTGGTTTCAACCGTCTGTGTGCGAACATCCTTGATGTGTTGTTTTACGGGGACAGGATGATTGTTGTGGTTGGCGACGCTGGCGGCATCGGTCTGTTTAAACCAGCGGCGTTTAGCAATGGGATAGATCCCATTGCTGTTCGGTGTAGCGCATGACGTTCCTGGTTTGAAGTCATCGTTCCAGCGCTGTGGCAGTTCGAAATCCCCGGCGAATGTTCCGGGTGAGGATTTCTCCGTAGCGGTGGAGATGCCTGGTGTTGTCAGGCCGATTGCGAGTGTGCACAGTGTTACAGCAATTTTTCGACGGTAACGCATATGGGTTAGCCTTCGATCTTGTCATTGTCGCGTGTGCTGATGGCCACGTGACGTTCCTTCGGTAAGCTAGCGGTGAAGTTTCCACCGTTTGCCTTCCATGTGTGGTCTGCGCCGCAAATAGTCTTCTGTCCTTCGAAGTCAGAAACAATCCAGCCAGCACGAAGGACGGCAGTTTTGCCGGGGGCGATATTGTATGGTCCCACGGTTTCGCCAACCTCGTAGGTTTGCGTGTCGGTGTAGCTGGTGGAGAAGGTCATGTGGATTAAATCCAAGATGGGGAAGTCAACGCCAGCAGACACATTCCAGGTTTTGGTCTTGGTTTCTGTGATTTGGCGTGTGACGGGTAGCGGTTCGTCATTGTAGTTGGATATTGTCCAGGTTCCGGCGGACCCGTCAAAATAGCTACGTTTGATAGCGATGGTTTGTCCGGTATCGCCTGGGTTAGTGCAATGATCTCCGATGGTCGTCGGATTTGCTGTTCCTTGGTCACGGGGTGGCAGTGCGTGTGCGGCTGGTGCAACGAAAAGTGAGGCTGCTGCTGCGGTTCCTGCTGCTGCTGTTGTAATGGTGCGGATGATGTTTTTCATGGTGTCTCCTGTCATGGGTGTGATTAGTTAGATGATTGGGTGGGTACGGGCAATGTACGCCACTGGTCTGGTGTGATGTCTTCAGTTCTGGTTGATCCGTCCTTGGATGTGATTTTTGCCTGTGCCCAGAATCCACTGGGTGCTGACGCCTGAGGATAGTGGGAGAGCAAGGAGTATTTTCCGTCTTTTCCGCAATGGATTTCTTGGTAATTCACTCGCGTCATGGTTGTTCCGTATTCCACGCGGACTTTTTCACCGGGGGCTAGGTGAACGGGTTTTAGAGGAGTGCCCACTGGCATGTATGCGCGCTCAATCACTCCGATAGATTCCAACCAACCGTTGGGCAGGTGGTTTCTTACGTTTTTCCAGTTAGAGTAGCCGTTGTATTCTGCGCCAACCACGTAGTCTGTCTGTGGTGTGTACGTGTACTCGGAATCTGACCAATTCAGGAAGTCGTTTGAATAGCCTGGTTTTGCAAAATCTGGTTTTGTTGCTGTGATGTGATAGGGGTACCAGGTTTTGTCTCTGTTGTTGCATGTTTGACCTAGCGTAGGCCAGGACGAATCATGCTGTGGTTCCTGTGTGGGTTCGATAATTTCGTCGCGCTTGGGGTCTGCAACTTTTTCCAGGCTCGGCCCTGAGTGGCTGTTGTAGGTGTTTCCACTGGGCTTACTGTTTGCCCCTGGGTTGCGGGTTGGAATATCCATCGCAAGGTCTGAGACGGTGCCATCAGCTTTGATGATGTACGCGTATGCGTAGCGTTCGGCGGGGCCGGTACCGCGAATAACGTTGGCGCCTTCGGCATTGGTAAGGACGCCGTCTTGGCAGGTGACGTACATAGCGATGAAGTCTTTTTCGACGACGCCGTATTCAATGCGGACGGATTCTCCCGGTCCTAGGTTGATGGGCCCGAAGGTTTCGTTGTCTAGCCACCCGTTGGATTCCTTTAATCCAATGTCGGATTTGGCGGTAGTGTTCCACCCGGAGGGGAGAGAGGCCTTGGAATTCGCGTCAATCTTGTGATTAGTTCCTGTTTCGATTGAGGCGGTGTAGGGAACTGTTTTGTCTGTTTTGTTGGTGAATTGGATGTTTCCATCACCGAGGTAGCGACGACCGGTTTCCCCATAGTGCCATTCAGGGTAGTGATCAGTGTGTGCTGATTCCGGAGTGCAACTCTTGTACAGGTTTGTGATTGGGTAGCCTTGAGGCATATCTGGGATGGCCTGTGCGACGGGTGTACCGACTGTAGCCAGTGGGGCTGCGATGAGTAGTGCAGCTCCCAGCATCCGGGCACTTATGCTGGATATAGACATGAATGCTTTCCTGCTGGTTCATTTGTGAGGGGCGCTCCTTGATGGGGAGCTCAATGGGATCAGAATGCGATGATGCTTGCTCGATCCTTTAATAAGGATATAGCAATTCTTAAACATTACAACCGGAGCAGCCTCATGACAGGAACTATGGTTCAAGGTGCTGGTGGTGGTGTTGTACGGTGCTGGTGTGATTGGCGTGCCCTGGTTTTTGTTCCGTTTGAGTAGATGGGAGATTTGGAACATGCTGAGGAAATTTGATCAGGATGTGATGGGCGGCGTCGTTCGTTGAGTTGAGCATCGCATCCTGTCGGAGAGTCTTTCGGTGTGAGCTGTATGTCAGGCCATTGCGGTGTGTTCTTTCTATAGGTCGTTGTCGGGGCGGTCGCCGCGGATCAAGGCGACGAGGTCGTTGAGGGTCATCAACACGTATTGGGCGCCGGGGTTGGTGGTGCCACGTCGTTTAGCGACGACTATTCCCACCACGGCGTCATCGTTTTAACTTCGGTAAATCGATATTTGCATAGTTCTTAGTCGGGTATGACGGGTAGTTGAACCACTTCTACCCCTGCCTGATTAACGACCGAATTAATTACCTCCTGTTGCGCATTGGCTCGTCGTAGCAGGAACGGTGATGACGTCTCGGTTGCTGGGAGCGACTGGTTGATTACCCATGCCCACGGCTCGATACCTGCTCGCGATAGGTCGGCTGCGAGCGACTGTGCCTCGAGCATTGGCGTGGTTTCTGGCAGTGTCACGAGGATTGGCCGGGTAACTTCCGTATTTTGCAGGTGTTGGAGCGTGGTCGCAGAATCGTCACGTCCGGATTGACGCATGAGTTCGCGGTGGTAGGACCCAGTGGCGTCCAGTAACAGCAGGGTGTGCCCAGTGGGGGGCGGTGTCGAGGACAACCCACTGGTTTTCGGCCGTTGCTACGATCTCCGAAAATGCATTGAAAACGGCCACTTCTTCTGTACATGGGGAGCGCAGGTCTTCCTCCAACTGTGCGTACCCGTCGGCATCGAGGGAAGCGCCTTTGCTGGCGAGTACTTCTTCTCGGTAGCTAGCCGTCACCGCGTCAGGATCGATAGATGACACCGTCAAACCGCCGATGCTGTCTTCGAGGGAAGCATCGAGGTGATTCGCCGGATCCGTGGTGGACAGATGTACCGGCTTGCCGCGCTTAGCGAGCTCCAATGCCAGCATTTGCGCCACGGTGGTTTTGCCAACCCCACCTTTGCCCATGCACAAGACGAGTTTCGGTTTCCCCTCTGCTAGCTCATCCACCAGATTGGATAAATCAACGTGCGAATTTGAAGTGGACTGCGTCAAGCCCGGCTCTAGTGCGGGACCCGCGTTCGAACTTTCATTACCGTCAGGCTCGCCCAGGTGTGATAGGCCGTCTACCCCCATCACCGGGTTAGCCTTCAACTCGAGCCGTACCGTTGGAATACTATTGATCGCGCTCAGTTCAGGATTTGTGGCAAGGCCATCAAGTAGTGCCTGTTCCCTGGCATAAATTGACTCCGACAGCTGATCGGTAGCGGCGTTCGCTGGTAGGATTCCGTTGATCACCAACAGCGTCGGTTTGATTCCCATCTCAAGTAGTTCACCGGTGGAACGGTTAGCTTCTTGCAAGGTCGAGATTTGAGCTCTGGCCACCAGAACCAGTGAAGTTTGTGCCGGGTCAGCCAGAGCGGCGACCGCCTCGTGATAGGTTTGCCGGTTCTTCTCCAGTCCAGACATCGGCCCCAGACACGAGGCGTCACCCGCGCCTTTATCAATGAAACTCGACCAATCACCAGGTAAGGACAGTAACCGCAGAGTGTGTCCGGTCGGGGCGGTATCGAAAATGATGTGGTCATAGCGGCTAGTAATGTCTTCGTTTGTTAGATAGTCGACGAATCGATTAAAGCTAGCGACTTCAACGGTGCAGGAACCGGACAAGGTTTCTTCGGTTGTTGCCAGTACCTCGGGTGGCAGCAGGCCACGAACCGGACCCAGGATAGATTCGCGATACCGCGCCGCTTCTGCCTCCGGGTCAATCTCTACCGCATCAAAGCTGGTAGCGCCGGGCACAAGGTCGGTTAGCTCTGCTCCGCCCGACCCGATCTCACGGCCGAATACCTGCCCAATGTTCGAGGCTGGATCAGTTGACACTAGCAGCACTCGTTTACCTTCACTTGCCGCGCGGGTGGCTAGAGAGCAAGCAACCGTGGTCTTTCCGACTCCACCTTTACCGGTGAAAAACGCAAACTTGGTGCTCAGTTCAGGAAGGGACATTAGCAGCACCCACTTTCGCCACAGCAGCCAGACTCAACGACGGGCAAAGTGGTCTTTTCCTCCAGGGATACCCCGGCGAATTGACGGAGCTGATCAACTGGCGGGTAAGAACCAGTAGCAACGATAGTGCCATCGACCACAGTAACTGGCAGGCCGTCTGTACCCGCCACCTCGACATATGCGCGAACTGGCTCGCACGTCGCAAAATCAGTAGGGGCAGACGCCAGATTATGCCTGGTCACGGTAATGCCCTCCTTTTCCAGAGTGGTCAGCGCCGCATTGAAATCAACGAGAGCTTGGTCTACGTCGGTTCCGCAGAGCCCGGAAGAACAGCACAGAGCCGGTTCATAGACATCGATTTGACGCACAATTAACTCCTTACATTTCGATGGTTGTCGTACTGACTCGAACTCTATCACGTTTCGATGTTTATCGAAACATGATAGGGTTCTTGCATGACCAGCCAACATGCTCCGAATTGCTGCCCCGCACCTGCAGTTGCCGACGAAGGACGGTGTCGGGACGCGGCGAGTATTTTTGCGGCACTTAGTGATGTCACGCGGCTGCAAGTGGCTCTGTTCATATACCGCTGTTCACCGAACCCGGTGTGCGCATGTTCATTTCCCGAGGTTTTTAATATCAGCCGGTCAACCATTTCGCACCATCTCACCAAGCTGGTAAATGCTGGCATATTAGGCCGTGAACAGCAGGGTAAGTGGGCCTACTATTCGATCGCCTCGGAATTTGATACTCAATTCCTTGACGTTGTCGCTAAACACGTGCCTCAACAAACCACACGCCGAAAGGAAGCCGCCGTGACCAAAATCCTTTTCGCCTGCAGACAAAACGCTGGTCGCTCACAAATGGCAGCTGCCATTGCGCAAGAACTAGCAACATCTGACGCGACCATCATGAGCGCAGGCACCGAACCGGCCGAGGAAGTACACCCCGAGGTACGCGACGCCCTCGCCGAAATTGGGTTAGAGCCGTTTGCGCAGCCAGAAAAACTGGATCCGGCGAAAGTGAAGATGGCCGATTGGGTGATCACGATGGGATGTGGCGAATCATGCCCAATTTTCCCCGGAACCCACTATGAAGACTGGGAGGTCGCTGATCCGTCGGGGGAACCCACAGAGGTCGTACGCGAAATCCGCGACGATATTACCAAGCGCGTAAAAGAGTTGTTGAGCCGAATTTCTTAAGGAAAATCTGCGCACCCGTAAGGGTATTTGCACACACCCACCCCGACCGGAACGGGGAAAACATGCATAGTCTGCGCCATCGGCGTTGTCGCATTTGGCCGTAGATGCACGTAAACCCCCTCGGCGAGGCCAGGGGGCTACGGCGATGTGGAGTCGCTTACGAAACGATCCCTACAAGGCAAAACGTACAGTGGTCAGTGGGGCAGGTCAACCATTATCCACCGCTCATACGGTTTCCTTACTTGCTAGTTTTTGGTGGTTCTCCACCCGTGTGGGGTTTCTGTGGCTTGTCCGGCTAGTTCGAGGTCGCGCAACGCCTCAATAACTTCTGTTTATCTGAACTTCATTTAGTGCACCTATCATGTAGCCATGACCACCACCAAGGACAACACCGCCCGACGCTCACACCTATAGCGCCGGGACGGTGGTTTTGGTTTAATTGTCGTTGTCCTTGTCGCTTCCAAAGGCGTGCGAACCAAATACGAACCCCACGACAGTTGTAGTTATCAACTTGAGGGTATCAATTGCCATGGGAATTACTTCACTTTTCTGCGCCCATGGAAAAACACTCACCAAAGAGAGAAGAAATATCAAGAGCACGCACATGAATACCAAAATCATGCCTTGACTTGAACGCCAAAAATTGTATTGGTCTTTCGTCATTTCTGTAGACGTAGTGACCGTCGTATAGTCCTTGGGAGCAAAGAGGGGGCTATCCTCCTCCCCCTCGTAATAGGCAGACGGGTCAACCGGCTTTTCGGCGGGTGCATGTCCTTTTGCGGCCCAACCGTTTCTTGGTGCCCACTCATGCGGCAGTTAGACCGAGTTCGCGGCGGTAGGTGTCATCAGCTGCGATATCGTCGGTCGAAAGAAAAGGTTTTTCGGCCTGAAAAGACTTATCCCATGCCGAGTTTTCCATATGCGTAAGGCGCGAAAGGTCAACAGCCGAACGCCCCTTAGTTGCCGGCCATACGGTATCAAGCGCCCGCTGCAATGCAGGGTCGGCGCCCTCGTTAATCATGCGAGACTTGTTTTCCGCGTCCTTGGCAAAACGGGTGATGTAGTCGCGACTGAACGGGCGAAACTCACTGTACACGCTGCGCAACACCGGGCCGTACTGCCATGTTTCAAACCGTTCACTAAACAGGGATTGACCGGTGTTCTTTTGATACTCGGCCGCTGTGAAATACAGAATCTTTTGCAGCTTCATAGGGCTTATCCTGCACTTTTCCGCAAAAGCGCGGTTTAGAACGTTGTTAGCAATCAGTGTTGGTACGTATGCCATTGGTTCCACCTCCTTTGCCACGAACTATAGCAACGCGCACCCTCCGCGCGGTAGAGGGCGCGCCATAAACGGGTGCACTCTATCGGTGCACCAAAAAGGGGTGCCGATTCCGAGTGTCCGGGGCAGCATGAGGTGATGGCGCGAACCGTGAGCGGGTGGGTGGTTGAGAGCCTCGAGCGCAACATGTCGTGCAAACTAAGCGCACTCATCGCTATAAGAGTCTGCGAGGCGCGCCAGTTCATTAGCCTGCTCGGCTAGCCTCTCGGCGCAACGGTTTGTCAGCTCATATCCGTATTCACGTTCCTCTGGGGGCGTTTCGTCATATATGGATTGACAAAGTGCATGGTCAAGATCGGCAGCCATTGCTTTTACCCGCTCGCATATTTGGTCAGCCCTCCTTATTAACGGGCATAAAATCGCGTCCGCGTGTCGGTGAGTAATTTCGCAGTCTTCTAGGAGGACGATTATTAGTCCGTTGCGTTGATCGCGTGACCGTGCGTAGGCGTATTTTTCACCAGCCCACTTGTCAATGAGGATTATTCTGTCACCCTTGTATTCAGCTTCCTGCCCTATGAGGTCGTCTGTCCATTCATTGATTGTGCTCATTGTGTTTCCTTCCTTTAGAGGTCGTTGTCTGGGCGGTCGCCGCGTATGAGGGCGACGAGGTCGTTGACGGTCATGAGGACGTATTGGGCGCCGGGGTTGGTGACTCCTTTGCGTTTGGCGACGACTATTCCGGCTACCGCGCTATCGTTGCCCATTTCGATGTGAGCCTCTCCCACCCACGGGCCGGGCGTCAACCTGCCCCCGTAATCCTTCAACTCAAGGACTAGGCGTTGGCCGCGCGCGTCGCGAACCCCGGCAATATCCCCTTTATCGTTGGCCCCGGTGAGGCGTCGCCGTTCGATAAAGTCGCTCTCCAGCTCACGGGCTAGGTAGGTGGCGATGGCTGTTTCAAACGCGGTCCCAGCCTTTTTTGCTGATCTTCTATTCCTTGACATGTGTTGACCTTTCAAAGTTAGTGTTTTGGAATATCGAAATGTCCCACCGCGCGGGTAGAGTTGATGCTTAAGAGTGAGGAAGGAGGGGCTACGAGGGCAGAAAACATCGCCGCCTATATCCAAGAAGCCACTACTGGGCGTGGCCCGGCGGCTCCATCATTAGCCTATGAACCGGTCGATGATGCTGAGGTAGATGAGTCAATTCGTCAGGTTTCTCAACAGTGGGCTGAAGCGTTAGCCCGCCTTGAACACCTATGACGGGGTCTTCTCCTCAGTGTTTGCCTGTGGACACGGTTATTGCCATTAACAAGCAACAGGCTAGGGGGCGGGTCTGCCTCTTTGATTATGGGGGGTTTGGATGCTGCGCTATGTGCCCCTTTTTAGGAGTTTTTGGGCACAGACGGTGTCGCTCGATTTACGAGGAGGCTGCGGTTGTTCTATTCGAGCTTGCTACGCGGCATCCGTTTTCTGATGGGAATAAACGAACAGCTTGGGTAGTTGCGGCAGTCCACTTGAATCGCCGTGGGGTTACTGTGGTCGCTGAGCAGAGTGAAGTTGTAGAGCTAGTTGTAGATGTTGTCTGCCATAGAATCAGTAGTTCCGATCTTACTTTGTGGTTTGTGAATCACAGTTCGCGATTGTGATCGCCTTTTCGGCTGTATATGAGCGTTCTTCGCAGACTGTCGGTTACGTGGCATGGGCGCGCTCCTTGCATTGTTCGCCGGATAGCGTCATTGGTTGTGCCGTTCGCAGGTTCTGCAGTAGAGGTAGCCGCCTCGCATGGCTGTGGTGGCGAGGGTGAGGGTGTGGCCTTTCCGGCAGGTGACGTTTCCGGTGTCTCCCCACTCGCGTCCGGCGACAACCCCGGCAATGGGGAGTTTGGCTTTCTCGTAGGTTTGCAGGTAGGCCTCGCACTGGGCTAGTGCCGGGCACTGGTGGCAAGCTTGTTTGAGTTTGGTGCGTGCACTGTCGGTGAGTTTGGTGGCTGACCACTCGGGCCGGCCTGCGCAGAGTGTGCGTCGTGTAATAATCGGCGGGTCAATGGCTGGTAGTGATGGTAGTGTGCGTTGGTTGGTCATAATGCTCCTTTGTAGTAGGTTCGCCCGGCTACCACCCCAAAGATGGGGGCTCCTACTTGTTCATGGGCTTGTAGGTAGTCTTCGCACTGGTTGAGTGCTGGGCACTGTTGGCAGATGGCGATGAAGTCGGGGGCCATGTCCTCCTTGTCGCTGTCGGTGGTCCACTCTGGGTGATCTTGGCATAGTTTGCGTTTGGTGATGGGGGGCGGAGTGAATCTTGATGGGGTGTGGATGTGGGGAATGCGGTTTGTTGTCATTGTTTGCGCGCCTTGCGTGGGGGTGTGATGTCGAGCCAGACGGGGTGTGGTGTGTGGCCTGGTTTGTGCAGTTCAGGGTTTGTGACGACTGCTGTGGGGTAGATCGTGTCTGTTACTTGCCTAAGTAGTGTGTTGGTGAGGAGGAGTCGGAGTGTGTCATCTGGCTGCTGTTTTTTTGGGTTGGTAGTGCAGTGTGATTGTTCCTGGTGTGTGGGTGTGGTGGGTGCTGCACCATTGGCGGATGTGGGCTTCAAACATGCGGCCCATGAGGGTGGCGAATTTTTTGTTTTGTGGTGTGGGTCTGGGGTCGTGGATGGGTGGGCGTGTGTAGGGGATTTTGATGGTGCTCATTGCGATGTCTCCTTGTTGGGAATGTCTATCAGAAGGGAGGTTCGTCGTCGGTGTTGAATCCGCCCGCGTTCCAGCTGTCTTTGGCGGGGGTGCTAGGATTATTCCACGGGTCTTCGTTTTGGCCGTTCTGCTGTTGGTTTCGGGGCTGACTACTATCACCCCCGCTGCCGTTGCCGGCGAATAGAACACTTATTCCAATCTCGTCGGCTGTTAGCTCCAGTTTCGACCGTTTCTGACCGTCTTTCGACTCCCACCGGCGCTGCTTGACCGAACCGGTGGCGATCACCCGATCCCCCTTGCTCAAGGTGGCCACACCCTCAGCCAGCTTTGACCAGGCAACACAGTCCATGAAGCTGGCGTCGCCGTCTTCCCATTGGCCGGTCTGTTTGTTGTAGACCCGCTGTGAGCTGGCAATAGTGAAGCTCGCGACAGGTTTACCGTCGTTGGTGTAACGAAGTTCTGGGTCGGCTACGAGGCGGCCGACAATCGTGGTGTGGATAGTGTTTTGTGCCATGTGGGGCACTCCTTTCGTAAAAACAGGGTTTTAAGACGTTTGAACCCCCGCGGGTAGGAAGCTACACCAGGGGGGCATGTTCGTGGCTCTAAGGGGCCAATGAGCGCGTTTTAGAGCTTCTTAGGGCTCCACCAATGACCGGGTTCTGCCCGATACGGCGGGGAATTCGTCCGACGCTCGGTCATCTCGGCGATCATGCGGGCAAGCTCCGGGTGGACTCTCTGCTGATACTCACGCGGCGTTTCCTCACACTGACCAGCGCTTTTGTCGTAGTAGGCTTCGATCTCAGCCTGTGTAGTGGGTTGCCCTCCCCGAGCTTTCGCTATCGAAGCCCTCCCCTCAGGTGACTGCTCCCAGCGTGTTTTAACTGCTCTAGCTGCCTCGATAATGTCCAGCGGGGTCACCATCCGATCTCCCACCTTCTCGGTGCAGAACACCGTGACAGCGTCCAGCCACAACTGTTCTGATAGCTCATAGCGGCGTAATGCATCCGCCCACGCCTGCGCCGTTTCAGCGTTTAACGTGGGAAAACGATCAGGGGCCAACTGTTTCCCCCTGGTCAGGATGATCATGGCCGCACGCTTGGAATCAATCTCGTTCATTGCCCCAGCTCCCTCGCGTCGAGGACATCCCCGTCAATGATTTGCGGGCCATGACCTGGGGTTTCAGGGATAAGGCCTAGCTGCCTGGCGACCTCTTCGGCCTGCTCACTGACGGTTTTCCGCCGTGGCGCCTGCCCGGACGGGGCACGGCCCGGCAGCGGCTCGTCATCCCAGCCGCCACGCTCCAGCCACGTCGTCGGGTGAGGGATGAACCGCTTTTCCGGTAGGTTCGGATCAGCTGCTAACC
>OJLS01000257.1_pt1 | contig 12079 bp, 10 predicted proteins | sample 1597081 | NCBI WGS metagenome assembly OJLS01 (sample SAMEA3904663, study PRJEB24821) | metagenome | biome: Builtin; feature: hospital; material: surface | place: USA | collected 2013-05-22
ACCGACGTGATCGTCTCCGAGAAACGCCCGGTTCCGCTCAACCAGTTCATGATGGTGCAGCGCAAGATCATGCCGCTGTTCGAGCCGGGCACCGACCAGGTCAACCGCGAATTAGAACGCACCATCGAGCGGCTCGAATCAGGTGCGGATGAAGGTCGCCGGGACTTCGAAGAAGGCCGCGGTTTCCGTTCCCGTTCCGGAGGCAGGCGCAGCGGCGAGCGACGCCCCCAAGACCGGGTGCGTCCGGTGGGCCGGCCCGAGGTCGTCGAAGCACTTCGGGGCCGCGACATGCTCCCCGCGATCGTCTTCATTTTCTCCCGCGCAGGCTGCGACGGGGCTCTGTTCCAGTGCTTGCGGTCCCGGAAGGAGTTGACCACGCATGAAGAAGCGGAACGCATCAAGCAGATCGCCGATGAGGGAGTGGAGGGTATTCCCGAAGAGGATTTGGGCGTTCTTAATTACCGGCAGCTAAGGACAGCATGGTCGCGGGGTTTCGCGGCCCACCACGCCGGCATGCTGCCGGCGTTCAAGCACATCGTCGAGCAACTCTTCGTCGAGGGGCTTGTCCGCGTCGTTTTCGCCACCGAGACACTCGCCTTGGGCATTAACATGCCGGCGCGCACAGTCGTGTTGGAAAAGATGGTGAAATTCAACGGCGACGCCCACGTCGACCTCACGCCGGGCCAGTACACGCAGCTCACGGGTCGTGCGGGCCGCCGCGGCATCGACACCATCGGCAACGCGGTGGTGCAGTGGGCGCCGGCAATGGATCCGCGTCAGGTGGCCGGACTCGCCTCAACTCGCACCTACCCGCTGATCTCGTTGTTCACCCCCGGGTACAACATGGCGATCAACATGCTGCAGATGAACGGTTTCGAGGACTCGATCCGGCTCATCGAGAAGTCCTTCGCCCAGTTCCAGACCGACCGCAGCGTCGTCGGGGAGGTGCGGAAGATTGAGAGGCAGCGGGGGAGCGTCGATAAGCTGCGCGCCGAGCTTGACGCGGCTGTGCAAGAACTCGGCTTCGACGACGCCGGCGGTGACATCGCCGCCCAGCTCGTGGACTACACGCGCTTGCGCCGCGACCTGGCTGAGGAAGAGAAGAAGGCCAAGAAATCCTCCATCGACGAGCGCCACAAGGAGATCCAGAAAGTGCTGGGCCGGCTGCAGATCGGCGACGTGATCGCGTTGCCGTCGAAGCGCCGCCCGGAGCTCGCCGCGGTGGTTGCGCCCGCGGGCAGAAAAGACGACCCACGTCCCTGGATCACCACGGAACGCGGCTGGTCGGGGCGCATTGACGCTGCGTCCTTCGGCAACGCGCCCGTGGTCGTCGGAAGCATCAAGGTGCCCCGCGATATCGCCCACAAGCCCCGCCGGCACACGCGAAAGGTGGTCCAAGAACTCAGCCGCGGGCGTTTCCACGCGCCGAAAAACCTCAAGGAAAAAGCGCGGACACGGACATCGAAACGCACGCTTGAGCTTCGCGATGCCATCCGCGCGCACCCCGTCCACTCCTGGCCCGCCGCGGACCGCGAGCGCCTCGCACGTCTCGGCGAGGATCTCGTGCGGGAGGAACGCGCTCTGCAGAAGGCTCAGGTCAGCGTGGACACCCAAACGGACACCCTCGGCAAGATGTTTGAGCGCATCATCGGGCTACTCACCGAGATGGACTACGTCGAGCTTGTCGACGGCGAACCCACCGTCACCGAGGAAGGCGAACGCCTCGCGCGGATCCACAACGTGTCCGACCTCCTGGTGGCGCAGTGCCTGAAGCGCGGCATCTGGGACGAGCTCGATCCGGCGGAACTCGCCGGTGTCGCGTCCATGTGCATTTTTGAGAACCGCAAATCCACCGGAGGATACCCCGAGGCCGCGACCGACCGCATGGCCGACGCGATGAACGCGACACAGCGCATCTACGGTGAGCTGGCCAGCGACGAGCAGCGCCACCGGCTGCCTCCGACCGCTATCCCGGACCCCGGCTTCGCGCTGTCGGTCCACCAGTGGGCTGCCGGGGCGCCGCTCGGTTATGCGCTGGCCGCCGCCGCGGAGTCCGGCGCGGAGCTCACACCCGGCGATTTCGTGCGCTGGTGCCGCCAGGTCATCGATCTATTGGAGCAGATCGTGCAGACCGGGTACTCCGACGAGATCAAGCACAACGCCCGCCGGGCGGTGGACGCGATCCGCCGCGGGGTTGTGGCTATCGGCAACTAGCTGCGCACCTCGGCTGTACGGTCCTCCAGCTTCTCCCGGAGTGGTTCCGGCAGAAGATTGACCACGGCGAGATGCGAGTTGCGGCCGAGCGGGTCGACGATCAACGACTGAATGCCCGCGATTCTGCCGCCAACAAGAACCGGCCCGCCCGAGTCGCCTTTGAGAGCCGGTGTGCGGTTGAACACAAACCCCGCGGGCCGCACAAGAGAGCCCGTGCGCGACATTGCCAGGGGAACGGGGGTGATCCAGTGCCCGTCGCGGACTTGGAGCCGCGCGGCTCGGCCGCCGAAACCGAACGTCGCCGTTGTCTGGCCAGGTGATGGGGCACCGCCCAACTGCGGAAACGACGCGTGACGGAGATGCTGGAAGGGCCGGATCCTCACCAACGCGATGTCGGTGCCGCGCACGATGTCAACGGTTGTGATCGTCCGGATCTTTCCCCGGCTGCGAACCGTCACGCCATCCGGGTACTCCCGGAAGAAATGGGCGCAGGTCAGCACTATGTCGGGCGCAAGCAGCGTGCCACTGCAGTACGCGCCGCGGCAGGACAGACGTACCAGCGCGTCGGGGAACATGGGTCCGATCCTAGAGGCTTGTTGGATCGTCGCCGATAGCGGTGGACCCTGGTGGATCTAGCATGGGGACATGACCGATCATCTTTCTTCCGCGAACTTGCCCCAGACATTTCCTGCCGATGTCTACGCGCAGCGCCGCAACCGCGTACAACACGAGGTGCGGGAGCGCGGGCTCGGTGCGGCGGTGATCGCCACAGGGCCCGAGTTGGCCTATCTAACGGGTTCGTGGACGAGCTCCCACGAACGCTTGACCGCACTCGTCATTCCTCCAGTGGGAGATGCGAGGTTGGTAGCTCCGGTAACCGATGCCGCCTCGCTGGCCGGCCTCGGCGACATGCCCGGCATTACGCTGGTCACCTGGCATGATGGGGAGGATCCGTATCTGCTGGTCGACGGCGCCACCGGGCCCGGCCCAGTAGCGGTGGGCAGCTCGCTCACCGCCGACCATGTTCTCCGTCTGCGCGATGTCTGCGGCGAGATCGAATTGGCCTCCGAAGTTCTCGCTTCGGCGTTCATGGTGAAGGGCCCCGAGGAGATCGAGCAACTCGCTTTCGCTTCCTCCGCCATCGATCGCGTCCATGCCGCTGTCCCGGATCTGCTACAGCCGGGGAGGACGGAGCGGGATGTGGCCGAAGAGTTGAACGCGTTGATCCTCCGCGAGCATTCCCGCACCGACTTCGTCATCGTCGGTTCCGGCCCGAACGGCGCTGACCCCCACCACGACTTCTCGGACCGCGTCCTAGAGGTAGGCGATCCCGTCGTCGTCGATATCGGTGGCACCGTCGGAGCCGGCTACCACTCAGACTGCACGCGCACTTACATCGTCGGCGGACCGGAGAACGCGTCGAAGGACGTCGCCCACACGTACGAGACGCTGCGGCGCGCGCAAGCCGATGCCGTCGCGGCGGCGCGTCCCGGCATGACTGCTGGGGACCTCGACGCAGTTGCCCGCGGACGCATCAACGAGGCAGGGTTCGGTGCGTACTTCACGCACAGGCTGGGCCACGGTATTGGGCTTGGACTGCACGAAGAGCCGTTCATCATCGCGCGCAGCGAAACGGTGCTGCAACCGGGCATGGTGTTCTCGATTGAACCGGGCATCTACATACCTGGGTCATGGGGAATGCGGATCGAAGACATCGTCGTGCTCGAGGAGACGGGCGTCCGCCGGTTGAACACCGCGCGCATATAATCGCCCGGTGTGAGCTCCATTAATTGCGACAACGGCACCTTGCTCCTGCTCGGCGGCACCAGCGACATCGGCGGGGAAGTAGCAGTGCGCCTGTGCGCGGGCCGCGATGTGGTGCTGGCGGGTAGGAAACCGGGGGAGCTGGGAGACGTCGAAAAGCGCATGCGCGACGCGGGTGCCGCGAGCGTGCGCTCTATCGAATTCGATGCCGTCGACCTCGCCTCCCACCGCGCAGTCGTTGACGATGCAGCTCAGTCGGGCCCGATCACCACCGCGATCGTGGCCTTCGGCATACTCGGCGACCAAGCCCGAGCCGAGCACGACGAGCGGCATGCCGTGGACATTGTGATGGTGGACTACACCGCGCAGGTGAGCATGTTGACTGTGCTCGCCGATGTCATGGATTTCGGGCACATTTTCGCGTTCTCCTCCATCGCCGGCTGGCGCGCCAGGCGGGCGAATTACGTCTACGGTTCGACTAAAGCCGGTCTGGACGCATTCTGCCAGGGGCTCGCGGACCGTCTACACGGAACGGACGTGTCGGTGATCACCGCGCGCCCCGGATTCGTCATCGGTTCCATGACCGAGGGAATGACTCCAGCCCCGCTGTCCGTCACCCCGGACTCCGTCGCCGACGCAGTTGTCGCTGCGATGGGGAAGGGCAGCCGGACGGTGTGGGTTCCTCGCGCGCTCCAGCTCCTCGCGTGGGTGATGCGCTGTGTTCCTCGACCGGTCTGGCGGCGCATGCCCCGGTAATCAGCAGGCGGCAGGTAGTCTGTGCCCATGCCGATTCTCGTTTATTTCCTCATCGAAGCTCTCGCGTTCTGGGGCGTGAGCCGGCTCGTTGGTGTCGGCTGGGCTCTGGTCGGCATCTTCGCGCTCATGCTCATTGGTGCGCTCACCGCGTCCCCGGCGTTGCGTTCGGAGCTTGAGCGTGCCTCATCCGGCAACGGGACAGTTGGGCAATTCGCCGGGGGAACAGCACTCGTGGCCGCCGGCTGGGCGCTTGCGATCATTCCCGGCTACGTCACGTCGCTGACGGGTCTCATTCTTCTTCTGCGGCCGACGCGCGAGCTCGTGCGTAAATCCATGGCGAATTCCCTGCGGAAGCGCGTTGAGGACTTCGGCGTGCAGGTCTACGACGCCTCGCCGATGAAGCGCCGCAGCACCTCCTACGGCACGTTCGGCGACGGCAGCACTGTGATTGATGCGGAACCGGACCCCAGTGACGAAGACATCGAGAACTGGTCCCGCGATGCCCGCCCGGAAGACTTCGGGGACCCCCAGAAATGACGACAGCACTTCAGTCGCGCCCGAAGGGGACCACCCCCCAACTGATCATGATTGCCCGCATCCTCCTCGCCGCACTCGGTGGCGTGTCGGTCTATTTCTCGTACGAGCCGCACGGCATCGCTGCTGCTGGTGTCGCCGGCATCATGCTGTTTTACTTCGCGCTCGCGCCGTGGCCCGCTGCGGGCGCTGATAGCGTCGGGCTCCCCACCGCGAAACGTGGCGCCCTGTTCGGCTTCGTGCACGGATTCTGCGCGTACGTGCTTCTGCTGCCGTGGGTGGGTGAATTCGTTGGGGCGTTGCCGTGGATCGCGCTCTCAGTGACGCTCGCTTTGTGGTCGATCCTGACCGGCATCTTCGGCGTCCTCGTCGCCCGGTGGCGCTGGGGATTCATCGCTTTCGCCTTTGTCTATTCCGCGGTCGAGTTTCTGCTGTCTTCCTTCCCCTTCGGTGGTTTCTCCTGGGTGCGCCTCGCATGGGGCCAAATCAACGGCCCCCTGGCCAATCTCGCACCGTGGGGTGGGCCGGCGCTGATCACGTTCGCGACCGTACTGCTCGGCTCATCGCTTGCCGCGCTGGTGCTCGTGCTGATCCACCACAAGCCGAAGAAACTGGCGGTAGCCGTGCCTGCTGCCGCGACTTCCGCGGTTGTGCTGAGCGTGGCACTGCTCACTGGGCTGTCCATCAACTCTTCCGGCCCAACAACGGGTCAGGTGACCGTCGCGGCGGTACAGGGCAACGTGCCGCGCATGGGATTGGACTTCAACGCTCAACGCCGCGCAGTGCTGGCAAACCACGTCAACGTGACCAGGGAGCTCGGTGCGAGCGGGGAGCAACCGGATCTGGTGTTCTGGCCGGAGAACTCTTCCGACGTGAATCCCTTCCGCGACAGGGAAGCGCGTGACCTCATTACCGCGGCAGTTGATGCTGTCGACGCGCCAGTCTTGGTCGGCACACTGACCGAAGATGAGGTGGGGGACCGCAACACAGCTGTCGTCTTCGATCCGGAAACTGGTGCAGGCGATATTCACCACAAACGGTTCCTCCAGCCGTTTGGCGAATGGATGCCCATGCGGGATTTCTTCCGGATCTTCTCCTCCTACGTGGACATGGCCGGCGATTTCAAGCCCGGCGACGGTGACGGCACCGTGCACATGGCAGACCACGTCGTGGGTGTAGCCACCTGCTACGAGGTCGCCTTCGATGCCGCATACCGGGACGCTGTCAAGGCCGGAGCCGAGATTCTGACGACACCGACGAATAACGCCACTTTCGGTTTCACCGACATGACGTACCAGCAGCTGGCCATGAGCCGGATCCGGGCAATGGAAACGGACAGGGCAGTGGTCGTGGCGGCTACCTCTGGGGTGTCGGCGATCGTGCACCCGGACGGAACGGTGTCCCAGCACACAGAGATTTTCCAGCCCGGGTACCTCGTGGAGAAGCTCCCGCTGCGGGACTCCGTGACATTCGCGGTGCGGTACGGCCAGATCGTCCAATGGCTTCTCGCGCTCGGCGGAGCTGGCGTCATGCTGGCCGCAAGCGTGGGTGCGCGACGGGGGTATGCTTCAAACAGGAACCCGAAGCCGCTTAGCACCGGGCGGCAGGACAACGACAATTAGCTACGCCCGACAGGGTGAACGAAACGGAGAGACTGTGGCTGACACTGAGACAGAGAAGCCGACCGCTTCAACTCTGGTCATCATCCCGACATACAACGAGGTGGAGAACCTTCCCCTGATCGTCGCTCGTGTGCGGGAGTCGAACCCGGACGTGGACATTCTGGTGGTCGACGATAACTCACCGGACGGCACCGGGGATAAGGCTGATGAACTGGCCGCAGAAGACAGCCACATCAACGTTGTCCACCGCGAGGAGAAGACCGGCCTGCTCGGCGCGTACACCGCAGGCTTCAACTGGGGCTTGGAGCGCGATTACGCCGTGCTCTGCCAAATGGATGCTGACGGCTCGCACGCACCGGAGCAGCTCCCGCGCCTGCTCTCGGCTATCGACGAAGGGGCGGACCTCGTCATCGGCTCCCGCTACGTCGACGGCGGCGAGGCCGTGAACTGGCCGAAGAACCGCTACTTGCTGTCGAAGCTGGGCAACCTGTACATCTCGGTTGCTCTCGGTGACGATGTGGCCGACATGACCGCTGGGTACCGTGCATTCCGCCGCGAGGTCCTCGAAACCATCGATCTGGAGGACCTGTCGCGGAAGGGCTACATCTTCCAGGTCGACTTGGCTGATCGCGCCGTGCAGGAGGGCTTCGACGTGCGCGAGGTTCCCATCACCTTCGTCGACCGCGAGCTCGGTGAATCCAAGCTGGATGCCAGCTTCGCCGGCGAATCCTTGGCCGAGGTGACCAAGTGGGGTTGGAACCGACGCTCCACTCAGGTGTCCGAGATCGCCGGCGAGCTCGCGCGTCTTGGCCGCTACCAGTTGGACGAACTTGGCGTGAACAAGATCCCGGGCAAGGTCACCCACGCAGTCGGCGTCGCCGGTGACTTGGCTGAGGAAGGCGCGAAGCTGGCCAAGTACGAAGTCCAGCGTTTCCTGCACAACCGCCACTAGCAGCTACAGCGGGCTCGGCACCTGCGCGCGCTAGGAGAGTAGAGCATCAAAAAAGCCGGCAGGGAAACTCCTGCCGGCTTTCGCTTGATTGCGCTGCACCGTAATCAAGACGGGCGAGCCGCTGAAAACGGGGAACTAGCTCCTGTTTTCCTGCGCTTCTTTCTGCTCTTTGGCAATGCGTGCGGCGGTGCGGCGACGCTTGCGAAGCTGCTCGAGGCGCTCCTCTAGAAGCTCGTCCAACTCCTCGAGGCTACGGCGCTCACGGAGCATGTCCCAGTGGGTACGCGGGGGCTTGACCGGTTTGGATTCCACGCCTTCACCCTCAATCAGGGTTCCCACCTGGCCGTTCTTGCACGGCCACTCTTCGGGGATTTCAGCGTCGTCGGCGAACGGGATCTCGTAGACCTCGCCGTTCGGGGTGCGGTACTTTGCCATCCTGCGCGGGGCCAGGTCGTGGTCACGATCCGTCTCGTAGCTCACTGCCCCCATGCGGCTACCACGTAGCACCCGATCAGCCATGCTGCACCTATCCCTTCATCGAAAAAATTTCAGTCGCGAGCCTAAAGTATAACGGCCACCTTCAATAACGCGCCGACTGCGTGGAATGTTCCGCACGGTGTCGTACAGGTGTCGTAAACAGTGAGGTACACAGTGGCACGCGCGGCGTCACGCGCAGGGCCACGCACAAAGCTCGAAGCCGCCCTCTAAGATGAACCGCGATCATGAACCTGAACGCGACAGAAGCACCGACCTGCCAGTTTTGCGGCAAGGAAATTCAGCTCACACCGGGCCGAGGGCGCCCGCGCAAGTACTGCAGCGATTCATGCAAGCAGCGCGCTTACGAGCAGCGCCGCCCGACGCCCGAAGGGGGTTCTGGGGCCCGGCAACTGCGGGGAGACACACTCCGAGACAAATTGTTCGAGCTGCGGTGTGCAGCGGAGGACATTGCCACAGCTACGAATGAGGGTGCTCAACGGGACGAGATTCAGTCCCTTTGCGATGAGCTGGTTACCATGGCTAAGAAGCTCGAGAGACTGCAGTGAAGCTCGCAGCCTGAATGCGGTAGCTGATATTTGTGCAGAGAGGAATACTCATGCGGACGCGGAACCAGAAACTCATTGTCATCGGCGGCGTGGCTGTCATCGTCCTGCTCGCGTTGCTGGCGTTGGTCCCGCTGTTCATGTCCTTGGTCACGCATCCAGGGGTCAAGACTGACGGCATCGATGCCGAAGGGGCGAAGCCGGCAACGACGGACGTGGACGGTACGTGGGTCGTGTCCGGTAGGCCCGACAAGAACAGAACGTCTGTCGGGTTCACGTTCAACGAGTTGCTGCCGGGCGACGAGCGTACGACATCTGGGTCGACGCAAGACGTTGAGGGCCAGATGACTATTGAGAGCGGGGCGTTGACCGCTGGCGAGGTGACCGTCGATATGGGCAATATCGTCACGGATAAGGATGTGCGTGACGAAAATGTGCGGAGGAAGATCCTCCACACAGAAAAGTACCCGGAAGCGAGGTTCGTCCTGACTGAGCCGGCCGATGTCGCTCAGCTCCCAGAGGACGGCACCGTAGGCACGGTGATACTGACGGGAGATCTGACTATCCACGGTGAGACAAACCAGATCACGCAGGAGTTCAATGCGTTGCGCACTGGCGACACCGTCGTCGTGCACGCCGACGTTCCGATCAAGCGGAGCGATTACAAGGTGGAGACGCCGGAATTCGTCGCCGCGAAGATCGCGGAAGCCGGCGAACTGAATATCCGGCTGCGGCTGGAAAAAGAATAGACACGCTGCGACCGAGAAACGAGGTCGGAGAGAATCAGCGCGGGTTTTGATGCCCGCGCTTCCTTTTGTCCGTATTTGTCCGATAATGTACATTATGTCAAGTAATCTATATGGGGGTACTTCCAGGTCCACCCCTGTCCATATCGGCCTCTCCTCCGTTAGCCGTCGACTTCCCGCGGCCTAGCGGACTCCTCTGCGGTGCCGGTGGGCAAGCGTCAGCTGCACGACATCGAGCATGCCTTCGCGTGCGAGTGCTTCACGGACCGCCAACTGCCACATCCACAACCGCCGGTACACGGCGTCGAATCCGTCCGCGGCTGCTTCGCGTAGCTGACTCTGGAATACCGTCCGTTGATGCTTGAGCGACAATTCAAGGTGCGCGGGCGCGTGAGTCTCGGCGATCACCCTCAGGCCACTGCGGGTGTCCACAGTCTTTCGGATCTGCTCCACGGGCCGGAAGTTCAGGCCGGGCCAAGTGTATGCACGCAGAGAATCCACCGCGGCTTCAGCTGGCGGGGTCATCTTCCCCGTCGACACCACGGTCTGTAGTGCTGCACGGCCGTCGCGGGCAAGCAAGCCGTCGATAAGCGCGAAATAGCGCTCTTGCACCGGCGTCGGCATCGTCTCGAGATACTCGGCGGACACCACGGCGTCATAGCGCGCTTTGCGCCGGCTAATTCCGCCCGGCAGCGTATCGACGACGCTGATATGCACCGCATCCTCTGCCCCGCCGAGGGTGAGACGCTCACGAAGCGCAGGAACGATCCCCGAGTCGGTCACAACGGAATCGACAGTTGCGCGACGCGCCGCGGCGGCAATCGCCACAGCCCCGCCCGATGACGGGACTTCCGCAAGGTGGGTACCTGGGCGGACCAGCGCTTCGTCGAGAAGCATAGACACACTGCGGGCTTGGGCATCCCCCAGATCGAGTTTTTCCGTCTCGAGAGGCTCACTGTAATTAGTCTCCGAAACAAAATAAGTCTTAGGTTCCTTCCCACGCCCCGCACTCGGCGAATGCGAAGGCACGCTGATGCGCTCCATAGTGGGCACTCCCGTGGCGAAATGCCCGGCGAAAGAGCTCATTCCGTCTCCGGCGAACTTAGCCACAAGCTCCGGCGGCACGGTACCCCCGCCAAAACGCACGGACCCATTCACATGCGTTCTCGGGTTGTAACCGACTGCAATGAGACGCTGAATAACGCGGACGAGATCCGCCGGGGTCTGTGTGCGCCACTCTCCCGCCATGTACCCCTCGGCAAGACCGATCCAGCCGTTGACAGCAATGCGATCGAACAACTCCGCCTGATCGACGACGAGATCCGGATCGGAATCAGGATCCAATTCAAGCTCAGCCCGCGCGCAGGCTCCAGCGAACTGGGACTCCGCCCGCCGCGCGCGCAACCCCAGCATTCTTCCGGTGGGCAACGCCGCAACACTTGGCCACTGATCGGCATCAACCGTGGCTAAGTGCATGGGGATCGCGGGAGTGTCAGACACGCCGTCTAGGATAGACCGACGGCAACCCGCCTCTTGGGAGCCACGACGCGCGGAGTATGCAAACGCGCGTATGATCTCTTGGCGGATAAGCATGCAATTGCTACAAGGAGTTAACTTTAATGTCCGATAAGCCTTACCGCCCCGCAGGAAACCGCCACCACGTCGTTATTATCGGTTCCGGCTTCGGCGGGCTTTTCGCAGCTCGCGAGCTAGACGGAGCCGACGTGGATGTCACGCTGATTAGCCGCACCAATTTCCACCTTTTCCCGCCGCTGCTCTACCAGGTTGCTACCGGCCTCCTGTCCACCGGTGAGATCGCTACGTCGACCCGCCAGATCCTGGGCAAGCAGAAGAACACCGACGTCGTCCGCGGAGACGTCACCGACATCAACCTCGACGACAACACGGTCACCTTCGAGGAAGGCCAGTTCACCCGCACCTACGAGTACGACTCTCTGATCGTCGCCGCAGGCGCCGGACAGTCTTACTTCGGTAACGACCACTTCGCCGAGTTCGCACCGGGCCTGAAGACGTTGGACAACGCCCTCGAGATTCGCGCCCGCCTCGTCACCGCATTCGAGCGCGCCGAGGTCGCCGAAGATCCTGAAGAGCGGGAGCGTCTGCTCACCTTCGTCATCGTCGGCGCGGGCCCGACCGGTGTGGAGCTCGCCGGCCAGATCGCCGAGATGGCGCACCGCAGCTTCCGCGACGAGTACTCCAACTTCCGCCCGTCCAGCGCCAAGATCATTCTTCTGGACGGCGCGCCCCAGGTACTGCCGCCGTTTGGCAAGCGCCTCGGACGCAAAGCACAGCGCGAGCTGGAGCGCATCGGCGTCATCGTGCGCCTGAACGCGATGGTGACCAATATCGACGAGACCTCGGTGACCTTCAAGGATATGAAGACCGAGGAAGAGACCACCATCGACTCCTACACCAAGATCTGGTCCGCCG
>OJLS01000258.1_pt1 | contig 12059 bp, 8 predicted proteins | sample 1597081 | NCBI WGS metagenome assembly OJLS01 (sample SAMEA3904663, study PRJEB24821) | metagenome | biome: Builtin; feature: hospital; material: surface | place: USA | collected 2013-05-22
CATAACAACGAGACAAAGTCCCCCAAATACACTCCAAGAATTTGTCCGCAGCCCCTTTTCGGGCATTTAACTGGTTTCAACTAGCTGGATCTAGCCATGGTCAGTCGGGCGCAGGCGCCGGATCTAACCAGGCCCTGCCAGGCGCAGCTGCCAGATGCGTTAGTTCGCCCCGATGCCTGGCATGCCGAGGGTGACGGACGGGCGTCCGGCGGAGACGACTGGGGTCTCCTCCGAGGAGCCGTACTTGTTCAGCAGGGTCTCGGCCTCCTGGTCTGTGGCGCCCTGGGAGGTCTGGGCAAGGTGCTTGAGATTCTCGGGAAGTTCGCGGCCGTGGAACTTCATAGCCTCGACGTAGAGCTTGCCGGCGCGGTAGGAGGAGCGCACGAGCGGGCCGGACATGACGGCGGCAAAGCCCATCTCGTAGGCGGCGTCGCGGTACTCGATGAATTCCTCCGGCTTCACCCAACGCTCAATCGGGTGGTACATGGGGCCGGGGCGCAGGTACTGGGTGATCGTGATGATATCCGTGCCTGCGTCGTGCATGTCGGCGAGGGCCTCGAGGACCTCCTCGCGGGTCTCACCCATGCCCAAGATCAGGTTGGACTTGGTGATCAGCCCGTAGTCGCGCGCCTGGCGGATGACGTCCAAGGAGCGGTCGTAGCGGAACGCTGGACGGATGCGCTTGAAAATGCGCGGCACCGTCTCCAAGTTGTGGGCGAAGACCTCGGGCTCTGCTTCGAAAACCTGCTGGAGCAGGTCCGGCTTGCCGGAAAAGTCCGGGGTGAGGTTCTCCACACCGGTGTGCGGGTTGAGCTCGTGGATCTTGCGCACGACCTCGGCGTAGAGCCACGCACCCTCGTCCTCGAGGTCATCGCGGGTCACACCGGTAATGGTGGAGTAGTTCAGCTGCATCTCGCGCACCGACTCAGCGACGCGCTGCGGCTCTTCCACATCCAGCGGCTCCGGCTTGGCGGAGTTGATCTGGCAGAAATCGCAGCGACGGGAGCAGTTCGCGCCGCCGATGAGGAAGGTGGCCTCGCGGGATTCCCAGCACTCGTGAATGTTGGGGCAGCCGGCCTCCTGGCAAACGGTATGAAGGGACGCGCCCTTCACTTTCTTCCGCATGTCCTCGTATTCGGGGCCGGTTTTCACGGCGTTGCGGATCCAGCGAGGCTTGGATTCGATGGGGGTCTGCGCGTTGCGTTTTTCCACGCGGCGCAACTTGCGTCCTTCTTCTGCGACAGTCACGCACCCAACGTTAACCGTGTCCGCGCAAACGTGCGAATATCGCTGGCACGGACACCCCTTTTAGAGTCGCGCGCGTGAAATGGTGTGGTCGGCGACGCTGAGTTCGCCCGAGAATGCGCGGTCGAGGTTGCGGACGACAATCGGCGCAATCTCCTCCGGGGTGATGTCCCGGCCAGTCTCCAAGCTGAGCGTGGTCACGTCAGCGTCGTTGATGCCGCACGCGACGATGTGCCCGAAATATTCGAGGGTGTTGTTGCAGTTCACGGCCAATCCATGCATGGTCACGCCGTGAGTCACGCGGATGCCCAGCTGCGCGATCTTGCGGTCGCGCCGCACGCCTATCGACGGATCGTCTGCCGGCACCCACACACCCGAACGCCCCTCGATCCGGCCCGCGTCGGTGACACCGAATTCGCGCACGGTGACGATCAGGGCTTCCTCGATACGCCGTACGAAGTCGACTACGTCGACAGGGTCGGCGAGTTTGATGATGGGGTAGACCACCAGCTGGCCTTCGCCGTGCCATGTGATGCGCCCGCCGCGGTCTACGGTGACGACGGGTTGGCCGTTATCGGGGAGGTCCTCAGGCTGTGTGCGCTTTCCGGCGGTGTAGGTGTTGGGGTGCTGCAGCACAAGGAGCGTGTCGTCGATCTCCCCGCGGGCACGCTGGGCTGCCAGCTCCGCCTGCAGCTCCCACGTTTCCGCATAGTCCACGAGCCCCAGTTCCCGCACGTCAAGTGGGGAATCTGAGGCTCGGATGGAACGGTCGGCCGGGAAGAATGGTTCACGAGGGGCACTCATGCCCTACATGGTAGACCTCGCGGCCGCGCAGGCTTCGGAGAGGACTGGCTACAGGCCGTTGGCGGAACCGTACTCCTCGGCGGTCATGAGCGGGCCAGCGGACTCGACAGAGACCTCGAAGAGCCAGCCTTCGCCGAACGGGTCGTTGTTGATCGCCTCGTAGTTGTCCTCGATCTCCTCGTTCACAGCGGTGACGGTGCCGGTGACCGGGGAGTACAGGTCGGAGACAGACTTGGTGGACTCGACCTCGCCGCAGGTCTCGCCGGCGGTGACGGCGTCTCCGACGGCCGGAAGCTCAGCGAAGACGATTTCGCCGAGGCGTTCGGTGGCGACGGAGGTGATACCGACGCGCACGGTCTGGCCCTCGACGGCGTCAGCGGCGGCGTTGACCCACTCGTGGTCCTCGGAGTAGGAGAAATCCTGGGGCAGATCAGACATGGCTATTTGTCCTTTCGGGTGTAGAACGGGGTCTCGCAGACGGTGTACGCGTAGCGCTTACCCCTGATGTCCACCTCCACTTTAGTGCCCGGCTCGGCGTGCGCGGGGTCAATGTGCGCGAGAGCTACGGGGTGACCCAAAGTGGGGGAGGGCTGACCGGAGGTGACCACGCCGATGCGCTCTCCGGAGCTGTTCTCGTCAGCGAGGAAGATCTCCGCTCCCTCACGTGCGGCGCGACGCTCTTCGGAGGTCAGGCCTGCAATGACGACGGACGGCTCGCGTCCGGTCAGGGCGTTCTTGCCCACGAACTCGGCTTCCTTCTTTGCAAAGGCGCGGCCCATGCCGGCCTCCACCGGGGTGATATCCGCGGTCAGCTCGTGGCCGTAGAGAGGCATGGAGGCCTCCAGGCGAAGGGAATCGCGCGAGGCCAGGCCGCAGGGAATACCGGAACCGATCACGGCTTCCCAGATCTTCTCGGCGTCGGAGTTCTGGCAGAACAGCTCGAAGCCGTCTTCGCCCGTGTATCCGGTGCGCGCGACGAAGACCTCGGCACCATTCAAGGAGCTCCACTGGCCGGAGTAGTAGGCGAGGGGCTCCGGATCGTCGGTAAGCAACGGCTTCAACGCGTCGAGCGCACCTGGCCCCTGGACAGCGATGAGCGCGATCGCTTCGGAGTCGTTGCGGATCTCCACGTCGAAGCCTTCGGTGCGCGCCTGGAAAGCGGCCCACACTGTTGCCGTGTTGGCCGCGTTGGGCACCACCATGAAGTGATCGTCGGAGAATTTGTACGTGATCAGGTCATCCAGGATCCCACCGTCCTCGTCGACGATCATGGAGTACTTCGCCTTGCCTACCTTCAAGTTGGACAAGTTAGAGATGAGCACGTAGTCGAGGTATGCGCCGGCGTCTGGGCCGGTGACATCGATCTCGCCCATGTGGGACAGGTCGAAAATGCCCACGGCATTACGCACGGCGCGGTGTTCCTCGAGCTCGCTGCCGTACTTGAGCGGCATTGTCCAGCCGCCGAAATCGGTGAACGATGCGCCGAGTGCCTCGTGCTTGTTGTGCAGCGGGGTCTGTGGCATGTGGGTGCTCCTTTACTTGCTGTTTTCTTCGGTGATGGTCGGCTCGATGATCTCGCCGTCATCTGGATTGGCTGCCAAGTCGAATGCTTCCGGCGGCGGGCACGCGCACACGAGGTTGCGGTCGCCGTACGCTTCGTCGATGCGGCGCACCGGTGGGAAGTACTTGTTGGTCAGCAACGAATCGACCGGGTAGGCGGCCTGTTCGCGGGTGAAGGGGTAGTCCCACTGAGAGGTCACCAGACTGCGGGCAGTGTACGGCGCGTGGTGGATGACGGAGTCCGCGTAGGCCACCTCGCCGTCGATGATGTCCTGGATCTCTGCGCGGATTGAGCGCATCGCGGTGACAAAGCGCTGCAGCTCAGCGATGTCCTCGGACTCGGTCGGCTCAATCATGAGCGTGCCGGCAACGGGGAACGCGAGAGTCGGAGCGTGGAAACCGTAGTCGACGAGGCGCTTTGCCACATCGGCAGCCGTGACGCCGGACTGGTCAGTGATGTCGCGCAGGTCGATGATGCACTCGTGGCCGACAAGACCAGCGTTGCCGGTGTAGAGCACCGGGAACGAATCGTTCAGCTCGTGTGCCAAGTAGTTGGCGTTGAGGATGGCGTTGCGGGTCGCGGATGCTAGGCCCTGGGCACCGGACATGGCGATGTAGGCCCAAGAAATGGGCAGCACGCCCGCGGAACCGTAAGTGGTCGCGGCGATGGGGACACCGGTGCCCTCCGCAGCTTCCTTAGCGGCCTCATTGCCGCTGATCTGCGGATCCGAGGGCAAGAACGGGATGAGGTGTTCGCCGACTCCGATCGGACCGACGCCTGGACCGCCGCCGCCGTGCGGAATGGTGAAGGTCTTGTGCAGGTTGAGGTGGCTGACATCGCCGCCAAAATCGCCGGGGCGCGCTAGACCGGTCAGCGCGTTCATGTTGGCGCCGTCGATGTAGACCTGGCCTCCGACTGCGTGAACCTTGTCGGCCACCTGCGTGACGGTGTCCTCGTACACGCCGTGGGTGGACGGGTAGGTGATCATGATGGCCGCAATGTGTTCGCCGTACTGCTCCAACTTAGCGTCCAGGTCGGCCATGTCGATGGAGCCGTCCTCGGCAGTCTTGACCACGACGACGCGCAGGTTCGCCAGCGTTGCCGACGCGGCGTTCGTGCCGTGGGCTGAGGCGGGGATGAGGCAGATATCGCGCTCCGTGTCGCCGTTGGCGACGTGGTAGCGGCGGATTGCCAGCAGGCCCGCCAATTCGCCGGTTGCGCCGGAGTTGGGCTGCACCGAGACCGCATCGTAGCCAGTGATTTCCACGAGCCAGCCAGTCAGCTCGTCGATCAGCTCACGCCAACCTTGCGTGTACTCGTCCGGGGTGAACGGGTGGACATTGGCAAAGCCGGGCCACGTGATAGCTTCGAGGCCTGCCGTGGGGTTGAGCTTCATGGTGCACGAACCCAGCGGAATCATCGTGCGGTCCAGTGCGAGGTCCTTGTCGCCGAGAGCGCGGATGTACCGCATCATCATCGTCTCGGAGTGGTGGGTGTTGAACACCTCGTGGGTGAGCAGGTCCGTCTTACGCACCAGCTCTGTCGGGAGGTGGTTCTCGGCGTCTGCAGCGGGTTCGTCGATGATGCCGAAGCCACCCAGGAGAGCGGCCAGATCGGCCTCCTCGGTGTCCTCTCCGAAATTGACGGCCACCGTGTCTTCGTCGACAGCGCGGACAAGGTACCCGGATTCCGCGAGGGCGTCGACGATTCCTCGAGCCCGTCCCGGAACCGTGACAGCGACAGTATCGAAGAAATTCTCGTGCTTGACTGTCAAGCCCGCATTGCTTATCGACGCAGCGAAGCGTCCCGCCCACTCATGCACGTCCCGCGCGATCTCGCGAAGGCCCTCCGGGCCGTGGTACACCGCGTACATCGATGCGGTGACAGCGAGCAGCGCTTGGGCTGTGCAGATATTAGAGGTCGCCTTTTCGCGGCGGATGTGCTGCTCGCGGGTCTGCAGCGAGAGACGGTAGGCCGGGTAGCCCTCCGCGTCGACGGAGACTCCCACGAGGCGGCCTGGCATCTGCCGCTTGAGCTTGTCGGTGACGGCCATGTAGGCGGCGTGCGGGCCGCCGTAGAACAACGGCACACCGAAGCGCTGGGTGGTGCCGACGGCGATGTCCGCGCCGAGCTCGCCCGGGGACTCCAGCAAGAGGAGCGCCAGGGGATCGGCGGCGACGGTGGCGAGACCGCCGCGGGAGTGGATCGCCTCGATCACTGGGCGCGGGTCGACGATGTCGCCCTCGGTTCCCGGGTAGGCCAGCACAACGCCGACAAAGTCCTCGCCGACCAGGTTGGAGTCCACCGCAGCAACTTCCACCTCGAGGTCCAGAGCGCGTGCGCGCTCGGCGGCGACAGCGATGACCTGGGGGTGCAGGCGCGCATCCAGCAGCACCCGGCGGCCCTTCTTCACCGCGCGCGACATGAGGCCGATGGCTTCGGCGACCGCGGACGCTTCGTCGAGCAGCGAGGCATTGGCGATGGGCAGGCCAGTGAGATCCTGCACCATCGTCTGGAAATTGAGCAGAGCCTCCAAGCGGCCCTGGGAGATTTCCGGCTGGTAGGGGGTGTACGCCGTGTACCATCCGGCGTCCTCGACCACGCCGCGGCGGATTACCGGCGGAGTGAGGGTGGAGGAGAAGCCTTGGCCGTAGAAGGCCTTGAGCACCGTGTTTTTACCGGCTAGCTCCCGCAGACGATTCTGCGCCTCGTACTCCGTAAGCGGTGCCGGCAGATCAAGCGGGGCTTTGGCCAGAATGCCCGCCGGGGTTGCGGCGGTGACCAGCTCGTCGATCGAACCGTAGCCGACGGCATCCAGCATGAGCTTGCGCTCGCTGTCCGTTGGGCCAATGTGGCGGGAAATGTAATCCACGACAACTAGCTCCTTTAGTTTTCAGTGCGTCACGTTCGACTATGAGTGTAGAAAATCGCGATTTAAAAATCGTCGACGGCTGCCTCACCGAATAGCCAGGTGATGGCGATTGCGCCCGGGTCTGGCACATCTGCGGCGGATTCGCCCAGGTAGGACGCGCGGCCCTTCTTGGCCTGCATGCCACGGGTGGACTTGGCGCCTTCCACTGCGGGGCCGTGGATCTGCTCGAGGGCCTCGGAAATGGAGCCGGGCACTGTGCCGTCGACAAGCTTCTTCGCTTCCTTCGCGGCGGGGGCGAGCGCGTCGATCAACGTGTTGTCGCCTTCCTTCGCGCCGCCCAAGTCGGTGATGGCCTGAACACCGTTGTCGAGCCCGGAGCTCAGCGCCTTGAGGAAGTCGGCGGTGTCTGCTTCGCGGGAATCCACCCCTGCTTCGGTGAATGCATCGCCCATTTCGCGGAAAAGGGTCCCCAGCACGGCTCCGGAGGTACCGCCGGCGCGCACGAGCATCCGGTGCGCGAAGAACGAGAGAACGTCGGCGTCGGTGCCCTTCAGAGGGGTTTCGATATCGCCGAACGCCGCTTCGAGGTTCTGCCCGAAGTCGCCGTCGCCCGCCACGCGGTCCAGCTCCGTCAGGTCGTCGTAGGATGCGCCGAGGCGGTCGGCGAACGTGCTGAGCCATTCATTCTCGCCTCCCTCGTTCGGCGTCTCCTCGTCGTCGACCATGCGGACCGCGGTGTACTCGGGGTCTGCGACCACAGCGGGCCATGCGGGGGCGTTTGTCTCCGCATCGAGGAGCTCCAGAATCTCGTCGTCGACCACTGAAACAGTCAAAGACACGCCCGTCATGTTCAGTGCGGTGACCAACGTGCCCACGATGCCGCGGCGCACGGTCGCGCCGCGCTCGCCGAGCTGGGAGACCGCCTGGCCGAAGACGAGGTCGAGCTCGAGGTCACTCGTGGCTCCCAGGCCGTTGACCAAGAGCACCACATCTGCACCATCGAGTTTGACGTCGGCGTTTTGCAGAGATTCCGTGATGCCGTCGAGCAGCTCACCCACGAGGTCGTGTGCGGTCGGCTTCTCGCCCTTGGTGGTGTCGCGGCGTTCCACACCCGGCTCGCCGTGAATGCCCACGCCGATCTCGATCTCGCCCTCGTCCAGATCGAACGTCTGGCGATCGCTCGTGGGCAGGTGACCCGGCATGAGGGATACCGCCATGCTGCGGGACTGGTCGGCGACTTTCTGCGCTGTTTCTGCGACGGTTGTCAGGTCGTCCCCGCGGGCAGCTGATGCGCCAGCAATCTTCTCCACAATGATCGTTGCACCGGTGCCGCGGCGGCCCGGGGAATCGTCCTCGTCATCGATCTCCGTGGCCGCGTCATCGGCCACGGTGACTGTGGCGACTTCACCATCGACGCTGTTCGCGGCAACGGTGAAGTTCATGACATCGCCGGTGTAGTTCTTCACCACGTGGACCACGCCCTTGCCGCGGTCCGCCCACTCTGTCGCCGCCGTGATCTGGACGGCGTTCGGGGAGGTGAATAGCAGACCCGGGCAAGCGGCGTCGAGCATGCCCTGGCCGATGAATCCGGCGTGCATCGGTTCGTGTCCGGAACCGCCGCCGGAGATCACTGCGACGCGCTCGTCGTTGTCACCGTCAGCATTAGCGTCGCCAGCGAGGCCAATGAAGCCCTCGTCGTGCCACTCGGCGTACGGGTGCGCGGCAACTAGTCCGCCGAGCGCCTGTTCCATGAATGCGGACGGCTCGTTGCGGAAGGACTTGTAGCTGTTCTTCGCCGGTTTTTCTTCGGCAGAGTTGGTGTCGTTCGTCGCGTTTTCGTTTTGGTCTTTCGGAGCCTGTGCCATGCCTTCCAGTGTATCGACTGTGGTGAACACCCGTTGGCGGGATGAGAAACGGCCCGGCACCGACGGGGGAGTCAGTACCGGGCCGTAACGACCTTCTCAGGCCGGGTGGAGCTGGGCTTAGAGCTCCATGTCACCCTCGAAGTCGCCCGCTTCGATGCGGTCCTTGATGGTGGTGATGAAGCGGCCTGCATCCGCACCGTCCACAATCTGGTGGTCGTAAGTGAACGGCAGGTAGCACATCTGGCGGATGGCGATGGAGTCGATGCCGTCCTCGGTGACGATGATCGGACGCTTCACAATCGCGCCGGTGCCCAGAATGCCGGACTGCGGCGGGGTGAGAATCGGGGTGTCCAGCAGAGCGCCGGCGGAACCGATGTTGGTCACCGTGAAGGTGGCGCCGGAAAGATCGTCCGGGCGCAGCTTCTTGTCGCGCGCACGTGCGGCCAGGTCGGCGATGCCCTTTGCGATGTCGGCGAGGGACATGTCCTGGGTCTTCTTCAGCACCGGAACGAGCAGACCCATCGGGGTGTCAACGGCGATACCGATGTTGACATCCTCGTGGTAGGTGATCTCCTTCGTCTCCTTGTTGTAGGAGGCGTTCACGTTCGGGTGGGAAACCAGGGCCTCGGATGCGGCCTTGACAAAGAAGGCGAGGAACGTGATGTTCGCGCCGTGCTTGTCCACGAAGGACGGCTTGACCTTCTTGCGCAGGTCGGCGATGCGGGTGACATCGACTTCCTGGACGTGGGTGAGCTGTGCCGAGGTCTGCAGGGACTCGACCATCTTGGCCGCAGTGATCTCGCGGATACGGTTGACCTTCTGGGTGGTGCCGATGAGGTCCTGCTTCGCCGGGTCCACAGCCTTGGTGGACCAACGTGCGCGCGGGCCGGATGCCGGGGTTTCGGCCTCGGCGGCCGTGGTGTCCGCGGCCTTCGTGTCGGCAGCTTCGGCGCCACCCTTCGCGGAGGCACCCTCGGCAGCGGCGAGGACATCCTGCTTGCGGATGCGGCCGCCGACACCGGTGCCCTCGATGTTGTTCAGGTCCACGCCGTGCTTGTCGGCGAGCTTGCGCACCAGCGGAGTGACGTACGGAACCTTGCCGCCGTTGTCGACCTTCGCGGAGGTGTTGGTGGACGCAGTAGCCGCGCTGGTCTCCGCCTTCTTTTCAGCCTTCTTAGGCTCGGCCTTCGGCTTCTCTTCCTTCTTCGGAGCTTCCGCCTTCTCTTCCTCGACGTCTTGGTCCTCAGCGTCATCGCTGTCCTCGGAAACAGCAGCCTCAGCGTCGCCGATGCGTGCGATGACAGCACCGACCTCGATGGTGTCGTCTTCCTCGGCGAGGATCTCCAGCAGTGTGCCCTCAACCGGGGACGGGATCTCGGTGTCGACCTTGTCGGTGGAGACCTCGAGCAGCGGCTCGTCGACCTCGACCTCGTCGCCGACTTCCTTTAGCCAGGTGGTGATGGTGCCCTCGGTGACGGACTCGCCGAGCTCCGGCATCTCCACGTCGGTGGACTCGCCGGAGCCCTTCTTGTTGGAGGAGGAGGACTTGGAAGCGGACTTCTTCGGTGCGTCCTCTGGGTTATCGCCCTCGCCAGTGGCGGAGTTGTCCTCGTCGACCTCTTCGTCGGCGTCTGCGACATCCTCTTCCTCGCTGGAAGCGACGGCATCGGCATCGCCGACACGTGCGATGACTTCGCCGACCTCGACGGTCTCATCTTCCTCAGCGAGGATCTCGACGAGCGTGCCGGCGACCGGGGACGGGATCTCGGTGTCGACCTTGTCGGTGGAGACCTCGAGCAGCGGCTCGTCGACCTCGACCTCGTCGCCGACTTCCTTTAGCCAGGTGGTGATGGTGCCCTCGGTGACGGACTCGCCGAGCTCCGGCATCTCCACGTCGGTGGCGGAACTGGAGCCGCCGGACTTCTTCGCCGGCTGGGAGTCGGCCTTCTTCTCTTCGGGCGCCTCAGCTTCGTCAGCCTCGTCATCGGAAGATGCGGAGGCGCCGGACGGCTCCTCGCCCTCGTCGCCGACAAGTGCGATGACCTCGCCCACCTCGACGGTGTCGTCTTCCTCTGCCTTGATCTCCAGCAGCACGCCAGCGACCGGGGACGGGATCTCGGTGTCGACCTTGTCGGTGGAGACCTCGAGCAAAGGTTCGTCGACCTCGACGGTGTCGCCGACCGACTTCAGCCACGTGGTGATGGTGCCTTCAGTGACCGATTCGCCCAGCTCGGGCATCTCTACAGAGTGAGCCATGGTTGTTGAGTCTCCTCAAAAATTGCAGACATTAATTCGTCTCCAGCGTACCCGCTTAGTGGCACACGTGCGCTCGCGGATGTCCGCAATGAGGTGTGTTCTGTGTCGCCTATAAGATGTGGTGCGTGTTCAACATCTTCGGATCCCGGAAAAACAATTCGCCGATCAAGCCTCCCCGCGGCCCCGGCGACACCGTGCGGCCTGAAGATGCCCAATATCTCAAGCAGTGGGCGGACCAGCATGGTTTCGTCGAGGGTTTCGTGGAGCCGGAGACCCTCGTCAACGAGATGTCCGTAGTCCTAGTGGCGGAAAACGGAGAGTTCACTCGCCGGCGCATCGGGGGCCCGAAGGGGATCGACGCAGTCAGCAAAGCACTGGGTATCCCGCTTTACGACGTTGAGGAGACCGGTTACCCCGACCGCATGCGCAAACGGATGGAGCAGGAGCGAATCCTGCGCAAGCGCGCCGAGCAGCGGGAGCGCCGCGCCCGGTTCGAGCGCGGGGATGAACTCTGACTAAATCAGCCCGCTGATCGTCTCCACGAGCGTGCGGACGGGGACACCCGTTGCCCGGGCGGGGGTGAAGCCGTAGGCGCCGCCGGTGTTCCAGGCGGGGCTGGCGACATCGACGTGGGCCCATTCGATGCCGTCGCCGATAAAACGTGAGAGGTAGGTGCCGGCGAATTCCATGCCGCCGAAGCGGTCGCTGTTGGCGTTCTTGATGTCGGCGACCTTCGAGGCGATCTCCTCCTCGTGCTCTTCAAGCAGCGGCATGGCCCAGCCGGGCTCGTCGATGCGTTGGCCGTTGTCCGCGATGCGGTCGCGCAGCTCGTCGCTCCCCATGACGCCGAAAGTGCGTTTACCCAGCGCCACCATCTGGGCGCCGGTGAGCGTCGATGTCTCGATCAGGTGGGTGGGGGAGTCCTCGCAGGCGCGGGCGATTGCGTCCGCGAGGACGAGGCGCCCCTCAGCGTCAGTGTTGATGACTTCACTGGTGATGCCCCCATAATGGGTGATCACGTCACCGGGGCGCTGCGCGGAACCGGACGGCATATTCTCCGCCAGCGGCATCCACGCATCCAGGCGGACCGGAAGCTCGAGTGCGGCGACTGCGCATGCCGCGGCTAGGACGGCGGCGGAACCGCCCATGTCCATGACCATCTGTTCCATGCCGGAAGCAGGCTTGATGGAGATGCCGCCGGAGTCGAAGGTGATGCCTTTGCCTACCAAGGCGACCGAGGTCTCCGCAGATGCGGTATCCGGTGCCCACGTCAGGTGCACGAGGCGAGGCGGGTGCGCGGAGCCTTGGCCGACAGCCGTGATCCCGCCGAAACCTTGGTCCCGGAGTTGCTCCTCGTCCAGGATTTCCACGGCAAGCCCAGCGGATGCGGCAATCTGCTCCGCATATCCGGCGTAGATCTCCGGGTAGAGCAAATTCGACGGGGTGTTGACCAAGT
>OJLS01000259.1_pt1 | contig 11993 bp, 9 predicted proteins | sample 1597081 | NCBI WGS metagenome assembly OJLS01 (sample SAMEA3904663, study PRJEB24821) | metagenome | biome: Builtin; feature: hospital; material: surface | place: USA | collected 2013-05-22
GAGTCCGTCTCGTGGGCTCGGAGATGTGTATAAGAGACAGGTCCGGCAGTGCCCTAGTGGTTACCTGTCACGATCCTAAGTTTGTGGCTGAAATAGAAACCTATGCCGAAGTAACGGAAACGACACTGCCGGCGCAGCAGCTATAAGCGCATACAAAATTGCTCCCGGCTATTTCCAACATCAGTTAAGACGCTGCCGGGAGCAAAAGTAGTTGTATGGGGGCTACTGTGGGCTCGCCTGAACACCGCGGATGGATTGCTCTACTAAGTCTAGAACATTTTCTAGCTCCGCGGTATCGCCCAAGGCAAGCCGATTAATGAATCCGTCCATAAATACCTCAAGATAGATGGCTAAGGTATCGATTCCTACATCATCTCGTAGGCGGCCCTTATCCGCATTAGATGCCAATCGTGCGCGAACGGCTTCATCACGAACCGATTGATTTTCTTTCCACCGAGCGGCGAACGAGGGGTCAGTGCGTAACAGGGAGGTGATTTCCAAGCGAGTGGCTAGCCAATCGTGGCGCTCAGGATGGTCGAGCATCTCCCGCATGACTTCTACCAAGCCATTTTGAGCCACGACTTCGGCCTGACGAGCGGCATCTTCTTGCGCCAAGGCAAGGAATAGTGACTCTTTGTCACCGAAGTGGTGAAAAATTGCGCCACGCGACTTACCCGTCGCTTGTTCGAGTAGCCGAACAGTCGCTCCCTCGTACCCGTGCTCTGCAAAGCAGCGGCGGGCACCTACGAGAATGTCGTGCCGGCGGCGGCTAAGCTCAGATTCGCTCACGATGGGCATAGCAGGGAACTCTCCTTAATGGGGATGTCTAAAGATTGTTTAATCAGTAATTTTAAATAAGAAATAAAATCGACGTGACGAAACGCGGGGCCGCATTGCCCTTCCTGGGGAGGGCGGTGCAACCCCGCGTTGTCGACTGAACTTAGTCCTTTAGCCGCCTCGGGTGGGCTGAAGGACTGCGCGAAGACGCTTAGTTCTTGACCATCTGACGCAGAACGAACTGCAAGATGCCGCCGTGCCGGAAGTAGTCAGCCTCACCCGGGGTGTCGATGCGGACGTCAGCATCAAACTCCACGGTCTCGCCGGATTCCTTGGTAGCGGTTACGTGGACGGTCTTCGGGATGGAGCCATCGTTGAAGGCGGAGATGCCCTCGATGTCGAAAGTCTCCGTACCATCCAAACCCAAGGACTCGTGGGACTCGCCCTGCGGGAACTGCAGTGGGATAACGCCCATGCCAATCAGGTTGGAACGGTGGATACGCTCGAAGGACTCAGTGATAACAGCCTTCACGCCAAGCAGGTTGGTGCCCTTGGCTGCCCAGTCGCGGGAAGAGCCAGTGCCGTACTCCTTACCAGCAATGACAACGAGCGGAATGCCGGCTTCCTTATAGTTCTGGCAAGCATCGAAGATGAAGGCCTGCGGGCCGCCTTCCTGGGTGAAGTCACGGGTGTAGCCACCGGTGACGTCAACCAGCTGGTTGGCTAGGCGAATATTCGCGAAGGTACCGCGCATCATAACCTCGTGGTTACCGCGACGGGAGCCTAGGGAATTGTAGTCCTGGCGGGCAACGCCGTTTTCATCGAGGTACTGCGCAGCCGGGGTACCCGGCTTAATAGCGGAAGCAGGGGAGATGTGGTCAGTGGTGACGGAGTCGCCCAGCTTTGCTAGAACGCGTGCACCCTTGATGTCTTCAACCGGGTTCGGCTCGGTTGGCATGCCATCGAAATAAGGAGCCTTGCGGATGTAGGTGGAATCCTCATCCCACTTGAAAGTCTCACCTTCCGGCACGTCCAGGTTGCGCCAAGCATCGTCGCCCTTGAAGACGTCGGCGTAGTCAGCTTCGTACATCTCGCGAGAGATAGCGGACTGGATGGTGTCCTCAATCTCCTGCGGGGATGGCCAAATGTCCTTCAAGAAGACATCGTTGCCTTCCTGGTCCTGGCCTAGTGGCTGTGCATCAAAGTCAAAGTCCATGGTGCCGGCAATGGCGTAGGCGATGACCATGATTGGAGACGCCAAGTAGTTCATCTTGACGTCCGGGGAGATACGGCCCTCGAAGTTGCGGTTACCGGAAAGGACCGCGGTAGCAGCGAGGTCATTCTCGTTGATGGCTGCAGAAACCTCATCCGGCAATGGGCCGGAGTTACCAATACAGGTGGTGCAGCCGAAGCCGGAGAGGTAGAAGCCCATGGCTTCGAGGTCCTTCCACAGGTCTGCACGCTGGAAGTAGCCATCAACAACCTGGGAGCCAGGAGCACAGATGGTCTTAACCCATGGCTTGGACTGCAGGCCCTTTTCTGCTGCCTTACGGGCGATAAGGCCTGCGCCCACCATGACGGATGGGTTAGAGGTGTTGGTACAGGAAGTAATGGAGGCAATGGCAACCATGCCGTGGTCCAAGGTGAACTCGCCACCGTTTTGGGACTCAACGGTAATTGGGTTGGAGTGACGGCCCTTCGCGCCAGTAGCCGAGGACTCGCCGTGACCCTCACGAGCCTTGTTCAAGCCGCCGGTGACGTCCTCCATAGCTGGAGCGCCGCCTTCTGCGGACATGCGCTTTGCCTCGACAGTGGATTCGTCAACGCAAACCTCGTCGGTAGTGTAGTTAGCCAGATCCTTGCGGAACTGCTCCTTGGCCTCCGTCAGCAGGATGCGGTCTTGCGGGCGCTTCGGGCCGGCAATGGAAGGAACAACGGTGGACAGGTCCAGCTCGAGGTACTCGGAGTACTTTGCCTCTGGAGCGTCCTCCTCCAGCCACATTCCCTGTGCCTTGGCGTAGGCCTCGACGCGGTCGATCTGCTCCTGCGGGCGGCCGGTGAGCTCGAGGTACTTGGTGGTCTCCTCGTCAATCGGGAAGATCGCAGCGGTGGAACCGAACTCAGGGGACATGTTGCCGATGGTGGCGCGGTTTGCCAGCGGGACAGACTTAACACCGTTGCCGTAGAACTCAACAAACTTCTGCACAACGCCGTGCTCGCGCAGCATCTCGGTGATGGTAAGAACGACGTCGGTTGCAGTAACACCGGTAGGAATCTCACCGGTCAGCTTGAAGCCTACGACCTTCGGGATAAGCATGGATACCGGCTGGCCGAGCATGGCAGCCTCTGCTTCGATGCCGCCGACGCCCCAGCCAAGAATGCCCAGGCCGTTTTCCATGGTGGTGTGGGAGTCAGTACCGATACAGGTATCCGGGTAAGCGAGGCCCTCGTTGTCGAATACAACGCGGGACAGGTACTCGATGTTTACCTGGTGGACGATGCCGGTTCCCGGAGGAACAACGCGGAAGTTGGAGAAGTTCTCAGCACCCCAGCGGAGGAACTGGTAGCGCTCTTCGTTGCGCTGGTACTCAATTTCAACGTTCTTTTCCAACGCATCGGTAGAGCCGAAAGCCTCAACGATGACGGAGTGGTCAATGACCATTTCGGCCGGGTTGAGAGGGTTAACCTGATCCGGGGTGCCACCCAGTGCGGAGACGGCCTCACGCATGGTAGCGAGGTCAACAACGCAAGGAACACCGGTAAAGTCCTGCATGAGGACGCGTGCTGGGGTGAACTGGATTTCGGTGTCCGGCTCTGCCTCCGGATCCCAGTTTGCCAAGGCGTTGATGTGGTCCTTGGTTACGTTCTTGCCATCCTCGTTACGCAGCAGATTTTCTGCCAGCACCTTGAGGGAATAAGGCAACTTCTCCAGACCGGAGACGGTGTTGATGTCAAAGTAGTCATAAGACTTACCGTTGACATCAAGGGTCTTCTTGGCCTCGAAGGAGTTCAAGCTTTCAGTCACAGGGAGCTCCATTCCTTGTTAATAAACAGTGTGTTCTGTTTGGTACTCGTCGCCAGTCGTCACCGCGGGGCAGTGCTCGGCATCACTGGTCACTAGTGTGACGCGACGCGACCATGGGGCCCGCTGTGTTGAAGGCGACAAAGAACGCGATGGTTCACCTAGATATTGTAGAGGCTAAAACCTTCGGTCGCTGCCATTGTAACAGTACAAGCGTTCTGTTTTCACCTTTTCTGAAAAATCGGCGAGTTGAGGAAATGGGTTCCAGTGATCTGACCGTATCTTGGGGAGAAGAAGTTAGTTTAGGAGCCCTATATAAGGAAGAGATACACATGATTCCCGCGGGCGTAGATGTAGCTGCTTTGGCAGGTCAGCTCAAAGTGGACGGCGTGGCCTACACGTCCCCAGTGCTCAGCCAAGATGCACTGCTCAACGCGGAGGTAGCCCAAGGCTTGCGAGACGGTGACGGTGTGGCCGTGGTTGATGTGATAGTTGATCGTGCGCCTGATGTCCGTGACATTGCCCAAGAGCTCCAAGACGCGACAGGTTTGAATACCGTCATCGTACAAACCCCTCGCCATGTTTCTTCCGTTAGTGACACTTATAGCCGCGCTGACATTGAGTCGGTACAGGCGCAGATCCCGCCTGGAGTTGAACAAGTAGACCTTCTGTCTGAGTACTACAGGGGACTAGACCAAATCAGCTTCCCGGTGGGCGCAGCGGTGGGGGTGGTTGCCGTAATCGCCGTGATTGTATTCGTTAGCTCTTTCCTAGCGGCCGGCCGTCGCACGCCCTAATAGTTGAAAAGGATCTACGGAAATTGGGGGTGCGAGTCGGACGAGTGAAGAAAGCCGGGCGAGAAACGAGGAACTTGGCTTTCCAAAATTGAACAAATGCTCCTTGAAAATTAAGTTTGTTCGAAAAAGTATCGCGTTATTGGGTGAAACTTTTGCGAGCCATAGATGTACGAAAATTTCGGGCAACTGGCCCAAAGGCGTGTACTGAAGGGCTCCGGGTGAATGTGGATGGCGCAGTTTCGTTCACTCACGGTTTGCGGAGCGAGTCGGTTGTGGATCGGGGGGGTAGAAGTTCGGTCGGGACTTAGCGTGAATCGGGTACCTAATTAGGGATCGTGAATAGGGTAGGGGAGTGGTCAAAGTAAACCCTTAGGGGTTGACATCCGGTGGGGGAGTGGTTCAGTAGCCCTAGTCGCGGCCTGACTGGGGGTCGGTGGGGCGTATAGAACCCCGGGTAGCTGGTGACTAAAGTCACAATAACGGGATGGTAACAAAATCATTGCAGGTTAGGTGCACATGTTGAGTCATGTGAATTAACTTGACTCACGTGAATTGCGGGAAAATTGTGCGAAACGGGCGTGTCGTGACGTAAGGTTCGGTTGTCGACTCAGGAGACATTTCTTGCTTCCTGGGTTCATGGGCTTAGCCTTGACTGTCACGAGAGAATTCGCACGGGTATGTGGGGAAGCACGCCTCGAGCGAAAGTTAGAACGTCGAGTGGCCGTTCTTGGGAGTCAATGAACCGGGACCCATCGAAAGTGATTTGGGACGCAGGCAAAGAACTTGAGCGATTGCAATGTTCGAAAAATTACACATCAACCCACCTTCCGTTTATGAGGTGAGACGGGTTCATTAGAACTCCACCGTGTGGAAATTTTGGTGCGAACCTTTACATGGCCAAGGCTGAAAGTCTGTCGTCATAGAAGGTGCGCACGGAGAGGTCCATAGGGATAGGGTCCGGGAACACCGAATCACTCCACAAGGGTCAGCCTCGTGTGGCCTGTTCATGGTTTGTGGCTGCTTGCCCTCGACGGCTCGGTAGTGCTCAAAAGGTTAGACCTTTTGGACTCCAGTTGGCGCCGCGGCGAGGTCCGCCAGAACCCGTAGAGCAGTTCTCACAGTGCTCAGTGCAACGAAGACGTGATCGGGGCATACGGAACCGCGGGTTGTAAAACGCACCCTGGGGCGTATGTCGCGCGCAGCGCAAGAGTAGAAGTGGATTTCACAGTCGTGGGACTTTGTTTGAACAGAGGATAGTTGAAGACCATCTGTGTCCGGCTTGTCGGACTCGCGCAAGTAGACCTTTAGGCTTTCTTGCCAGGGTACGAATTGTCTGGATGTCGCTGTTGTGGGGAAACAGTAGCGATTTGAGGCGGCCAAAATTTGGCGCGGCAAGTCCACAACTTTCTCTAGTTCCTACATGGAAGCCCTAAGGCTGCTGAGGGTCCACCGAAAGTGCACACCCGGAGTGAAGTCTCAGCCGAAGTAGGCAGTCCATCAATACTTACCGCTCTAGTGTCTGCGGGCACCAGGGGGTTAGCTTCGCGTATCTTTTGATAGCTACTCGAGGCGAACCTCTAGGCTGCCCAATAAGGCATGCGATAACGCCTGTGTTTGTGCGAAATATGCAGGCGGGGAGCCCGGGCATACCTATGTCCGGAGGTCTTCATGGACTCTCACTAAAGGAGCAGCGTGGGCCCAGACTAGGAGTATTTCAGTGGCCACCATTCGCCTTCCGCGCATTCGACATGTTCGCGCTTTCATTGCTGCAGTAGCAGGTACCGCAGCTATTTCAACGCTTTCCACCGTAGCCCCAGCGGGCGCCGATGAAGTATCGACGCCAAACGCAGGTACGGTCCAGGGCCAAAACTCAGACCACGTAGCAATTGACCGTGCGGTTGCCAACGCAGATTCACTGCAGGGCGCTGTAGAGGAATCCCGGGCAGAGCTAGGCCGCGCGGAAGCAGATGTTTCCGCAGCGGAAGACCGTATTGCTCAGATTCGAACCCAATTGGAACAGGTGAACGGCGAGCCGGGCACTAACGAAGAGTATGTTGCCAGCTTGTCAGATGAGCTGCGCCAGGCGGGTGAGGAAAAGCGAGAAGCCGAGAATCGTGTTGCGCAGCAGCGCCGAGAGCTGGCCCAGAATGAAGCGCGACTAAACGCTACCCAAAGATTTGCGGAAGCCACTTTTGCCCGCCAGCAGCAGGCTGCGCCCCAAGGGGAGGTAGCAAGCGGGATGCAGCTCCCGCAGCAGGATTCTCTTCCAGTCGCGCCAAATCAAGGTGACAATCTTGATTCTGAGGTGTCAACTAATGCTTTCTCGGTCAACTCTCAGGACTTGACGCGCGAGGTCCAGTCTCAGGGCTTTACGGATGAGGTAGTGGATCAGGGACCGTCTGAGGTTCCGGGCAGTGCGGACGTTGCCGATAATCCGGAGGATCCATCCGTTGCTGAGCAGGAGAAGACTACTCCAGAAGCGGACTTTGGAAACGCCCTCAATGAGGGTGCAACGCCGACGTTCCAGAACGTCGATTTCGGCACTGGGTCCTCTGTGAACGATGCGCTCGGACTTGCGAATGATATCGTTGCAGCCGTTGATGAGGACGATGTGCGCACCCTTATGCAGGGTTCGTCTGACCTACTAGGTTTGGGCAGCCCGAATACTGCACCTGCCGCCAGTGTTGACGCTCCCGAGGTGGATGAGGTGGCTGAAGTAGACGAAAGCACCACCGGTGCAGACGCGGGCCGAGACGCTCAGATCGAGGCCGTCATTTCTCGCGCTGAGTCTCAGGTCGGCGTCCCTTATGTGTGGGGTGGCGGCGATAATAACGGTCCTACTGGTGGGCTTCGCGATGGTGGCGTGGCTGATTCTTTCGGGGACTTTGGACAGTCTGGCTTCGATTGCTCGGGGCTAGTCAAGTACGCCTACGCGGCAGCCGGCCTGGACCTTCCTCACTACACTGGTGCGCAGTACCAGCAGGGCAAGAAGGTTCCCCGCGAGAACGCACAGCGCGGTGACCTTATCTTCTATGGAGCTGGTGGAAGCCAGCACGTAGCTATCTACCTAGGCGACGGCCAAATGATTGAAGCGCCACAGTCTGGTCAGACTGTTTCAGTAGTTCCGGTTCGCTGGGGTGGCGCTACTCCCGATGTCGTGCGCCTTCTCTAATCTCCAACTTTTGGTTGGTATGGTTTAGGGCATGACTGACGCACAACAGAATGCCCAAAACTTCGACGCCCTCCTCGTTCTTTCTTTCGGTGGCCCGGAAGGAAACGAGGAGGTCGTTCCTTTTTTGGAGAACGTTACCCGAGGTCGAGGTATCCCTCGCGAGCGGCTAGAAGTGGTGGGCGAGCATTATTACCACTTCGGAGGGGTAAGTCCGCTCAATGCACTTAACCGCGAAATCATCGATCATCTCGAAGGAGAGCTGAAAAAACGCGGACATAATCTACCGGTCTACTTTGGCAATCGAAATTGGTATCCCTTTGCCAGTGAGACTGCGGAAAAGATGTCTCAGGACGGGGTGCGCAAGGTAGCTGTCTTCGCTACCTCTGCATGGGGTGGGTACTCCGCATGCCGGCAATATGATGAGGACATTCAGCAGATGCGCGAGCATCTGGCGGAGCAGGGTTTGCCGGACATTGAATTTACTAAGATTCGCCAATTCTTCGATCATCCGAAGTTCGTGGCCGAAATGGCAGCCGCTGTCACGGAGGTCTGGGGAGAGGTTCCGGAAGAAAAGAAGGAATCCACCCGCTTGCTATTTACCGCCCATTCAGTTCCCGTCGCGCACGATAACGTGGGCGGCGCGGAAGGGGATAAAAACCTATACTCCCGCCAGGTGGCTGAGGCGTCGCGGTTGGTGGCCGCACGAGCCGGTATTTCTGATTATGACCTTGTATGGCAGTCACGTTCGGGTAATCCACGCACTCCGTGGCTCGAGCCAGACATTGTTGATCACACCACTGATATCCACTACAACGAGGGCATCGACACGGTCGTGGTATGCCCGATTGGCTTCATCTCCGATCATATGGAGGTTATTTGGGATCTTGATTCCGAGCTGCAGAAGGCAGCCGAAGAGATGGGTGTCAAGGTCCTGCGCACCCGTACAGCGGGTCCGACTCCACGTTTTGCGGAGATGGTTGTTGATCTCATCGATGAACTAGAGCAGAGCCGCGAGTGGGAGACCAGCGGGAGTGTCACGGTGCAAGGGTGCACAGTCAATGGTGCGCCGTGTGCAGCGGGGTGCTGCGATATTCGGTCCCGTTAACGGGCAAATTCTCCAAGCGCATAATACACGCCCGTCATGCGGGCCTGGCGGATGTGACGCCACAAGCGAAGCAATTGTGGATCAAGGCTGTGGTCATTGATGCGGTCAGTGACGGTTTCGATGATCGCGGCTACCCGGTCAGCCCGGGCAAAGAGCTTGGCTGACCGGGCTGGCGTTGAACGGGGAAGTCCGGGGGTGTCATAGAAGTCGCTCAGAGTTCCCACGGTGAGGCGTGGGTTGGGCAAGGCCTCGGTGCTATACCCGGTTGCCGCGATGAGCTCGGCGGACTCATTGGTTGCTTGAGAAAGCAGTGCGTCGGCTTCACCGGGGCTTAGCCAGGCGGGCGCGGGGAGCTGCTGCTTTTCGACGACCACTTGCCACGCTGTATGGCTGTGGCGAATGTGGGGGATGAGGACTAAGTTACGCAGGGGATCATTGGTGCGAACTATGATTGCTCCGGCAGAACTTTGTGTAGCCGCGCGATAGGACTCCGATCCCGCCGGCAAAGCAGGCGGCTCGCCTGGCCCAGACAGTGCGAGGCGCACGATAGGCTCGGCACGTACACCGCGATGAGCGGTAAGCTCGGAGGTCTCCGCGCGCAGCATGGCTAACATATCGACGAAGGGGGATTCGTCCAAGCATTCTGGACGTCCGCCTAGTTCCGTAAGCGCGTCCAGCAAGTCATCGGTGGTTTCATGTCCCCACAGCCACGAGCCAAGCCAGACGGCGGTGTTTTGTAAAGGTGACCATACTTCGGCGCGCATATCCATGGCGAGCCAGTCTAGTAGATAGACTAACGGGCCATGAGTTTTGATCCTTATGGCGGAGATATTTTTGCTGGCCACTCGCGGTCGAAGCCGCGCCAGTACCCAGAAGTGCCAGCCGAGCCCGGAATGGTAGTGGAAGTGCGCGGCGATGACTTTGTGGGTGCTGTTATGGGCGTGGATAAAACCGTTTTCGGTGAGGTGGTACGACTTGAGGATCGCCACGGCGTAGAACGGGTCTTTAACCTGGTTAAAGGGGGGTTCCTAGTGGAAGGCAAGCCAGTAACGCTTACCCGGTACGTCGAAAAGCGGGCTCCCCGTAAGTCCAACTCCGGCTCCCGCCGCGTAGAGAACGTGGAGGCCAAGGTTGCCGCGCCATCGCGCATTTGGGTGGAAGGCGTGCATGATGCCGCCATAGTGGAAAAAGTGTGGGGTCACGACCTGCGTGTGGAAGGCGTGGTAGTCGAATACCTCGAGGGTTTGGACAACTTGGAGGCGCGCCTCGCAGAGTTTCAGCCAGGGCCGGGCCGCAGGGTCGGGGTATTGGCGGATCACTTGGTTCAAGGCTCTAAGGAAACCCGATTAACGGAAACCGTGGGAGAGCATGTCCTGGTGACTGGACACCCCTTCATCGATATCTGGGCGGCGGTAAAGCCGCAGCGCGTTGGCCTGCGTGAATGGCCAGATGTACCCTACGGCGAGGATTGGAAGACCGGTATTTGCCGCCGCGTAGGGTGGAGCGACCCGAAGGATGGGTGGCGCCATGTCTATAACGCCGTACATTCCTTCCGCGACCTAGACTCCACCCTGATCGGCGCCGTGGAGCGCCTCGTGGACTTCGTTACTACACCTGAGTTGAGCAAGTCCGACTTGCTCTAGGGGTGGGCGAGGTTGGCGCGTTCAATTAGGTTGACGGCCAACTGCCATCCCGCCATCTCCGCGCTCCAGCCGGCCGCCTGGAGGCGTTGCGACATGGCTTGCTTGGAAATTCCTAGCTCTTCGGCGGCCTCATTCTGGTTGAGTCCTGCGCGGACAAGCGAGGTTGCTTCGCGCCCTTCGATGGTGCGCTTGTGCAAAACGTAGCCAAGCAGGGCAAAGGTGGCCGCGATGTCGCTCGCCTCCGAGGCGCGGCCGCGCTTATTGAGTTTGGCGTAGACCTGCCCCATGCGGGCGGACTTCCGCAATGCAGCGGTTGCTACCTGGCGCGCGCCTTCCTCATCTTCCTGGTTGCCGGGGCTAATGCCGATGCCGATGGCCCAGTCGCCGTCGGCAAGCAAGGCCATGACCACGTCGCACACTGCTGTTGCTGAATCAACTACGGCGCAAATATCTTCCACGCCGAGCACGTGGAACTCGCCCACACCATTGAGGGTGGATAGAGCCGTTGCAGAGCGTTGGACCAACTCTGCGCGACGCACGGAGCGGCCCCGGTAGCGAGCGTGGACAGCAAGCACAGAAAATCCTCCTTAAGGAACCAATTGCGAAATAGTCTACCGCTCGTACTTGACTTATGGGCGAGTGGGTAGACGTGAATCCATATACAGCCCGCCCATACCGATGGCGGCAAAAGCTATCATGGCGACAATGATGCTGGGCGAGGTGTGGCCTGTGAGGGCATCGCCGAAGAAGACGCCGAGGGCAGTAGTCGGGATGGAACCGAGGAGGGTGGCCACGGTGAAATGGCTAAGCTTCACGGGCGTTAGTGCGGCAACATAATTCAGGAGACTGAAGGGGACGCCGGCCACCATTCGCAGTGAAGCGATGGCCAGCCAGCCGCGCCGCTCCAAGTGGGCATTGATTTTAAACACTGCGGGGTGAGTTAGGTGCGGCCGGATCCAGTCTCCGAGGAGCGTGCGGACGATGAGGAGCGACAGGGTCGCAGACACCGTCAAGGCACACAAGGAGAGGGCGAGGCCCTTCCATGGGCCAAAAAGTATTCCTGCGGCTACCGTCCAAAACGTCCGGGGGAATGGAAGCTGCGTAAATATGACATAACCTAGGGTGAAAAGGAGAGGGAACCACGCGCCATAGCGGGTGGAAGCGTCGCGAAGCTGGGACACGTCCGGCAGATCGAAGAAATAAAGGAGGGTGACGCCGGTGACGATGGCGGCGAGGACGGCTACCCATCGACGCATCGACCACTGGAGAATTGACCGCCAGGCGGACCAGGCGAGCGATTTGAGGAAATGGCCGAAGCTGCGCGCCCAACTCAAAAGTGTGGTCATGGGGGGAGATCGTAGTCCTTGTGGGAGTACTGAATAGAAAAATCCGGCGGCTACCTTAGTGGTAACCGCCGGTCCGTTGTGCCCGAGGGGGGACTTGAACCCCCACGTCCGTTAATAGGACACTAGCACCT
>OJLS01000262.1_pt1 | contig 11963 bp, 11 predicted proteins | sample 1597081 | NCBI WGS metagenome assembly OJLS01 (sample SAMEA3904663, study PRJEB24821) | metagenome | biome: Builtin; feature: hospital; material: surface | place: USA | collected 2013-05-22
AGGGTGTCGATGGAGCGCCACTGGGAGGCGTCGAATGGCTGGGCGGTGGAGTAGGGCATGGCTGTGATCTTACGGTGGTGCGCTCACGAGCTTCCGGTGCCTCTGTGGGCCAGAGTGTGGTCGCACGCCAGTGGTAGTGTTAGTCCGCAGCAGTGGACTAAGCGAAAAACGGGCAGGAGTCACGCACATGGAAAGCATCAACGTTCATGACGCGAAGACGAACTTCTCACGGCTTCTCCGCCGCGTGGAGGCTGGGGAGGAACTGGTGATCTCCCGTAGCGGCAGACCCGTGGCGCGAATCGTCCCGCTTGAGGTCGATATGGCTCGCCCGCTCGGCTTCGTCGACTACACACTTCCGGACAGTTTCTTCGACGATCTTCCCCAGGAGGAACTGGAGGCGTGGGAATGACAAAGAGGGACAGCTTTGTGCTTGATACCCACGCGTTCATGTGGGGCCTGACGGAGCCTCAGCGGCTGGGGGAGACAGCTCGTGAGGTGATGAGCGCGCGGGAGAACCGTCTCTTGGTTTCAGCAGCTTCAGCATGGGAGATTGCAACGAAGTTCAGGCTGGGGAAATTGCCTGGGGCAGATTTCATCGTGCGCAATTTCGAAGGATTTGTAGCGGAATTAGGGGCTCAACCCCTTGAGATTTCTATCTCCCATGCATTGCTGGGAGGAAGTTTGGACTGGGAGCACCGCGATCCGTTCGACCGGATGCTCGCCGCGCAGTCGCTGATTGAAGGCCACCGGCTCATCTCGCGCGATGCTGTCTTCAGCGACGTGCAAGGACTGGAAGTGATCTGGGATTGAGCAGAGTAGATATAGGCGACATTCTCGACCGTGCCCACGTCGTCGCTCTGCCCATGATGGTCCCGTTCCGGGGGATTACCACGCGTGAGGCGCTGCTTATCGACGGCCCCGCGGGCTGGGGCGAATTCGCGCCGTTCGTCGAGTACGGAGATGCAGAGGCCGCAACGTGGCTCGCCGCTGCGCTCGAGGCGGCGTATGCCGGGGACGACGGTATAGATGTCGGCGACGGCTGGGTGGAGGTCAACGGCACGGTGCCCGCGGTGTCGCCGGAGCAGGTGCCAGAGGTGCTCGAGCGGTACCCGTCGGCGCGCACATTCAAGATCAAGGTCGCGGAAAAGGGGCAGACGCTTGACGACGACGCGGCGCGCGTCAACGCCGTCCGCACCCTCCGCCCCGACGCGGCACTGCGCGTGGACGCGAATGGGGGCTGGACCGTCGACGAGGCAGTCCGCGCGGCAGAGCTGCTGGGGGAGTTGGAGTACATCGAGCAGCCTTGTGCGACGGTCGAGGAACTAGCCGATGTGCGTCGGCGCGTGTCCACACCGATCGCGGCGGACGAGTCGATCAGGAAAGTGACGGACCCGTACCGGGTTGCGGAGCTGGGGGCCGCCGATGTCGCGGTGGCCAAGGTCGCTCCGCTCGGCGGGGTGCGCCGGTTGATGCAGATCAGTTCCGATTTGGGATTGCGTGTGACGGTCGCGTCGGCGTTGGATACGGCAGTGGGGATCCGCACAGGGCTGATCGCGGCGAAAGCAGCCGGCTCGCAAGCGGCGGGCTTGGCCACCCAGCGGCTGTTTGTGGAGGATGTCGCCGAACCGTTCGAGTTCGTCGATGGGCGCATGCGCATAGCCGACATCACTCCCGATCCGGAGCGTCTCGCCGCGCTTGCGGCGCCGGGGGAGCGAAAAGACTGGTGGTTTGAGCGGCTCCGACGGTGTTGCACATATTTGGGGGATTGAAACGGGCACGTCGAACTCGGCGCTGGGGGACTTTGGGGGTGATTTTTCGCTCACCGGTATTGGTGTGTCTTATGTTGTGCGTAGGAAACGTGTAGCTCACTGACAGGAGAGGGCTTTAGATCATGACCCACAGCTATTCGACGGCGGTGACGCAGGACTCGACGGAGTTCTCCGACGGCGACCTTGCGACTGCACCTGAAAAGGGGGAATGGCGCCGGCAGTTGATCGGACTCGTGCTCGGCATCGTGGCCGCGGCCATCGTCTATTTCATCTTCCCCTCGGGTGCAGCCGACACGGTTCGGGAATCCGCCGGTGCGAAGGCCGATGTGGAGTACTCGGCCCAGAGCATGCGAATCGTCGCCGCGGTAGCAGTTTGGATGGCTGTGTGGTGGATGACCGAGGCGATTCCGCTCGCCGCCACCGCTCTCATCCCTTTGGCGGTGTTCCCGCTGGCCAATGTCGCGGAGTTCAAGGCGGTCAGCGCCCCGTATGCGTCGTCAACGATCTTCCTGTTCATGGGCGGATTCCTCCTCGCGCTGGGCATCCAACGCTGGAACCTGCACCGCCGTTTGGCGCTGTGGGTGGTCATGGTGATCGGCACTAGCCCGCGCCGCATCATCCTTGGATTCATGGTGGCCACCGGCTTTCTGTCCATGTGGGTGTCCAATACCGCCACGGCGGTGGTCATGCTCCCCATCGGTGTCTCGGTTCTCACTCTGACTGCTGATCACGTTGGGGGCATGGACAAGCAGAAGAAATTCGCCACCGCGCTCATGCTGGCTATCGCGTACTCTGCCTCCATCGGCTCGTTGGGCACCCTGATCGGTACCCCGCCGAATGCCCTGCTGGCCGGTTACATGAAGGAATCCCACGGCATCGAGATCGGATTCGGCCAGTGGATGCTCGTCGGTGTTCCGATTGCCGTCGTGTTCACCCTGGTCTCTTGGCTGGTGCTCATCAACGTGTTCAAGCCGGAGGTGGATGAGATCCCGGGCGGTAAGGAGCTCATCCGGGAAGAATTGGACAAGCTCGGCGGGTGGACCACTGGGCAGATTCTGTCCGGGATCATCTTCGTCGCCGCTGCCCTGTGCTGGGTCTTTGTCCCGCTGGGCATGGACTACTTCGGGTGGGACATCGGCTATGACGACGCCGCTGTGGGCATCATCGCAGGTCTGCTCATGTTCGCTATTCCGGCGAAGTCCAACGGCACCCGCCTCCTGGACTGGGAGACGGCCAAGGATATTCCGTGGGATGTCCTGCTGCTCTTTGGCGGCGGTCTGTCCCTGTCGGCGATGTTCACCCAATCTGGTCTGTCGCTGTGGATCGGAGAGGCGGCGAAGAACCTTGCCGGCCTTCCGGTGATTCTCCTGATCGCGGCAGTCGGTCTGCTCATCCTGCTGCTGACGGAGCTGACATCGAATACGGCTACCGCGGCGACCTTCCTGCCGATCATGGGCGGTGTCGCAGTCGGCATCGGCCTGACTGCCGCCGGCGACATCAATGTTCTGCTGCTCACCATCCCGGTCGCGCTGTCCGCGACATGCGCGTTCATGCTGCCGGTGGCTACTCCGCCGAACGCGATCGCCTACAGCTCCGGCTACGTCACCATGGGCGAGATGATCAAGGGCGGAATCTGGCTCAACATCGTCGGGCTGGTGCTGGTCACCGCCGCCACTTACCTCATCGCGGTCCCGGTCTTTGGCCTGACGCTTCCTTAGCAGTGAGCGGTCGTGGTTCCATGCGGGGTCTAGAATGACCCCCATGGATAATGAGACCCGACAGTTTGGGCGTCACGGTGACGATGTCTCTGACGCGAGTACCCGTTACCTGTCCCCGTCCCAGTCCTCCTCCCAGGGCTCCCGCCCGCCCGGTCCGCGGCAGTACATGCCCGGGGAGGGGGATTCGCGCTACGCGTCCCAGGCGAGCTACCCGGAAACCCAATACGGCGGCGGGTACAGCTCGGGCGGGTACGAGCCTTATGAGGAGCCGTACCGCCCCGAACCGTCCAACTCCGGCAGCAGCGGTAGCGGTAGCGGCGGGTCCACCTCGATGGTGCTGTCCGTCTTGGCTCTTCTGTTGGGGCTGGCCGCGATTGTCCTGTTCTTCATGTGGCGCGGTGCGGAGACCCGGGCCAATAAGCCTGAGCCGGCACCGGTGACCATCACCCAGACGGAAACGGTGACCACGACTCCGTCGGGCATCCTGGACGACCTATTCAAGCGGGACCGCCAGCGCGACGGCGGCCAGCCGAGCCCAGGGGAGTCCGCTCCCGCGTTGCCGGAGGACCTGCCCACAGAGCTCCCGAGCGACATTCCGGAGGAGTACCGGCAGGGCGCCGAGGATCTCCTGAACCAGCTCGACGGGTACCTCAATGCCGGATAGCAGTTTCCCCACGACGCACAGCAACGCGACCGAGCTCGCCGCATATGTGGTGGACAGGCTCGCGGAGCACGTCACCGATGTCGTGCTCTGCCCAGGTTCACGCAATTCACCGCTCGCATTCGCATTGCTCGCCCGCCGCGACATCACGGTGCACGTGCGTATTGACGAACGCGCGGCCGCCTTCACCGCCCTCGGTCTTGCCCGAGTGCAGCACCGACACGTGGGGGTCGTTATGACCTCCGGTACAGCGGTGGCGAACACCTACCCGGCTGTGATTGAGGCGTATATGTCGCACACCCCGCTGGCCATTGTCAGCGCTGACCGGCCGGAGCGGCTTGTGGGCACGGGCGCGTCCCAGACCATCTGGCAGCAGGGCATCTTCGGCAGGTACGCCGAGACTCAGCAGGTGACCCGCACCGGGGACGAGATCACTTTCGACGCCGACCAGGTGCACATCAACGTCGCCTTCGACACTCCTCTGGTCCCGTCAGCGCTACCGGAGCCGACGGGTGCACCGCGCCGGGTGGGGCCTGGGCGTTTGCGTCCGTCGGAGGGCCGCGGTGCCGCCGTCACCGGCCCGGCGGGATCCGTCGACTACGGCGAAGTCGAGGTTGACCTGACAAAGAACACGCTGGTTATTGCCGGTGACGAGGCGTGGGAGGTGCCCGGCCTCGAGCACGTTCCCACTATTGCGGAACCCACCGCGCCGACTCCGTTCCACCAGGTGCATCCCCTGGCGGCCCGTTTCTTCACCCAGGACGAGGTGGCCATCAGCCACGACGGCGGGGATTTCGCGGCATCGACGAAACCAGATCAGGTCATCGTGGTGGGCCACCCGACGCTTCACCGCGACGTGCTGGCGCTCATGGCTGATTCCACCATTGAGGTCATCGGCATCACCCGCACCGCCACAGTGACGGGCAATCCAGACCGGGTGGGAAGCCGGGTGAAAACAACCGGTCAACCGACGGACGCGTGGTTGAAGATCTGTGAGGCAGCAGGAGATGTCGGAGCGCAGACGGTGCGCGACACCTTGGAGGACGCCGAATTCGGTTTCACCGGCCTGCACGCGGCTGCCGCCGTGTGCGACACACTGGCGGTGGGGGACACTCTCATCCTCGGTTCTTCTAATCCGGTCCGCGATGCGAGCTTGGTGGGTATGCCGTTCGACGGTGTGAGCACGTACGCCGCCCGCGGCGCCGCAGGTATTGACGGAACACTGTCCCAGGCGGTCGGTGTGGCGCTGGCGACGCAGGCGCTGCACCCGGAAGAAATCCGTGCTCCGCGCACCGTCGCGCTGGTGGGGGACCTGACGTTCCTCCACGATGCCGGCGGTCTGCTTATCGGCCCCGACCAACCGGCTCCCGGCAACCTGACCATCGTCGTGGCGAACGATAACGGCGGCGGAATTTTCGAGTCCCTCGAAGTCGGGGCGCCGGAGCTCCGCGGGAATTTCGAGCAGGCTTTCGGTACACCGCACGAGGCGGACATCGAGTCGCTCGCCGAGGGATACGGAGCGGCCTACCGCAGGGCGGAGACGGTGCCGGAGTTGACGGAGGCGCTGCTGGACGGCGTCGATAAGCCTGCTCCCGTGACTGTGATTGAGGCCGTGACCACCCGCGCAACGCGCCGGGCGCTGGCCAGGCGTCTGAAGAAGTAGCCGTGCCCGGAATCGCGATCGCGCGGCGGCGTCTCCACCAGCTCATCATCGTGCTGTACCTGTGCGCGATGCTGGGCAGTGCGGCCATGGTCGCTGGGCCGGCGTTGAATGATTTGACGATCTCCCGCGACCCGGGCCGCGGCATTGCCACCGTGACGGGTGTCGGATTCACCCACACGACCGTCGAATACCAGGATGAGGAAGGACGGTTCCATTCCCCGCAACGCGGCCTGCTGTATCCGTCCGGGCTCGGCGAGGGGCAACAAGTGTGGGTGACATACGCGAAAAGCGATCCCGACATTGTGAAAGTCGAAGGCCGTGGATGGACCCTGGCGGTGGTGCCGGCGCTATCGGTCGGCGCCGTGGCCACACTGGTGGCGGGGGCCGCGTGGCTTGCAGTGAATGTCTTAGGTGCGGCCCACCGGACACGGGGGCGAAAATTCACCTTGCGTTCCCGTGTTAGCAAGAACTAATTAGCGCTGCGGGTGAATAATGCCCGCATGCGTGTAGCCATTGTCGCCGAGTCCTTTTTGCCCAATGTCAACGGAGTGACCAATTCGATCCTCCGCGTCCTGGAGCATTTACAGCGGACCGGCCACGAGGCCATTGTGATCGCACCTGGTGCACGTGCCAACCAAGAAGAAGTCTCCGAGTACGCGGGTTTCCCCGTCGTCCGCGTGCCCACCGTGATGGTGCCGCTGGTGGATTCTTTGCCCATCGGTGTCCCGAACGGCACGATCACCCGCACGCTGCGCCAATTCAAGCCGGATGTGGTGCATTTGGCCAGCCCGTTCGTGCTGGGGGGTGCGGGCGCCATCGCCGCGAAGCGGCTCAACCTTCCCACGATCGCGCTGTTCCAAACCGATGTCGCCGGGTACACGGCGCGCTATCACGTCGGCTTCCTCGAATCGGCGGCGTGGGTGTGGGCGCGGAAACTGCACAACATGACGCAAATGACGCTTGCGCCGTCGTCCGTGACCATTGGGGAGCTGGAAGCCCACGGCATTGAGAATATTCGCCGTTGGGGCCGCGGCGTGGATTCGGAGCTTTTCCACCCAGACCGCCGTTCGGGGAAGCTGCGGAAGAAGTGGGATCCGACGGGAGAGAAGAAGATCGTCGGTTTTGTGGGACGCCTCGCTTCCGAGAAGGGGGTCGAGCGTCTCGTGGCTCTGCATGGGGACCCCGGGATTCAATTGGTCGTCGTGGGCGATGGCCCGCTGCGCCGCGATCTGGGCAAGCGAATGCCCACCGCGGTATTCACCGGCCAACTCGCCGGCAAGAAGCTCGCCGCCGCCTACGCCACGTTGGACCTCTTCGTGCACACCGGCGAGTTTGAGACCTTCGGGCAGACCATCCAGGAAGCCCAAGCATCAGGTACCCCGACCATCGGCCCGCGCGCCGGTGGGCCGATTGACCTCATACAACCCGGATACAACGGCGACTTGCTCGACGTGGACACGTTCGAGCGCGACCTGCCCGCTGCCGCAGCGGCCATTCTGGTTCCTGGCAGGCTGGAGGAGATGAGCCAGAATGCCCGAGCCTCTGTCGCCGACAAGACGTGGCCCGCGCTGTGCGACCAGCTGCTCGGGTATTACGCAGAAGTGATCGACGGCTACCCGAAGAAACGCCGCCGCCCCTTAAGCCGCTAATCGGGAGGAGCACCGAGGGGGGAAGGACCGACTCCGTGCTGGCCCAGTAGGGCTGGCGTGTCCCGTTGGCCTAAACTCGATTGCTATGGCCAAGGCGAACCTGGAGAAGAACCCGCTGGATGTCGCGGGAATGTTCGATGAAGTAGGAAAGAACTACGACATCACCAACACCGTCATGACAGGTGGCCTGGACCGCTATTGGCGCAAGCGCACCCGCGAGCGGCTTGACCTGAAACCGGGGGAGAAAGTGCTCGACCTGGCTGCGGGCACCGCTGTGTCCACGGTAGAGCTGACCAAATCGGGTGCGTGGTGTGTGGCCTGCGATTTCTCCCAGGGCATGCTGGCTGCCGGGCATCACCGCGACGTGCCCAAGGTGGTGGGGGATGCGATGCACCTGCCCTTCGCGGACGAGAGTTTCGATGCTGTGACGATCTCCTACGGCCTGCGTAACGTCCACGACTTCGAGGCGGGCCTGCGGGAAATGGCCCGTGTGACAAAACCTGGTGGCCGTCTGGTGGTCAACGAGTTCTCCACCCCCGTCGTGCCCGGGTTTTCCGCCCTGTACCGCGAGTACCTACCCCGGGTGATCCCCCTTTTAGGTAAGGCGTTCTCCTCCAACCCGGAAGCCTATGAGTATCTAGCGGAATCAATCCGTGCCTGGCCGGACCAAGAGGACCTCGCAGCCGCGATCAACGCCAACGGATGGCAGGACTGCGGCTGGCAGAACCTCGCGCTGGGCATCGTCGCTCTGCACGGGGCGGTGAAACGCTAGACCCCTGGATCCCACAGGGGGGTGTCTGCTCGTGCGCGGGCGACCGCGGACCCAGCCGTGCGCCACACCCGTGCGACGAGGTCCCGGTCATCGTCGGTGACGAGGTTGCCCATGAGACGGGCGGCGGCGGGCATGAGATAGCGGCCGCCGATTCCGCGCAAGGCGAGTGGCCCGGCGGCGGGCAGGAACTGCGGGTAGGTCAGCGCGCGCGCCAGGGTGCGGGCGAGGACAAAGGCTTCCCCATACCGGCGGCGCAGCTCGTGCGGCCACATCAGGGTGAAATCCGGGCGTGTGCCGGCATTGTCCGTGATCAGATCGACAGCCATGATGGCTGTCTCCAACCCGTAGTCGATGCCCTCGCCGTTGAGAGGATTGACGCAGGCGGCGGCATCCCCGATGAGCATCCAGTTCGGTCCGGCCACATTCGACACTGCCCCTCCCATCGGCAAAAGGGCCGAGGTGACTTTCTTAGGCTGACCGAGTTGCCACTCGTCCCGCACGTGGTCGGCGTACTGCCCCAGAAGCTTCTTCGTGTTCACCTTCGCCGGGCGGGCATCGGTGGACAGGGCGCCGCAGCCGAGATTCACTGTGCCGTCGCCGAGCGGGAAGATCCAGCCGTAGCCGGGCTGGATCGCGCCGTTTTCATCGCGCAACTCCACGTGGGAGTGCATCCACGGCTCCGCCGCGAATGGGGTGGAGCAATACGAACGTGCCGCGATGCCGTAAACCTCGCCGCGGTGCCAGGTGCGGCCCAGTTGTTTGCCGAAGGGGGAACGCACTCCGTCCGCGACGATGACCCACTTCGCGCCGAGGGTGCCCTGGGGGGTTACCACGCCGGTGATCTGGCCGTCCGCGCCGAACTCGACTCCGGCCGCCGGACAGTCGTAGAAGACGTCGGCTCCAGACGATGCTGCGAGGGAGGCAAGTGCGGCGTCGAAAAGCGAGCGGGGCGAGGCGGAACCTTCCGTTCCGTAGTGGCCCTGTGGCCATGCGGCAGTGACGGACCCTCCGTAGCCATGCAGCTTCAAGCCTTTGTTGCGGTAAGCGGGCAGCGCAGCGTCCAGCTGCAATTCCTGCAGGGCGTGCACCGCGCGCGGGGTCAGCCCGTCGCCGCACGTCTTGTCGCGTCCGGCGCTAGCGGCATCGACGACAGCCACCTCAAGACCGGCCCGGCGGGCGGCGATCGCGGCAGCGGAACCCGCGGGCCCCGCGCCGACAACGACGCACTCAAACGATTTCACCGCACATATTGTGCCAGATGACTTATGGGTGGACTACGGTAAAGGGGACGCCCACCCAGCACGACCCTGCAAGGACGATAGATGACCAACGGCACTCCCACGTCGCCCGCCGTCGACAGCCAGCTCAGCCTCGGCGACGAGGCTCTGGCGCGGCGCGTCAACGAAGGGTTGAACCGGGTGGAGGAGCTCATGTTCGAGCGTCTCTCCGGAGGCGAGGATTTTCTGAGCGAACAGGTGACGCACCTGGCTAAGGCTGGCGGCAAGCGATTCCGTCCACTCATGGCTGTCTTGGCCAGTGAATTCGGCCCCGAGCCCCAGTCGGACAACGTGATCCGCGGCGCAGCGATTGTGGAGCTCGTTCACCTGGCCACGTTGTACCACGACGATGTGATGGATGAGGCGGTGAAGCGCCGCGGCGTGGAATCCGCGAACACGCGGTGGACGAACACCGTGGCCATCCTTTCGGGGGATTTCCTCCTCGCGGAAGCGTCGCGTCTCATGAGCGAGATCGACACCGCCACTGTCCGCCATTTCGCGGAGACGTTCAGCGACCTGGTCACGGGCCAGATGCGCGAGACGGTCGGCGCTCGTGGCGGCGACGCAGTGGAGCACTACCTCGAGGTCATCCGTGAGAAGACCGGTGTGCTCATCGCCTCCGCCGCGTACCTCGGTGCCACCCACGCGGGCGCGGACGAGGCCACCGTGCGCACCATCAAGGAGCTCGGTGAAGCGATCGGCATGGTGTTCCAGATCGTCGACGACATCATCGACATTTTCTCCGACTCCGACCAGTCCGGGAAGACTCCGGGAACAGACCTGCGCGAGGGCGTGTTCACCCTTCCTGTCCTCTACGCCCTCCAGGACGAAGGGGAAGCGGGGGAGGAGCTCCGCGGACTTCTCACGGGCCCGCTCACCGAGGACGCTGACGTGGAGCGCGCGTTGACGCTCATCTCGCAAACGGACGGCAGGAAGCGCGCGCTTGACGACGTCCACCGGTACCTCTCCATCGTCGACTCCCGCCTCGACGAACTGCCCGACATCCCGGCGAATGCCGCCATGCGCCAGATTGCACGGTACACAGTTGACCGGGTCGGGTAAGTAGGCCCGATTTAGCCTCTCTCAGCTGCCGGTTTGCTAATTCTGCGGCTGACTACTGTAAAGTAGTCCAAGCACGCCAGGTTGCCCGAGCGGCCAAAGGGAGCGGACTGTAAATCCGCCGGCATTGCCTTCAGAAGTTCGAATCTTCTACCTGGCACAACGTGAACGCGCCCCGCGATGAAGATCGTGGGGCGCGTTTTCATGCTCTGAATGGCCGGATGGCGCTAGGGTTAAGGGTCAAAATGGGGTTAATAGACAAAAAGTGTGTCTGGTCGGCGTGTCGCCGGTTGGGTGCACTTTTTGTTATTTGAGTGGTCCTTTTCTGATTCCTATCGAGTGTTCGTATTCGGTTGGGATAGCGTTGTCGTAGAAGGCTGGTCGGCCTGTTTGGTGGTCGGCTTTGTTTCGGTCTTCTGGGACGAGATCGGGAACTTTGGCGAGTTGATCTTGTCCGTAGTTGCACTGCCTGGCGATCTGTAACGGGTCGTCAGGCAGTTGCGTTTTCGTATGCAGGTACCACTCGAGCATTTTGCGTTGCCGCTCGCCTGATCTGCCGCGGTGGGCGTCAGCGATGCGCTTGAGTTGAGCGTTGACTCCGCCTTCAAGACTGTTAGTGGTCGATGCCCACCGGGCTGGTTCGAGTGCGCCTGGTGGTGGCTGCAGGTAGGTAAATAGCCAGTTGTTGCGCGATAGGTGCAGAAGCGAGTTATATGCCTTGCGTACCCGGATGTGGGTGAATTCCCACTGGTGGTTCAGCGTGCGGCGCTCTTTGGGCACAGGTGTCTTCTCGTTCAAAAAGTCCTTGTAGACCTGGCCGAAGTCGTGCAGGTGCAGTGTCCATTCCCTGGCTTGGTCGAGGTTGGTGATTGTGGTCAGTTTCAACGCGAGTGCGTAGATGGCTTTGCCGGCATCAGTGCGGGGGCGTGCTGTGGTGTGGCGGCGGATGACACGCTGGGCATGGACGAGACAGCGTTGGATCAAAGTGTTGGGCCAGCAGGCTTTGATCGCCGAGTAGGCTCCTTGGCCGCCGTCGAGGACGACGCATAACGGTTCGGCGATGCCGCGCAGCAGTTGTCTGTAGGCGTGGGCTGATTCGTGTTTGGCCCAGTGCCAGGCGATGACGTGGTCCAAGCTTGCGGCTACGAGCAGGCAGCCGGCGTCGGTGTAGGTGCCGTCGATGAAGATCTGGTCGTAGACCCGGTTGGGGTCTGGGGTGTTGGGTACGTCGATGAGCCAGAACGGGGCGAACCGGCGGTCGAGTGTGCGCCGGGAGACGCTCAACGTGTCGGCCACATCGTTAAGTGAGGCGGTTCCGGTGACGTAGGCGTGAAAGGCTGTGAAATCCCGGGCGCGGGTCTGGTCGGTCCGGCGGCGAGTGAAAGTGGATCCGCA
>OJLS01000263.1_pt1 | contig 11952 bp, 13 predicted proteins | sample 1597081 | NCBI WGS metagenome assembly OJLS01 (sample SAMEA3904663, study PRJEB24821) | metagenome | biome: Builtin; feature: hospital; material: surface | place: USA | collected 2013-05-22
ACCAAAAACTTCACACATACACCGGTCACTACCCAACCAACGGGCAGTGACCGGTGTTTGCATTTCTGGCGCTCTGCGCGTGGTCGCCAGATTCGGGCAGAGCGCGGCGCCCACACGTCCCAGTAGACTTCGAATTCTGCGTAGACTTAGCCAGGTTGAATAGATGCATCCAGAGCTAAAGGAGTGGGACGATGGGCAGGCATTCGGCGTCGGAGGAGGGGGTAGTAGGCGACGTCGATAAGCCGAATGCCCCTGCGGCGCGAGCGGTGACTGTGGTGAAGACCTATGGTTCTGGTGACACGCAGGTGAGAGCGTTGGACGGTGTCAGCTACGAGTTTCGCCGCCATGAATTCACGGCGATCATGGGTCCCAGCGGTTCAGGCAAGTCGACGTTGATGCACTGCATGGCCGGTCTGGATTCCTTCGACTCGGGTTCGGTGTTTATCGGGGATACTGATTTGTCGACGTTGTCGGAGAAGGAGTTGACCCAGCTGCGTCGGGACCGCCTTGGCTTCATTTTCCAGTCTTTCAATCTTGTTCCCACACTGACTGCGGCGGAGAACATCACGTTACCGACGGACATTGCTGGTGGGCGCGTGGACCGTGAGTGGTGCGAGGAAATCACGCAGAGGTTAGGGCTCTCGCAGCGCCTGGGTCACCGCCCCAGCGAGCTGTCCGGCGGGCAGCAGCAGCGTGTGGCGTGCGCCCGTGCGCTGGTGAGCCGGCCTGAGATCATTTTCGGTGATGAGCCGACGGGTAATCTGGACTCGAACTCGTCGCGCGAGGTCCTGGAAATCCTGCGTTCGGCTGTGGACGGTGATGAGCAGACCGTGGTGATCGTCACGCATGATGCCCGCGCGGCGTCGTATGCGGACCGCGTGGTGTTTCTCGCAGACGGCAATATCGTCGATGAAATGCGCGATCCGACGATGGAGAAGATTCTTGCGACGATGAACGGGATTGAGGGCTGATGGCGCGGGGATTCGTTCCGGGCGCAATGACCAAGGTGTCGGTGCGCAATCTCGGCGCCCACAAACTGCGTCTTGCGCTGACGGTGCTCGCCGTTGTTCTCGGCACGGCGTTCATCTCCGGCTCATTGATGTTCACGAACATGCTGGAGCGCACGTTCGATTCGGCAGTGGCGAGCAGGTACGACGATGTCGATGTTGTCGTGCAGCCGGAGGAGGACAAGTCCGTCATTCCGGTGGAGGTGCGCGATGAGCTCGAGGGCGATCCGCAGGTTGCCCGGGTCAACGTCGACGGTTCGGAAGCTGTTGTTGTCGCCGACGAGGACGCGAACGCAATACAGACGGGCGCGGGCGAATCGCGGGTGAGTCTGTACTACCCGGATGACGCCATTGTGGGTGCTCCTTTCGATATCGCGGAGGGCACGGCTCCCACGAAGGCGGGGGAGGCGCTGCTCAACGCGGTTGGCGCGGAGCATTACGGAATTACGGTGGGCGACCGCATCATTGTCGCGGACGCGAAGGACCGCCACGAAATGACGGTGACGGGCTTGTACACGGATGAGCTGGACCAGGGCGCGTCGCTCATGGTGAAGGTCCCGGAGAGCGCCTACCTGGAGTTCTACACCAATGGCCGATCTGTCCCGGGGCTTGCGCTCGCGGCGAAGGACGGTACGACGGGCGCACAGCTCGCGGACCACGTGTCGCGGCAGCACGGGAGTCTCAAGGTGACAGAGGGGCCCGTGCTTGCGGGCGACATCTCGAAGCAGATCCGCGACGCCCTGAGCTTCATCAGCTATTTCCTCATCGCATTCGGGCTGGTGGGGCTGCTGGTGGGCACATTCTTGATCGCCAACACATTCTCCATGATCGTGGCGCAGCGGACGAGGGAGTTCGCGCTGTTGCGGGCGCTGGGGGCGTCGAAAGGCCAGATCACGCGGTCGGTTGTGGTGGAGTCGCTGCTGGTGGGGCTACTCGGTTCGGCGCTGGGTGTCGTTGCTGGCGCCGGCATGGTGGCGGTGATCCGCGCGGTGATGAATGCTCGGGGGATGGGTCTGCCCGGCGCCGGCTGGGGCCTGTCGGTGGACGCGGTCGTGGTGCCGGTTGTCGTGGGCACTGTGGTGACGGTGCTGTCGGCGTGGGCTCCGGCGCGCCGTGCTGGGCGCGTGCAGCCGGTGGAGGCGATGCGTTCGAGTGAGTCGGCCGCGCCGCAGCCACTTCTGGCCCGCACCGTGATCGGTGCGCTGCTGCTCGCCGCGGGCGCCGGCCTGCTGGCTGCGGGAGTGGCGTGGGAGGACGGATCTACCGGCCGCCGGGCGGCGCTTGTGGGGGTGGCTGCCGTCTTGATCGTCGTGGGTCTCTTCCTTGCGGGACCGGCGCTCTCGCTGCCGGTGGTGCCCGTGCTTGGCCGCATTGCGGGGGCGCCGTTCGGGGCGGTCGGATCGCTGGCGGCGACGAACTCGAAGCGGAACCCGCGCCGTGCGTCGGCGACGGCGTTCGCGCTCATGCTCGGTATTGCGCTGGTCACGGTCATCGGCATGCTGGGGGCGACGATGGAGCGCTCCGTCGACGATGTGCTCGAGAACGAGGTCGACACGGATATGGTGCTCTACGGCCCGCAATTGGGCACGTTCCCCATCCCGAACGACCTGCCGGAACGCGCCGCTAACGTCGACGGCGCGGGGGAAGTGGTCAGTTACACGCAGGGGCGGCTGACGGTCAACGGCGAATTCGGCAACCAGTTCGGACCTGTCGGCGTCACCGACATCATCGCGGGGGACCCGGGCAAGCTCGTCCGCCTCACCATGACAGAAGGCACGTCTTCGCTTATCGACGGCGGCGTTCTCCTCCCCGCCTCCCTCGCCTCCGAGAAGGGCGTGGCTGTCGGGGATTCGGTGACCATCGCGGCTCCCGGGTGGGAGAGCGCACCGGAGGTGAAGGCGAACGTCACCGGGTTGTTTGAGGATTCGGGGATCCTCTCGTCGTGGGTGGTGTCGCAGAAGACCGCGGAAGAACTCATGCCGCCGGAGAGCTTCACGGTGCTCATGGTCGGCGTCAACAGCGACGGGACCGTCTCCGAGGACGAGCTGCGTTCCGGCCTCGAGGATGCGGTGCACGACGACATCGTGGTGCAGGTCCGCTCCCCGGAGGAGGTCGGCGGGGAAGCGCAGCAGATGATCAAGCAAATGCTCAACATCCTGTACGCGCTGTTGTCGCTGGCGGTGGCGATCGCGATCCTGGGCATTGTAAACACCCTGACGCTGTCGGTTATCGAGCGTCGCCAGGAGATCGGGATGCTGCGGGCGGTGGGCACGCAGCGCGGGCAGGTCCGCACGATGATCATTCTCGAGTCGGTGCAGATCGCCGTGTTCGGTGCGCTGCTCGGTGTGGCTGCTGGTCTGCTGCTGGGTTGGGCGTTCCTGACTGTGCTCGCCGATAAGGGGCTGGAGAATATCGCCTACCCGTGGACGATGATCGCGGTGATGCTCGCCGGCTCGGTTCTCGTCGGTGTCGTGGCGGCCTTGTGGCCGGCGCAGCGCGCGGCGAAGACCCCGCCGCTGGACGCGATCGCGGAGTGAGCTGGGCCGTGAACGAGCTGGGCCTGAGCGGGGTGCCCCGGGTGCGGCCTAGAACGGCGGGATCACCCGCAGCCCGTACCGCAAGCCGAACCACGCCGAGGCCACACCGAGGGTGCAGGTGAGCAGGACATAGCGGGTGAGCGGCCACCACTGTTTCTGCGCCACCATGCCGCCCATTTCTTTTGTCATCGTGGACAGGGTGGACACGGCTCCGCCGAAGCCGGCGCCGAGGAATGCCGGCCACATCACAGGCATGGCGGCGGAGAATCCGAGGACGGCGGAGCCGACCATGTTCGCGGCGAATGTGCCCACGGTTCCGGGCAGTGCGACGCTCAGTGCCCAGCGGGCCAGGCCGCCGAGGAATGCGCCGAAGCCGACGAGGACGAAGAGCAGGAAGACGGTGCGCGCACCGTCGCCGGTGCTCAGGGCTTCAAGCAGGTGGGAGCCGACGACACCGTCGGGGCCCTGGAATTGGGGGGTGCGGGGTGTCAGGTCGGTCATGGGGTCACCTCCGCGGGGCGGGCGCGGCGGCGCCGCAAAGCGTTGCCCAGCTCCCATGCCGCGAGCCCGATGATCATGGTCCCGCCCATGAAGAGCAGCGCGATCAAAGCACTGGATTGCATGGCCAAGAACGATACAGCGGAGAATGTGGTGAAGCCGCCGATCATGCCGCGCCCGAAGAACGGCCCCGGGTCGAAGCGCCCCATGAGGAAGCAGCCGATGAAGTTGATCACGAAGATGATGATGATTTCGGCGGGCGGCTCGGGAGCCATCAGCGGTGTGAAGGCAAAGCGGGCGAGGGCGCCGAAGGATGCGCCGAACCCGATCGCGAGGCCTTCCTTGAGTGCTGCGTCAACCACATTTCAACGGTATCGCACGCCCCCTTCGTGTGGGCAACGGCCCGGATCGTGGCGGAGGAGCGGAAACCGGGGGAAGATGGGAGGCACAGGGACAGCACCGACGCACAGAGAGCAACTAAGGAGCAACCATGGCGCACACGAGAGCCGGCCAACAGGCACTTCCCGAGGACCTGATCGACATCGCCGAGGTGGTCACCGCCTACTACACGCGCGACATCGATGCCGCAGACCCAGACCAGCAGGTGGTCTTCGGCACTTCCGGGCACCGCGGGTCGAGCCTGGACAACGCGTTCAACGAGCAGCACATCTGGGCGACGACGCAGGCGATCGTGGACTACCGCCGCGAGAACAACATCGGCGGCCCGGTCTACATCGGACGCGACACGCACGCGTTGAGCGAGTCGGCGATGGTCTCTGCGCTTGAGGTTCTCATCGCTAACGGCATCGAGGTGTTTGTCGACGCCGCGGGGCGCTACACGCCCACCCCCGCCGTCTCCCACGCCATCCTGGCGCACAACGCGAAGCTGGCCGGCGGTGTGACGGGCACCGACCCGAAGCGCGCTGACGGAATCGTGATCACGCCGTCCCACAACCCGCCGCGCGACGGCGGCTTCAAGTACAACCCGCCGTCGGGTGGCCCGGCCGACACGGACGCGACCGACTGGATCGCCGCCCGCGCGAACGACTACCTGGCCAAGGGGCTCGACGGCGTGGAGCGTACTCCGGTCAGCGGCGTGCTGGACGAGCGTGCCGGAAAGCACCCGTTCATGGACAATTACGTTGCGGACCTGCCCAACGTGGTGGACATCGACGCGATCCGTGAGTCTGGTTTGCGCATCGGGGCCGACCCGATGGGCGGGGCGAGTGTGGACTACTGGGGCGCGATCGCCGAGGCGCACAAGCTGAACCTCACCGTGGTGAACCCGGAGGTTGACGCGACGTGGCGGTTCATGACTCTGGACACCGACGGCAAGATCCGCATGGACTGCTCGTCGCCGAATTCTATGGCGAGCCTGGTGGCCAACCGCGACAAGTACGACATTGCGACGGGCAACGACGCGGACGCGGACCGCCACGGCATTGTCACCCCAGATGCCGGCCTAATGAACCCGAACCACTACTTGGCAGTGGCTATCGAGTACCTGTTCACGCACCGCGACGGCTGGGGCCACGACACGGCTGTGGGCAAGACCTTGGTGTCGTCGTCCATGATCGACCGCGTCGTCGAATCGCTCGACCGGAAGCTCGTTGAGGTCCCCGTCGGCTTCAAGTGGTTCGTGCCGGGGCTTATCGACGGCTCGATCGGTTTCGGCGGCGAAGAATCCGCTGGTGCCTCCTTCCTGCGCAAGGACGGAACGGTGTGGTCGACGGACAAGGACGGCCTGATCATGGACCTGCTCGCCTCCGAGATCACCGCGGTGACCGGAAAGACCCCGTCGGAGCGGTACGCGGAGTTGGCGGAGAAATTCGGCGCTCCGGTCTACGCCCGCACCGATGCCGAGGCGAACCGGGAGCAGAAGGCGACCTTGAAGAAGCTGTCCCCGGACCAGGTGGAGGCCACCACGCTCGCCGGTGACGAGATCACAGCGAAGCTCACCGAGGCCCCCGGCAACGGAGCTGCCATCGGCGGACTGAAGGTCACCACGGCCAACGCCTGGTTCGCCGCCCGCCCGTCCGGCACGGAGGACAAATACAAGATCTACGCGGAATCCTTCAAGGGCGAAGAGCACCTGAAGCAGGTGCAACAGGAAGCCCAGGACGTCGTCCGCGCAGTGCTCGGTGAATAGGCCCTTAGAAAAATTGAGGGCGAACCGGTGATCCCCGCAGCGTGGTGATGCAAGCCTCACGGCGGGGATCTTCCTCGGTGTCTCGCTCATGGGCTAATGTCATTGAGGTGGCAACCAAGCAGGACGTGCAGATGGCCGAGGTCCAACCGCTGGAAGTCCCCGAAGAGGGGCAGGTGGAACGGGGGGCGGGGGAGACGTCGAGAAGCGAATTCATGCTCGACGTTCTCTCTGCTCTCGCGCGCTTCGGTCTCGCGGTGATGTGGATTTACTCGGGCTCGACGAAGCTGGGCAACCACATGACCGTGACGCAGAGCATCGAAGCGTACGAGATTTTCACGCCGTACTGGTCCAATCTGCTGGCCAACATCATCGGCCCGGCGGAAATCGCCGGTGGTCTGATCCTTCTGCTGGGCATCAAGATCCGCCCAGCAGGGTGGGTGTCGTTCGGTGTACTCGTCCTGTTTATCATCGGCCTGAGCTCCGCTTACCACCGGGGGCTGCAGATCGACTGCGGCTGTTTCGGGCCCCAACCCGACAGCAACGGCGGCGACTTGTTGTGGGCTATTGCCCGCGACATCGGCTTGATCGCCGTGACGCTATTCATGATTTACCGGCCGTTTAAGAAATTCGCGCTGTACCCGTAATATTTCGCGGTGAAACAGTTCGACCTCAACAACATCTCAACACACAGAAGGTGATGAACTTTGGCTTCCTCCAAGCCGAAAACGACAAAGGGCTCCACGAAGGTGGTCAACCCGAACACCGGCGGTAGCAAGGGCTTCTTGTGGGCGCTTCTCGCCCTGTTGCTCATTGGTGCGCTGGTGATCGGCCTGATCGTGTACAACGGCCGCGGTGCGCAGTCCGACCGTCAGGCAGAGAAGATCCAAAACGTCGACGGCGTGAACCTGGAATTCACCGACAACACCTTCACACTGAGCGGCGAGGGCGCGGACGGTGCGAAGGAAGCAGCCCTCTACGAGGATTTCTCCTGCCACTACTGCGCGGAACTGGCGGAGAAGACCGACGACAAAATGCTGGACAAGATCAAGTCAGGTGAGCTCACGGTGAAGATCCACCCGATGGTCTTCCTCGACGGAACGGGCGCGCAATACAACCCGGGCCATTCCACGCAGGCACTCGCGGCTGTGCTCGCACTGGCCGACAAGGGCGAGGGTGAGGCGTTTTGGAACATGCGCAAGCAGCTCCTCGAGCAGCAGCAGAGCCTGTACGGCAGCGCCGATGCCGACAAGCTCGCCGACATGGCGAAGGACCTCGGCGCGTCGCGTGACGCTGTCGATGCCATCCGTAACGGTGAGTACGAGGACAGGGCAAAGGAAGTCGGCGAAGCCAACGAGCAGGACCTGGTGGACAAGACCGGCGAGCTCTCGTCGCCGCGCGTGCTTGTCGACGGCAAGGATGTCGAGTCCAACCCCATCGAAAACTGGGTCGACGACCTCCTGGCAAGCTAAAAGCACTGGCAGCGGGCGATTTGGGTCTCGCCCGTGACCGGGTGTATATTTATCGAAGTCGCTCGGCGGACCGCACTGCTTTCATCGCAGACTCCGGAGCCCGGTCTCCGGAATCCGCCGCAGCAACGGGGCTATGGCGCAGCTGGTAGCGCACCACACTGGCAGTGTGGGGGTCACGGGTTCGAATCCCGTTAGCTCCACCACTTTCACCCCGCGACCTGTCACAGGTCGCGGGGTTCTTCGCTGCACGCACACCGCAGGCGGCGCTATTTTGGGGTTCATGGATGAGCTTCAGTTCCACGAGATTGATTCGCCGATCGGCCGGATCGGTGTGGTCGTGTCGCCGGCGGGGGTGGCGAAGGTGCTCTTAGAGTCCGACGACATCGACGCAGAGCGGGAGAAGATCGGCGCAGAGGCAGTCGTGCCGTTGGCGGCGGCTCAACTGTCCGAGTATTTCTCGGGGCAGCGCCGCGAATTCACCGTGCCGTTGGACTTCCGTTTCGCCACCGGTTTCCGGGAGGAAGTGCTGCGCGAGCTGGCCCGAGTGCCGTACGGCCAGACCACGACCTACCGCGAGTTGGCGGAGAAAGTGGGCAACCCGAAAGCAGTTCGCGCTGTGGGCGGCGCTTGCGCGAATAATCCGTTGCCGTTGCTCGTGCCGTGCCACCGCGTGCTGCGCGTGGACGGTGAACTCGGCGGATACCGCGGCGGCTCCGACATGAAGCGTTTCCTGCTCGAATTGGAGGGAATCGATGTCGAACGCACGCGATGAGGCCTTTGCTGCAGGCGATGTCTTTGTGAAGCAGGGCAGTGCGCCCGGTGCGGCCGCGGCGGAGGCCGCGTACTTGCGGTGGTTGCGAGAGGGATCCGCCGCCGTGGTCGAGGTCATCGAGTTGGATGAGGGTGCGAACACCGTCACCATCGAGCGCGTCGACAGCGCCCGTCCGACTGCCGATGCCGCACGTGAAGCAGGGCGCGAGCTTGCCGCGATCCACGCGATGGGCGCCGATGCTTTCGGTGCTCCGGCCGACGGCTGGGACGGCCCCAATTTCATCGGCCGCGCGCAGCAAGAGTGCAGGCCGGTAGAGCGGTGGGCGGAGTTCTACACGGCGCAACGTGTGCTTCCGTTCGCGGAGAAGGCACACCGCAGAGGAAACCTGGATGAGGCTGGGCTGGACACGGTCAAGCGTGCGTGCGAAGCGCTGCTCGACGAGGACGAAGACGCGCCGCTCGCACGTATCCACGGCGACTTGTGGGCTGGCAACCTGTTGTTCTCATCGACCGGACCGCGGTTTATCGACCCGGCGGCGCACGGCGGTCACCCGCTGACGGACATCGCCATGCTCGAGCTCTTCGGGGCGCCGCATGTGCGCGCGATTATCGAGGGCTACCTAGCCGCCGGTGGCGCTCTCGGCAATACATCTGGCGGGGACTGGGAGCGGCGTATTCCGATCCACCAGCTCCACCCGCTCGCAGTGCACGCCTACACCCACGGCCCGAGCTACGGTTCGGCGCTGGTGCGGGCGGCGGAGGAAACGCTGCGGATCGTCCGCTAGCGCCACCAGGTCTCGGCGGGGCCGGGTGGTAGGTGGCGCTTGTGCTGGCCGACGGCCCAGAGGTGTTCGAGGCGGTCGGCGGCGGAGGCGTCGATAAGCGTGCCCTCGAGGTAGTCGTCGATCTGGGTGTAGGTGACTCCGAGTGCTTCCTCGTCGGGAAGTGCCGGGCGGTCTTCCTCGAGGTCGGCGGTGGGCACCTTCTCATAGAGGCGCTTGTCCGCCTCGAGGTGCGCTAGAAGCTGTGCGCCCTGGCGCTTGTTCAATCCTGCGAGGGGGATGAGATCGGCCGCGCCGTCGCCGAACTTAGTGAAGAACCCGGTGAGGTTCTCCGCGGCGTGGTCAGTGCCGATGACGAGGAGTCCGAGCTCGCCCGCGATGGCGTACTGGGCGGTCATGCGCATGCGGGCTTTGACGTTGCCTTTGTTGAAGTCGCTGAGCTTGTCCAGCTCAAGACTTTTGGCGACCTGGCTAGCGAGCGCGGTCGTTGCCGGTTCGATGTCGACGGTGACGCGACGGTCGGGCTGGATGAAGTCGAGAGCGAGCTGGGCGTCGTCCTCGTCCGCCTGCACGCCGTGGGGGAGACGCACGGCGACGAATGTGGCCTCGCGTCCCTGTTCCCGTGTCTTCTCCACGGCCAATTGCGCGAGCTTGCCCGCGAGCGTCGAGTCCTGGCCGCCTGAAATGCCCAGCACGTAGCCCTTCGCACCGGTCTTTTCCAGGTAGTCGACGAGGAAATCCACCCGCCGGGCGACTTCTCCGGCGGGAGCGATGACGGGTTGGACCCCCAGAGCAGCAATGATTTCCTGTTGGGTGGCCCCGATCGCGTCGTGGGACGGGTGTTCGAACTGGTGCGCGGTAGGTGCGGCGGCGGGTGTGCCGGAAGTAGCGTCAGAAGTAGTGTCGGACTCGAGTGACATGCCCGCCATCGTAGCGCGGAAGCATTCCCCAGCTCCGGCCGTTTTGGTGCTACGGAGCCGGTCAGGTAGCATTGACACCCGTTGCACGGCAGCGCCATCTTCTGGCGCGCCGACTAAGGAACTGGTTGACCGTCGCCACCTGCATGGATATCCGTGACACCGCGGCGGACATCCGGAAAAACGAACGAGTAGAAAGGAGCGCCCGATGAAGGTCCGTAAGTCCCTTCGGTCGCTGAAGAACAAGCCGGGCGCTCAGGTTGTCCGCCGCCACGGCAAGGTGTACGTGATCAACAAGAAGGATCCGCGCTTCAAGGCTCGTCAGGGCTAGTCGCAGTTTCCTAACGCCCCCGTCGCAAAGGGTGCACGCATTGAATGCGGTGTGCTCGCGGCGGGGGCGTTGTGCGTTCATTGCTCGCACTGACCGGGGGCCGTATCGGGGTTCTGGTGCGGCGGGGTGACATTATTCCGCGTGAAATTCCACCCGTGTAAGCCAGTTTTCGTGTGTGAACGCGTGTGGCAGAACTACATGTAGGTTATTTCCCCTGGCTATCCTGCGAATACCATGCGTGTAACTACTATATATAGTATTGCTTGCCATAATCTGACACAACGTATAGTGTTTCAAGGTGTTCGCCCCCGACGGGGTGCGGGCGCGGCGCATCGCTCGATGCCGCACCACTCTTACGTTGATTCGAGCGCTAGCGGCACCCCTGGGGCCGCCAGGTAAGTCTCACTAGCCCCCGAACATCCTCTGAGAAGAAAAGAGCCTTGAGAACAATGTCGATCACCCTTTACACCAAGCCGGCCTGCGTCCAGTGCAATGCGACGAAGAAGGCGCTCGACCGTGCAGGTCTGCAGTACACCACCGTGGACATCTCCATGGACGATTCCGCCCGCGACTACGTTATGGCGCTCGGTTACCTGCAGGCCCCGGTCGTGGAGGTTGATGGGGATCACTGGTCTGGTTTCCGCCCGGACCGGATCCGCACGCTCGCCGAGGGTGCTGCGTAACCGCCTCGAAAGAAGCTTAAGCCGTCACGTTGCTGGCGGCTTAACGTTTTGCCGGAGTGGCTTGCGAGCGGTCCGGGGGAGGGGCGCACGGTGTTCCTGTCCGGGGCACCGGCTCGGCACCATCGCCACCTAGTTCGTCAGTCCGCCAGCCGCGTTCACGTTCACTTTTTCGTTCACGTTCATTTTCGAGGTCAGCTATCCGCCATGTTGGTCGTCTACTTTTCTTCCGCGACGGGCAATACGCATCGCTTTGTGGAGAAGCTCGGTCTTCCCAGCGCCCGGATTCCGCTGCGCCGCACAGATGCTCCGCTCAAGGTGGATCAGCCCTATGTGCTGATTTGCCCGACGTATGGTGGCGGGGTTTCGTTGAACCACGAGAATTCTCGTCCGGTTCCGGTGCAGGTGATCCGGTTCCTGAACGACGAAACGAACCGGAACCTGCTGCGCGGTGTCATCGCCGGAGGCAACTCGAATTTCGGTCCTGACTTTTGCAGGGCGGGCGATGCGATCGCCGCCAAGACGGGGGCACCGTTCTTGTACCGCTTCGAGTTGATGGGCTCGGAGGAGGACGTGGAGACGGTGCGCGAGAACTTGGTGGGCAACGCGCATAAGCTCGGCCTTGAACCGCTCACCGCGCATGAGCGTGAGGTGCTCGAGGCGCGTCGTGCGGAAACGTCGGAAAGCGCCTTGCGGCTTGACCGGCTGCGCGCCCGTTACCACACTGTCTAGCTTTAATTTCAATAAAACCACTGCTTGAGAAAGGCCCGATGAACCGTGTCCGACACCCTGGGTAAGACTGTTGCCGAGC
>OJLS01000264.1_pt1 | contig 11914 bp, 11 predicted proteins | sample 1597081 | NCBI WGS metagenome assembly OJLS01 (sample SAMEA3904663, study PRJEB24821) | metagenome | biome: Builtin; feature: hospital; material: surface | place: USA | collected 2013-05-22
AGGTACCGCACACCATGACGGAGATGGTCAGCGCGCTGGCTAAAACCTTCGCCATTGCCCGCGAGGGGGTGGATGACCAACGGCTGGCACGCGACATTGTGTACAACGCTGGGCGCTTAGCGTGGCGTTTGCGTGAGGGAAAGCAGGCTCGCGGCGGGTTGGCCACGGAGTACAAAACGTCGGTGTCTGACGTTGTGACCGAGGCTGATCGGGCGGCGGAGCAATTTGTTGCTGAGGCGCTGGAACTATTGCGTCCCGACGATGGCGTCGTCGGTGAAGAAGGAGCGTCACGGCCCTCGAAGTCTGGACGCGTGTGGGTGATCGATCCGGTCGATGGGACCTACAACTTCACTCGCGGATCTGATTACTGGTGTTCGGCGATTGCGCTGGTAGAAGGCAGCGACGGTAGCCCGGAGGCCGTTGCGGAGAATCCCGACAGGCTGATTTTGGGGGCCGTCCACCGCCCGGCGATGGGATATACGTGGATAGGCGGGCCCTCGATCCCCACCACTCTGGACGACAAACCGCTGCCACGGCTTGATGCCACGAATCACTCGGCAGATCACGAGTGTTTGGGCACGTATTTGCACCCCACTTTTATGAAGCAGCCAGGAATCAGATCGGCGTGGATGGCCGTCGTCGAAGAGTTCGCTAGTGTGCGGATGCTGGGGTCTGGATCGGTCGATCTAGCGTCGGTGGCACATGGTGAACTGGGCGCATGGGTTCAGCACTCGGTGAAATCGTGGGATTGGCTTCCGGGTAAAGCACTAGTCGAAGGTGTCGGGGGAACGGCCCACCGTGTTGATGCCCAGGGAGTGACCTGGTCTATCGCTGGGCCCACGGCTGTCGTTGACACGATTGACCAGGCGCTTCGTACCGGTGGGACTAGTTCACCTGCTTCGTCTACCGCTGCCCCCGCCAGTTCATTTATTGCCGACGAGGGCGAGAGTACGAATTCTGCTCGTGAGGACCCTTTTCCGTGGGCGGGCAGTGCATATGGCGAGGACGTTGATCGCGCTCTTCGGCTGGCAGATGCGGCCGACGCGATCACGATGAAGCGATTCCTCTCCTCCGAGTTGCAAGTCAGCGCAAAACCCGATATGACCCCTGTGTCCGACGCGGACTTGGACACTGAGCGCGCCCTCCGTGGGCTATTGAGTACGGAGTGTCCTGATGACGAGGTTCTTGGGGAGGAGTTCGGTGGCGAGCCGGTATTGTCGGGCCGCCAATGGGTGATTGACCCCATCGATGGGACGAAGAACTATGTTCGCGGGGTTCCCGTGTGGGCAACGCTCATTTCGTTGATGGTGGACGGCTACCCGAAGGTTGGCGTTGTGTCCGCCCCTGCTCTCGGCCGCAGATGGATTGGGATCACAGGTGAAGCTGCCTGGGCTCTTGGTAACGGCACCGCGTCGAGTAGCGCACTGCGGAAACTATCGGTGTCCACAGTGAGCAATGTGGGCGATAGCTCGATCTCCATGTCATCGCTTGAAGGGTGGAAAGATCGGGGTTTGCGCGAAGCGTTCGTATCACTTACCGACGACGCCTGGCGCTTGCGTGGGTTCGGCGATTTTTACTCCTACTGCCTGGTGGCCGAAGGTGCCGTCGACATCGCCGCTGAACCGGAAGTATCGCTGTGGGATTTAGCGGCGCTGGTGCCCGTCGTTGAAGGGGCTGGTGGAACATTTACATCCCTTGCTGGTGAGTCCGGCCCGCAAGGCGGCGATGCTCTGGCCACGAACGGTCTTCTCCATGAGGCCGCCCGGCGTCGGTTAACTGATCAGCGTTAACCCGTCGCTACCGATCGCGACGCAATGTGCCCCGGCGCACCAGGCCACGCGCGACATACCACGAGGCGTCAAGCGGACGATGCTACCCCAGCCGGAATCCGTTTCCAGGGCCGGCCGTTGCGTTGAGCGAATTCAATATGGCCTGCATGTCGATAACATCGGTCGGAGTGAAGAACGGACCCTGCGCGGGGAAGCGGCAGGAAATAGGCCCCGGGCTTCCTTCAACAAGTCCAACAATTCTGTTACCTAGTAGAACGGGCGCTCCAGAGTCACCGTGTGTTGCACACACTTGCGTGAGATAGTGCGAATCTGCGGGCGCCTCCCACGATTGCCCGCATGTCCAGCCGGTAGAGATACCGTTCTTGCACAATTGAACGCCCGGCGCAACACCGCTACCACCGATGCCGTCGGCTGTGACTTGTCCATATGATGACGACACTCGAGCATTGTCTTTGAGCTCGATGACGGAATACTTGGGGTTCTCACTAGTGCGGACGACGGTACCTGATACTCCAACATCCTGCGAGTCCATCGAGGTCACCGGGCTTCCGACCGGTCCGCAGTGCCCAGCGGTAATAGCCATAGCCCGCCCATTAGAGTCGTGGCCAGCTGCAGTGACCGTACAAATCGCGTTACCCACAAATACCGGGGTTCCCGGGCCGTAGAGGGAAATTCCCTGTTTCGCGAGCTCTACTGCCTCAGTGGGTGCCGGTGGAGAGGGGAAATAAACGCCTTGAATTCGGTGCTCGCCAGCCATTCCGGTCTGCGCGAGGATGTCGTCGAAAAGGCCATACTCCGTCGCGGGCACAACGTCGGATGTTGTAACTGCAACGTCGGAGTCACCGTCGTTAGCTATTGATGACTCGGAAGAGGCCAGAGTATCGGCTGGCGCGTCCGATGCATGCGCTACCCCGCCAACACCGACACACAATGCCGCCGAGGCGAGTACCGCCAATCCAGCACGACTTACTGAGTTAACCAAAGACATTACGACATCCTTGCTGTACATGTCCGTTTATACCGGATCGAAAACCACTGGAATAGATCCAGAAAACATGGCTACACAGGTAATACCCCATGCTGTGCCAAGCTCAGTATATCCCCCTATTCACAGCATTCCCCTATCTTCTATGCAACAAATTAATAACATTGTGGCAACGTCACGTTGAAGATGCACGAGGCTGCTTCTACAGGGGCTACGATCAAATCCGTCTCCCGCTCCGACTGGGTCACATGCGGCAACATTGGTCCTATCGGCGCGTATGTGGTCAGCGACCAAAGTGCGTTAGACTTTGCACTCTGCCATCTCACTCACGAGCTAAACGAAACCTAGAATGCGTCTTCCAAAACTCTCACCTGCAGGTTTGGGCAAAGCCACCCGCCGAGCGGCACAAGCGGTGCAATCCGCTGCTCAACAGGGAGGATCCTTGTTGAGGTCTGCCTCAACCATCGGTAATTCGCCGAGATCTAGACAGTCCACAGCGGCACAGCAGTCCGACCCTGAGCCAATGTCGTCCGGTTCTTCCGCTTCCTTAGCGACCGCGTCGTCCGGAGCCCATGTGACGGGATCGTCCGAGGCTGCCTCGTCTACGACACATTCGTCCGGTTCAGCCGAAAGTGATTCATCTGCCGCATCACGTCGGTCAACGGTGCCTGACGACGAGACCGCTAACGAAACGTCACTCGCCGGTAAAACTCGCGAGCGGCGCGACCGTGGTGAGGTTCGACGCCGTGCCAGCCGACACGATGATCGCACCGTTGCAGACACGCATTTTCCCATTTCCCGCATCTCAACGCCCGCGAGTGCGCGACGTCGCACCTCTGCGCCGCAGAGTTCACCCCGTCAGAGCGACGCACCTTCTTTTCGGCACGTCGGCCACACTCCGGCTGGTGTTCGTCGTTTAGCTGACGCACGGACTACTCCTTCGGAAAAACCTGGGATCACGGGTGCGGGTTCCGTCGAGAAGATAAATGTGGGACGTAGTCGTGGTAGGGGATCATCTCTGTCACGATCACACAGATCGTCTGAGGTTAGAGGTACTCCGCGGCCTTCATTACGGCGCCCGAAACCGAGGGTGTCAGTGTCCACACCACACGCAGCAGGATCCGCTGAGCACGGTGATACCCGGCCTCGAGGTTCGTCACATAATGGATCTGCACAGCCGACCCGCGCCAAGAAGGCAAGCAGCGCTCCGGTACAGGGCCAGGCGGAGGTGGCACAGCGGAAAGCGGAAGCCGGACACGGCACAGCGAAAGCGGCACAGGCACACCCTGCCGATGGAGGCGCGACGCCTTCGCAGAAAGAAGAAGCTGCGACTCCACATAAAGATACAAAGGAAGATACACAGGCTTCAGAATCAGAAAAGGTATCTGAGGGAACCACCCCGGATGTAAGCGCACAACCTTCTACTCCCCCACGACCATCTAAAGCAGATTATCTACCCGTCAAGGTCCCACGGACTACCGGCATATCGCGTTTTACACAGAGCACCGCGCTTCCGCAGCGGATTGAACCGCGGTCGGAGCGCAAATCAGGCACGGGACGACGAAAGAAATTAGCGCGCGCAGGATCATCGCAGGCGGGAGCGGTTACCTACCCGTCGAGAGAGGGGTCCCAGAACGCCAGCTCTTCCGTGAGAACACCGTCAGCTAGAACTCAAACTGCAGCCGCGCCACAGAATGCGGCCACAACCCGAGTGACGAGTACAGGCCTTCCTTCGACATCACAGCCCAGCCCGATCAGAGACCAGACCTCCACCGCAGGAAAGACGTCGGCCAAGAGCATCCCAACAGGGATTAGACATGTCCCAGGGATTGATGGACTCCGTGGGCTCGCAGTGATTTCGGTGGTGATTTACCACCTTTTCGGCAACGTACTGCCCGGCGGTTATCTCGGCGTCGACGTGTTCTTCGTACTCAGTGGGTTCCTCATCACATCCCTGCTGCTTCGAGAATTCGTTTATTCACGCACCATTAGCCTCAAGAACTTCTGGATACGCCGTGTGAGGCGCATTGCCCCCGCAGCCATCAGCACTCTCGTCATTTGTGCAGCTATTGCGGGAATAATCGGCGGCGACGTCAATGTAAACCTCGGCAGACAGTTCTGGTCGTCGGCACTCTTCGTGAACAACTGGGTTCAAATTGCCCATTCTCAGAGCTATTTTGCCCAGTCTGAGCTGCCTATTTTCGCTCACTACTGGTCCCTCTCGGTTGAGGAACAGTTTTACATTATCTGGCCGCTCATCGTTTCGCTGCTTCTTGTGATTCTCCGGAAAACACCGCGGCTGGTTGGGAAACTAGCGCTCGCTGGCGCAGTCGTGTCTGCAGGAGCGATGGCCATCATTGTCAACCCCGGGCACGACGCCACCCGCGTGTACTACGGCACCGACACCCACGCATTCGGGCTGCTCATTGGTGCGGCTTTGGCATCAGTCACTATCTCGTCGTCAATGGAAAAACGTGGCGACACCTGGGGATACAGCGAGGGACTCCTGCAGCATGGCCGGATCTTAAGTCTTTTGGCGATCCCCGCGCTCGCGGTACAGATCTTCTATTTCTTCTGGCTGGGTGACCAAGACACCTTCACGTATCGCGGTGGCCTCATCAGCAGTTCGTTGATCGTTGCCATCATCATTGCGTCCGTCGTGCGGAACACTGGCCCGGTCGCGGCCATTTTCCGGAACAAGGTTTTGCGGCACCTCGGGTTCATTTCGTTCTCACTGTATTTGTGGCACGTCCCGGCCAATCTGTTCGTCGTGTCGCTGTTCCAGGATTACGAGTGGGGACGGAAGAAATGGATCACGGGGCTCATCGCGATCGTCATTTCGTTAGTTGCGGCTGAGCTGAGCTTCCGCTTCATTGAGACACCGATCCGCCAATACGGGTTCATCGAAAGTACACGCAAACTCAGCTACGCGATCTTCGGAGAGCGTTCCACCAGTCGGCAACGGTTCGGCGGCGCGATGGTGCCGGCAGCCATGATCCTGTGCTGCGTCTTCGCGGGCCTAGCTATTCACAACACCAGCCACGGAACCGCGCTGGAATCCGAGTTGGAGCGTTTACAAGCGGAAAACCGCTCCGAGCGGGGTGCCGTCACACCGGCCCCCAAGGTCGTGACACATGACATGCCTAAAGACGGGTCGAATATCAACGCGATTGGCGATTCGGTGATGCTCGCCTCCCAGGCCGAGCTGCAAAAGCGCTTCCCCGGCATCGACATCAACGCCGAGGTTTCCCGCCACTACCAGGCGGCCCCCGCGATCATTGCCGACCTCAAAGCACAAGACGCGCTGCGTCAATTCGTCTTCCTGGGGTTCGGTACGAATGGGCAAGCATTCCCCGGCCAGCTGGACGAAATTATCAAGTCGATCGGCCCGAAACACACCCTCGTTATCGCGATGCCCTACGGCGACCGCTGGTACATGCAAGACGCTCAACAACAGGTTGTCGACGCTGCCAAGAAGTACCCGAACGTCTACGCAGCTGACTGGTGTGCGTATGCCGAGGACCACGTGAGTGAACTCGCGAGCGATGAGATTCACCCACGCGGGAACGCCACCGTCGGCTATACCAATGCTTTCGTCGCGGCACTCAAGCAGTGGGCAAGTGGAAAGAAAGATGTACCACCGGTCTGCCCGCCAGCAGCGTAAAGAAATCGACCCCCAATGTCCACTACTTTCGGGGGCGACAACCGGATAGTTGCTATGTCCATCATGTGGGATTGAGCCTACGGTAAGGGTATGGATACCCAACAAGGACGCGTTCACGACAAAGTCACACTGATCACTGGAGCTGCCTCGGGCATGGGTGAATCCCACGCCCGGGTACTGGCTTCGCAGGGAGCCAAGGTTGCCCTGGCAGATATCGCAGATGACAAGGGCACCGAGCTCGCCAAGGATCTCAACGAGAAGTACGGCGAAGGCACCGCCGTTTTTGTCCACCTCGATGTCACCGATTTCGATAACTGGACCGAGGCAGTAAAAGAAACCGTAGAGGCCTTCGGGCACCTGGATGTTCTGGTCAATAACGCCGGAGTTTTCACCGCAGGTGATGTGGAAGAGGCTTCGCTGAAGGACTGGGATCTGACCCTGGCCATTGACCTCACCGGAACGTTCTACGGCATGAAGGCTGCTGTTCCGGAGCTCAAGAAGAGGGAGACGTCCTCGATCATCAACATTTCTTCCATCGCGGGGCTCGTCGGTTTTAAACACCGTGCGGCCTATGCCGCCGCCAAGTGGGGTGTTCAGGGGCTGACCAAGACCTCGGCTCTGGATCTGGGCAAATACGGCATCCGCGTCAACTCCGTCCACCCCGGCAGCGTGAACACCCCATTGACGGCGAACCTCAAGCGCGGATTCGGCCAGATTCCGCTCGACCGAGCTGCCGAGCCAACCGAAATCTCCCAGCTCATCGTGTACTTAGCCTCCGACGAATCCACGTTCGCCTCCGGCGGATCCTTCGTCTTAGACGGTGGAGAAACCGCGGGAAACAACTTACGCGACGATCAATAGATCGCGAATAAATAGCGCAGGATTCTCCATTCAGGGCGACCACGACCTACGCGGAATGCGGGTTAAACAACGCACTCTGCCCCGCAGGTCATGAGTCGCCCTTTTCCATGCATAAAGTGCGAGTCAATAACGTTTCCATGCTGAGCGATTGGCCGTCCACAATAACCTGCAAGAATCCCCATTCGGGCTTTTCTTCCTAAACCAATCTTTTAACGAACTCGGTTTTCACCTCCGTATGCGGCGGGCGTCGTTTGACCAGGCGAGACTTCCTTAGCATGCTCTAACCCACATCACTTTTCATTTCCATTTTCTCCCTTGCAAAAGACGTACCGTGTCCCGAACTCACTCCTCGCCCAGCCTTCGGCTCCCCTGAAGAAGTCGCGAAGCCGTTACATCACCACCGCGTTCACCGCTGTGGCATCCATGTCCCTAGCCCTTTCAGCATGCTCAACACCATCCACCGGCGGAGACGGCGGAAGGTGAGACAACGCCACCAAGCAATTCGTCGTTCTTGAAAACATGGAGCTGGGCAACTACAACCCGCTCGTTGGCCACGGGCGAAACGGAGAGTCCCACATCTACGAGTCACTCTACCGTGTTTCACCAGGTAAAAACTCCAAGCCGAAGGCAGTGCTCGCCGATGGTGAAGCCACATCCAACGATGACTCCACAGAATGGACCGTCCCATTAAAGAAAGACATTTCTTTCTCCGACGGATCGTCCTTCGGGCCGGAGGATGTCGTCGCCACTTATAAAGCGATCATTGATCCGCGCTTCGCCTCCACAGAGACCACGGCAGTTGAATCAATCGACGACGTCACACCGAACGGCGACCACGCAGTCAAGTTCCACCTCAAGCACCCTGATTCCGAGTTCGACCGTCGCATCTACCGAGCGATCGCACCTTCTGAAGTCTTCTGCCTTCACCAACCCGGTGAAGGCAGAAGACATGAAGATTAACTCAGATCCATTGGCACGGGGCCATATAAGGTCACATCGCTACGTCCAGATGAAGCGATTCTCGAGGCTCGCGACGGCTACTGGAGCGACGCCCCCGAGACCAAGAAGATCGTCATCCGGCACAACACTGACGACAACACTCGGGCACAGCAGATGCGCGTCGGCGAAGGCGACGGCACCATGCTCGAAGCCAAGCTGGCTAACACCGTCGCCAAGGCAAAAAACATCTCCGCGGAACACATCGAATCCCTGGATTGGCGAGGCATCTCCCTGCCCGCCGCTCACCCCGTCGCGGGTGATGACGCGATCCGCATGGCCGTGAACCTCGGCGTCGATCGGCAAAAGATGATTGACGACATTTATGCAGGTCACGGAACCCCAACCAGTACCTTCATCACGGATTCCTAAGGCGATGCCTACCACAAGGACGCGGAGATCCCCCACGACACAAAGAAAGCGGAGAAAATTCTCGACGACGCGGGCTGGGTTAAAGGATCCGACGGCATCAGAGTCAAGGACGGCCAGCGAGCAGAAATGGATGTTATCTACTTCCCTAACCGCGATGCCGCCCGAAAGGATTTAACCCCCGCCGCAGCCTCGGACCTGAAGGCTATTGGCATTCACATCAACCCGGTGGCCAAAGACTCCAGCACGGTGACCGAAGAGGTGTACAACTCCACGCCGGTCATGCTGGGTGGCGGCGGTGAGCCTTACACCATCGACGGGCAGATCTATCACATTCTGCACTCGAAGTATGCGGCCGACGGCGTCGGCGCGAAATAGGATAATGCGTCGGACTACGTCAATCCAGAAATCGACAAGCTGCTGGACCAGGCGCGAGCCGAATCCGACAAGGACAAGCGAAACAAGCTATACAAGAAAGTCCAGCAGGGGTATCGGAAGAAGCCTGCCATGCTGGCGCTCACGTACGGTGCTCACTCCTACGTGCTCAATAACCACGGTATGAAAACTGGCGACCAGATTGTCGAACCACATTCCCACGGCTCCTTGTTCGGGCCTTGGTACAACATTGAGGAATGGCACAACTAAACCGTGTCTACACTGAGACTGCGCCGAATTTTCCCAGGCCACAGGCCTACAGATAACCCGATCGATCGCCATCGTCGACGATCGATCTCGGCGTCTAGCCACAGCCGCCGGCGTGACATCGGGATCCTTATGCTCCGCCGGCTCTGCTCCCTGCCGCTTCTCGCGTTGGCAGTCACGGCCGCGATGTTCTTCTTGGCGTCGCTCAGCCCCTTCGACCCGCGCGAAGCCTATACCCACGGCAACGCCGGAGCTTTAACCGACGAACAACGTGAGGATCTGGTCCGAACCCTCCATATTGGAGGCCCCTGGTACGCCTCCTGGTGGTCATGGGTGACCAGTGTCTGCACAGGTGAGCTGGGAACATCACGGTTCTATCGCATGCCGGTAGCCGACGTCCTCGCGCAGCGGCTAGGGTGGTCGATCCTTCTAAGGTCGCTGGCCCTGGTCCTAACCTTGGTCGTCTCATTCGTGCTCGGCATCATGGCGGGCCTTCGTGAAGATGGCATCGTCGACCGTTTCGTCGGTTTTATTGCGACTCTGCTGCAGTCTCTCCCGCCCTTTGTGCTTACACTTATTGCTCTGTTGTTCTTCTGCCTGTGGATCCCCATAGCCCCCGCCGGCGGGCTCACAGATCCCGGGCAACCGGTGACGGTGGCGAGCACACTCCGCCATGTCACTCTCCCCGCCCTCATCCTGGGGATTAGCCAGCTTCCCTGGTTCCTGTTGAGCCTCCGGGCCTCAGTCCGCGAGGCAATTCAGTCGGAAGCAATCACCGGTACCCGTATCCGCTGGCTGAGCCACCGCACGGTGATGTTGCACCACATCGTTCCGCTGTCGTTACCCTCCTATTTTGCGCTCATCGGATCACGTCTCCCCGAAGCCATCGTGGGCTCAACCATCATCGAATCGATCTTCGGCTGGCCGGGCCTCGGGTAAGCGATGGTCGATTCCGCAGAATCCCTCGATTTCATGTTGTTATCGACGCTCACCCTCCTCATCACCATCGCCGTGCTGATCGGAAACATGCTTGCCGACGCCTGCGTCGTCCTCACAGATCCGAGGGTCGATGCCAATGTTTAAGCACCTATTTACGCCTCGGTCGTCGGGGTTATCACTTGCCTGGATTTCAGTGATCACCATTGTGGTGATCGTTGTCTATGCGATCATCGTGCCCATTGTCCTGCCAGAGGATCAAACGACGGTTAACTTCGCGAATGCGTACAGTCCCCCGAGCTCGGACTACTGGTTTGGTACGGATTCGGGCGGGCATGATCTATTTGTCCGCACCGCACAGGCACTGAGGATTTCGCTGATCATCGCGGTGATCACAGCCATATTCTCAGCGATTATTGGAACCCTGATCGAAGTGACCGCTGCCATCGCCGACCGGTTAAGCGTGATGTTCGCCTCCCGTTTTGTTGAACAAGGTGCAGCGTCGGCGTTCCTGGAACACCCCCATGACCCGTACACTCGGGCTCTGCTTGCTGCACTTCCCTCCGGTGGCATGGTTCCGATCCCCGGCTTCCCTCCCTCGTTGGTCGACCTGGACGATTCTGTCACCTTTGAATCACGCGTGGAAGAAGCGGAGCAGATTTCCGATGCTTCGCACGAAAGCTCGCCGGCAGAGTTAGCGTCGGAAAGAAAACTCATCCCCAGGTCTGGGAAGGCTCGAAGATTACGAAGAGCTTTAGCGACAAGAAGACGTCGATCCCCGTTCTGGACCACCTGGATATTTCTATCCATTCTGGAGAGATTGTGGGGCTCGCGGGGCCGTCGGGATCCGGTAAGACGACGCTGGCCAGAATCATGTGCGGTCTGCTTGATGCTGACCAGGGAACCGTGACATGCGGCGGGGAGGAAATTCGGAATATCACGTCCGTTATCGGTGGTCGGAGGCAGGCGCGTAGAAAGATCAACATGCTCTTTCAGTCGCCGCGAAAGGCGTGCAATCCGCGGTTCGATCTGCGACACATTATTGAAGAAACCAGCCGCGGAATGACGGCCGAAGAAGCAGCGACGGAGGTCCAACTAACACCGGATCTGCTTGATCGTCGCCCCTCGCAAGTTTCGGACGGGAAACTCCAGCGGACGATATTGGCACGTGTGGTGGCAAGCGAACCGGACTTTGTCGTCTGCGATGAGGTCACTGCCATGCTGGACCCGGGAACAGCTGCGCACACCATGACCATGCTGAGGTCCTGGGCGCGCGAAGGCGGAACTGGAATTCTGATCATCAGCCATAGCCCCGAGCTTCTTCGCACCTGCTGTGACCGGCAGATTCATATCGAAAGCCTTGCGCTAAGCCGTGGGTAACGGCAGTGGGTAACGGCGGTGCGGCTCAAACGCCAAAGCCCTCTACCGGCATCAACTGCCGATAGAGGGCTTGATTTGTAGCGGGGGACGGATTCGAACCATCGACCTCTGGGTTATGAGCCCAGCGAGCTACCGAGCTGCTCCACCCCGCGACAGTCGCATGGAGACGGTGTCCCCGTCAGCGACAAGAGATAACATAACGCATCGAGGAACAAATGTGAAATCGCCTGCGCACTGGCTATGAACCACTACCCGACAGCTTCGGCCCCTCGGTATCTGTCAGCTGTGTCG
>OJLS01000265.1_pt1 | contig 11900 bp, 10 predicted proteins | sample 1597081 | NCBI WGS metagenome assembly OJLS01 (sample SAMEA3904663, study PRJEB24821) | metagenome | biome: Builtin; feature: hospital; material: surface | place: USA | collected 2013-05-22
GATCTACACACTGCATATCGTCGGCAGCGTCAGATGTGTATAAGAGACAGCACGCGTGCTTGCGCCTCTGGGTCGGTGCGGCGCCACTCGGACTTTTCTGCCTCGGTGACGCGCTGCTCCAGCGCCTCAATCTTGGACTCGTACTCGCGTACCTGCTTGCGGGGAACGAATCCTACCTCTTCCCACTTTTCCTGCAGCTCGCGCAGCTTGGCCTTCGCACCCTCGATGCTCTTGGACGGGTCGATCTGGCCGTCGTATTCCGCAATCAAGGCGTCCTTGGCCTTGGCATTTTCTGCAAACTCACGGTCGCGCTCGTCATTGACGGCATTGCGGGCATTGAAGAACTTGTCCTGGGCGGCGCGGAAGCGGGCCCAAAGCTTATCGTCTACGTCGCGCGGGGCGCGGCCGGCGGCCTTCCACTCGGTCATCAAATCGCGGTAGGCGCGGGCGGTGGGGCCCCAGTCGGTGGAATCCTGGATGGCCTCGGCACGCTCGACGAGTTCTTCCTTCTTCTTGCGGGCAACCGCACGGGCGCGATCCAGCTCGGCAAAGTGGGAGCCCCGACGGCGGTTGAAGGAGTCGCGGGCGCGGGAGTAGCGCTTCCACAGGGCATCGTCGGTCTTGCGATCAATGCCCTTAATTTGCTTCCACTCTTCTAAGATGGCGCGGATGCGGTCACCGGCGGCCTTCCACTCGGTGGAGTTTTCGGCAATCTCTTCTGCTTCCGCCGCCAGCTTCTCCTTGGCAGCAATAGCTTCCTCGCGGCGACGCTCCTTATCGGCCTGCGCCTGCTCGCCGGCTTCTACCGAGTGCTCAATGACGGCAACAAGGCGGCGGTCAAGGGCCGCGATATCACCGATAACCGCAGCGGTAGGCAGGGTTTCGCGCAATTGCGCTGCGGTCTTCTTGATGCCAGCGGCCTCACTGGGGTTGGCGCGCAGGCGGGCCTCGAGCAGTTCAATTTCGGTGGAGAGATCGTCGTAACGCGCGCCATAGTGCTGTAGACCCTCCTCGGGAGTGCCGGCCTGCCATTCGCCAATCTTGCGTTCGCCCTCCGGAGCGGAAACGAAGACGGAACCATCCGCGTCGACGCGGCCCCATTTGGCCGGGTCATTCTTGCTTGGTGCCTGCACGGGAACAGGCTTTGCGGTGGGACGAGGGCCCTTCTTGGGCATGGAACCTGGGGTAGGGATGGGAGACATGACAAGCCCTCCTATGCATATATCGCCGCGCGTCACGGCTGCCGAATAAAATCACTCGATACATTACCGCGAATATCCCGCGCGTGCCCAGATTCTATTTAATTACCTCCACTTGGGTAGATAGTATGGAGGAATAATGTTCAATCTCATGGTAATGCCAGCGTCACCGGCGTTGGCCGTGGAGCTTTCCGCTCATGACGCCGCCTCCCGCGCACTACTTGCCGCTGCCCGTACGCTCGCAGTGGAGGCTGCGGCCGCCGGAATAGCGGAAGTAGATATCGTCGGCAGCCAAGATAAGCGCTGGTATACCGCCCATACCGGTAGCTTACGGGCCTGGGGCGCGGCCACGGACCTAGGCGGCGGCAACTTTCTTCCGGAGATCATGGCCCGGTACGTGCTGCACAGCGTGCCACAGCTTAATGCTCGCGCTAGCCGGGAGCACATCGGCCAGCCGGATCCAGCGGCGCTCACTATCGTTGTGGCAGATGGCAGCGCGGGTCTGACCGAGCGCGCCCCCTTGGCGCTCGTTCCCGGTGCCCAGGAAGCGCACGAGTGGTGCGAGGAGGTGCTAATGGGGGCGTCGGCAAGCAAGGCAGGCGAGTGGCTGTCCCAGCGCGGTGTGGTAGAGCCCGCGCTGTGGGAGCAGTTAGCAGGACTACAACCAAAGAAGGCGCAGTTGCTGGCCACCGACGCCACCCTGGGTGTTGGCCGCTACGTTGCAGGGTGGGAGGTCTAATGCGCCCGATTGCAGTGTTTGGACCCACCGCTTCCGGCAAATCTGCGCTGGGGTTGGCGCTGGCGCAGCAGCTGGACGGCGAGGTGGTCAACGTCGATTCCATGCAGCTCTACCGCGGTATGGACATTGGCACCGCCAAGCTCACCCCGGCCGAGCGCGAGGGAATCCCGCACCACCAGCTCGATGTGTGGGACGTGACCGAGACCGCTTCTGTGGCCCGCTACCAGCGCGATGCCATCGCGGACGTGGAAGGCATCATGGCCCGCGGCAAGACGCCAATCCTCGTCGGCGGCTCCATGCTTTATGCCCAAGCGCTTGTCGACGACTGGCAGTTCCCACCCACCGACCCCGCCGTCCGCGCCAAGTATGAGGCCCGGCGCGTAGAAATCGGTACCGATGCCCTGCACGAGGAGCTGGCGCAGGTGGATCCGGCCGCGGCCGCCATCATTGAAGATAAGGACCCACGTCGCACAGTGCGCGCCTTGGAGGTCATCGAACTGACCGGTAAACCTTATAAGGCTAGCCAACCGCCGAAGGACGCCCCGCCGCGGTGGGGCACCCGTTTGCTTGGCCTGCGCACTACCGCAGATTGGCTTAATCCGCGCATCGAGCTACGCACGCGCCAGATGTTTGAGCGCGGGCTCATCGAGGAAGTCGAGCGCCTCCAATCCCAAGGCTTGGTGGCCGATTCCACGGCCGGGCGCGCCATAGGCTATGCGCAGGTATTCCAAGCCCAGCGTGGCGAACTTACGTGGAATGAGGCCGTCGAGCGCACAATTACCGGGACACGGCGCTACGTGCGCCGCCAACGTTCCTGGTTCAACCGCGATAAGCGCATCACATGGCTGGATGCCGCGGGCGATACGACCGCCCAGGCGCTGCGCGCGCTAGGGTAGGGAGCATGAAATTTGCCAAGGGTCATGGAACTGAGAACGACTTTGTCATCGTCGAGGACCACGCGGCCGCCACGCCGCTTGCCCCCGAGCGCGTAGCGGCGCTGTGTGATCGCCGCGCCGGTATCGGCGGCGATGGTGTGCTGCGCGTCGTGCGCGCCGAGGCCTTGCTCGCGGCCGGGGAAATCGAGTCGCTGCCCGAGGGTATCGCGTCCAATGACTGGTTCATGGATTACCGCAACGCCGACGGTTCCGTGGCCGAAATGTGCGGCAATGGCACCCGCGTTTTCGCCCACTGGCTGCGCTCGCGCGGCCTCGTGGAAGAAGACGAGTTCACCATCGGTACCCGCGCGGGCGCCAAGCGCGTGACGGTACACTCGTGTGATGAGCATGCGGCTGAGGTCACCGTGGAGATGGGACCGGCCGAAGTAACGGGTGTATCTACCGCGTCTATGGGCGGGGAGAGCTACGCCGGTCTAGGCATTGACATGGGCAACCCCCACCTCGCGGCCGTGGTGCCGGGGCTGGACGCCGAGGGCCTTGCAGCCAAGACTTTCGAGCAGCCCGTCATTGATGATTCTTTCTTCCCCGCCGGCGTGAATGTTGAGGTCGTGACCCCGCTGCGCGATGGCCACGTGCATATGCGCGTCTTTGAGCGCGGGGTAGGCGAGACCCGATCCTGCGGCACCGGAACCGTGGCGGCCGCGACCGCCGCGCTTGCCGACGCCGCCGTTGACCACACCACCACCCCTCACGGCACCGTGCACGTACACGTCCCCGGCGGGGAAGTGACGGTGGACATCTACGAGGGTGGCTCGCGCCTGACCGGCCCGTCCGCCATCGTCGCTACCGGCGAGACCTCTGTTTAGACCGCCTCGGGCCCGACGCGCGCGGTGAGTGCTTAGGCGCTGCGCCCTTCGCCTTCCTCTTTCTCGAATGCTTGCTCTTCGAGGGCTTGGCGGCGCAGGGCGCGATTTTTTACTTCGTTCTTTTCATACTTCGGCCCGAGCGCAAAAGCGGCGCGGCGGGCCGATAGCCATGTTTCCTTGAGCTCGCGAGCCCGTCCATCGGTCACCTTCAGCAAGGACTCCAGCTCGTTGGTGCTGACCTCTTCCGCGTTGACGCGCAGGTTCAACCGGCGCAGGAACCGTCGGGCGCCCGAAATTTCATAGTGGAAGGCTTCGATGGTGGGGTCGGAGCAATCCAGATCTAAAAGCGCCGGCCGGTAGAGCGTGCGGTCCGCGATCTTCTCGGCCGCCTCGGAGGACCGGAAGTCTTCGTACTCCGCCAAGACGTCCTCAATATCTTCGGCAGAGAGCCGAATAGAGCTGCGCAGCGCCGCCTGCTCCGAGGCATCCGGCCGTGCGTGGAGCATAAGCAGTGCCGCCGCGATAAGTAGTGCCGCGATGAAAACCCCGGGAAGTTTCAGGGTTGCCACAACCGCCACTGATCCGACCAGGATCAGCGCGAGAACCAGCACCCGCCGGTTTCTCGCATTTTCCGGAAAAGGCATCCACACAGCTAGTCCACCAGACCTTTGCGTCAGTTGTTAGTGGCCGCCGCAGCCGCAGCCACCAGAGCCACAACCGCAGCCAGCGCCGTCGCCGCAGCCACCGCTGGGCATTTCAATAGAAGCCGTCAGCAGGGCGGTGCCGGCCACGATAGAGTCCTTGGCCGGTAGCTCGTCGCCCCCCGCAGGCAGGCAGAGATCAAAGGGGAAAAGGCCATCCATGACGAGGTGGGCGAATTTCTCGCCGGTTAGCTCATTGGTACGCCACTCGGATTCCATGACGCGGGCCGCAAAGGTAGCGGCTGGGGTAGGAACCTCCGCGCCAGAGCCGGAGGAGATAACCTTCGCTCCCGCGGACTCAAAGAGTGCCGGGAATTCGCCCTCGGCCGCCTCATAGGCAGCGGCAGACTCGTAGGTGCGGACATCAAGGCCCATGGCGGTGAGGGAGATTTGCTGCCATTGCTGCAAGGGTTCGTCGGCAAGCAAAGGCCCCTGCGCCAAGTTCGCGGTCGCTTGGGCGATGGTGGTGCCGAAAGGATCGATAATCTCCAGCAGGGCGAGTACATCGTTGACCATCTCCACATGGGCGAACCCCTGCGTAACGGCATTGAAGCCAATGAAAGTAGCAAAAGGCTCCACCGCGAGGATATTGAGCTGCGCACCCGATGGATCGGTGAACTGAATCAGCTGACCACCGCGTACCTCGCCGGTAACGGCCAAGCGATCGCTAGCGATAGCGGCCTCGACGGCATCCTGCCAACGTTCGAAATTGAGGCCGATGGCCTGCATTTCGGTATTCTGCTTCACCCCAGTGTCCTTAACGTTCATGCCCGCCATTGTATCGCCTTGCGCAGCCAGCTAAGAATCCGCAATTCCCGCTTTCGGCCGCAACATGCCAAAATGAAAGGTAGTATGACCGAATTTTCCCAGCACAATAACGACGATCTCCTTGCCCGCGCGTTCCGCGATAATGACGCCCCAGCCGCACCAGAGGCGCCGCCCACCACCGGTGACCTTGACCTAGCAGAGCGCAACGCCTTCCGCCGCGTTACCCGTGAGACCACCATCCGCGCCGAAGACACCACCGATGGCTATGAGGTGGAGTACCGTAAGCTGCGCCTCGAGCGCGTCATCTTGGTTGGCGTGTGGACCGAAGGCACCGTGGCCGAAGTCGAAGCCACCATGGACGAGCTCGCGGCGCTGACCGAAACTGCCGGCGCCGAAGTAGTAGAGATGATCTACCAAAAGCGCGATAAACCTGATTCCGGCACCTTCATTGGCTCCGGCAAGGTCAAGGAATTGCACGATATCGTCGAGGCCACCGGCGCCGATACCGTGGTATGCGATGGCGAGCTCAACCCCGGCCAGCTCACCGCTCTCGAACGCGCGCTTAACACCAAGGTCATTGACCGCACGATGCTCATCCTTGACATCTTTGCCCAGCACGCCAAGTCCAAAGAGGGCAAGGCACAGGTCTCCTTGGCGCAGCTGGAATACCTCTACACCCATACCCGCGGTTGGGGCGGCAATCTTTCGCGCCAGGCGGGCGGCCGCGCCGGCTCCAACGGCGGTGTGGGCCTGCGTGGTCCCGGTGAGACCAAGATCGAGACGGATCGCCGTCGCATCCGCACGGAGATGGCTCGGTTGCGCAGGGAGCTGCGCGCTATGAAGACCGCCCGCGAGGTCAAGCGTTCCAAGCGCCAGCGCTCAACCATCGCGCAGATAGCCATTGCCGGCTACACCAATGCTGGAAAGTCCTCGCTCATCAACGCCATGACCGGCGCCGGCGTGCTGGTGGAGGACGCACTCTTTGCCACGTTGGACCCCACCACTCGCCGTGCCACGCTTGCCGACGGCCGCCAGGTCGTCTTCACCGACACCGTCGGGTTTGTCCGCCACCTGCCCACGCAGCTGGTCGAGGCCTTCAAATCCACCCTGGAAGAGGTACTGGCCGCCGATATTATGCTGCACGTGGTCGACGGCTCTGACCCATTCCCGCTCAAGCAGATTGAGGCGGTCAACCAGGTCATCTATGACATTGTGTCCGAAACCGGCGAGCAAGCACCGCCCGAAATTATTGTGATCAATAAGATCGACCAAGCCGACCCGCTGGTACTTGCTGAGTTGCGCCACGTTCTCGACCACGAGGATGTTGTCTACGTATCCGCGCGCACGGGCGAGGGAATCGACGAGCTTACCGCGCGCGTAGAGCTCTTCCTCAACGCCCGCGACAGCCACGTCAAGCTGCAGGTTCCCTTTACCCGCGGCGATGTGGTGGCCCGCGTCCACGCCGAGGGCACGGTGCGCCACGAGGAGTACACGGCCGATGGCACGCTTGTCGACGTCCGCCTTCCCGCACCCACCGCCCGCGAACTCGCCGAATTCATCGTGGAGGAAGTTTCCTAAAACTAGCCCGGGTGATCCATAATTAAGGCTCGTGAGCTTAAAAGGTTGGACCGTCCACGGAGACGGTAAAAGGATTGCACCGGGCGCGGTCGTAGCGCCGGAAGAACGACTCAGCTGGGGCCGAACCATCGGCATCGGAATGCAGCACGTGGTGGCCATGTTCGGCGCTACGCTTTTGGTTCCCACCTTGACCGGATTCCCCGTCAATACGACGCTGCTCTTTTCCGGTCTCGGCACAATTTTGTTCCTGCTTATCACGCGCAACCGGTTGCCGTCCTACCTCGGCTCCTCGTTCGCGTTCATCGCACCGCTTTCGGCGTCGCAGCAGTACGGCATCGCCGCGCAAGCGGGTTCCATTTTGGTCACCGGCCTCGTCTTGGCCGCGGTGGGTGTGGCAGTCAAAATCGCCGGCCGCCGCGTCTTGGACGCCGTCATGCCGCCGGCCGTGACCGGTGCGATCGTGGCCCTCATCGGGCTCAACTTAGCGCCGAATGCGGCCGAGAACTTCGCCTCCCAGCCGCTCGTGGCCGCCGTGACTCTACTCGTCATCCTGCTGGCCACCGTCGCCGGCCGCGGCATGGTCTCGCGCCTGTCCATCCTGCTCGGCGTGGTCGTCGGCTGGGTCTTCGCGGCGCTGACCGGCAACCTCGGCGATGACGCCGTGGCGGCCATCGATGCCGCCCCGTGGATGGGCCTGCCGGAATTCCACGCGCCTTCTTTCAACGTCTCCGCCATTGCCGTGGCGCTTCCCGTGCTGGTAGTTCTCATCGCGGAAAACGTCGGCCACGTCAAGGCCGTCTCCGAGATGACAAAGCGCGATCTCGATGACCTGGCCGGTGACGCCCTGATTGCCGATGGCCTCGCGTCCACCCTTGCCGGCGGCTTCGGTGGCTCCGGTACCACGACCTACGCCGAAAATATCGGCGTGATGGCCGCAACGCGTGTGTATTCCACCGCCGCATACTGGGTAGCAGCCTTTACCGCTATCCTTTTGGCCTTCGTGCCGAAGTTTGGTGCGCTGATCTTTACCATCCCCACCGGCGTTCTCGGCGGCGCCTGCATCGTGCTGTATGGACTCATCGGCATGCTGGGTGTGCGCATCTGGATGGATAATAAGGTTAATTTCAATAACCCGGTCAACCTGACTGCGGCCGCGGTGGCGCTGATCGCGGGCATCGGCAACCTGACCCTCACCGTAGGTGGGGTTTCCCTCGAGGGCATTGCGTGGGGCTCGGTTGGCATCATCGTGGCCTATCCGATTATGAAAAAGCTCTACGATTCCGTCGGCGAGGGACACGGCGCCAAGTACTAATTTTCAACCTGTGAATAACTGCCCGTCGCGCGCCCGCGGCGGGCAGTTTTGTTGACGGGCCAACGCGGGTTATCCACAGCGGGCCGATATGCGGCTCGCGTAGGCGTGCGGGCGCTGTTTAACTCAGCGGCATGACCGCATTAGACGCATACTTAAACGCTGTCAGCGGCGGCATGGACATTGTCGCCGCAGTTCAGGGGCTCAGCGATCGTGAGCTGATCGCGCGAGGCGCCTCAGATATAGCCGCGCGCGACCTGCTGCGTTTATGTGATACCTATTTCGGCCGGTGCGGCTTTGCTGCCAAACAGCGAGCGGCGCGGCAGACTGGGCATTCCCTCGACGTGCTACTGCTGATTGAAAAATACGCCTTGCGCTTGCCGACGCAGCGCGATGCCTGGACCCTACGCACCGAACTGTGTGCCTTTCGCGGCAGCGCCACCGCCCTGGAAAAGCGTGCCCGCGCTTTGGTACGCGAACTGCGACCGCGCCGCGCGCCCGAAAAGGGAGTACGAATTACCCGCCGCTCCGGCGGCCCGTGGTCACTGACCATTACCGGGGATTCGGCCGATGTGGCGGATATGCACGCTGCATTGGATGCCAATAAGCCGCTGGAATCTGCCAAAGACCTCTTCTTTGGCAAGGCGGATGCAACGCGGGCGACGGTGACGACGCAGGTGGTTCTCACCCTTGACGAGCTCGACCGCGTAGTAGACGGAGGCGGCGAGGAAATCACCCTCCAACTCACCAATGGCGCTCGAATCACCGGAGCCGAGCTTGTCGCGCGGACACTGAGTGACCACGGCTATGTCACGCTCGTCCATCCCCATGAGGGTCCGGTCAACCTCTACCGGACCTCGCGCGTAGCCAACGACAAGCAGCGGCTCATGGCGGCTGCGGTCAACCCGGTATGCCCGTGGGAGAGCTGTAACTATCCTGCCGACAAGTGCCAGATTCACCACCTCAAAGCCTGGAAGCATGGCGGCGAGACCAACGCTGCGAACCTTGCGACATGCTGTCCCTATCACAACGGCGTCAATGATGATGACCCCAACGCCCCGCCGCGACGAGGCCGGCTAGCCCGAGTGCGTGGGCAGGTGACGTGGGTGCCACCGTGGGGATAGGTGGCGTCGGCAAGCGAAAAGCTCCCCACCGCAAGGGTGGGGAGCCTAAAGTCGAACCGTTTTAGGACTTAGGAAGCGTCTAGGTCCTTCTCGATGAGAGCGGCAATCTTTTCCACTGCTTCTTCGTTTTCGGAGGTGACGGTAACCTCATCGCCCTGTTCTGCACCAAGAGCCATGATCATCAGGGAAGAGGCAGCGTCGGTCTCATCCTCATCATCGTCACCGACCAGGTTAAGGAAGATATCCTCATCGAACTCGCCAGCAGCGTCCGCGATAATGGATGCGGGACGTGCGTGCAGGCCTACGGAGGAGCCAACCTTTACAGTCTTGGAAGCCATGGAAAATATCCTTTCTTACGGGGATTTTTACAATCCAGTGTACGAGTGTTTGGTTTATGCTGCCACGTTCTGGGCGGCTTCTTCGACGGCCTTGTTAGGCCAGAACTGCTTCATCGCCAGCACCGCCGCAGTGGAGACAACCACGCCGGCTGCAATGGCCACGAGGTAGCCCCAGAACGGGTCGATGGCGAAGAAGACGAACACGCCGCCGTGCGGGGCACGGGAACCGACCGACAGGGCCATCGAAATCGCGCCCGTCACCGCGCCGCCGGCCATCATCGAAGGGATGACGCGGAACGGATCGGCCGCCGCAAACGGGATGGCGCCCTCCGAGACGAAGGACAGACCCAGCAGCCAGGCGGACTTGCCGTTCTCCTGCTCGGCCGGTGTAAACAGCGATTTGCGGATAAACGTAGCCAGAGACAGCGCAATCGGTGCGACCATGCCGGAAGCCATGACGGCGGCCATGATCTGCATGGAGGATTCGTCACCGGTGGAAAGCCCGGCCGTCGCGAAGAGGTAGGCCGCCTTATTGACTGGGCCGCCCAGGTCGAAGCACATCATCAAGCCGAGGATGATGCCAAGGAGCACGGCCGAGGAGCCGGACATGGACGATAGCCAATTTTGCAGGCCGTCCATGATGGCTGCCAACGGTGCACCCAGCAGCAGGTACATTGCAAGGCCGACGATTAGCGAGGTAAGCAGCGGGATAATGACGACCGGCATGAGCGAGCCCAGCCAGCGCGGCACTTTCCAATTGCCAATCCACATGGCGATAAAGCCCGCCAGAAGACCAGTTACCAGGCCACCGATGAACCCAGCGCCCAAGGTGACTGCGATCGCGCCGCCCGCGAAGCCCGGGGCGATGCCCGGACGGCCGGCGAGCGCGTAGGCGATATAGCCCGACAGCGCGGCGACGATAAAGTCCATAGCCGCTTGGCCGACGGCGAAGAGAACAGCGCCGAGATAGAGCAAGAACCCGGAGCGCTCGAAGTGCATGAGTTCGCCGTCAACGGTCACGTCATGGCCGGGGAGGTTGCCGAGCGAAAAGTCCGTCGATAGTGCTTGCCAACCATTTGCCATATCGGCACCACCGAAAAGAAAGCCGAGGGCGAGCAGCAGACCACCGGCCGCGACGAACGGGACCATATAAGACACGCCGGTCATAATGGCTTGCTGGATGCGCTTGCCCCAACCAAGAGACTTGCCTTCTTCCGCATCGGCGCGGGTAGCGGTGCCAGAGACCTTGTGGGCGTGCGGGTTGTGAGCGGCAGCGACGGCCTCATCGAGCATGGTGCCGGGCTCATTGATGGCGCGCTTGACGCCGGATTCGATTACCGGCTTGCCAGCGAAGCGCTCGCGATCGCGCACGCCGACGTCCGTGGCGAAGATAACTGCATCGGCCGCGTCGATGGTGGCTTGAGAGACAGACTCATTATTTGACGAGCCTTGGTTCTCTACGCTCAGCGAGACGTCGTCACGCTCGGCTGCGGTCTGGGTCAGCGCGTCGGCGGCCATGTAGGTGTGGGCGATGCCGGTGGGGCAGGCGGTGATGGCCACGATGCGGGTGACATCGGCCGAATATTCTGCGTTGGTAGGGGTTGCGGCCGAGGGCGCGGCGGCGGAGGAGCCGGCGGCACTGGCACCGGCACCGGCGCCGGTTGCGGCAGTGCCGGCAGTAGCGCCCTGGGCGGCCGGTTCTTCGGCTGGCTTCTTCTTCGGCTTTTCGGCATTTATTACGTCCAGCACAAGCCGAACGATTTCTTCCTTGGTGGGTGCGTTGCGAAGTGCCTCGAGGAAGTCCTTGCGTACTAGGGCGCGGGCCAACTTGGACAAAATCTTCAAGTGGGCTTTGCCGCCGCCGGCCGGAGCGGCGATGAGGAAAACGAGCTGAGCGTCACCGTCGGGGCCGGAGAAATCCACGCCGCGGCTCAGACGAGCGAATGCGAGGGTAGGTTCGGTCACGGCCTCGGAGCGGCAGTGTGGAATGGCGACTCCGCCAGGGACGCCGGTACCGGCCTTGGCCTCGCGGTCGATGGCGGGCTGTGCCAAACCGGCGATGTCGGTGGCTCGGCCGGTGTCATGGACCAGCGTGGCCAGGTTGGTGATGACGGAGTCAACGCTGTCGCCGAAGTCGGCGTCGAGCGCGACTAGGTCGGTAGTGATGAGGTCGGAAGCCATGTTTAGGCACTCCTTAGGCTAGCGAGTTTACGGGGGTATGTGCGATATCGAGTTCTTCTGGGCGGGGGAATTGGGTGCCTTGTTTGGATGCAGCCGCAGTTCCGTAGGCCACCGACTGTGCGAGGCTATCGGCCGGTGATTTACCTGCGGTGCGGCCGAGGAGCTGTCTCTTATACACATCTGACGCTGCCGACGATATGC